>Ga0209913_1001336_pt1 | contig 14088 bp, 12 predicted proteins | sample PersoiDNA2013203_FD_185805 | JGI IMG/M metagenome (GOLD analysis project Ga0209913, IMG submission 185805) | Permafrost soil microbial communities from the Arctic, to analyse light accelerated degradation of dissolved organic matter (DOM) -... | ecosystem: Environmental > Terrestrial > Soil >... | reverse complement strand
CGCTGTCGCTTGCGTCATACCCATCGATTTTCTGAGTTGGGTAAATTCCTGGATTAATTTGCTCATATTAATTATCTATTATGTAAATATGATTATAAATATTAGCATATTTAATTGAAAATTAAAGATTAATGATATTTATCATAATCATTTTGTAGTTAATGATTATTAAGATAATCTTATTTGGATTCGGCAAGAGCAAAAACAAAAATAGTGCTGAGTTCTCCCCAGCCGTTGCGAGGCAGGCGCTTGGCGATGACTTGGCACCGACGCATTGCGCCGACGCATTTTTTCTGTGAGTATGGAGCGGCTGTGGCGAGCATCGTATTGAAGCGTTTGAAGCCAGGTGTTGACGGTCATACATGCGTAGCCGCAGTATTCACAAAAATCAAAATGATAATTTCAGGAGAACTGTTCATGCGCACTTTGCCTCGGTTGCTTGCCATCACCGCCATCGCTTTCACTGGCGGCCTCATTGCCTCACCGTTGTTGCAACATGCTTTGTCTGAGGCGCATGCCGCAGGCGTTCCTGCACCGGCCATTTATGATCTGCTGAGCATGCAAAGTGCCGACTTGCCGGCCACACCTTTCCCGGAGCTGCGCAGCAAGACGCTGGTCGTGACCGACAATGCCACCATCGCGCTGCAGATCGGCAATGTGCCTAAGCATTACCACGCCAAATCCGACGAGATTCAATACATCGTCGAAGGCAGCGGTCAGATGTGGGTCGGCAACGAACGCCGCGAGATCCGGCCGGGCATGCTGATCGTGATACCGAAGGGGGCAGCGCATTCCGGCACCATCGTCAGCAGCGGACCGATCAAGACCATCGCCATCAAGATTCCGCCACAGGAAAATGGCGATACCGTGTTGGTGAACTAGTGTAAATACGCAAACACAGCCAGCGCGCTCATAACGGTGATGGCGCCGCCGATGCGCGTGGCGATCTGGGCGAAGGGCATCAGTTCCATGCGGTTGGCGGCCGTCAGAATGGCGACGTCGCCGGTGCCGCCCAGCCCGCTATGGGTGGCGTTGACGATGGCCGCTTCAATCGGATACATGCCGACCAGGCGGCCGACGATAAAGCCTGTCATCGTCAGCGTCAGTACGGTGGCGCTGGCGATGACGATATTGATCCAGTGCAAAGCGGTGACGATCTCGCCCCACGGCGTCATGGCAACGCTGATGGCGAACATGAGCGGATAGGTGACCTGGCTGGAGAAAAAACGATACATGCATTGTGCTCCCATACCCACCTGCGGCGAGACCAGCTGGAGCAACTGCGCCGCCACGGCCAGTAACAGCATCACCACCGGTGCCGGCCAATCGAAGAATTGGTGACTCAGTACCCCGAGTAAATAGAACGTGATGGCGGTAGTGCCTGCGGCTGCGATGGCGTGGACATCGAATTGCAGTGGCAGCGGCGCGGTATTGCTTTCCATATCGTCGTTCACACCTGCGGTGAGACGGCCGTTGCCGGTCCATTGCGGCCGCCGTGTGCCGAGGTAGCTGAGCAGGCCGGCGCAGCAGATGGCAACGACATTGCCGAGCATCACCGCCGAAAGTACCTGGGCGAATAACGGCCCTTGGCTCACGCCGAGGATTTGAGCGTAACCAGCCGACAGCGGCAACGCGCCTTCACCGACACCACCGGCCATGATCGGCACCACCACGAAGAACAAAGCATGTTTGAAATCCATGCCCAAGGCGGCGCCGACACCGGTGCCCACCAATGCGGCCGCCACCGAGCCGCTGGCGAGTGGAATGAAGATGCGCACGAAGCCCTTGATCAAGGTGCGGCGATCCATGCTGAGCACACTGCCGACGATGATGGCGGCAATGAACAGATACAGGAAGTTGGAGTTTTTGGTGAAATCGGTCACCGCCTTGGTGACCGGCACAGGCATCCAATGGTAGTACACCAGCATCGATGGCAGGAAGGCCGCAAAAATGGAGCTTGCGCCGATATGGCGTATCCAGGGAATGCGTTTGGCCAACTCGGCACAGGTGAAGCCGCCGACGGCCACCAGCGCGATGCCGGTAGGCAGGTCTGAAGCCAGCTTGCCGTTAGCCGTCATGGCGCCCAGCACGGCTAGCAGCACCAGATATATCGGCAAAGGCAGCGAGCCTATGCGTGTTTCGAAGACCGACCACCACCATTGCCGCAAGGTGTTGGGGGGCGCCGCGGCTAGCGTTGGTGTGGGCGTTACCGTCTGCATGTTGCTGTCTCCATTGATATTGTTGTGTGGCGCGCTGCTCTACACCAGCAGCAGTAAGGCAGCGCCATAGATGACCGCACCCACCAGAAAAGTCATGAAGGTGAAGCCCAGCACACGTTGTACGCCGATGCCAGCCATTGCCACCACTGGTGCGGCCCAGAATGGTTGCAGCATGTTAGAGACTTGTTCGCCCATGGCCACGGCCATGGTCGTGGCTGGCATGGAGGCGTGCAGGGCGGCTGCGGCAGGCACTACGAACGGCCCTTGTACCGCCCAATGGCCGCCGCCGCTGGGAATGAAGAAGGTGACGATGAGCGAGCAGACATAACTCCAGAACGGCAGCGTATGGGCGTTGGAGATGGCGATGAAGAAGTGCGACACCACATCGGGCAGGCCGGTGGCATCCATCATGCCCATCACGCCGCCGTAGAGCGGGTATTGCAGCATCATCGAGCCGCTCTGCTTGGCGGCATTCTTGACGGCATCGGCATAGGCCAGCGGATAACCATGCAGGATCACGCCGCCGATGAACATGACGAAAATGACCGCGTTGACGCCAGAGAAAGTGGTGTGCTGCACTTGCGTGAGGATCAAAAATCCAATGCCGGCAGCACCGATGAAGGCGCTACCCAGCCAGGAATACTCGATCCAGCGGGCGAAGCTGAGTTTGCCTTGCGGTTTTTGACGCAACGGTGCGTCAGGATTTTTTTCGATGTCGAGCAAGACGGCGCTAGCATCATCGGGTTTGAGCCAGGCCAGGACGAAGGGCATGACGATCAGCATGGCGATGGTGGGCACCAGATTGAAGCTGGTAAAGACGGTCGCGCTGAACGGCAAGACCTCGCCAGTCAGTTTTTGCACCACGTTCATGGCGCTGCCTGGCGTCGATTGTGCCAGGGCAATTGAACTCGATATGCCGCTGGCCCACACCACCCAGCCAGAAAACCCGGCAGCCACGATCCAGGCGAAGTCGACGCGCATGCGTTTGGCGACTTCGCGCGCCAGCAGGGCGCTGACCACCAGACCGAAGCCCCAGTTGCAAAACGACGCCAGTGCCACCAGGATGAAGGTCAGTGCTGCGGCCTGGTTGGGCGTGCGTGCGATGGACACCAGGGCCTTGAGTACACGTTGCACCGGCGGTGCGTGTGCAAATGCGTGGCCGGTGACCAGTACCAGCGTGATCTGGAAGGCAAAAGTGAGAATGTCGAAAAACCCCTTGTACCAACCGCCGACCAGACCTCCCAATGAGGCGTGCGGGGCGAACAACATGGACAGCACGGCGACGATGGCGGTGATCAGGATGGCGAGGACGAAGGGATCCGGAATGGTGCGTTCAAACAGCGCAATGGTGGCTTCGGTGAAACGCGTCTTGCGTACGGTGCTTGCAGCGGCAGATGTAGTGGGTTTCATGCTTTATCTCCAGTAATTCTGTGGGACCACCGCATTCTGTGCACGGTTGAGGTCGGTATTTTTTAGGCCGAAAAACCGTATAGTTGTGCCGGGTTGTCGACCAGAATACGTTGACGTCTGGCTTCGTCGCCGCTCCAGTGGCCGAGCAGATCGAACAGCATCGCGGCGTCGGGCTTGTGGGTTTCTGTTACATGCGGCCAGTCGCTACCCCAAACCAGACGCTCAGGCAGGGCGGCAATCCAGTTCTGCGCTGTGGCGGCGCTATCGGCGTAAGCGCCTGGCAATCCGGTGTGCGAGTCGAGATAGGCACCCGACAACTTGACCCATACCCGACCTGAGTCGGCCAGCCTGCGCACCACGTCGAACGCTGGGTGTGCGCTGCCGACCGGCAGTGGCAAGCGCGCCATGTGGTCGAATACGATGGTCGCCGGCAGGCCTGCCAGCAGCGCGGCATGTTCGACAATCTGTGCGGCCGTCCAATGTAGCTGCACATGCCAACCAAGTTCTGCCACCCGCTGCGCCAGCGGTTCCACCATCTCGAAAGTAACGACCGAATTGGCCGGGGTATAGAGCGTAAAACGAATGCCACGAATACCGCCGGCATGCAGCGCGGCCAATTGTGCATCACTCACATCAGGATGCAACACGGCGACGCCGCGCGCATGCGCCTGACCGAGCTGGGCAATGGCGTTGAGGGTGACGCGGTTGTCGGTGCCGTAGAGGCGCGGCGTGACGATCACGGTACGCTGGGTGCCAAGGCGAGCTTGCACCTGGCGATAATCGGCGAGGCCGGCGTTTTCGACGAAACCGGCATCATGCTTATCGGACAGGAAGCGGCGCTCGTAAATGTGTATATGCGCATCACAAGCATTTGCCGGCGCGGCGTACTGACCTGGGAGTGAAGGCATCGGCGCGCTCTTTACAGTACTGCGTGCTTGGCACGCAATGCAGCGATCTGTTCATCGTTCAGACCGAAGTCGCGCAAGATGGCATCGGAATGCTCCCCGAAAGCCGGTGCTGCCAGCGGTTCCGGCCCGGGTGTGCTGCCAAAGCGGATGGGATGCTTGAAGCCGCGATAACGGCCGACTCCGGGATAGTCGAAACTGCTCACCATGTCTTCGGCGAGCACTTGCGGATCATCGAACATGTCTTCGACGCTGCGCGCTGCCGCGCAAGGGACGGCATCGCCGAAGTGGGTTTCCCATTCGAGCGCGCTGCGAGCCTGCAAGGCGGCATGCAGCATGGGAACAATGTCGTCGCAATGCTGCGCGCGCTTGCGCACCGAGTCATAGCGAGGATCTTGCGCGAGCGCGTTCAGACCGGTCTTCTCGCACAGCGCTTGCCAGAAATGCGGAGTATTTGCGGAAATGTAGAGGTAGCCTTCGCGTGTCGGATGGAGGCCGGTAATGCCGCCTGAACGCATGTCGCGGCCGACATCCTTGGGTTCGCTATCGGCCCAGATCATGCGCGCCGACTGCATCGTCAGCGCGCTACGCAACAAAGATACGCCGACATATTGGCCGTTGCCGCTGCGTTCACGCTCAAACAGCGCCGACGATACGCCTGCTGCAACCAGTGCCGCCGCATAGTAATCGACCACCGAGCCGTACAGAATCTCAGGCGGACCGCCGCGCTTGCCTTGCAGCGTACACATGCCGGTCATGGTTTGCAGTACCTGGTCGTAACCGGCCTTGTCCTTGTTCGGACCGCTGTCGCCATAACCGGTTACGGCGCAGTAAATCAAGCGTGGATTGACGGCACGCATCTGCTCATAGGAGATACCCAGGCGCGCCGGCACATTGGGCCGGAAGTTATGTACCAGCACGTCGGCAGAGGCGGCCAGACGCATCAACAGCGCGAGCGCCTCGGGTTGCTTCAGATCGAGCGCCAGACCGCGCTTGCCGCGATTGACACCGAGAAAGGCGCGGCTTTCCGCTTCCAGGCTCGAGGGATATTTGCGCAGGTTGTCGCCCGTGGGCGGCTCGATCTTGATCACTTCAGCACCCTGGTCAGCCAGCAGGGTGCAGCCGTAAGGTCCGGCAATGTAGGCGCTCAGATCGAGTACGCGCACACCGGTGAGCGGACCGCGGGCGGCCTCAGGTGAGGAAGAGGTAGAAGAAGTGGAAGAAACTTGCATGCCGTGCTCCGTAGCGGTCGAATCTGTCAATGTAGGCATCACGCCAACGCAGCGCGCTGGGCGTCGCTGAGCAGGCCCAGGCGGATGGCGTTGCTCACCAGCACGCGAGCACGCTCGACGAAGGGAGGGTCGATCATCTTGCCATCAACCACATAGGCAGCCAGTCCTTTTAGGTCGGCCTCGCGCGCTGCCTGGACCACCCAGACGGCATGTTCGATCTCTTCATCGGAGGGGCGAAAGACATCGTTGGCCAAGGCGATCTGACTGGGGTGGATGCAACTCTTGCCGAGAAAACCAAACGAGCGAGCGAGTTCAGCCTCGGCGTGAAAACCAGCTTCGTCGCTGATGTCGGCAAAGGCCGAGTCATACGCGAAGACACCGGCTTCACCGGCGGCCAGACGCAGACTGAACATCGCCTGGGCAATCGCAAGCGATTCGCGTCGTGCGATGCCGAGCGGTTCGAACAAGTCGCCCAGACCCAGCTGCAAGCCTGCCACGCGTGCATCCGCGCCAGCCAGTTCGGCGGCCAGACGCAATGCCTTGGGCGACTCGATATTGAGCAAAAGTTTGATCGGCGTGCTCACGCCGTTATTGCGCTCGGCCTGGCTAATGGCCGCCGCCGCCGCACGTACCTCGTCGACGCTTTCGGGCTTGGGCAGATTGATGAAATGCAGGCCGGGTTGGACCACAGCCTCAATGTCGTCGCTGAAATAGGGCGTGTCGAGGGCATTCACACGCACGATCAGGACTTTGTCCTGGTTTGCCAACGCACTGGTTTGCAGCAAGCTACGTAAGGCTTGGCGCGCCTGCGGCTTGCGCTCGACGGCGACCGCATCTTCCAGGTCAAACGAGAGGGCATCGGCGGCGCTGGCCAGTGCTTTGGTAAAGAGCTCCGGACGCGATGCCGGTACGAACAGTTTGCTTCTCATCGTTTTCATCCTGGATTCTGGCTGCATCTTGGCTAGTCTAGACCCTCTGTATGTTTAAATAAACTATCTGTAACTATCTTAAAAGAGTAGATAATCTATCTTCATGGATACTGATTTTCTTGCCAATCTCTTATTGGTGGCCGACAGCGGCTCAATGGCCGAAGCCGCTCGCCGCATCGGTGTGACGCCGGGCGCCGTGGCCCAGCAGATTCAGGCCTTGGAGCGTGAGTTGGGTGTGCCGCTGTTGGTACGCGCGGGACGCACGGTGATTCCGACCGAAGCTGGACATCGCGTGATTGAACGGGCGCGCAGCCTGGTACGTGATTTTTCGGAACTGAAAGCATTTGCGCTGGCAGGCGAAGCTGCTGGCGAATTGCGTATCGGCACGATCACGACGGCGCTCTTGAGTCTGCTGCCGGATGTATTGGCCAGCTTTGCTGCGACCTATCCGCAAGCCAAGCTGCTTATCCGTGCCGGCACATCGATGGAGTTGTACGACAGTTTGCAGCGCGGTGATCTGGATGTGGCGGTCTGTCTACACCCGGTATTTGCCCTGCCGAAGGCGTGCAAATGGCATTTGTTGCGAGAAGAGCCGCTGGTGGTGCTGGCATCGTCGGCACTGGCCGGGCAGGATCCGCACAGCTTGTTGCGCGAACAGCCTTTCATCCGTTACGACCGCAGCCTGGGCGGCGGCAAGCAGGCCGACGATTATCTGAGGGAAGCCAAGATAGCTCCGCGAGAGCTGTTTGAACTTAATTCGCTGATGGCCATTGCCATGATGGTGGATCGGGGATTGGGGGTGTCGCTGGCGCCGGATATCGTCTCTTTGCTCACCGCATCGCTCGACATTGTCAAAATTGCTTTGCCGGCCAAGACCGAGCCGCGTCGTTTCGGCGTGCTGTGGCACCGAGAGTCGCCACGGGCACGGTTAATCGAGGGCTTCCTGCAATGTGCCGATGCCTGTGTCAGCGTGGCGCCGACGTAAATGCCGGTGTTCAATCCTTGGCGCAGCCGCTGGCTGCCTTCATGTTGGCGGCAAAAAATTGTACCGGCTGCCATTTCTGCCCTTCTGTGTGATAAAGGGTATAGGTCGGATTCAAGAGTGTTCCTTCTGGACTAAATGCGATTTCTCCAGCAATTCCCTTGTAATGCATCTGATGCAGATAGTCGGTCACCTTGGCGGCATCGGTGGAATCGCTCTGGCGAATTGCCGCGATCAGCATGGACGTGGCATTGTAGGTGTTGCGTGCTAAGGCGTTGGGAGGATGACCGAAACGACGTTGGAAATTTTGATGAAAGGATTTCCAGCGTGGACATTTTTCCAGAAGAAGTCCGGGCTCCAGCGCATAGATATTGGGATTGTTTTCATCAAACAGCGGCAGGTTGATGGCGCCATCGTTGAACAGAATGGTGGTCTTGATACCGAGTCGTTTCGCGGCCTTCAAAAAATCTTCCTTTTGCCTGACATAAGCAGAAAAAATGATGAGGTCGGCCTGCTTGTTCACTGCCGATGTCAGTGCGGCATTGAAGTCGGAGGTTTGGGCATTGACGGTCAAGACTTGCGATGCGTTTTGCGAGCGTTTGCTTATTTCGCTGATGATCTCCGCAGTCAGGGCTGTGCTATAGCTGGAATCATTGCCGATGACGACAATCCGTTGTCCATGCAAAGTGTCGACGGCGACTTTGGCCAGCGATCTGGCCAGATCGTCAGTGCCACCGATGACGCGAAAGGTAGTCTTGTAGCCGAGCTTGGTGAACAGGCTGGTGCTGGAGGTGAAGTTCAGTTGTGGGATATGCGCGACGCTATAAATTTTCGCCGTCGCCATGCTGGTCGTGGAATACCAGGGACCGATCACGCCAGAGATATGGAGTTTGGCAAAATAGTTGGCAATAAAGATGGAGAGATGCGGATTACCCTGGTCATCTTGTACGGATAGCACAAAATGGATCGCATCACTGTTTTTGTCGGCTTGCTCATTGGCTTCGTCAATGGCCATTTTGACGGCTTCGCGCGGGCGTTGGGCAATGTCTTCAGACTGCCGTGCAACAAAACCGATCACGGCAACGCGGCCGGTGTTGGCGCTGGCAGGCCCCAGACTGACAAACAAGAGTAGGGCGACAGCGATAGCCCGGATCATTCTGTTTTCGCTTTGCGGCATCAGCGTCTCCATTACTTTTTTTATAATTTCGTCGCAAACGATACTTGTTTTTTGATTTTATCGCATCCATGATGCTTTTTGGCTGCCACTTTGATAAGACTAGTTTGCTTGTATTGATATGTTTTCCGCAGTGCTAAATTGTCCTGGGTTTAATCCTTAGGACAGCCGCCGGCAAGTTTCTTGTCGGCGGAGAAAACCTTTATCGGCTGCCAATTATTCAATTCGGCATGATAAAGGGTATACGTCGGATTGGTTAACGCCCCTTCCGCACTGAAAGCAATTTCACCTGCGATTCCCTTGTAGTGCATCTGATGCAGATGGGCGGTTACTTTTTCGGCATCGGTGGAATTACTCTTGCGAATTGCCTCGATCAGCATGGCTGTGGCATTGTAGGCATTGCGCGCATAAGTGTTGGGCATATAACCATAGCGATGTTGAAATTGCTGATAAAACGCTTTCCAGCGTGGACATGTATCCTGACGAATTCCGGGCTCGATCGCATAGACATTGTTGTTATCTTGATCAAATAACGGCAGGTTGGTGGCCCCATCATTGAAGAGGATTTTGCTCTTGATGCCGAGACGTTTGACCGTATTCATAAAACTTTCCATTTGCGTGACATAGGCAGAAAAAATGATGAGGTCGGGATGTTTTTCCATTGCGACCGTCAGCGAAGTATTGAAATCGGAGGTTTGGGAGCTGACAGTCAAGCTTTGCACCACGTTTTGCGAGCGTTTGGCGACCTCGCTGGTGATGACTTCGGTCAAGGCTGTGCTGTAGCTGGAGTCATTGCCGATGACGATAATGTGCTGCCCGTGAAAGGTATTGACGGCAGCTTCTGCCAGCGATGTCGCCAGCTCGTCGGTGCCACCGATGATGCGGAAAGTGGTCTGGTAGCCGAGCTTGGTGAATTGGCTACTCGAAGAAGTGAAGTTAATTTGCGGGATATGCGCAGCCGCATAAATTTCTGCTGTGGCCAGGTTGGTTACTGTATACCAGTGGCCGATGACGCCGGAGACATGGGACTTGACGAAATAGTTGGCAATGTTGATGGCGAGATTGGGATTGCTCTGGTCGTCCTGTACCAATAGCTTGAAACTGATAGCCTCGCCGGTTTTATCAGGCAGTTCATTGGCTTGCGTCACCGCCATCTCGATGGCATCTCTTGGACTTTGCACAATCGCATCCGTCTGACGGGCAGCAAAACCGATCAGGGCGACGCGGTCGGCGCTGGCCGTTGCGCATGCAAGACTTACACAAACAAATATGATTGCAGTGCAAGCACGGATGATACTATTTTTTCTATGCTGCATCGGCGCCTCCTCAATAAGCTTAATGCGGTCATGTCGCAACGGCACCTGTTTTTTTGAGTTAGTACATTCCATCACGCTTTCTTACCGTGTTCAATCCTTGAAACAGTCCTTGACGGCTTTCTTGTCTGCCGAGAAAAAATGCATGGGCTGCCAATTTTTCCGTTCTGCGTGAAAAACGGTGTACGTCGGATTCAACAGCGCTCCTCCCGGAGCGAAAGCAAGTTCTCCTGCCAATCCCTTGTAATGTAGTTGATGCAGATAGGCCGTCACCTTGGCGGCATCGGTGGAATTGGTCTGGCGAACTGCTTCAATCAACATGCCCGCAGCATTGTAGGCATTGCCGGCATAGGTGTTGGGGATGTAACCGTAACGGCGCTGGAATTTTTGATAAAACGTTTTCCAGCGCGGACATTTGTCCTGGGCAATCTCGGGTTCATAGGCATAGATATTGCTGTTGTCTTCGTCGGGCAATTGCAGGTTGGTGGCGCCTTCATTGAAGATGATGTTGGTTTTGATCCCCAGACGTTTGACCGCATTGACAAAATCTTCTACCTGCGTGACATAGCCAGTAAAAATGATGAGATCGGCTTGCTTGTTCACCTCGGATGTCAACACGGAATTGAAATCAGAGGTTTGGGCGCTGACGCTCAGGCTTTGCGGAATGTTAGGCGAGCGCTTGGCGATTTCGCTGGCGATGGATTCCGTCAAGGCCTTGCTATAGCCGGAATCGTTGCCGATGATGACGATGTGTTTCCCATGCATGGTATTGACAGCAGTCTCTGCAAGCGATCGGGATAGATCATCGGTGCCGCCGACATCGCGAAACGCGCCCTGGTAACCGAGCTTGGTGATTTGACTATTGGTGGTGGTGATATTGATTTGCGAAACATGCGCCGCCTCATACGTCTGTGCAGCGGCCAGGGTTGTCACCGAATGCCAGTGGCCGATCACACCCACTACATTGGCTTTGACGAAATAGTTGGCAATAAAAACGGCTAGATTGGGGTTGCCCTGATCATTTTGCAACGACAGGGAAAATCGTATCGAACCGGCAGTCTTTTCGGCCTGTTGATTTGCTTCCTCGATGGCCATCTGGGCCGCATCTCTGGGACTGTTTGTGATCGCATCGGTCAGGCGTGCAGCAAAACCGATCACGGCGACACGGTCGCCGTTTGCGCAGGCAATGGAGGGGACAAGACTGACACAAATGACTATGACTGCGGCGACAATGCGGATTTTTCTATTTTCGCCAAAGGACATCAACATCTCCTCAGAAAGTTCCTGGCTGTTGAGTCTGAAATAATACTTAGTATTCTGATTCTAGCGCATCCACATCGTGTGATGGTGGCTTATGGCAGCAAATGTTTTTGCTGGTCTGCTGAGCAGATATCCCGTACGCAGTTGCGCAGCCAACGATGCGCCGCATCGGCATGCAAACGTGGATGCCAGAGCAGGGAGATGGTCAATTCCGGCAGGGCCACTGGTAGGGTAAACGTGAACATGTCGTTACGCAAGTTGCCGGTATGGCGCTCCGGTACGCTGGCGATCAGGTCGGAATGACGTGCTAGCGCCAATGCGGTGGCAAAACCGCCAACGATGGTGGCGATATCCCGTACCAGTTGCAAGGACATCAATGCTTCATCGATGGGGCCTTTGTCTTGATTGCGGCGCGAAACCAGAATGTGTTTTCCGGCGGCATAGCGTTGCGGCGTCATGGCACCGCGACTGAGCGCATGTCCCATCCTGACCACGCCGACCAAACGATCACGGAACAAAGCCTGCGCCCGCACTTCCGGACCAATGCTGCTGCCGACGACGCCGGTTTCCAGATCCACCGTGCCATCCCGCAATGGGCCGCTTTGTTTGTCCAGCTTGGGTATGAAACGCAGGCGCACTCCAGGGGCCTGGGCGGCAATGTGGGTGATCAGAGCTGGACCGAAATTTTCGACAAATCCTTCGCTGGTGCGCAGGGTGAAGGTTCTGACGAGTTGTTGTATGTCCAGTAATTCGACCGGTCGCAGTACGGCCTGTGTCTCTTGCACCAGTTGGCAGACCCGTTCGCGCAACTCCAACGCCCGCGGAGTAGGCACCAGGCCGCGCCCGGCGCGCACCAACAAGGGGTCGCCCGTCGTTGCACGTAATCTGGCCAGCGCCCGGCTCATGGCCGAAGGACTCAATCCCAAGCGCAGGGCGGCGCGCGCCACATTGCCTTCGGCCAGCAAGGCGTCGAGCGTGACAAGTAAGTTGAGATCTGGCTTGGACATGACGCAACGTTAGCATAGTTAGGCATGGCGTTCTATGCACTTATGCAGTGCAATACATGCGCCTTCCGCCATGTCAAAGAGCTGATTACTATGACCTGGAGCGTTCGCATGGCGCATTTTTCACAAACAGGGAGTAGATATTGAAAACAATTGATCAACGGACAAAGAATGCCGATGTCGCACCTGCCAGGCTGAGCCGGAATGCCAAATGGGCGCTGGCCGGACTGTCGCTATCGATGCTGATGTCTTCGCTCGACACCAGCATTGCCAACGCCGCGCTGCCGACGCTGGCACTGGCGTTCAACGCTTCCTTCCAGGCCGTGCAATGGATCGTGCTGGCCTATCTGCTAAGCATCACTGCCTTGATCGTCAGTGCCGGTCGTCTGGGCGATATGTTTGGACGGCGCAGCCTGTTGATTACGGCAATTGGCTTGTTTACCGTTGCATCCTTGCTGTGCGGTGTGGCACCGTCGCTGGGACTGCTGATCGCTGCACGTGCCATACAGGGACTGGGTGCGGCGGTCATGATGGCGCTCACTGTGGCATTTGTCGGTGACACGGTACCCAAGGCGCAAACCGGTAGCGCAATGGGTTTGCTGGGGACGATGTCGGCAATTGGCACCACCTTGGGACCGTCTCTGGGCGGCCTGATGATTGCCGGCTGGGGCTGGCGTGGAATCTTTCTGGTCAATGTGCCATTGGGTGTACTCAATATTGTGCTGGCGTTGCGCTATTTGCCGGCGCACCAACGCCAGCCCAAGGTGTTGCACTCAGGATTCGATCTTGCCGGGACCTTGTTGCTGGCCTTGAGCTTGAGCGGGTATGCGCTAGCGATGACTTTGGGGCGCGGACATTTCTCATGGATCAATGGGTCTTTACTGGCCGCAGCCTTCGTTGGCTTGGGCCTGTTTGTTATCACCGAGAAGCAGGTAGCAGCACCATTGATTCAATTGACAATGTTGCGCCAGCGCGCGCTCAGTGCCGGTCTGATCATGAGTGTTCTGGTCTCAACGGTGATGATGACTACGCTGGTGGTGGGACCGTTTTATTTGTCGCTGGCGCTGCATCTCAATACCGCACTGCTCGGACTGACGCTCTCGTGTGGACCGCTGTGCGCGGCGTTAGCCGGCGTTCCGTCCGGGCGCCTGGTCGATCGCTTTGGCGCCGCTCGCATGACGCTTGCCGGGCTGACCGGCATCGTCGTTGGCGCGGCGCTCTTGGCGGTGTTGCCGACGGCATTGGGCGTGACTGCGTATGTGCTGCCCATGATGTTGATGACCTCTTGCTATGCCTTGTTTCAAGCATCCAATAACACGGCCATCATGGCCGCTGCGCGTGAGGACCAACGCGGTGTCATTGCCGGCATGCTCAGTCTGGCGCGTAATCTCGGCCTCATTACCGGCGCCTGTGCAATGGGGGCGCTGTTTGCCTGGGCATCTGGCGCCGCTGATATCAACACGGCGCCGCCCGAAGCACTCGCCCACGGCATGCGAATGACGTTTGCAACGGCGGCCGCACTGATCATGATGGCATTGGGTCTTGCCGTGCGCAGTCAAATGCCGGGCCGCGCTGACACAGCGTTTCGTGAAGCCTGAGAACGCTGCAGTGTGCTTGTGACACGGCATTACTCGTAGGTCGTCGCCAGTTTTTCCGGCAA
>Ga0209913_1001335_pt1 | contig 14101 bp, 14 predicted proteins | sample PersoiDNA2013203_FD_185805 | JGI IMG/M metagenome (GOLD analysis project Ga0209913, IMG submission 185805) | Permafrost soil microbial communities from the Arctic, to analyse light accelerated degradation of dissolved organic matter (DOM) -... | ecosystem: Environmental > Terrestrial > Soil >... | reverse complement strand
GTGCAGATCGACGACGCCATCGAAGCCGATCGCGTCTTCACCATGCTCATGGGCGACGAGGTGGAACCGCGCCGCGACTTCATCGAGACCAATGCGCTGCGGGCGGGGAATATTGACGTTTGAGGCTGTCGGATGACAGAGAAAGTGAAAATCTCGACAGGTACGTGAAAACGAGCTGACGCAATTAGTGAAAATATCCGGTGCGCGTCTTGGCTTGGCGCGCCCATTAGAATCCTCGTGGCGGTTTGGTAAGCTTAAGTTTCACCAAGCGTCCTTCTGCAGGACGCAGCGCACCGAGTAAGTGTTGTCGCATCAACGATGTGCAATTGACCTACGAAGCTGCAATCTCGGGTCGTCCACATCGGCGAAAACCGCAGCCGCCTGGACGTGTTCTGATAAGTGAGTGCCGCGGCTACTGCCAACACATCTGCCTGGAACAAGCCGTGGCGATGATCCTGGTCCGGATCGAACGAACGTTGCGGGAACACCCACGCGGGCAAAAGGCCCGGCATTAGCTGGAACCGCCCCCATCCTGCACGTCTGGTGGTTTCGTGCCTTGGGCCACGCGCCGATACATACCTATGTCACTGATCTCGCGAGCAGCGAATTCCGTGAGGTTGTTACGTGCCACGCTTCCAGGTCTGATATCCAGCGACTCCAGTAGATCCAGTATCTCTTTCTTGGAGGCTTTGATAGAATGGAAGTAGGCCTTGAGCGAATCAGCATCCATGGCCATTAGCTCCTCCGGTTTCTTCGTCAGATCCAAGCGCTTTTGTTCGACCATTGCCCTAATGAGATCGCGGCGTTTGAGCTTGCTATGGCCAGAGGGTTTGGACTCCGGCATCAGTTCGCCGAGTTCAGCAGCCGTTAGGTCGCTTCCATCAAGGCCTGCGATGGCGCCTTCCACACCCAACCATTCGATGAGTTTTTCGAGGTCGATCATCATAGGCACACCCGCAAGAATTCTTTGGCCAATGCTCTGAACTGAGCTGCTTGCTTGGCCGCATTCGCTCCAGGAACGTCGAATACGGGCTGGCGATTCGCGGCGGCTACTCTCAGGCCATCCCCTTCGGTGACATAGTTGCTGAAGATCTCGCCAGAGCGACGAAGCCGGTTGTATTCGAGCTGCTCGCTCTGCTTCAACTCCTCACCATATTCCCTCGCCATCATGCCCATTGCGCCGGAGAAGCGGGTGTCGCGATAGCCGTCCTCGACACCAAGTGAACGCCTAATCATCGCGATGTCATTGTTTACGTTGGCTATCTCTCCGATCACGGTGGCGACGCCGATCGACGACTGCCTGTCCAGTTTGACTGGCGACACGCAATGATCTGCGACATAGATGATCGAGCGCATTACGTCCGACACCTCGGGATGCGAATCGATCAGTATGTAGTCGTAGTTCTGTCGCAGACCGCCCAACACAAATGCGATCGTTTTCATGTGCGAGAGAAGCAACATGTTGTTCTCGCGAATGTTGTTCGTGCTCGGCAATTTATCGACGGACACCGTGGACAGTCGCGGGTCTGCAGGAACTAGATCAATTCCGCCACCGCAGGGATGGATGTCGATGTCCGGAGTCTGGTGAGACGCGCTGTAAAGCTGCTGGAACTTGTTGAAAATCGTTGTCCCGGCTGGCATGCCCATACCAAAGGTCTCAATAAGCCTGGGGAAGAAACGACCAGAGATGCCGCCACGCTGATAGTCGGCGTCGATGACTAAGACCCGCTTGCCTTCGTAACGGCTAAGCGCAACGGCGATGTGATAACAAGCGGTCGTCTTGCCGACGCCGCCCTTTTCACTGATGAATCCCACGACAACAGCCATTGACTAGCTCCTCTATCAGTCTTCAAGTTAAATATCAGTTCGCGTACGCCTGAACGTGCTTGACCAACGACTCAGCGATCACTTCCCCCAGTCGCACCGGTACGGCGTTGCCGATCAGGCGCCCCATCCTGTTGAACTTGATGGGCGCGCCTGGTGGCGAGAACGCATACGTCTCGGGGAACGTCTGGAGCATGGCCGCCTCCCGTAGCGAAATAGCGCGATCCTGCTCCGGATGTCCGAAACGGCCGTTGCCGTACCCGAAACATTGAGTAGTGATCGTCGGGGCGGGGCGATCCCACTCCATGCGGCCATAGACACTCGGATAGGTTGCACCGGTGCTCTTCTGGTGGCAACTCGCCTGCAATTCCGCCGGCCAATCGCGCCAAGTTCCGCCAGGGCGAGAAGCCTTGATTCGGGACATGTTCAATGCACTCAAAGAAGGCGCCATGTGCAATGCATCGTCGGGATGACTCTCACCGGCTTGGATGGCAGGCAACGCACCGATCACCTGCCGAACGGTTGAATCCTGAGTCACATCTTTGGTCAGTGCCAAGCCCTTGCTGCCCAGCCGCGATGCAAGCAACACGAGTCTCTTGCGCGTCTGGGGTATGCCGATCGAAGTGCATTCGACAACCGACCACCACTTCTTGTATCCAGCAAGACTCTTAAGCAACTGTTCGAAGACCGGATGGTCAGCGAGTTGCGGCACATTCTCCATGGTGACAAGGTCGGGCTTCAGCTTCTTCACCAGCCGCCCGAAGGCGGACACCAACGGCCATTGCGATTCGTACTCGCTATTGCGCCCACTCCGGCTGTAGGTGGAGAACGGTTGGCAAGGCGCGCAGCCAGCCAGCAGAGTGATATCCGCACCAGCAAAATAAGGCGATATCTGCTCCGCCGTCAGATTCGCGACGTCGCATTCCACGAAAGTCGCCGCATTGTTGGCCTCGAAGGGGTATTTGCAACCTGCGTCGATATCGAACCCTGCTGTGATGTCGATTCCCCCTCGCACCAAACCGTGGGTGAGCCCACCGACTCCGCAGAACAGATCCACACCCACGATCTTCGGGGTGGACTGGCGTGACGCGACCGATCTACTGGTCATGCTGGCCTCCGTTCCGGAAGCAAGTACTCGAAGCTGTCGAGGTACGTGTTGAAGCAACCAACGACTTCACGTAGGTAGTCAACGGTCATATCCTTCAGGTCGAGTAGCCGCCGAACGGTGACATTCTCGGCACACTCTGAGAAGGAAATAGAGCCGTGTGCAAGTCGATTCCGCAGTTGTTTCACGAGCGCCAGTGGCCCTAAATCATCCTGAAATCTACGCTTGACAGCGCTGTACACTGGTTCGCTCACAGTCAACTGAAAACCAAGACGCTTGCTGATCGCTTCAATGGCCTGATCATCCCAATTGCCACCGCCACCCTTGTCAAGGGCGAATTCGGCGACGGGCAGTGCCGCCACAAGGTGATCGCAAAGACGGAGTGCGCTCTCCAGTCGATGGTCCGGCGTGAGTTCCTCGTGCGTGCGCGCCATCACCCGAACCCATTCCTTTCGAAGCGATTGACTCAAATCGCTGGGCATCCAGCGATTGCCGTGCTTGGCGGCTTCTGTCACGGCCTCAATGCACCTGGACATAGTGGATTCGACGAGGTTGTACAGCTGCAGATAAACGCTCGAATAGAGGATTCGCTGCTGCTGCGCACTGATAGGGTGTTCTGCCCCTTCCAACTTTGGTGGACCATGCTGAGCGCGCAGTTCCATTGTCGAGAGGAACTCTAAGTAGGTTTCCACCTCAGCGAGTCGCTCTTGGAAACCATTGAGAAGCGCACTCATCTCACGCTCCCAGAAGCTTGTCGCGTACGAACCCAGTGCGCTCCCGGAGGCGCGCGATGGCGTTTGCGCCGTCCGAGCCAGTCACTTTGATGAAGTCCTCGGATGTCAGCCAGGGGAGAACGTCAGGGACGGCTTCCTGGGCCAGCGCCGGTCGCTCATTCAGCGCCAAGCGTGAACCGACCGCAATGGCCTCGAAACGTGCCCGAGGCGTCGCCTTGCCCTTGTCATTGCGCCTGAACCCATTTGGGAACACCCGTTCGATGAAATCCATTGTCTCGATGAACCGTCCGCGGTATTGGTCAAGCAGGGCGGGATCATCAACCACCCGAACATTGGCCTGCTTCACGTAGTTGAAGATGAACTCCGAGGGGCGATCTTTGTAGCCTGTCAAACCATCGCTGTACGCGAAGAACCGAGCAACGAGCTCTTCGCGCTCTCGCTCGTCCAGTTCCTTCTTCGAAACCGGCGCGAGCGCCTCAAACTTCGGCGCAGTAGCTAGCTCCACGATCAGGTCCATGAAGGCACCGGCAAGCGCGCCACGGCGCACCTCTGCCTTGTTCGCGATCTTGCTGCCCGTATTAATCCGCTCGAACATGTCGAAGCGGGCCTGCTCATCTGCGTGCTCGTTCAGCACGATGCCGCGGATAGATCGGTTGTTGATCTTTCGCTGTCTGGATTCCGGCAGGTCGGAGAACTTGAACCCCGACAGCGCCGTGAGGCTGTCCAGTTCACCGAGCCGAAGGTCACCGAGCACAAACTCCGCGATCGCGCGAAGACGCTGGGAGCCATCGACGATCTCCAGCTTCCCACTGGGCATTTCCCAGAAGAACAGGAAAGGGATCGGCAAACCCAGCAACAGCGACTCGATGAACCGCGACTTCCGATCCTCTTCCCACGTGTAGGCCCGCTGATAAGGGGGCACGACGAACTCGCCCTTGCTCATCTTTCCAGCAAGGAGCTCCACGGAATATTCGGTGAGATAGAACTCGATCCGCTTGGACAAATCAACGATCTGCTCTTCTGCCAAGGCGATTTCGGCCTCCGTCTTGGCCGGGATTTCTTTCAGTTTTTTCATATGTTTTTGTCCGACGGCTTCGCTTGGCGATGCAATTGCACGCCAGCACGCTTCAGCGTCATGCCAAGTTCAACCAAACGCCTCACGGCCTCCGGTCGCGTTGGAAGATCGTCCTGCTCCTTGCGCCACGAATCGATCGCATCAAGCAAAGGAGCCTGGAATCTGGTCCCAACGAGAGTGCCCGTTGTGGACGCGCGTCGCTTCGGCTGTTCGTCAATCATGATGTGGGCGCCATGTTTTCACGTTAACACGATACCACAGCAAGGATCGATGGTAGCCTTTCGGGGGGGGGCGTCAGGATGCTGGCATCACAGTCCAGAGCATAGGTGGCCAGCGGCGCCTAAGTGCTGGCGCTGCGGCGAGCCAATTTGACGCCAAGTGTGCAAGGTAAAGCGGGCAACTTCGCTGAATTGGTGCAGATCACCAGCCCGTTGCACGGCAACGAGACAGCGGTGTTTAACGAGCCCAGGGAGTTCTATCTGGGGTAAGCATGGATTTGGCGGAAATCAACAGCCTGGCTTGGTGGTGCAGAGTGAGGTTCAAAGGACTTTCGCGTGCGAAAGCTCTGCCAGAGCGACCGAAGGGTTGACCGTAAACCCTTTTAAAAATCAACAACTTACGTTCATTGACAGGATCGGAAAAAGTCACGTACGCTGCGGGTCATTCGCCCCGTTTTGTGACATTTCATGAGCCCCTTTGCACGCCAGCTTTCTGAACTCCGGATGCGTCACGGCATCCGGCAGAACGAGCTGGCGGAGCTGATCGGCTATGACCAGACCTACATCTCCGCACTGGAGGTGGGCCTCAAGGGGCCGCCGACGCCGGAGTTCGTCGACAAGCTGGTCACGACGCTGCCCTTGACACCGGCCGAGGCGGACGAGATCCGCGTGGCCGCCAAGGCCTCCGACAGAAAACTGGTGCTTGATCCCGGCGCCCATCCCGACGTTTATTGGATGCTTGACGCGCTGCGGGAGCGGCTAGACCGGCTGCACCCAGCCCAGGCCCGCATGATTCGCGAGTTGCTCAACTTACCTGATGTCGTCCTCCGCAAGGAGGTCGAACCCATGCAGCGGATGCGTCGCCGCAAGAACATGGAGGCGCAAATGTAAAAACGGATCAAACCTTTCGGCCTGATCCGCTTTCACACGGCTCTCGCGAGACGCTCTAGACAAGCTCAGTATCGCGACCCGCCACAGGCGCGTCAAGCCAATCCCCCTCTGCTGCTGAACATTCCGATGGTTTTTGACCGGAGGAAGGGCGTTCTGTTGCCTGGAAATAGGCATATCGATCACCGCGTGACGCCGCAGGGCATGGCCTATCTCTCTCCTGTGATTGGAGTTCGCGATGACACACGTCACCTGGCGCGGCACCTGGAATGGTCGCGCGCCCAATGGACTGGACCACCAGCGTGCCAGAGCTGTTGTTCGCCCTACCGGTGGCATTCTTCGAGGCAAGTTCCCCAGTCGAAAAACCGGCCGCATGGTCCAGCACGAGGGCATGCTCGAACTGGATGCGATCTACCACTTCGAGACCTCGCCACTGATCGCCCGGTACACCGAGCAACCGCTGGCCGTCCGCTATGCCGATGGAGCTCAATTGCGCCGTTACACGCCGGACTTCGAGTTACATCTGGTCTCTGGCGAAACCATCCTGGTTGAAATCAAGCCCAAGAAATACGCCGATGGCGCCGACACCAAACATACGCTGGAAAGGGTTCAGGAACACTTTGATCGCTGCGGCCAACCCTTTGTCGTCCTAACCGATCAAGTCCTTCGGAAAGATCCCCGGCGAAGCAACCTGCGTAGGATCTACCACCTGGCGCCACGGATACGGCCGACCTTCCTCAAATGCTCGATCGAGCTGCAAGGCCTGAGCAGCCTGTTCCCACTGCACCTCGGCGAAGCCATCATGCCGCTGTCTCGTGTTGGCCTCGACCCCTATAGCTTGCTGATGTTTGGGCTGCTGACATGCGATCTCGGGTCGCAGATCAATGACGGCTCGGTTTTGCATCTTTGCCAGGAGGACGACCATGCGTGGTTTCGCCTTTCGGACCGGTTTGATTTTTGACTGGTCGGGTGTGGCGCATCGAGTGGAGCGCCTCGGCACGGATGACCAGATCGTTCTAGAGCGCCTGACCGACGGACAGGTTGTGCTGAGTTGCAGGCCGGACCTTCTGGCCGCCTTTGCTGACGGGGCCATCCAGGTCAAGCCATCGACCAGCCAGCCCGTGAAGATGGCCTCCTACAGCCGCCCCCTCGCTGACTTGCCAGAGACCGTCCAGAGCGAGTTGCGGCGTCGCCTGGCATACCTACAGGCCATGGACACCGAGGGGGTACGTTTCCAGTCAGAACGGCATCTGAAGCCCGTGATTGCGGAGGTGGCCAGGCAGATTAATGACGCCTCGCCGCCGTCGTGGATCACGGTGTACCGCTGGCACCGCAAATATCGCCTTGAAAGGCAGCCCCGAGCCTTGATCCCACGCTTTGACAGGCGAGGAAGTTCATCGTTACGTCAGCCCGATCGAATACTGGAGCTGTTTGCACAGGCTGCCGAAGAGGCGTTCAAGGCCAGCCCTGCGGCGACCGTTCAATCCATCCATACGCGCCTGGTCGGCAAGATCAACGCCGACAACCGCAATCGCTTGCCCGAGGATCAGCTGAAGGTGCCGACTGCCCGCACGTCGTACCGGCTCCTTGATCGATTGCACGCTTACGACCAGACGCAGCTCCGGGAGGGCAAAGCCGCTGCAGATCGCCGCTTTCGCATTGCCCAGGCCACGCCACAAGCGGATGGCATCTTGCAAATGGTTGAAGGAGACCACACCCCGCTTGATCTTTTTCTGCTTGATGAGCGCTCAGGGCTCGCTTACGGCAGGCCCATCTTGACTCTATTCATCGACACCTTCAGCCGCTTTCCGGTCGGGTACTTTCTTAACTTCGGTGGTACTTCAGCGGCGGCGGTCATGGGGGCTCTACGACACGCCATCCTCCCCAAGACGCGTGCTCCAGAAGTGATTCCCAATCTCCGGGTAACGCACAACTGGCCAAGTTATGGGGTCATGGAGTGGCTGGTTCTGGACAACGGGCTTGAGTTTCACGGCACCACGCTGGAAAGCGTAGCCATGGATCTGCATATTTATCTCAAATACTGCCCGAAGCGGCAACCTTGGTACAAGGGGAAAATCGAACGCTTTCTGAAGACTCTGAACTATTCGCTGAGTCACCAAATGCCTGGTACCAGCCTGGCTCGGTTGGCTGATCGTGGGGACTACGACCCGCAAAAGCACGCCGTGTTGACAATGGCGGAGTTCAAGCACCTGTTCGAAAAATGGTTGCTCGACGTTTACGCCCAAACCATCCACAAGGGGATTGGCACCACTCCATGGGCCAAGTGGCATGAGGGCCTCAAGAGCCGCACGCCTGAACTACCGCACAGCCTGGACGCCCTTCAAGCCCGCATTGGTTTGGTCGAGGAACGAAGCCTGCAACGCGATGGCCTGACCCTGCGCGGCATTCGCTACGGTGGGCCGGAGTTGGACGATATCGTGCGTGCTTGGGGCCCAGGCGTGAAACTGCGCATCGTCTATGACCCGGAAGATCTGGGCGCAATCCAGGTGTGGGCACCCGAGCAGCAGGAGCCGGTTCGTGTCCGTGCTCTGAACCAGGAATACGCCAAGGGCCTGACCAAGGTTCAGCACGAGCTCATACAAGGGCAGCTTCGGGAAGAAGGCAAGGCGGTCGCTGATCCGCAAGCATTGATGCAAGCCAAGTACGACCTGGCCGTTTCAGTTGACCAACTTGTCGATAGCCGCAAGCAACGAACACGTCGCCGCGCTGCCAAGATCCAGGGAATCACGAGCAGTCGTCCAGAGGCCGAGTTTCAGCCCAAGCCACCCGTGACCCCAAAACCCAAGCCTGTTCTGAAGGCGGTGCTTGATGACGAGGCACCTCAGCCCTTGCCGACTTTCCGGCTCCGGCATGGAGGGGTATGACATGGCAGTGGCTGAATTCGAAACCTTGCGCAGCTTCAGCAGCGAGTACCTGGAGTTCCCTCCATTTGTGGCGGCCTTCAACGAAATCGATCGGTTGGTTCAGTTGTATCGGCAGACCAGCGTGGCAAATCACCTCTTGGTCACGGGGGAATCTGGGACGGGGAAGACCACGCTGTGCAAGGCTCTGGCGGATCGGTATCCACGAGCGTCTGTGCCTGAACGCGACATCGTTCCGGTACTGATCGTCCCGATCCCTCCGGCAGCCACGATTGCGAGCGTTGCAGAAGTCATGCTGGCCCGACTGGGCGACCCATCGCCGGGCACCGGAACGACCTCCGCCAAGACAGCCCGTGCCGCGCACCTGGCACGGGCCTGCGGCGTCGAGCTACTGATGTTCGACGAGGCCAATCACATTCAGGACCGGGGTCAGTCGCCAACGCAATACATGGTGGGCGACTGGCTCAAGAGCTTGATGGACGACATCCAGGTGCCAACGGTGTTGCTAGGCCTGCCGCGCGTCGAAGACCTGCTCAGAGTCAACGAACAGCTTCGACGCCGGTTCACGAGACACCTGCAGATGGCCTTGGGGCAGGACCCGGACGACAGCATCGAGTCTCAATGCCTGCGGCTGTTCGCGTCATTGACGCCGTCGCTGCCGGTCCCGTTCTTCAAAGAGTCGATGAGCTGGAACGAACTCGGCCATCGCCTCCGTGCGGCAACCGACGGCCGTGTGGCATTCGTGAAATCGTTGCTGCTTGGCGCCATCCGCCTTGTCTTCGACCAGGAACTCACGCGCATCACACCCGCAGACCTGGCGACCGCATTCACCGCCGCCATCTGGCGCGAAGGGGTAGGTGCGCTGAACCCGTTCAACCCGGAGTTTGAATTTCGCAGGTTGGATCGGGCGGGTGAGCCCTTCGAGCGAGGTGCGCTGGTAGATCGACCAAGCAAGAGGCTCCGCCATGCTGCATGAGCTGCCCCTCTTTCCTGTGCGACCTGCGCGGCTGGCCGGTGAAAGCCTCGCGGGCTACTTCAGCCGGCACTTCGGCAACAACGGCCATTGGGTGCCCAAGGCGTTGCATGACGCGGTCGCCACGGTATACCGGTCAGAAGATCCACTCAGGCGCCTTGAGGCCTGGGCGCTGATCAGCAAGGTCATGGGCGAGCCTGCAGACGACTATCGCCGATTCTGGATTGAAGAGCGGTTCACGCTGACCCCTGCCCAGGCCATATCACTGAAGCGGCATTGGCAACGGCCCTTTTCCAGACGGGTACGGTTGTGTCCGGAATGCGTTCACGCCACCGGAGCGCACCTAGCGTTGTGGGACTTGCCCCTGGTCTTTGCCTGCCCAGTTCACAAATGCCTCTTGGTCTCGCACTGCCAGTGCGGGAAGCCCTTGGCCTGGGCCAACATCGAGCCGAATTGGACCTGTTCCTGCGGATTGCCGTTGTCGTCGCTGAGTGCCCGTACGGCGCCACGCAGTCTGGTTCGGCTTGCAATGTCCGTGGCGGCGACGGCGGGTTTGCACGTGCCAGACCTTGACCGCGAAGAGGCCCATCACCACCGGCTTGCCGACACCCTGCGGTCAACCTATGACGTATTGGCCTGGTTGCGGGCGCTGGTCCGAGAGCTGCGCGGGCCGTCGAGCCTCAAGCTGCCAGCCAATGCCTCGGAACATTGGCGGTTTGGGCCACTTCTCGACGACTGGCCCAATGGCCTCGTGAGGTCGATCCGCCATGTGTTGAAGCGATGGCATCAGTATGACCGAACCAGCCATCTGGTCCACCTGGAGGAACATGGTCGGACTCAGCGAGTACTTCACTTGCTGGATGAAGCGATGGCAAACGATGCTCTGCCCCCCGCACTTCGAAGCGCATTGGCAGAGATTCCGAAGGGACTGCGTCCTTCTGCGTCGGCACCGAGGCAATGGATCATCAACCCAGCACTCAGTGCCAGGCAGCGCGAGCGACGCCATACGCTCCTGCCCACTTGGTGGCGTGGGCTGTCCTGCTGGATCGACTCCTCCACTGACCTGGCACACGAGGGAGCCTTGCGTCTTCATGAACCTGGCGAGGTTGAAGGGCGCGTCTGCGTCAAGCTGTTGAACAGACTTGTCGCCGCAGCCGAGCAATCGGCCGAGCCGACAAAGTTTCACCGATTTGCGCGCGCGTGGCCTCCCATGCCAGCCGATGCCGATAGGCTGACGACAGATGAGTTCCTTGATTTGATCGGGCGGAAACTTCTCGCTGTCTCAACATTGCATCGGGGCTATTTGTTCGAAACAGCGTTAGAAGCAGCGGGGGTGACAAGTGTTGTCGCCTGAAACCGTCCAGCTGGAGGAGCCTGGCAGAGTCGACCGGCTTCCCGTTCGCCCTCGGCCTCGCGTCGATGAATCGGCGCATGGCTTCCTGGCTCGCGTGGCACGAGCAAATGGCTATGAGACGCCAACCTTGCTGCTCGCTGCTTTGCGCCAGGCCGGGATGCAAGGCGGTGACGCCCTGCCGCAGTACCTGCAGCTCACCGAGGTGGAGTGGTGCCGTCTCGGCGGTCCGTGGCCACGCTATTGCGGCTGCCAGGACCAACTGCTACCTGGTCTTGACCGAACGGACTACGCCCATGGAAATTTTCGGTGGTGTCCGCCGTGCCTGGCCGTGACGCCGTACCTTCGCTCTGTCTGGGGGATCAAGTTCTGCGTCACCTGCTTGGACCATGGCACCTACTTGCTCGACCTCTGCCCGCGTTGCCAGCGTCAGCAACGAATCGAACACTTCAACGGGCTCCGCTGCTCATGCGGTCAGTCCCTTGCGGCTTGCGCGCTTCGACCTGCGCCTGCCGAGGTGTTGATGGTGCAAGCTGCTTTTATGAGGCGCTCTGTCCCCTTACCAAAGAGCGATGTTCCTCGACTCTCCCATGTCGCATGGATCCGGCTTCTTCTGCGCATAGCGGCCTTGATGACACCGGACCGCAAGGGGCGAACAGGGCAAGTGGCTGGCCTGCATCACATATCGGCGGCGGCGGGCGTTGTCAATCATGCTGCGCAGATCCTCATGCACTGGCCCACGGGCTTTCATGCGCTGCTTGCCGAGATACAGGCCAAGAGCGCCACATCGTTCAGTCTTCCTCGGACCTTTGGACGGCTGTACCGTTGGCTGTACGTTGACCTGGGCGGTTCGGAGTTCGACTTCCTTCGGGAAGGCTTTGAGGCCTATCTTCGTGAGCACTGGTGGGGACTTGTCTGCCGGCGCAATCAGCGGGTCAGCGCCTCCGAGGGCCGCCAACGCATGACGATCCAGGAGGCAGCCAAACAATCCGGCGCATCGCCGTCGTACATCAGGCAGCTCCATCTGGCCGGTGTTGTCGCAGCAACGACTGTCGAGCATGCGAGCGGCCGGCAATCTTGGTCATTGCCGAAAACTTCCATCAGCGAGCTCGCCAAGTTGGCAAACGACGGGATGACGTTGAAGGCTGCTGCGACCTTCTTGGCACTCCCAAAACATCGCGTCCGCGAGCTGATCGATGCCGGCCTCGTTCATCCCCGGCTTGTTGCCGGGCGGCATGGCTCAGTTTGGCACCTGTCACGCAATGAGCTGGAACGGCTCGGTCGCAAAGAGATTGACCATCATGCCAGCCCGGGGCAAGGCCCGTCGCACGAGAGCTTGGTGCCTTTGGCCCAAGTCCTCAAGGCGTGGCGTCTGCCTCCAGGCGCATTCCCGGGTTTAATCGCCGCGCTTTCGTCGGGCGAACTCCGCCGCAACGAAGGCGCACAGCGTGATGCCCCACTCGGCAAGTGGCATGTGCCGGGGCAGCCGGTGAAGGACTGGCTCTCGCGATGGAAGGCGCACCACCTGGGAGTCATGTCCGTCACTGCTGCCGCGCAGGCCATGGGCATAAAGGAACAAACAGCGTATGACTTGGTACGGGCTGGACTGCTACAGACGCATGCGCCCGGCAACGGCGCCGCTCGCGTCGTGACAGCCGAAGAGATCTGTCGATTCCAGGAGCGCTATGTGGCGGCCACCGAGGTAAGCCGCGCACTTGGCACGTCGTCGAAGGCGCTGCTTGCAACAACCGCTGTGCAGCCGATCACCGGCCCCACGATCGATGGAGGTCGGCAGTATTTCTTCACGCGATCCGATGTGGCGCACCTGCTTGCCATGGGCCCGTCGAGGCAGAACGCAGGGCCTACGCCACCCCAAACAAAGGAGAAAGTCCAATGAAAAACAAGCACATTGAGCGGATGCGACGCGCCATGCGTGACTTCCACCGACACAACCCGTGGAAGCTGGACGGCGGGCTCTTCATCCCGCATGTCTATCCATCTTCGGGATCGCTATCTTGGTGGGACGATGTCGGCTTCATCCATGGAGGTAGGCGCGTGATGGTGTGGTGGGTGCATCCGCGTAGGAAGTATGCCGACGCGATTGAGCAAAGGGCAGCAGAGATCTCGGGGCCGCCGCCGATTGAGTCACCGGCAGAGCAACGAATGCTGGACCGACCTACGCGCCACAAAAGGCAGATCGGCGGCAAGCAGCCGGATGGCGTCAGCCTGTCGGATCGGTTGATCGAATACTTTGACAGGGTCAACGCAATCGAGGATCGTCTGCGCGACGAGGGCATTGATCATGTTGTCTTCCCGAGCCTCAAGATTTCGCATCACCCTTGGGGGACGGGCATGGACCTGTGTGGGAGGGTGGAGATTCGCGAACAGGCGGACATTCGCAATTTGGCCGCTGTCGCGAGGCGCTTGCTCAAGCGGGAGATTCGGCTTGCTGATGCGTTCCCGTCGCATGGCTACGCCAGAGCAGACTGGCTGAGCGAGGCTGGCGGGCGCGTCCCCGGAGCCGCCAGGTCCGAAATGGGTTCGCCAGTATGTGCCACACCATATGGAGGAGGTGCCTCTTGACCAAACAACAGACCATTCGCTGTGGTCGCGACGTGTTTCAGGCACTTCTGCAAGGTGGCACTCCGCACCTTATGTTTCAGTGTCCTGACGAGTTTCGGGTCGGCCAATTGGTGACGGTTGAATTGGGAAACCCTGAAATGGCTGGCCAGACCTTGACCGGCCGGATCACCTATGTCACCTCGACCGGAACAGCACCTCTCCCTGCAGACGTAGGCATCGTCTCAATTGCTCTTGAGCGCTCTGCCGACGCGCCGGACAACTCCAACTCCGCAGGTCATGGCCAGCAGGAAGCTGAGTGCGTGCAAGTCACCCTGTCTTTGCAAGAGTCCAAGACATTCTGGGATTTGCTTTTCACCCCAGATCTGGCGCAACAACGGCGGCCTCGAAAGACGGGAAAGAAGGGCACTCGTCCAACTGGCGTCGAATAGAGCGCGATATGGAGCGTTCTCAACGTCGGCGGTGGCGCAG
>Ga0209913_1001333_pt1 | contig 14132 bp, 14 predicted proteins | sample PersoiDNA2013203_FD_185805 | JGI IMG/M metagenome (GOLD analysis project Ga0209913, IMG submission 185805) | Permafrost soil microbial communities from the Arctic, to analyse light accelerated degradation of dissolved organic matter (DOM) -... | ecosystem: Environmental > Terrestrial > Soil >... | reverse complement strand
CCGCCAGCCGCCGCCTGGTGGGCGTGGTCAGCCGCAGCGATCTGATCCGCTCGACCCTGCTGCTGCACGACGAGGAAAATGTGCGCTTCCGTTTTCGCCGGCTGGGCGCGCGGGTTGCGGATGTGGAGGGTCAATAACCCCGCAGCAGAAAATCGATGCAGGACTCCGCCATCAGCTGCTCGCTGGACGACAGTCTCCCCGCTTTCTGGCGGAGCAGCACGGCCGGCACGGCCAGGAAATTCGGCGTGTCCAGCACGTAGTGGGACGCTGCCCCCGTGGACTGCTCGACCGCGACCAGGGTGTGGGCGCCTTGCAGCAGCGCGCGGGCGGGGCCGTGCCGATATAAGGGGATGCACAAGCGCGTGGCCAGGCGCACGGAGTCGCTTTGCACATCGACGTAAAACGCGTGCGTGGCGGCCCGGTTCGGGTTGGCGTAAATGTCAAAGCGGGGCATCGCCGTCCGCCAGCAATTCCGGGTGTTCGTCCAGATAGCGCTGCAATTGCTCCGCGGCGGTGCCCGACGCCTCGACCTGGGCCGCGTGCTGCTCCAGCGCTGCGCGATTGTCGAGCGCCCATTGCGTGCAGCCATCGTAGCCGCCCGGCGGCACCCAGCCATCCGGCGCCTCGACCAGGCGTGCGGGCGGCGTTGCGGTGGGCACGACGCGCACGGGAACCAGCTCGAAGCGCCCGTCCTCGTGGGCGGTCACTTCATACAGTTTGCCGGCGTGTTTTTTGCCCAGCGAAATCTGGCCACTGCTGCCAACTTCTTTCAACATAGCTTGTTCCATAGTCATGCCATCATGCCACACGATTTTACTCTCCTTGCGCCAGGCTGTCCCTTGTTTGATTTGGCTCAAAAAGCGCTTGACCGGCGCTCCGCCACCGCCTATATTTCACCAAGTAGTTAATTAAACGATTGGTGTAATACAGTGCAAGACCATCTCAGCCAGACCTTTGCCGCCCTCGCCGACCCGACCCGCCGTGCCATGCTGGCCCGCCTGTCGCAGGGCGATGCGAACGTGTCGGACCTGGCCGCGCCATTTCTCGGCGAGATGAGCCTGCCTGCCATCACCAAGCATTTACAGGTGCTCGAAAAAGCCGGCCTCATCACGAAGACACGCAAGGCGCAATGGCGCTCCTGCAAGCTCAATGGGGACGGACTGAAGGACGCGGCCGACTGGATGGCGCAATACCGCGTGTTTTGGGAAGAGAGTTTTGATCGCCTCGATGCCTACTTGAAAACCGTCACCGCTAACAACGCATCCGCCAACAACACATCGAAAGGGCCCGGCAATGAGCACGAACCATGAAGACTCCAAGCAAATCCATCTCGTCCGCATCTACGACGCACCCGTGCAAGCCGTGTGGGATGCCTGGACCGACCCGGCCCAGGCGGCCCAGTGGTGGGGCCCGCGCGGCTTCACCATCACCCACCACAGCAAGGATTTGCGTCCGGGCGGCCACTGGTCGTACACCATGCACGGCCCGGACGGCACCGACTGGCCCAACGTCACCAAATATCTGGAAGTGGAGCCCCTGAAAAAGCTGGTGTACGACCACGGCGGCAGCGACGACACCCCGCCCCTGTTCCAGGTGGAAGTGCTGTTCAATGAAGTGGGCGGCAAGACCCGCATGGACATGACCATGCGCCTGGCCACGGTCGAAGAGGCGCGCCAGACCCGCCAGCGCATCAAGCTCCACAACGGCAATTCGACCTGGGACCGCCTGGCCGAATACCTGGGCAAGCACGTGGCCGGCCGCGACAGCTTCGTCATCAACCGCAGCTTCGACGCCCCCATCGAAACGGTGTTCGAGATGTGGGTCAAGCCCGAGCATTTTTCGCGCTGGCTGGCCCCGACCGGCATGGAGATGCAGTTCATGCGCGACGACATCAAGGTCGGCTCAAGCACCTTTTACCGCATGAGCGGCAATGGCATGACCATGTACGGCCGCGCCCATTACGAGGAAATCACCCCGCCCAGCCGCCTCGTCTACACCCAGCAGTTCTGCGACGAGCACGAGAACCTGGCGCGCCACCCGATGGCGCCCACCTGGCCGGCCACCATGCGCAGCACGGTCGATTTCAATGCGGAAGGTCCCGACACCACCCGCGTGACGGTCACCTGGGAGGTGGTGGGCGACGCCACCGCCGAAGAAATGGCCACGTTTATCGGCGCCCGCGCCGGCATGACCCAGGGCTGGAGCGGCTCCTTCCAGAAGCTCGACGCACTGCTGGCCGAGCAGGCCCCGGCAACCGCCTGATCCAGGAAGACGACGGCGCGCTTCAGGCGCCGTCCGCCAGCGGCAGCCGCACCGTAAAGCGGCTGCCCGCGCCGCTGCCTTCGCTGTGGGCGACCACGCTGCCGCCATGCATTTCCACCAGGCGCTTGACCAGCGACAGGCCGACGCCCAGCCCGCCCTGGGCCCGGTGCATATGGTGGCCCACCTGGTTGAACATCAAAAAAATGTTCGACAGCGATTCGACGGGAATGCCGATGCCGTTGTCGGCCACCGTCACCACCGCGTGGCCGCCATCGCGTGCGATCATCACGGCGATGCGCCCGCCCAGCGGGGTGTATTTGGCCGCATTGTTCAAGAGGTTCGACAGCACCTGGGCAATGCGGGTGGCGTCCGCCTCCAGCATCAAGGGCGTGTCCGGCTGATCGACCACCATCTGATGGCCGCCCCGCTCAATAAAAGGGGTGCTGGTCTCGATGGCCGCCGCCAGCAGGCTGCGCAGGTCGACCGGCGCCTTCTGCAATTCGATCTTGCCGCCGCTGATGCGGGCGACGTCCAGCAGGTCGTCGATCAATCTCACCATTTGCGCCACCTGGCGCTCCATCATGGGGCGGATCTTGCCCACCGTGGCAGCATTGTCGCCGCCCAGTTTTAATACCGTCAGGCCGGAGCTGATGGGCGCCAGCGGGTTGCGCAATTCGTGGGCGAGCGTGGCGAGAAATTCTGATTTTCGCTGGTCGGCCTCCGACAACTCCGTCGTCAGCTTGCGCAAGCCCTCTTCCACCAGGCGGTCCTGGGTGATGTCGACCACGATCGCGACAAAGCCCTCGAACTGGCCGGCGCCGTTGCGCACGGCGCTGACGCTGCTGCTGGCCCACATCAGGCTGCCGTCCTTGCGGCGGTACTGCTTCTGGATCACCATGCCGGACCCGCCCGCCAGCAGCGTGTCGATGGCCGACTGGGTGATGGGGATCGAGGCCACCGCCGTCAACCCCATCACATCCATCTGCAGCAAGGCCTCGCGCGTAAAACCCAGCATGCTGCAGAATTTTTCATTGACCACCGTGATGCGCCCCGCCGTGTCGGCCTGCACCACGCCGGTCGCAGCCTGGGCCACGATATTTTCAAAGCGCTGCCGGCTTTCCATCAGCGCCGCCGTGGTCTGCTGCTGCTGTTGCAACAGGCGGTCCTGGGCGAGGACGATCTTGCGCAGCTCCAGCTGGGTCTGCACCTGCTGGGCCAGGGTCTTGAGCGCTTGCGCCTGCAGCCGGGTCAGGCCGTCCGGCCGCGGCGCCGTGTCCAGCACGCACAGGGTACCAAGCGGCATGCCGCTCTCCGAGCGCAGCAACTCGCCCGCATAAAAGCGCAGGCCGTGGCCGCCCGTGACGAGGGGATTGCAGTTAAAACGGCTGTCTTCGCGGGTGTCGCGCACCACCATGCGCTCCGTTTCCAGCAGGGCGAACTTGCAGATGGAATCGTCCAGCGGCATTTCGCGCACGCCCAGGCCGATTTCCGACTTGAACCACTGGCGGCCGGCGTCGATCAGGTTGACCGCCACGATGGGCGCGTCCAGCAGTTGGCCGGCCAGCGCGACGATGTCGTCGAAGGCGCTTTCGGGAGGTGTATCGAGGATGCCATACGAGCGCAGGACGGCCAGGCGCTCCGCTTCGCTCCAGGCGGGACTTGTGCTCATGTCGGACACGGTGAATTGGGGTGGGGTCAGGAATCGCTCAGTGTACCAGTTCGGCCGGGCCCCGGTTCCGCCGCCTTCAGGGCGCCGTTCGAATTTTGCGCAGCGCGGCTGGATCGGCTATCGTGGCACATCCATGACAGGAGCCTGCATGTCCGACTCGTCCCTTTTTTACGAACCGCGCCTGGGTCACGGCCTGCCGCACGATCCCTTCAACGCCATCGTCGGGCCCCGCCCGATCGGCTGGATTTCCACCGTCAGCGCGGCGGGCATCCGCAACCTCGCGCCCTACAGCTTTTTCAACGCGTTTAACTATACGCCGCCCATCGTCGGCTTTGCCAGCATCGGCTACAAGGACTCGGTCCGCAACATCGAGGAGACGGGCGAATTCGTCTGGAACCTGGTGACGCGGCCCCTGGCCGAAGCGATGAACGCCAGCTGCGCCGCGGTGCCGCCCGAAGTCGATGAATTCGAGTTGGCCCGGCTGACGCCGACGCCGGCCCGCCTGGTCGGCGCGCCGCGGGTGGCCGAGAGTCCCGTCTCCTTTGAATGCCGCAGCACCCAGATCGTCCAGCTGCAAGGCATCGACGGCAGCAAGGTCGATACCTGGCTGGTGCTGGGCGAAGTGGTGGGCGTGCACATCGCGGCCGGTATGCTCAAGGACGGCGTCTACGACACGGCCGGCGCCGGCCACATCCTGCGCGGCGGCGGGCCGGCCGACTATTTTTCAGTGGGACCGGAGCAGCTCTTTAAAATGTTCCGGCCCCGCTGAGACCTTACCACATCAGGTCATCGGGGATCTGGAAGGCGGCATACGGATCGTCCTCGTCGACCGCGGTGCTGGCCTTGTTGACCCGCACCACCAGAGAAGCATCGCGCTCGGCGATCTTGTCGGCGATCACGCGGGGCACCAGTTCGACTACGCCGTTCATCACCACGATCACGAGGCGGCCCGCCGTCAGGTGGTCGCGCACGGCGGCCGACACATAGATCCGCTCGATCTTGCTGCCGTGCGTGAAGTTGTAGGCGATGTCGCCCTGGCCGCCCTGGGCCTTGGGCTGGCGGTTATTCGCCAGCAGCTGCGCGATCTGCGCCACGATGGCCTTTTGATGCGCGGCGGCGTCGCGCTGGGCGTTCGCTTCGCGCGCCTTGTCCGCATTCCTGCGCTGCAGTTCCAGCGCGGCGGCGCGCGCCTCGTCGACGCTTTGCTCGCCCGTGCGGCGCTCCGCCTTCTTTTGTTTTTGCTGGCTGTGGGCAGCCTGCTTGACCTTGTTCTTGTCGACCAGGCCGGCCTTCAGTAATTGCTCGTGCAAGGACACCATATTCCACTCCGTGATTGCGCCCCCGTGGGCAGCCGACAGCATAGCAAATCCCCTGCGCCACCGTCCGGTCAGCCGCCGTAAAAACCATTCATACCCTTGCGCCTGCCCATACTGAAACGCATTCGTGGGATATTCCCAACGCCGTTTCCTGCGGCAGGCGCGGCGCGGTCGCTAAATCGTGTCATTTGGCCCATAATTGTTGCACCTTGATTAGCAATGCCATCAATGTTCCACCCTGACTGCCTCGCTCTTGCGCGTCACCGCAGCCCTGCATGCCAGCAGGCGGGGAGCGGCGCGTGAGGACGGCGCCATCCTCGCGCGTCTCGCGCCTGTGCGAGGTGATGGACCTGATGCTCGATTCCGTGGGCGACCCGCTGGCGCTGGAGTCGCTGGCCGCCTCCGCCAGCTACTCCTCCTTCCACTTCGACCGCATCTTCCGCGAGCTGACCGGTTTTTCCGCCGTCGAATACCAGAGAAAGCGCCGCCTGCGCCGCGCCGCCCACCTGCTGCGCCACGAGCCGGACGTGCCGGTCGTGCGCATCGCCCAGGATTGCGGCTTCCCGTCCAACGCCGCCTTCGCCAAGGCTTTCAAGCAGCAGTTCGCCATGTCCGCCAGGTCCTGGCGCGACGGGGGCTGGCGCAGCTACATGGACCAGCAGGTGGGACGCGAGAGCGACGTCAGTTTCTTCGTCGCCGAGCCGGACAACCTCGACGTGATCCTGGCGCCCTACATCGCGCCCCAGCCGGGCAGCATCGCCGCCCGCATCCGCGTGCGCGCCCTGCCCGCCGTGTCGCTGCGCTACCAGCGCTTTTTCGGCCAGTCCGGCGCCGCCCTCTCGATCGCCTGCAACGGTTTTATCGGCGACCGCGAGCACCTCGACGGCGCGCCCGCCCACACGCCCTTTTATGGCGTGTTCGACGAAGACCCCGGCTTTACGGGCGAACGGGAATACTGTTATGACTTCGGCGTGGCCGGGGTCGACGTGGCCGATCCCAACCTGGGCCTGCGCGTGCTGCCGGCCGGCGACTACGCCATCCTCGACTTCCACGGCGAGTGGCCCCGCTTTCGCTCCATGTACGAAGACTGGCTGGAACAGCAGGCCCTGTGGCGCCTGGACAGCACCCGTCCCCACATCCAGAAGGTCGAGCGCGATGGCGCAGGACAGTGGCGCGGCTGGCTCGCGTTGCCCGTCAAGAAACGCTAGCGCCCTCACCCGTGCCACAGCTGTCGGCAAAAAACGACACCATACGGATTGCTGGAACGGGAAATCGCCGGGCCGAAGGGCACCGGGCGGATGCTTTCCTACTTGTAATTGCCCATGGGAAATTTATTGCGCTATGATCGAGTCGGTGCCCTATACCTACCGACGGATGAATCATGCAGCCCTTCCCTTTCCCGGGCCGCCGACGCGGCTTTACCCTGATTGAATTGCTGGTGGTGGTGGTGGTCATTGGCATCCTGACGGCGATTGCCTTGCCCTCGTACAGTAAATACGTTATGAAGAGCAAACGTACCGCGGCCCAGTCCGCCATGTACGACATCAGCAACCGCGAAGAGCAATACATGCTCGCCAACCGCAGCTATGCCGACCAGACCACCCTGGCCAGCAATGGCTACAGCCTTCCCCCGGACGTGGCGCAGAATTACAGCTACGTCGTGACGCCCAACACCACGGGCGCGCCTGGCTACACGATCTCTTTCACCGCCATCAACAATCAGGTCAGCGACGGCAACCTGTCGCTGACCAACACCGGCGTCAAGCTGCCGGCCGGATCGTGGTAAGCGCAGCCATGTCACCCGGGGCAAGAAGCCAACGCGGCAGCTCGCTGCTGGAAGTGCTGATCACGGTCACCATCATCGCGATCGGCCTGCTCGGCCTGGCCGGCCTGATGGCGCGCCTGCACGCTTCGGAGATGGAAAGCTATCAGCGCGCCCAGGCCGTCATTCTGCTGGAGGACATGGTGCACCGCATCGATGCCAACCGCAAGGCGGCGGCCAGCTATGTGACGACGGCCAGCAGCCCGCTCGGCGCCGGCATGAGCTGTCCCGTCACCGCCACCACCCTGCAGCAGCGCGACAGCAGCCAATGGTGCGCGGCCCTGCAAGGCGCGGCCGAAAAGACCGGCACCAGCAGCGTGGGCGCCATGCTCGGCGGACGCGGCTGCGTCGAAGACCTGGGCAACAGCGAATACATGGTGACGGTGGCGTGGCAGGGCCTGGGCGCGGTGTCGGCGCCGCCCGCGTCGGTCGCCTGCGCCAAAAACGTGTATGACGACACCAGCACCTGCGCAAGCGACCGCTGCCGCCGCGTCGTCACCTCCATCGTCAAGATTGCCCCCCTATGAACCGTTCCACCATGCGCCGCGTCGCGGGCAGCCGGCCGCGCAGCGCCGGCTTCTCACTGGTCGACCTGATGGTATCGATCGTCATCAGCCTGGTGCTGCTGATTGCCCTGGGCGCCATGTTCCTCAACGTCTCGAGCGCCAACAGCGAACTGTCCAAGGCCAACAGCCAGATCGAGAACGGCCGCTTCACCGTGCAAGTTCTCGAGAACGACCTGGTGCTGGCGGGGTTCTGGGGCCAGTTCGTCCCCCAGTTTGACGACGTCAACTGGACCGGCGTGCCGGCCGACACCCCCTCCCTGGTCCCGGACCCCTGCCTGGCCTATTCCTCGGCCAACTGGACCAATGGCTACGTCGATGCCCTGCTGGGCATTCCCGTCCAGTCCAGCGATGCCGCGCCCGGCACCTGCGTGCTCGACACCAAACGGGCCAATACCGACGTGCTGGTGGTGCGCCATGCGGCGCCCTGTACCGCAGGCGAGGCCAACTGCGATGCCGAAGTCGCCGGCAAGCTGTATTTCCAGAGTTCCCAATGCAGTGCAGGCACGGCGGGTACGGCGCAGGCGGCCGGCAACGGCGCCAGCGCCATCGCGCTGGCGCCTGCGGGCGGCGCCGCGGCGACGTCATCGACCGACAACGCCTACAGCGGCATGCTGATTCGCCTCACCGGCGGCGCCGGCGCGGGCCAGACCAGGACCATCGCCACCTACACCGCGGCAACCGGCATCGCCACCGTCACCCAGGCCTGGGCCACCCAGCCGGATGCAAGCACCACCTATGCGATCGTCGAGAACCTGCTGGGCACCAGCGGCTTTTCCCTGCATGAACGGGGCGCCAATTGCGCAACGGCGCCCGTGGCCCTCAAGCGAAAATTCGTCTCGAATATCTTTTATATCCGCGACTATGCCGACACCGCGGGCGACGGCGTGCCGACCCTGGTGCGCTCGGAGTTCGATCCCAGCGGTCCGGCGGCGCTGGCCCACCAGGCGGCCGTGGCGCTGGTGCCGGGCATCGACCGCTTCGCGGTGGAACTGGGCATCGACAATGCGGTGGCGCGCTGCGGCCTCAACACGGCCGTCAATTACACCCAGGCCGTCGCCAAGGTCGATCCGGCCAGCTGCGTCCTCAACACCGACGCCACCCGCAACACCCTGCCCACCAACCGGGGCGATGGCAATCCCGACCAGTTCATCCGCTGCACCACCGCCGCGCCATGCACCGCCGCCCAGCTCGCCAACGTGGTGGCCGTCAAATTGTATGTGTTGGTGCGCAATACGGAAACGAGCGCCGGCTACACGGACGCCAAAACCTATTGCATGGCCAGCTTGGACAGCAGCGGCACCTGTCCCGCGGCCAGCGTGGCCGGCCCTTTCAACGACCACTACAAGCGTCACATTTTTACCAGCACGGTGCGCCTGACCACCGTGTCGGGACGCAGGGAAACCCAATGAACCAGCCGCCCTCGCACCGCGCCCGCCAGGCCGGCGCCGTCCTGATCGTCAGCCTGATCATGCTGATGCTGATCACCATGTTCGTCATCACGGCCTTCAAATACAGTTCGACCAATTTGAAATCGGTGAACAATATGCAGACCCGGGCCGAAGCCATTGCCGCCGCCAACAAGGCGATGGAACAGGTGATCGGCTCCTGGGATTTCACCTCGCCGCCCGTGGCCGACCAGATCAACGTCGACATCGACAACGATGGCCAGAACGATTACGTGGTGAACATTGTCGCGCCCGTATGCGTCAAGGCGGTGGCGGTCAGCACGCCCAGCGCAGCCGATAGCGAGTGCCCCACCAATGCGGAAGGCATCACCGTGTGCGCCGCGCCGGTCGCCAGTCTCTACAACGTGATGTGGGAACTCGATGCGACCGCCACAGGCACCACCGGCACCAAGGTACGCGTGCGCCAGGGCATCAGCAAATCGCTGACCCAACAGCAGTGCGATGCATCCTGTCCTCCCTCTCCGGGCGCCAGCTGTTCGTGAATCAAAGGATTACCATGAAGACCAATTCATTCAAGAGCGCACTGGCGGCCGGACTATTGAGCTTGCCCATACTGTCGGCGGCAACCGACCTCGACCTCTACACCAATCTGGGAAGCTCGGTCGCCACCGACCTTCCCAACGTGCTCTTCATCATCGACAACACGGCCAACTGGAATCTGGCGTTCACCAATGAAATGGCGGCGCTAGCCAACACCTTGCACAACTTGCCGGAAAACAAATTTAACATCGGTATCATGTTGTCAACCGAAACGGGCACCGGCAACAGTGGTCAGGCAGGCGGCTATGTGCGCGCCGCCGTGCGCACCATGAACGCTGCCAACAAGGCCAAGTACGAAACCTTTGTCAACAGCCTGGACAAGCTGGCCGACAAGGGCAACGGCGGCACGTCCGGGATGGTGATGGCAGAAGCCTACTTTTATTTCGCGGGACAAGCCCCCTATTCCGGCAACCAGAAGGTCAAAACGGACTACACCGGCAACAGCAGCGGCACGGCCAGCAGCACCGCCCTCTACGCGCTTCCAGGCAACGCGCTCGCTTCCATCAACGCGACCAGCTACCGCTCCCCCATCGGGCAAGGCAGTTGCGCCAAGAACTACGTCATCTACATCAGCAACGGGGCCAACCAGCAGAACGCCAGCCTCGATGCCTCGGCCAACAACTTGTTGTCGGCGGCGGCGGGCGGCGGCGCAGCGGGCGCGGCGGCGATCGCGCAAATCGCCCTGTCGCCCAGCGGTTCGCAAAGTAATCCGATCGACGAGTGGACCCGCTTCATGAAGAACAGTCCCTACCAGATCACCACCTATACCATCGACGTCAACCCCGTCACCACCGGGCAGGGGCCCGGCTGGACCGCGCTGCTCAAAAGCATGTCCGGCGTGAGCAATTACACGGCCGTCAACAGCGCAAGCGGCAGCGCCGCTATTGCCAATGCCATCAATAACGCCCTGTCGAAGATCCAGTCGGTCAACAGCGTGTTCGCCGCCGTCAGCTTGCCCGCCAGCGCCAACGTGCAGGGCGCCTACCTGAACCAGCTGTACGTCGGCATGTTCCGTCCCGACCCGGACGCCAAGCCCCGCTGGATGGGCAACCTGAAGCAGTACCAGCTGGGCAGCGCCAACACCCTGGTGGACGCCGATTCCACCGAGGCCATCAACGACCAGACCGGCTTCATCGCCGAATGCGCGCGCAGTTTCTGGACGCCGTCCATCACCAGTCCCGACAGTTACTGGGCCAACGACATGAAGGGCAAGTGCATCCCGCCCGGCAGCGACCTCAATCTGTACGCCCGCTCCAACACGCCCGATGGCAACATCGTCGAAAAAGGGGGCGCCGCCTATGTGGAACGGGCCAAGCTGCCCACCAGCCGCAACGTCAAAACCTGTTCGACTGCGGCCTGTACCGCCCTGGCGGCCTTTTCCAACAGCATCGTCACCACCACCGCCCTCGGGGCGGCCGACTCGACCGAGCGCGATGCCCTGATTTCCTGGGCCATTGGCAACAATATCGATGGCGAACTGTCCAAGACGACCACGGAAATGCGGCCCTCGCTGCACGGCGACGTCATCCATTCCAATCCGCTGGCGCTCAGCTTCGGCACCGACGTGGTGGTGTTTTACGGCAGCAACGATGGCATGCTGCACGCGATCAACGGCAACAAGACGTCCTCGACAGGATCCTACGGGCCCGGCGAGGAAATGTGGGCCTTCATGCCTACCGAATTCTATCCAAACATCAAGCGGCTGCGCGACAACACCACCCTGGTCAGCATGACGCCGCCGGTGGGCGGCACGTCCACCGGCACCCCCAAGGCCTTCAGCATGGACGGCCCCATCACAGCCTACAAGACCAGTTCGACCACCTGGATTTTCGGCGGCATGCGCCGCGGCGGACGCGCGCTGTACGCCTTCGATGTGACCGTCCCCGCCAGCCCGGTCCTGAAATGGAAAATCGGCTGCTCCAGCAGCGCCGACTCCAGCTGCACCACGGGCACCACCGGCATGGGGCAGACCTGGTCCTCGGCGCTGGTGGTGCGGGCCAGCGGCTACGCCAATGGCGCCTCGCCGCTGCTGCTGATGGGCGGCGGCTACGATAACTGCGAGGACGCCGACCAGAACACCTGCACCAGCACCTCGAAGGGCAACAAGATCTACGCCATCGACGCCAACACGGGCGCCATCCTGACCACGCTCAGCACGGACCGCGGCGTGGTCGGCGACATCAAGGTGGTGCCCGGCCCCAGCGGCTACGCCAAGTACGGCTATGCCACCGACCTGGGCGGCAACGTCTACCGGATCACCATCGACACCCTGGCGCCCGCCTCATGGACCATCACCAAAATCGCCTCGCTCGGCTGCGCCACCGCGGCGACGTGCAGCATGAACCGCAAATTCATGTTCGGTCCCAGCGTGGTGGTCGAAGCCGACGGCGTCTACAGCCTGTATCTGGGAACGGGCGACCGCGAAAAGCCACTGGGCTCGGCCTACTTCCCCAACACGGCCGGCGTCAGCGATTATTTTTTCAAGCTCAAGGACAAGCCCAACGATGCCAGCTGGCTCAGTGCCGAAGCGGTCTCGAACTGTCCCGGCCAATCGCTGATCTGCCTGGCCTCGCTCACCAGCGCAGGCAGCACTTCCTCGCAATGCGGCTTCAATGCGGGCGCGTCCACCGGCAGCCTTGACACCAAGGGCTGGATCCTGGGCCTGCGTCCCACCGAAAAAGTGGTGACGCCGGCGGCCACCCGCTTCGGCATCACGACCTTTTCCACCCACATGCCGGCCGTGCCCCAGCCAGGTTCCTGCGTGTCGAATCTGGGCACCACCCACGTCTACAACCTGGCCTCGGTGAATGGCGCCCCGCCGGCCGGCAGCACCTGCAATGACGTCGTGGTCGGCGGCGGCCTGCCGCCGCCGCCCGAAAAGCTCGACGTGTGCATGAACGATGCCTGCACCGTCAAGAAATCGATCTGCATCGGCTGCACCACGGCGTCTTCCATCCAGAGCAAGGAAAACGGCAAGTCCGCCACGGCGCTCAACGCCAACGGCAAGCGCCGCGTGTACTGGTACCTGCAAAAATGAGAGCGAGCGGCATGCGACAAGGTGGCTTCAGCCTGATCGAACTGCTGGTGGCGATGACCATCGCGGCCGTGCTTCTGGCAATCGCGATCCCGTCTTTTGATTCGGCCACGCTCAGCACCACGGCGGGCAAGTACGCCGGCAACGTCGCGGACAGCGCCCTGCTGGCGCGGGGCGAAGCAATACGGCGCAACGCCACCGTGACCGTATGCGTGTCCGCCGACGGCGCCAGCTGCACCACCGGCGGCTGGGAGCAAGGCTGGATCGTCTACTGCAAGACGACCGACCAGGTCAACTGCGATAGCGCCGGCGCCGGCATGCTCGTGATGCAGACCCAGGGCGCGGCAAAAACGGGCTGGAAGATCACCGAAGCGAGCGGCCTGGCGCAGTTGAACTTCGACCCCAGCGGCACCGGCGCGACGGCGGCGTCGATGACGGCATGCCGCGCCACACCCACCGTGGGCACCCAGCAGCGCCAGGTGCGCATCAGCGCCACCGGCCGGCCCTCGGTCACCAAGACCACCGGCACCAGCTGTTCCTAGGCTGGCTGCTGCGCGCTGTCGAAGCGCATGCAGCGCGACAGGATCAGCACGGGCAGCGCAGCGACCAGCACCCACGCGAAAAAATGGCGGTAGCCCAGCGCCTGCTGGATGTCGCCGCTGATGAATTTGAAGAGTACAAAGCCCAGCTGCATGAAGCCCGTGCCCAGCGCGTAGTGGGCGGTCTGGTATTTGCCGCTGGCGACCACCTGCATGATGAAGAGGATCACGCCGACAAAGCCGAAGCCGTAGCCGAACATCTCGCAGGAGAGCGCCGCCGTGATCACCGACAGCGAGGCCGGCTGCCAAGTGCTGAGAAACCAGAACACCAGGTTGGGCACGTTCATCGCCAGGATCAGCCACAGCATGGCCCGGCGCAGACCCAGGCGCGACGTAAAATAGCCGCCGCCCACGCTGCCCGCCAAAAACGCCAGGGTACCGGCGGTGCCGTACACGGCGCCCACTTCGCCCGTCGTCAAACCGAGCCCGCCGATCGCTTTCGCATCGCGCAGGAACAGGGGGCCGATGGTTTGGATCTGTCCTTCTCCGGCGCGGAACAGAATAATAAATGCGATCGCCACCCAGATGCCCTTCTTCGCAAAGAAGGCCCGCACCACGTCGGCCAGGGTGGCGGCGACCGCGCGCGCCGAATGCTGGCCGGCGATGGTGGCCGCATTGGCGGTGCCGGGCAGCGCCCACCAGTGGTATAGCCCCAAGCCTGCCAGCGATACGCCGAGGATGGCGAAGATGAGCGACCAGGCGGGCGCCACGCCGATGCGCGGTTCCAGGTGGCCTGCCAGGATCACCAGCCCGCCCAGCGAGATGAACTTGGCACCATTGAAAAAGGCGCCCTGCCAGCCCGCGTAGGCCGCCTGCTGGCGCTCGCTCAGGCTGGCGATGTACAAACCGTCGGCGGCG
>Ga0209913_1001331_pt1 | contig 14137 bp, 9 predicted proteins | sample PersoiDNA2013203_FD_185805 | JGI IMG/M metagenome (GOLD analysis project Ga0209913, IMG submission 185805) | Permafrost soil microbial communities from the Arctic, to analyse light accelerated degradation of dissolved organic matter (DOM) -... | ecosystem: Environmental > Terrestrial > Soil >... | reverse complement strand
GTTCTTCATCGTCGGCCAGCCAACGGTCCGGTGACGGCACCGGCGTATACGGCACACCAAACATCTGGCACTGCATCTCCAGGTTGTCCCAGAGAAACTGGTCGGCCTTGTGCAAATGCAGGGTCGCGCCGGTCTTCTCCTTCAACTGGCCGGAAGCCAGGAAGTGATCCAGGTGGGCGTGGGTGTGAATGATGCTCACCACCTTGAGACCCAGCGCATCGAGCCGCGCCAGGATCTGTTCGTGATTGCCGCCAGGGTCGACCACGATGGCTTTTTTACTGATGGGGTCGCCGATGATGGTGCAGTTGCACTGCAAAGGGCCAACTGGGAACGTTTCTCTTATTAGCTGGGGCTTTGCGGCTTTCATGGGTGTTCCTGTAAAGTTAATGGCACATTTTTGGCACAGTGCGAAAAGCGATGGCGACGTTTAGGAAGAAAGGCCCCCACCAATGGCATGCTCAAATCAGACGTAAAGGGTGGTCCCAACAGACACGCACATTCAATACCCAGCTCGAAGCAAAAACCTGGGCGACCATGATAGAGCGGGAAATGGATGCTGGCGTATTCGTCAGCCGCAGCGAAGCGGAGGCGACTTCCTTCGCCAGCGCCCTGGAGTTGTACGCCAAAGAGGTGACCAGCAAAAAACGCAGCAGCGCCTCCGAATTGTCACGTATACAGGCCATGCAACGTCATCCACTGGCCCGTCGCTCGCTTGCCAGCATTCGCGGTTCGGATATGGCGACCTACCGCGACGCACGGCTAAAAGAAGGCCTAGCTCCCTCCACAGTACGCCGCGAGCTGGCTCTGATATCTCACATTTTTACTATCGCCCGCAAAGAGTGGCGAATGGAGTCTCTGACCAACCCAGTTGAACTGATACGCCAACCAAGTGTGGACGACGCTCGCGAGCGACGAATCCTGAGTGCAGATGTATGGAAGTTGAAAAATGGGAAGCTGGTCTGCGAACACTTAGACGAGCTGGCGATGATCAACCAATACTCACGCTCGGTCGAACTGCCAAAGATTGTGACCTTCGCAGTGGAAACGGCGATGCGCCGCAGCGAGATAACCGGACTGCAGCGTACCAATGTCGACCTAAACAAAAGAGTTGCCCTGCTACCCCTGACCAAAAATGGCTCTGCCCGTGGCATCCCCTTATCCAGCACCGCTGTGGAAGTACTTAAATCCTTGGCAGAACAAGAGAGTGGCCTATGTTTCAAAAGTCGGCCCGATACGATCACAAAGGCATTCGCGGAAGCCGTTTCGGGCGCTCGTCTTGCCTACACGGAAGGGCTTCGCCTCCACTTAAAGCAGAACAAACTCTCCCAGGAGAAGATTGATTTGCGCATCCACAAAGATTTGTTTCTGTTCGATCTACGCTTTCATGACCTACGCCACGAGGCCACTTCACGCCTGGCAGAAATTTTCCCATTACACGAGTTAACCAAGATCACCGGGCATCAAGACACTCGAATGCTTATGCGGTACTACCACCCACGGACGGAAGACTTAGCCAAAAAGTTGACCTGATTTTCGCGCATCTACAGGAGTACTCCTTGGAAAAGTTAACGATAGTAGCAACCGCTGCTCGCCTATTCTCCGCAGTGTTTCACCGCAAAAAAGAGCCTTACAAATACTTGGAAGTTTCCGTACTCGGCCGAGGCATAGTTGCAGAAATCCCCGAATATTTACCTTTCAAATTAGTAGACCTTCAGGGGCAACCCATTACCGATGGTGTTTACATCGCAGTAATTCGAATATGGAACCGAGGAACACTTCCTATACTGCCGTCTGACATCCCTGCATCTGCGCCTCTACTCGTGACTTTGGGAGATGAAGGGTACTTACTAGGAGCCAACGGTTTCTCAACAGTCGACGGGCTCAACATCGAGCTTCAGCAAAATAAAAATGGAACACTAGAAATTACCATAGAAGGCTTAAACCCAGGAGACGACATTCATATCCCTATGTACTACACAAGCAAGAATCCTTACCTATCAATTACTGCTTCCGGCCGTATACTCGGTCAGCAGCTACCAATCGACTTAACTGGACGGGAAGGCCTAGCAAGTACAACAGAACGACTCGCGGCGGGAACTATAATATTGCTTACTGCGGGAACTTTTCCCGCAGTAATTCTGCCTAGTTACTTAATATGGAAAGAGCATGGATTGAACGGTTTTCTTGAAATACAAGAAATTTCCCACTGGTTAACGGCGCCCCTCAGCCTTGGAGTCACAATGCTGAGCATATTTCTCGGGGGTTGGATCGCAACGAAATTAGAGCGCCGAAAACATCCTGAAAGTTTTCCTCTTCGCTCCGACTTAGAGCCTACATTAAGAGAGTCACTGAAGGGACTTTGGCTGATGCTAATAACCGGTCGTCGCTATCGCGTATCATCTTCGATTTTTACGCTAGGGGAGCCAGTAATAATGGCCGGACGCAAGATTAAAAAACGCTCAATTTCGGACTGGGTCCAGTAATCCTTCCTTTAAGAATAAACTTTAACGTAAAATACGGAAGAGCTAAAATCCATTAAAATGCCGAAAATGCACATTGCTTTCCACCGGTGGCACGACAGCTCCCAGCGCCTAGCATACCCTGGATTATGAGTTGCTGGGCGACCTTGTATACCTGGAAAATTCGTTCGTAGGTGAACATAGGCAGGCATAGCTGGGGGCCTTGTATTACAGTGGTTGGAGCGTTGTCTAGCAGAGCATAGCAAAGCTATTCAAGTGTACCGTAGGTGTACTGATCCGGAGAGATAGAAAGCTTGTTCGACTACCTCTTCAATGCATTAAAACTGTGGCTTTAATCTCTTTGCTTCCTAAAATGAAGGTACCTAGTTAAACACCTCGGACCACCACAACTAATGCCGCCATTAGAGCTGAAAATACTTTTCGAGTAATTCATCTATTTGGCGCCGCTTGTGGTCTCGCTGATCGGCCGTAATCCGCCCAGCCTCGACACCCGCTTTAAGCTTTGCTGTCAGTTGCTGTATTCCAGAAAGAATCATAGTCTTTCTGTGCTCGATGATACGCTTTCGCCTCACGTTTACTCGGCTAGGCCGATTTAAGTGCATTTTATCGATCATGTACTTAATAGGGCCAGAGATCGGCACGATTCGACCATCTCTATCTACGTAAAGAAATCCTGCACAGTCGTGTTGGAAACGATCAATATAACCGACGCTGCCAACGAATGTTGGGCCAGCTGGAGTTTTGGGAGCCGGCCAGTCAGAAGTTTTGAGAATGTTGCACTTAGGGCAAGATAAGTAAAGGTTATATGGATGGGTACTGAGGCTGGTAAAGTGTTCCTGAGGTCGGAAATGATCGAGATGCATTTCGTCGCCGCCATATTCCTCTACGGATATGTCACAGTAGACACATTTTTGTCCGCAATCTAGAGCGACCTTCGAGTAGTTTTCTCGATAGTCAGCATAGAATGCGCCACGATTACTATGGTAGTCTGCTACAGGGCGCCTAGTGAGTTTCATGAAGAACATGGCGTTACTCTTGGTCGAGATCTTTTAGTTGTTTTTCAATTTCTTCTAGCAAACGTTCTCGCTCATCGAGTTCACCGGCTGAAACCACAGGCTCATTCGCCAAAGCTTGCCTGATACGAAAAAAATCCAACTCGGCGTACTCACCTTGTTCTTCCGGGGAGAGTTCGGCCTCAACAGATTTTTTTAGGAGCTCGTCGAATCTTTGGGTGCGCTGATTTTGTATTTCTTTAAAAGAGTTTATGTGACGGCGCATGAGCAATGCCAGCTGAGACTGATATGATTCTATCTCAATTTTACTCTTGTCTATTATGTACTCAACTGATCCGAATGGCGGTTCAATCAAGCCCATTTCGCTTGTCAGGCTGTACAGTGGTAGTTTCTTATCAGTAGTCCTGATGGCTTCTACTAGTTGCGAGCCTTTATAGTCGGCGCCAACCCCCACGTGTAGTTTTTCATCGATGACTATCGAAACAACACGCTCATATCGCTCCAGGGTACGTGTCATTGCGGGTATATCGGCCTCCGGCGGAATGGCGATCACTAGGTACTCATCACCATAGATATCCTGAAGCGCCGCGCTGTACATCATGCGCGATGTTTCTTCATCATCAATGAATAGAACAATTTCACTCATTACGCCCACCTCTTACCGGAACTTTTATAGTGAATTCAGCTCCACCGATATCACTTTTAGCTTTGGCAGTTATTTGACCGCCCATGTGGTCTACAACGTGTGTTTTGACGATGGCTAAGCCCATCCCCGTACCAATGACATTACCGCGCATATCTCGCTTCCCGCTATTCATCGGAGTGAAAATTGACTCTTCAGCACCTAGATCCAGACCTATTCCCGAATCTTTATAAACAACTGTTAACTCATTGTTATCCTCGGTGATGTCGACAGTAATGCAAGGGTCTGTCCTGTTCTGGCTCGCCTCTATAGCCCAGATAGAGTTAGTCATAAAATTGATTGCAATACTCTCCCAGTCGATCTCGAACGCAAATACTTCGTACTGATAGTTTCCTGGTTGAATATTTACCTGAGTGCTGATGTTCATTTTTGCAAGCGTGGCCGAGAAAACGTCAAACACATAGTTAAATACCTTTGTGACGTTTACTTTTTTTCTGGTTCGCTTGTCTGGTTTTATGTTCTCAATGGCAAATCGTGAAAAATTATCTACATATTGAGCGCCATCTTTTGCAACTCTTATGAACTTGATAGGGTTCGCGATATCGCCACTTGGATCTGGCAACTTCACAAGTGCATTCAAAGCCCTAGTGGTCCCATTGAGTGCAAGGGCGGAATGCTGGCGCACCTCGTGTCCGAAACTTATAGTGAGAATGCCTATGGAAGCCAGATTCGACAGGGTGTTTTTCTGTTCTTCGAGTTCATTTTTTTCAAGCTGTAACGCTTGTAAATAACGTTTCTCAGCTTCGCTTTGCCGTTTTCTCAACGACTCTAACTGGTTTAGTCGTTGAGTAACTATCTGCTCCTGCGATAGTTGTTTCCGTTTCTGTTTTTTCTTTACGCGTGTAGAAACAGTTTTTTTCAGTTCAGCAATGGCGTGCTCAAGGTCCTCATTTGTTTTGCTCAATATTTTGGCAAGCTCTTCCGAAAAATCTATGTCAGAATCGCTGCTAGCATCCTTCTGCACTAAGACTTCGAACGTTTCGATAACTTTCAGAAGGAAAAGTCGGAGCTGGAAAAAAGCGCTATTTTCGACAAGTCCTTCTCGGTTGGCTTGATCATTGAGTATCGAGTTTTGACCTCTCGATATTAGTACTGCACCAATTATCTGGTTAGGACCGATTCGCCATCCAGGCTGCGATACACCGCCAGGACTGGACGCTTTCCTAAGGCCTAAGTCAAGCCAGTCACCTTTCCCAGATGGCTCCCCATAGGGGCGAACGCGAAAATTATCTCTGTAGAGACGAACGCCTTGATTTAAACGCATGTAGTCTCTGAAGTTTCGAACCTTCAGATTCAACTTCGATAAATTTTCCGTGTCTTGGACCAGATAATAGAACTCGAAGGCTATTGGGCCAAATAGCGGTTGTTCATTAGGGCTCTTAATCCAATCCTTCCAAGGTGAAGCGGGGGGGCTGATATCTACGCCTTTCTGCTTGTTTAGATAATTTATCGAAACTAGCCCATCGTCCGTGACAGTAGCTTTCACCTTCCAGCGTGCGGTATTCAATAATTCTTCAGATGTTAGGACTTTTTCTGTTTTGGCTCTGTCTTTATTAATTCTTAGCTTGATGGAAAATTCATTCTCGGAATGAAATGGCGAGGTAAGAAGTCTTAGCTCGTTTTCAAGCGTGTCGAGAAATGAAGTATCCCATTGATCTTTTAAACCTATCAAGACCATCCTGGTTCCTGAACTTTCTGAATCCTCAAACACGGTGCCGTATTTGTCGATTACAGGAAGGTCAACTTCAAATATCTGATGTTTTATTTCAGATAGCGACTTACTGGTATTTTCAAACTGCTTCCAGTCGATGTTAAGCTGTGTAGCTTTGTCCATTCCTTTAGTTTTGGTGTAAAGCACAAGCTTCCTGCATAGTCTATCTATTCCGAGTCTTCCTAGCCCTTTCGCTCCGGTCAATATCCTTCGTTTGAATTCAGATCGCTCGTTTGTGAACTTATTGTCTGTCCCGATTTTCAGCCAGTGGGCAGAAAGTATTTCGGGTGTCATCCCGTTGCCGTCGTCTTTTATAATTAGTGTGGAAGTGGCGTGGTCTCGTAGATGGAAATCCGCTAGGACATTCTCAGCGTCTGCATCATAAGAGTTCTTTATCAGTTCAGATAAGGCTACTGTTGAGCTTGATATGCTTTCTCGGCCTAACTGCAGTGTTACGCGCGCAGAAAACTCAAAGGGCTCTTCAGCAATTAAAGTCCGTTTACTCATCGTCGTTCCCCATGAATGGAACTTCTTTCATGACACCAACGGTTAAATGTCGGCAGCGAATTTTTTCATTTATGAATAAGTTGATATCTGAGCACTTTAGGGCTTTTAAGAGTGCTTCGCACTGGCTGATTTTGCCATTTTTTGGTTTGATCACAATTAGATGATTTTCCACTGCCACAGGGATCGTGCCGGCTATGATAGCCCCTGCCGCTCGAAATCTATTGCTCGGACTAGAAGTGCGTCTAACCACCACAAAAGGTGGATCAATCAATCGTCCTTTGAATCTTCTTTTTTCAGAAACCTCAGTGGTAATTTCCCACAGCGGAATATTGTTTGAATGGGCATAAGGAGCTAGCGAACCATCTTGTGGGTCTCGATATGCAACTAGCGGCCCAATACAGACGTCGAAGTAATCCCCGATTTGGGAAAGCGCCACATTTTCTGCGGACCAAAGAATTCGGTGGTCCTTAATTTTGTCTTGTAAGGTTCCATTTACTATAAATACATCAACATTTGTTTTTTTGTTAAATCTTCCAATTATGGATATTTTACCATCTATCTTGGTGTTGACAAACTGCCTCCACTTATCATAGCGCGAGCCCGAGCGGAGTACATCTGGTAAAATGGCGCTTATTTCGCAGTTAGAAGGTAGAACCCTAAGCATGTGATCGAATATAACGCCCGCAGCGTTCACCTTTCCAAGATTCCAGTAGTTAGTCTTTGGTGACGGCCAGTTAGAAAATGGAGGGTTCATCAGCACATGTGTGATATCGCTTAGCTGCGCCTTACATATAGACATCGCATCCGTAGTCTTTATGCCTGGTAGGTATGTAACTGCTTCACTTAGAGAACAATTTTTTTGTGCTCCACGGCTAAGTGCTTCCAATATAATTCGCAACTTTGTAGCTTCAACAAAGGACTCATGGATATCATACCCTCTGAGAACCCCCCCCCATATTTTTAGGGTCTCAGTCAAGCTTGCTTTTGTTGATAGCTTTCGTGAACACTCTATTAGCAGGTTGCCCGTTCCGCATGTTGGATCAAGCACAACGGATTTAGCAGATATTGCTTTTCCAAAGCGCTCAACGGCTTGAGTACTTAATGCTTGACCTGTAAAAAAGCTACCAATGGCGCGCATTTCCTCAATGGGCAACACTGCGCGGAGAACAGCGTCCGCGTTGTCCAGATCAATTAGCGCTTTAAGTTTTTGGATGTCAAATGTGTCAGCTATTGAGTCGTAGAATTCGACAAGAGAATGATTGTGTGACTTGAATTCATTCATGTTAACGGCTTCTTGCGGAGCATTGAGGGGCTATTTGCAGGCCGTCCTTAGGATTTAACGCCTTGATCTCAAGGCGCAAAGAATATCCAACTTTCCGTGCTTCGCAATGATTCCCGAGTATGTGACGCAAGCTAATGGTTTCTTTGTGGACCAGTCCATCATCACGCACTGATCGAGCCGACACACCTGCTTGCCAGGTGAAGCCTGGCAAGCAGGGTTGCCACCTAGTCCAAGTGGGGTCGTTCATAAGTATCACTCTGGGGGTCATTCGAGGAGCTATTAGCTGATCTGGTGCGCGATTGTGATGGGTAATCAGCATCCTGTCTAATCCCTCTCAGATTCCCTAGGAGGGTGACTCGGCGGAAACGTAGGGACGTGCAAACCATCTGTTTGAGTCAGGGCGCCTTAGCGTCATCGCTGGTTGGGAAGACGCTCTGACAGGGGCTTGGGGCCTATCATGTTGATAGTCTACGAAATGGTATGTCGGCAGCGAGGCGGCCCTCAAAACCTGCTCTGCCACACCGATTAGGCTGCTAAAACCGCACCTAGAGCCTACTTCAGCACGTGGTTAGCATCTTGAAAAGGGATTGAATAAACCATGAGTGATTACCGCAGGGCAGCAACGGCTTATGCGGCCTCTACCCCTCGTTTCGTGGGCAAATACCCTGATAACGATGCAGGTTGCGGATATCAAAGCCTGTGCACAGGGACGGGAATGCCGCGTATTTAGAGAGGTAATGTTCGTTGAGTCCCACGGAACCGCCTTTTTATTCGGGCTTGAGCACAAGGATGGCTGACCAGTGCTGATCTCAACCACAATCGATCGCTCGTTCCTGTAGAGCGCTTCAATGTCTTTAGCACTTAAACTTCGCTGAACTGAACTCGGTTGCCGATCCTATGATGGCGCGCCAAATGAATGACCGTTTCCCAGACGTCTAAATCTGATTGGTCAAGCTGCCATCCAGAAAAGCGAATCTCGACTCCATCGACAGTAGCAAGTAGTTCGCGCTTCAAGGCCTTTCGCCCCTTACCTTGAATACCTGCAAACAATGCGCACCGCAGCCAAACATTCGGCACTCCTCGTGTGGAATCCGGCCAAAGCGGGAGCTGCTCCGAGGATCTTTCCCTTGGTGGCCGTCTGGCCTGAGTCTTTTGCAAACGCGCTTCGTTAGCGTTTTGAGGCTTCGGGAAGCTATAACTCATGATCAGACACCAACAGATGCTGTGCTGCTCTGGCTTCCTGACGAAGACGAACGAATCTTCTGCTTTTTGATTTGTTGCGCCTTTGTAGGTCGACCCGGCTTGGCTTTAATAGCCTCATCGGTGGCTATCCCTGCAGTCATAGCAAAACCTGATACGTGGTCTGCCAGCCAGCGCTCTACGTCTTCTGCGCGCCATAGCAGCCTCTTGGTGCCAGGTAGCCGACAGATCGGTGGCAAGGACAGCGGGTTGCGTGTTACGTCGCTCCGAATGCTGGTGACCGATTTATGAATGCAATCAGACAGATCATCAACGGTAAGTAGCGCTTTCATACTCAAGACTCCTCGCCGGGCCATTCAGGCCTCGACACGCATTGGGTGGTTCGAATGCGCACAGGTTCTCGGGTTACCTACTTCGCTCGTAGGTGAATACTTGGAAAGACTTTTACCTTGATTACCGCATCACACAGATACACACCGCAGGGCTTTGCTACAGAGTGCTAAAAAAAGCCCGAGTGATTGCGAAATTGCACTCCACTTGACCAGTAATATGCATTCGTACTGAGCACCGACTGCGTCGGATTTGATCAGCACGTTTCATGACCATGATCGGCAGAAAACGGCCGATTGTGTTGAAAAAGTCGGTTCTTCCAGACTGCCCGCGTACTGATTGCTGAAAACGCATTTTTTTGCGCGCAGCTACGCGAAATCTGAGCCCGGAATCCTCTGCTCCAAGTAAGGATTTCAATCTCAAACGCGTACTTTTTTGCCGTGGAAACCATGAACGACTTTTTCAACAGAATCGGCCAGTAGCGGACACTGATTGATGCCTTCAAAATCTTTCGGATGCTGCCCCGTCGACAGCGGACGCTTAGCGAAGATCAGTAAACAACGCTAAAGCAGAGTCAACTGTCCCTTTTCTTTCGAAATTTCGGGATCTTGATCAAGTAGGTTTTGTCGCAAAATTCATTTTGATATGACAGGCCATTGGCGCCTCGGGAACGTACACGCGTACTCATTCAGAAATTGTAGTAGTTAGGTTGTGATGGTCTTGAATGAATGTGACGTAAAAATTAGGTAAGACGTGAGTCTTACGATTGTGAAAAAGATGGGAATTTCTGTGCGAAGATTTAAAAAAAAGAGGTAAAGTTACTCCGCTGAGGGCTGTGGTGACACACAAGTAGATTAAGATGTGATTGAAGTGGAAATGCAACCATCCTGAGTAGAGGTCTTTTGTACCTGATGGTGGCGTTGTGCTTGTATCTGCCTCTGAGTTACAATCGGCCCACCATTACATAAGGGTGTTTGTAATATGGCTATTAAGCGTGAAGAGACGATAAAAAAAATTATTGGGATGTTCACTCGTTTTAAAGACAAGGTTTTATTTGAGAATGCCGTAGGGTATTTTGATATTAACAAAAGCGCCGAACCACTTTTTATGAATGTTTTGAATCGTGTCTACGATTTGAAACTAAAAGATATGAATGCCATTCAGCGAAATTTCCCTGCAATTGACCTGGGCGACGAGGGGGCTGGCATCTGCTATCAGATTACCTCGACAGGTACTCAAGACAAATACAACACAACTGTTAAAAAATACAAAGAAAAAAATCTTGATAATAAATTCAAGGAGCTAAGGTTTCTTTTGATTGGTGACAATGAGATCAAGAAAAAAGATACAGGAATAAGAACAAGCATTTCAACTCTCAAGGATTTGATCCGAGACGTAAGCGATATGCCGGATAGAGACTTGGCTGAATTTGAAACTTATTTTGCCTCTCAAATGAATGAAAGCAATAACACTGGAAGTATTTTGCCGGTGCCTTTGCTTGCTCCAAATAATTCTGATTCGTACGAAAAATTCTTTAGGTTTCACCAAATTTCGATAGAAGAAGCTGAAGATGCACGGCTCGACATTAACGATCTTTTGAAATTGCTGCGAGAGTTAAATAAAAACCAGCGTGAATTGCTGTATTTCATGGTTGCGAATGGGCATTTCCCTAATGCCGGTTCAAGTAGATTTAAAGGTGATACGCAGAAAGTATTTATTTCAACGGAGCTTGTTTATGAAGAAATCGGAAAGCAGAACCATGGAAAGGTTCGCTCCCTTGAGGAAAGAAATTTGATTTCCTACGAGGAAGAGTATTATAAATATAGTGGTGCAAATCCGATTACTGCATTCAGTCTACATTATGTAAATAGGTTGGATTTCAACTTGGTTGCTGCTGTTAAAGACTTTTCTAATGAGGACAGAGAAATACTTTATGATTTTTTTGTGAATACCAACACAATGGATTTAGCTTAATAGAAGGCCCCATGAAGGGGCTTTTTTACGACTTTATTTTGCCATTTGGGTGATGTGCTTCTTTCGGCGTGCTGACCTCGGGAACGGGTGTTGTCTCGACTGGCTGAGTCGATTTGGCTAGTCGATGGGCTCGTACATTGGACTGCGTTCTGGCGCTTGCATCGGAGTTCACTTTGCCGTATTGCTGCTCGATGCTGGTCTCGGACGCTGACCTGTGCAGCCGCACTGCTGACGCCAACTGCTCAAATGTAAATGGGAATCAGAGGTTCTGGATCGACCGGTTGAATCCACTGCCGTTTTCGTCAGTCGCGACCGAAAAAAATCGGACGCTCAGCTGCAAGAATCTGTACCCCCCATTGCAGGCAAGCAAACTCAACTTGATGATTGACAGAGGGATCTCAGGCTGAGACCTTGAGGTAACTACCCAGTGGAACGAAACCAAAAATTTAGACGTCCCAATAAACCTATAACGAGTTAAATCATGATCTGCGACAGATGCGTCTTTGTCTCGCCTTTAAAAAAGTTTGTTGTTGAATCTGGTCGCTTCTCTAAATGCACCTATTGCGGAGAACAAGGAAATACGCACGATGAAGAAAGTCTTATTTTATTTATACGGGATCGCTTCGTAGAATCTTACAGCCCTGTGGACACCCTTTCACCCTATGACTACTATATGTCGATGGAAAGCGGAGCGGATGAGCCGCGAGCAGTGGAATATTGGGAGCCGCTACAAGATACCTACGAATTAGCACATCCAGATTTTGTCGAGAAACTTGTAGATGCCTTGGATGCAGAATTTGGGGGAAATCAACTCTACTACTTAGATGACGGCAGCCTAGAAAACAACTCATACGAGGTCGAATGGAATGACTTTGAATGGAGTGTTCACCATTACCAAAGATTCTTCAACTCCAACGCAAAAAGCTTTCTCGACTCACTTTTTAATTTCTCGTGCAACGATGAAAAGTTAACTCCTCAAGTTATCATCCGCCTTACTAATGAGGATCACTTGTATAGAGCACGCAAGGCCGATGGTTTCAAGAGCTTACAGGAAATTGAAAATGATCCGGTAGCCCAACTCGGACCTACACCTAAACAATTTGCTTCGAGTCAACGTATGACCCCACGCGGCATTTCCGCGATGTATTGTGCTCGTGACAGACAAACTTGCCTTAGTGAATTACGCCCTCTGGCGGGCGACATGATGGTCTCTGGAGCATTCGCTCCAACTACCTATCTGGACTTCTTAGATTTGTCCAAGCTGGAAAGTATCAGCAAACCAGACCTGCACCCTTTTGATCCCGGCTACACAAAAGCTAATAATGCGCATAGCTTTTTGAAGAAACTAGTAAAGAAAATTTCCAAACCAAACACAAAAAAAGACGAACTAGCCTACTTGGCAACCCAAGTTGTTTTTGAGTATTTAAGAAACCGATTCAGCGACCAAGTGGCAGGGCTTGCATTCCCTTCCGTCCAAACTGGCCTTGTCGGTCAAAATTTTGTAATATTTCCAGAAAACTGCATTTTGGATATGAAGCCACTCGATGGTATCTATCCTGCTCCACCGACGCTCGAATTTAAAGAGCTTTCTATCAATTTCCACCATATCAAAGCGGTTGTAACCGAAGCCGAAGATTTTGAGGGGGCGATGGATTATCGTATGAATTTCAACCTTTGATCCAGCTGGTAATAATATATGACAAGTGCTGCGGTAAAGTTCCTCTGTTATATCAGAGGTTTTTAGGAGGCTGGCAGCGCTGCAAAACCTTTGGCATTAAGTAAGTGCCCAAAGTGGTTCTCGCAGAGGACCGCTTTGGGTCGTTCTCTGCCGGTCATGGCCACGGAGCGTACTGGTCCAATCCGTTGCAAATGACTGGTCAGGTCGAATGCAAATGTGGGGTAAGTCTGTACGATTACCCACCTGATGTCATACAGCGCCTTTCCATCGCCGGGTCGCTCTGAGAGAAACAGTTTTGCGCTAGAGGGATGCGCTGCACGGTTTCTAGAGGATAGGGCTTGCGACCACCGTAAGCCTTGGGTAATACGGTTCGATCAGCTTCAGTAAACCGCTGCAGGGCACAATGTGATCCATCTCGGCAAAGAACCGTTCGCGGCGACTTCGCTTAAGTTCGCCAGCCTGTTCGAGGTCGGAAAAGCTCATCTGGCTCATGCCGGGCTCGGGTCAGGTGATAAGGGCATATTTCAGAATATTTGGGGATCTGTTCTGGTCTCCCTAGGGCTCTGACCCAACACTTGTGCGAGCACAGTTTTGGCACACTGCGAGAGCAAAACACTGCAAAAGTACGCTTCAAAACGCACATCACTGCATGAACACAATCATTTGAAATAAAAGGAGTTTTTACATAAACACCTTGTAATTCAACGCGATAGCGAGTCACGCATCATTGCAGTTGCACTGCAAAGGGCCGACGGGGAAGGTTTCGCGGATGAGGGTCGGCTTTGCGGTGTCCATGAACGGGCCTCGAGTGCAAATGAAGGGTAGTTTCGGGCGAATCTCGCCAGAATAATTGCACTATTAAACCAGACTGGGGTGGCTTCGCAGCCCACTGCGAGCAAGCTCGCTCGCCACAGCGTTCACTCTTTAACCAATCAACCGCAGCTCCTGCGCCCGCGCCACCGCCTGGGTGCGCCGCTCCACCCCCAGCTTGCTGTTGATATGGCTGGCGTGGGTCTTGACCGTGTGCAGGGAAATGAAGAGTCGCTTACTGATTTCCTGGTTCGAACAGCCTTGGGCGATCAGTTGCAGTACTGCCAGCTCGCGGGCGCTCAGGGTTTGATGGTTGGGCGCTGGCTCGCTGACCGCGACGGCCGGCAGCAGCGCCAACAGGCACTGGTTCAATGCCCCATGGGGATCTTGGCCGAGTTGATCGCGCATCCAGTCGGGATACCCTTCAAGCAATCGCTGGAAGGGTTGCA
>Ga0209913_1001330_pt1 | contig 14138 bp, 8 predicted proteins | sample PersoiDNA2013203_FD_185805 | JGI IMG/M metagenome (GOLD analysis project Ga0209913, IMG submission 185805) | Permafrost soil microbial communities from the Arctic, to analyse light accelerated degradation of dissolved organic matter (DOM) -... | ecosystem: Environmental > Terrestrial > Soil >... | reverse complement strand
GGAGCAGATCTGGATCGACGCCAACTTCAAGGAAGGCCAGTTGAAACACATCCGTATCGGCCAGCCAGTGGAAGTGATTGCTGACACCTACGGTGCCGATGTCAAATACAAGGGCACTGTAATCGGTTTCTCCGCCGGTACCGGCAGTGCGTTCTCGTTGCTGCCTGCGCAAAACGCCACGGGCAACTGGATCAAGGTGGTGCAACGCGTACCAGTGCGCATTGCCCTCGATCCGCAGGAAGTGCAAGCCCATCCGCTGCGCATTGGTCTGTCGACCACTGCCACGGTCGATATCCATGGCGATGGCAAGGCGCTGGCACCGGTCACCACCGACTACCAGACCAATGTCTATAGCGAACAAGGCAAGCAAGCTGACGACATCGTTGAACGCATCATCAGCGATAACGCCAGCGGCCTGCCTGTGAGCCTCAAGAAGAGCAAGGCCATCGTCGTTCCGCACACCTGATCCGGGCATTTTCATCCATGGCAAGCAGTCCTCAAAACTACACACCACCACCGCCGCTGCAAGGCGCCCAGCTTGTGCTGGGTACTCTGTCAGTATCGCTGGCGGTGTTCATGAACGTCCTCGACTCGTCGATTGCCAACGTCGCCATTCCGACCATTTCCGGCAATCTGGGCGTGTCGATCGATGAAGGCACCTGGGTCATTACTTCGTTCGCGGCCGCCAATGCGATCTCGATTCCACTGACCGGTTGGCTCACCCAACGGATTGGCCAGGTACGCCTGTTCGTCGGCTCGATCTTGCTGTTCGTGCTGGCTTCCTGGCTGTGCGGACTGGCACCGACCTTGCCGATCCTGCTGGCCGCACGCGTCCTGCAAGGCTTGGTGGCTGGACCGATGGTGCCCTTGTCGCAATCACTGTTGCTGGGGGCCTACCCCAAATCCAAGGCTTCATTTGCCCTTGCACTCTGGGGCATGACAGCGGTGGTCGCACCAGTGGCCGGCCCCGCGCTGGGCGGCTGGATTACCGACGCCTACAAGTGGCCCTGGATTTTCTACATCAATATTCCGGTCGGCATCATCGCCGCCGGTATCACGATGGCGATCTATCGTCCACGCGAGAGCCCCATCCGTAAGCTGCCTATCGATACGGTCGGATTGTTGTTGCTAGTAACCTGGGTGGCGGCATTCCAGATCATGCTCGATAAGGGTAAGGATCTCGACTGGTTCGCCTCACCACTGATCCTGTCGCTGGGTCTGGTGGCGCTGGTGGCGTTTATCTACTTCGTAATCTGGGAACTCAATACCGACCATCCGGTGGTGGACTTGCGCCTGTTTGGCCGACGCAATTTCTTCGGCGGCACGCTGGCGATTTCAATCGGCTACGGGGTGTTCTTCGGCAACCTCGTATTACTGCCGCAATGGCTGCAACAATACCTCGGCTACCGTTCAATCGACTCGGGTCTGTCGACGGCACCGATCGGCATCTTCGCAGTGATGCTCATGCCGTTGATCGGCAAGTTCCTGCCGCGCATGGATGCCAGAAAGGTCGCCACCGCATCCTTCATTCTGTTCGCGATGGTGTTCTTCATGCGTTCGCGCTACACGCTGGAAGTCGACCAATGGACGGTGATTTTACCGACGCTGCTGCAAGGTATTCCAACCGCCATGTTCTTCGTGCCGTTGACGGTGCTGTTGCTGTCGGGCCTGCCGCCGGAGCGGATTCCTGCCGCAGCCGGGTTGTCGAGCTTTGTACGGGTGTTTTGCGGCGCGATTGGTACCTCCGTGGCAACCACGGCATGGAACAACCGTACCATCGTCCATCATGCACAGTTGACCGAGCATGCCACGCCATACAGCCCGGCCTTGCAGCAGATGTACAGCACGCTGCAAAATACCTTCGGCATGAGTCAGGGCCAGGCGACTGGCCTGATTGAACGCAACCTCAATGCACAGGCTGCCATGATCGGCATCAACGATATTTTCTGGATATCGGCGGTGATTTTCCTGTTGATCATTCCCTTTATCTGGATCATCAAACCGGTCAAGGCCACCGCCGCCAGTGCCGAAGCAGCTGCCGCAGCGCACTGATCCAGCGACCGGCAAACAAAAAGCGCCCCTACCGTCAAGGTAGAGGCGCTTTTTTCATCGCAGCGCCGACAAACTCAGCGCATCAAGTCGACAACAGTCGATGATGGAAACGCAAATGGTCTTCCATCCAGGTCGAAATGAAGTAATAGCCATGGTCATAACCAGCATGGCGACGCAGGTTCAGCGGCTGATTGGCTTGTTGGCAGGCAGCTTCGAATTCCTGCGGCAGCAATTGCTGCGCAAGGAATTTGTCGGCCAAGCCTTGATCAATCAGAATACCTTGCGGGAACGGCGTCTGTAATTGGCGCATCAATGCGCTGGCATCATGCTCAGCCCAACTGCTTGGGTCACTACCAAGATAATGATTAAACGCCTTCTGGCCCCAAGCACAAAGCGCCGGCGCTGCAATCGGTGCAAACGCGGAGACCGAACGGAACAGTTCACGATGGCGCAAGGCCAGCGTCAGCGCACCATGGCCCCCCATCGAATGGCCAAAGATGCCGACCCGCTCAGCCCGCGCCGGAAAACTTTGCAACACCAGCGGCAACAAGTCGTCGGTAATATACGACTCCATGCGGTAATGCGCACTCCACGGCGCTTGCGTCGCATCCAGATAAAATCCGGCACCAACGCCCAGATCCCAGGCATCGCTTTCACCGGCAATACCGGCACCGCGCGGACTGGTATCGGGCGCCACCAGCAGCATGCCCAACTCAGCCGCTAGACGCTGCGCACCACCCTTGATCATGAAAGTTTCTTCGTTGCAAGTCAGGCCCGCCAGATAAAACAAGACCGGCACCGGTCCCTGGCTGGCCTGCGGCGGCACGAACACCGAAAATTTCATCGGCAAGCCCACTTGCTCCGAAGCATGTTCATAGAAACGTTGCACGCCACCGAAACAGGTATGCTCATTCAACAAAACTAATGATGTCATGGCGGTCTCAGAACTCGACTACAGAGCGGATCGACTCACCGCTCTTCATCAGGTCAAAGCCTTCATTAATCCGTTCCAGCGGCAGCTTGTGGGTGATCAGGTCATCGATATTGAGCTTGCCTTCCATGTACCAGTCGACAATCTTCGGCACGTCGGTGCGACCACGCGCACCGCCGAATGCCGAGCCCTTCCAGACCCGGCCGGTAACCAGTTGGAATGGCCGGGTGCTGATTTCCTGACCGGCTGCCGCCACGCCGATGATGATCGATTGGCCCCAGCCCTTGTGACAACATTCCAGCGACTGGCGCATGGTGGTGGTATTGCCAATGCACTCGAAGCTGTAATCGGCGCCGCCATCGGTGAGGCCAACAATCGCATCGACCACATTGCCGACGTCCTTGGGGTTAATAAAATGGGTCATACCGAACTTGCGCGCCATGGCTTCGCGTGCCGGATTGAGATCAACCCCGATGATCTTGTCGGCACCGACCATACGGGCTGCCTGAATCACGTTCAAGCCGATCCCGCCCAGACCGAACACCACCACATTAGCGCCCGCTTCCACCTTGGCGGTAAACAGCACTGCGCCGACACCAGTGGTCACGCCGCAACCGATGTAGCAGACCTTGTCAAAGGGCGCATCCGAGCGGATCTTGGCCAAGGCGATTTCCGGTACCACGATGTAATTCGAGAAAGTCGAAGTGCCCATATAGTGGAACAACGGCTTGCCATCGAGCGAAAAACGGCTAGTCGCGTCCGGCATCAGGCCGCGTCCCTGAGTGGAACGAATGGCCTGGCACAAATTGGTCTTCTGCGACAGGCAAAATTTGCATTCGCGGCATTCCGGCGTGTACAGCGGAATAACGTGATCGTCTTTCTTCAGGCTCTTGACACCAGGACCGACATCCACCACCACGCCAGCACCTTCATGGCCCAGAATGGCAGGAAAAATACCTTCCGGATCAGCGCCCGACAAGGTGTAGTAATCCGTGTGGCAAATCCCAGTGGCCTTGATCTCGACCAGTACTTCGCCAGCTTTCGGCCCTCCCAACTCGACTTCTTCGATGGTCAAGGGTTGGCCGGCCTGCCAGGCCACTGCTGCTTTGGTTTTCATGATGTCCTTTGATGACTTTTAAAGAATCTTGGCAGCCATGGTCAGCGCCATGACAGATAGCCGCTATTATCGCATCACATCAAAAAACACATGGGAGCACCATTGCGCGACGTATGCGAATAAGAAATTCTATCTGACCCTAAAGAAAACCCACCAGCTCACGATAACAAGCTAGGCAGTCCACCACCAGTTCCATGTACTCCTCGGCCACAGCGCCGAGCCAACCGAAGGATGACAAAGGTGCCGGCTTGGGGTAAGGTTGATTGACACTGTGATCGGCGTCGGTCGGCTAAGCACAACAGGTTTGCGCAGGGCAATAGCTGACCTGCAATTAAAAATGCAGACCGCTTGGATGTTTTGATTTCGGCGTTTCACTTATTACTGGTCACATGGTTATTGGTAAAAAATCGAGGACGCAATTGGGGAAAATTCCCACGCACAGCAGCTTACGACGCACCACAGGCACATTGCGGACCCTGCTCTGCTTTGTCGTGTTCGTCATTGCCATCATCAGTGCGCAAACTTGGTGGGAAGTCGAACAAGATCGCCAACTAACTATTTCCTCCGAGAAAAATAGTTCATTGGTGGCCGTGCGCAGTGTCGAAGAGCATGCTGAGCGCATACTCAGGGACATAGACAAGTTGCTGGCCTCAACCGCAACAGCACTGCAAACCACCACGACCAACATCCTCGATGACGATGTCGGCATGTACCAGATCCTGCAACAGCAGAAAAAAGCACTGACACCAGTGCAGTCGCTACGCTTCATTGACCTGACCGGTGTCAGCCGTGCCAGTTCGATGCGTGTCGGCGCCGCCGAAATTGAACTCAATGATTTGCAATTGCGCCAGATCGACAGCAATCCGGCGCAGCCGCATTTCTTCGTCGGACAATTGACACGCAGTCGTTACGACCAGGAACTGGTGTTGCCGGTGGCACGCAACCTGTACATGAACGGCAAGCACGTTGGCATGCTGGTGGCCGAGTTGAAGGTTTCCTACTTCTTCGACTTTTACAAACGCATCACCAATTATCAAGCGATCGTATCCTTGCGCAAGGACGATGGCTCGATGATGATCCGTTCGCCGTTTGAGGCCGCCTGGCTAACCAGGAATATGCGCGATGCCAAGAGCATGCTAGTGATTCGCAGCGGCACCGACGAAGGTTCGTTCGCAGAAGTATCCGCCCTCACTGGCGAACATCTCTTGTTCAGCTACAAAAAAATTCCCGACTCTGACATGGTGGCGGTCTACGCGCGTCGCATGGATGACGTTCTGGCCCCCTGGCGCAGTCGCACCATCAATCGCATTCTGCTGTCGGTAGGCATCAGCGGCTTCATCCTGCTGGCCCTGATTGCCTTCCTGATCTACTACAACTACAAGCAAAAGCGCGACGATGTGCTCACCGAGAGCGAACACCGCTATCGCAAGCTGTATGAAGAAGGCAATGATCCGATTGTCCTGCTCAGCCCCGACATGCTGTATATCGACTGCAATGCAGCGGCGGTCAAGTTCTTCGGCGTCGCCGACAAACAGCGCATCATTGGTAAAAAGGCCGGTCTGTTTTCGCGCCAAAACGCCCTGCAATTGCAACAACCCGACATTGCCGATCTGATCCAGAAAGCACTGGCCGGCGAACCGCAGCAATTTGAATGGGTCACGGTACGTCATCACAAGCTGGTCCACACCGACGTCTCCATCAACCGCACCGAACTCGACAAGGGTTTTGCCATTTTTGCGATTCTGCGCGACATCAGTGCGCGCAAACGCGCCGAACTTCTGCAGGCGACACAGAATCGCATCCTGCACATGGTCATGACAGATGAAGATCTGGAGCATATCCTGCGCGAAATTGTGCGCTTCACCGATTCGCAGATGCCGCAAAGCACCGCCACCATCCTGCTGCTCAACGACGACAACAGCGGCTTTAGCAGCGTGCTCAGTGCGCGCTTGTCTGAGCGCATGGAACAAGGTTTTCTTGGCCTGGCCATCAAGCACGGCAATGGCGCCGCTTGTGAAGCGGTACTCACACGCAAGCCCTATCTGGTAGCCGACATCCGAAGCGATCCAGTGATGGAAAACGTACGTCCGTTGATTCATCTGGAAGAATTTCCAGCTAGCGGCGCCTGGCCCATCGTCGGCAAGGAAGGCCAGATTCTGGGGGTGTTCTGCTGCCTGCTCAAGGAACCTGGTTTACCCAATGCGCAATGCCAGCATCTGGCTGGCGTCGCTGCCGATCTAGCCAGCATCGCCATCGAAAACCGCAAGGCCGAGGAACGGATCCGCCATCTGGCCCATTACGACGAGTTGACCGGCTTGCCCAACCGATTCCTGTGCACGCAGCATATCGGTAATGCCTTGGCCCATGCTGAACACCGCAATGGTCAGGTAGCCGTATTTCTGATGGACCTGGATCGTTTCAAAAACATCAACGATACCTTTGGCCATGAAACCGGCGAAGCACTGCTGCGCGAAATTGCGGTGCGTTTCCGTCATTGCCTGCGCGAGCTGGACATCCTAGCACGCGTCGGTGGCGATGAATTCATCGTCTTGATCGACGACTACGACGACCCGCTGCAACTAGGCGAAATCGCCCAAAAGCTGCTGGCGGTGGCGCGCGAGCCGTTCGACATCAGCGGCCACGAATGCCAGCTCAGTACCAGCATTGGCATCGCCACCTATCCTAGCGATGGCGGCAATGCGCAGGCACTCATCAAGAATGCCGATATTGCCATGTACCGTGCCAAGAACAAGGGCAAGGACGGCTATCGCTTCTACTCCGACGAAGTCAACACTCATACGGTGGAGCGCATCGCGCTGGAAACCGAACTGCGGCGCGCGATCGAACGACAGGAATTCATTGTCCACTACCAGCCCAAGGTCAATCTCAAGAGCGGCAGCATCGTCGGTGCCGAAGCGCTAGTGCGCTGGCAGCATCCGGTGCGCGGCTTGCTGCCGCCGGGCGAATTCATCGGGTTGGCGGAAGAAGCCGGCCTGATCGACCAGATTGGCCTGCAAGTATTGGATCGTGCCTGTAGCGACATCGATGTGCTCAACCGGCTCGAACTCAATTTCGGCCGTATTGCCATCAACCTAGCCGGCAGCCAGTTCAATGACGACAACCTGCTGGCCGATATCCAGCGCGTGGTCGATGCGCGCGGCGTATCGGCATCCAGCCTGGAATTTGAAATCACCGAAAGCATGGTGATGCACAACCGTGATCAAGCCATTGCCATCATGGACGGCATCCGCGCGCTGGGGTTTACGATTTCCATCGATGATTTCGGCACTGGTTATTCGTCGCTGGCCTATCTGAAGCGTTTCCCGGTCGACAATGTCAAGATCGACAAGTCCTTTATCAACGACATCCCGCATGACGCCAATGGCAGCGCGATTGTGCAGGCCATCATCGCCATGGCGCATGCGTTGAATCTGAAGGTAGTCACCGAAGGGGTGGAAACCGAGGTACAGTTGCAAGCCTTGCAAGTGTTTGGCTCCGACGAATACCAGGGCTATCTGTTTAGCCGCCCTATCCCGCATGCGCAATTCGTGTTGATGTTGCGCGAACAGCAGGCCGCCAGTCAGCAACAACCGATCTCCTGACTGCGAGCGCCACCCGCCGGCATGATTCCTGCAATCCAGTTAAAGTAGCGGTTGATTGCAGTGGACCTGCGTTGCGCACATAAGCAAATAAAAACTCTATTGCACGCAAGTCAAGCTCTGCCCCTAAAATAAGCGGTTGCTATTACTTTCCCAAGGAGTGTTCCATGGCGTTGTCGTTCAAGAAAACCCTGCTCAACCTGAGCTTTGCCGGACTCGCTGCCAGTGCGATCCTGCCGCTGTCAGCCACATCGGCACTAGCCGCCGAATTGAAACTCGGCCTGTATGCCGACATCTCGACGCTGGATCCACACTTCAACAATATCGCCCCCAACATTTCGCTTTCCTCGCACCTGTTCGATGCCCTGGTCAATGTCGACCCGGCTGGCAAACTGATCCCTGGTCTGGCGACGTCGTGGAAAGCAATCGATCCCACCACCTGGGAATTCAAGCTGCGGCGCGGCGTCAAATTCAGTGATGGTTCCGACTTCACTGCCGACGACGTGGTGTTTTCGCTTGATCGTCCGGCCACGCTGACCAACAGCCCTGGCCCATTCACCAGCTACACCAAGCAAATCGTCGCCAAGGAAATCGTCGATCCTTACACCATTCACCTGAAGACCGCGACCCCATATGGCCCGCTGGCGCTGGATGTGAGCACCATCTTCATCGTTTCCAAAAAAGCCGTCCAAAATGCCACCACCGAAGACTTCAACAGCGGCAAGGCGGTTGTTGGTACTGGCCCATTCAAGTTTTCCAGCTTCAAGCGTGGCGACAGTGTCGAACTGGTGCGCAATGACAATTACTGGGGCACCAAACCGGACTGGGACAAAGTCACTTTCCGTATCCTGACGTCCGATGGCGCCCGTCTGGCGGCACTGCTGGCCGGCGAAGTCGATGCTATCGAAAGCGTACCTCCGGCCGACGTACCGAAACTGAAAGCCGATCCCAAGTTCACACTGGCACAGCGCACTTCATGGCGCACCCTGTTCTGGACCCTGGATCAGTCGCGCGACAAAACGCCAGACATCACCGACAAAGCCGGCAAGCCGCTGGACAAGAACCCGCTCAAAGATATTCGCGTGCGCCAGGCTATTTCCAAGGCCATCAATCGTCAAGCGCTGACCGAACGTACCTTGGAAGGTTTGGGCACGCCAGCATCGAACATCGTCGCGCCAGGCATCCTCGGCTATGCCACCAACCTCAAGGTCGAGAAATATGATCCTGAGGGCGCCAAGAAACTGTTGGCCGCCGCCGGTTATCCGAACGGCTTCGCCTTGACGCTGCACGGCCCCAACAACCGTTACATCAACGATGAACGCGTCGTGCAGACTGTCGCGCAATTTCTGAGCCGCGTTGGTATCCAGACCAAGGTCGAGACGCTGCCGCTGTCAGTCTATTTCGGCAAGGCGCGCGCTGGCGAATTCAGTGTCGCGTTGCTCGGCTGGGGCACGCTGGCAGGCGACTTCGCGCTGCGCACGCTGGTTGGCACTACCGATGCCAACACCGGTTGGGGTTCCTGGAACTGGGGCAAGTACAGCAATCCGGCAGTCGACAAGCTGGTGCAATCCTCGTTGGCCTCAGTCGATGAAAAGCAACGCCAGGATTTCGCCCAACAAGCTGCCACCGTCGCACTGCAAGATTACGCGGTGATTCCATTGCATCATCAATATGCCACCTGGGCGATGCGTAAGGGCCTGACCTACACGCCACGCATTGATGAATTCACGTTTGCCTATCAATTCCACCCCAAATAATGGCGGTCAGTTGCACCGGCCTGTCTTACAATGCATCAAGCCCGCCAGCAATGGCGGGCTTTTTTCATGTCACGGATTCCATCCACAAATTCTCCCACTGGAAAGCAAACTCATGATGCATTCAATATGGCGCCATGCAGCCTGTGCGCTGCTGCTGCAAAGCGCACTGTGCTCGGCCGCACAAGCGCAACAAAGCGGCGACACAGTCGAACTGCCATTGGTCTCGGGCTGGTTTGAAGGTAAGGTAGTGCGCTATGTCACCACCGATGTTTCGGACCGCCAGGCGGCGACTGACATGAATGCCAACTACGTGCCGCGCCTGGCCAACGCACTCAACCGCCAGCCGCAGCCAGGCCAACCCGGTGCGGTTGAGCGCATCTATTCCTTCGTCAATGCCAAACAGGGCGGTGTGCTGCCGTCATTGCCGGCACCGCTTGGCGCGGCCAACGCCAATCTCAATTATTCGCCGCTATGGCAGGTACACAAAGTACGCTGGCTGCCGGGTAAGAAAATACGTCTGCTGACCTCGGAAGAACAAGTTCTGGCCGCAGAAGAAGCTGGCGACGTCAGTATAGAAAAAACCAATCTGGTGGTGAACTGTCCAGTGGTCTTTAGCGCCGCCGACGGCGCCCTGCCGCACGCGGTACTGCATCTGGTCAAGCAGGATCCGGAACCCTGAACAAATTATTACTTGGCCGGCGGCGCCAGGCGATCAACCCGATACAGTTGCGGAAACAGCCGTATCCACAAGGCCACCACAATCAGGGTGCCAATGCCGCCAATCATCACCGCTGGCACAGTACCAAACCATGCCGCCGTCAGGCCCGACTCGAACTCGCCCAACTGGTTGGAAGTACCGATGAAGACCGAATTGACCGCGCTGACGCGGCCGCGCATTTCATCTGGGGTTTCCAGTTGCACGAAGGTCGAACGCACAACCACGCTGATCATATCGGAAGCACCAAGCACTGCCAGTGCCACCAGTGACAACAGGAAGTAATGCGACAAGCCGAACACAATGGTGGCCAGACCAAAGATCGCCACTGCAATAAACATGGTGCGACCGATGCGGCCCTTGAGCGGATTGCGCGCCAGGAACAAGGCTACCGACAAGGCACCAACGGCTGGCGCTGAGCGTAGCAGCCCAAGGCCGACCGAATTGGTATGCAGGATATCGTGCGCATAAACCGGTAACAAAGCAGTCGCCCCGCCTAGCAGCACTGCAAACAAATCAAGAGAAATCGCCCCGAAAATGGCCGGTTTGCTGCGGATATAGGCAATCCCGGCAAACACTGACTTGAGCGTGGCATTTTCGCGTTTGACCGCGACCACATTGGGCTTGATCTTGATCAACGACAGCAGCACGCTACAGAGCAGAAACAGCACGCAACTGGTACTGTAGACTGCCGCCGGACCGGCCACATATAGAAAACCGCCGACCGCAGGCCCGACAATGATTGCCACCTGGGTGGCGGAAGCGGAGCCAGCCACTGCGCGCGCCAGCAACTGTGGCGACACCAGCGTGGGCAGCAACGCCGACATGGTTGGCTTGCTGAATGCGCGCCCGGCGCCGATGATAAACACCACCGCAAATATCACGTCCTTGCTAAGCCAGCCACCAATGCTGCCAGCGGCCAGCAGGCCGGCCGCAAGCGCCTCGACCAGCACGCTCAGGCGTGCCACCTGACGGCGGTTGTAACGATCTGCCACATGGCCCACCACAAACACCAGAAACAGCGAAGGAATGAATTGCACCAGCCCGACGATGCCAAGATCGAAGGGACTGAGCGTCATCTGATAGACCTGCCAACCCACCGCCACAATTTGCATTTGCAGTGCAATTGTCGATACCACACTGGCTAACCAGAACAAACGAAAGGAAGGATGACGAATCAGGAGCTGCGACTCCGGTACAGTGGTCGAGGGCATGGAGATAAGATCGTGGCGGACGGGAAGCAGAACGCGCTGCCGGATGGCAAGCTTCTGCGCAAAATAGCGTGCGCGGCTATACTACTGCACTACTCGATTGCGCAGCAAGCCGCAAGTATGCGGACCTGCCGTTTGTCAGCATTGCGAAAGGTTATCCATGCAATACCGTCCACTTGGCCGCAGCAACATCCAGGTTAGCCTGATTACTTTGGGCACCATGACCTGGGGCGAACAAAACACCGAAGCCGAGGCACACTCGCAACTCGACCTCGCCGTCGAACACGGCGTCAACCTGATTGACGTCGCCGAGATGTATCCGGTGCCGCCCAAAGCAGAAACGCAAGGCTTGAGCGAACGCTACCTCGGCAGTTGGCTCAAGAAGTCGGGCAAGCGCGACCAATTGCTGATCGCAACCAAAGCCACCGGCCCCGCCCGCAAGCCGCATAATCCGCGCCATATTCGCGGCGGCATCAACAACTTTGACCGCAAGGGCCTCACTGATGCGCTGCACGGCAGCCTAGAGCGCCTGCAACTCGATCATGTCGACCTGTACCAGTTGCATTGGCCGGATCGTAGCGTCAACATCTTCGGCCAGCTCGACTACCAGCATGCCGCTGATGAAGAAACCGTTGCCATCGATGAAACGCTCAGCATCCTGTCGGAATTCGTCAAAGCAGGAAAGATCCGCCATATCGGTCTATCCAACGAAACTGCCTGGGGCGTAGCGCAATTCCTGCGTGCCGCAGAAAAATTCGACCTTGAACGCGTGGTCTCGATCCAGAACCCCTACAGTCTCGTGAACCGCCTGTTTGAAATCAATCTGTCTGAATTTGCACTGCGTGAACAAGTCGGCCTGCTGGCTTATTCGCCATTGGCCTTTGGTGCGTTGTCTGGAAAATATCTCGATGGTGCTCGCCCTGCCGGTGGACGCCTGACGCTGTACGAACGTTTTGCACGCTACAACGGCACGCAAACCAGCACCGCCATTGCCGCCTATGTCGCACTGGCGCGCCAGCATCAGCTCGATCCGGCGCAAATGGCACTGGCCTATGTCAACAGCCGCTCCTTCGTCACTGCCAACATCATTGGCGCCACCACAATGGCGCAATTGCGCAGCAATCTCGACAGCATCAATCTGCAATTGTCGGCAGAAGTCATTGCTGGTATTGAAGCCATTCACAAGATGCATCCGAATCCTGCGCCGTAAGCAGCATCCGCACAGAAAAGAAAAAGCCATCCGCTGCAGATAAACAGTCGGATGGCAAATTCAATCAATGCAGTGCAGAACAGCACTCAATCTGAAGCAGCGCGTTTGAAATTGATCAATGATTCGAAAAACTGATCTCAAGAACACTTGAAAAATTTAAAATATTTCCTCTTGATTGAACGTCAGGATGAAAGATTCCTGGTTGCATTCAGACTGTCTTTTCCTGAGTTCGTGAATTGATCTCCTGATCCAGCCAATATTGGGACTTCTTCAAATCCTCCCGTGCCTCGTTTGCCAAGTTGTCCATTGGTGCCCTGGCCGCCATTTCTTTCATTTTCTCCACTTGCTTCAGGCTTGCCGCCAGCTCCTCCTTGATCACCTTGGCATTGTTGATCACCTTGGCATTGTTGATCGCCGCATCAAGAATGTTGATCGTATCTTTTTCGTTCTTGGTTGCCTGATCACCTGGAATTGACCAGGAGCGTCCAATGTCACGTTCAACATCAGATTCTTTTACGTTGAATGGCTTGCTTCTCCCGTCCGGTCCATCGGTAAAATCGAATGAGGAACTCGTGCTGCGATTATATTCCCTGGTCTGTCCAGTGCCACCGGACGAATTAACATTTTCATTCGTTTGTTGAATGGAAAAAGACTTGGAAGTCGTCTTGTGCCCCCTTGTCTTTGTCTCACCATTGACGCTGAACGCATTGAGGTCATCCGTCGATCCATAAGCAGAATCGGATGTGGAGGTCGTCTTGCGACGGGTTGTGGTCGTCTCTTCATAAAAAGAGGACCGGGAGATTGTCGTCCTCCTTGAAGTCTGGATACGCCCCTCCTGACGTAACGGCGACCGCGCTTCCGACCCAATACGTGCCGAACCATCCTCGTTTTCGGGTCGCGCAGACTTGCTACTCTTGGGCTCAGGCAACTGCTGTGTTGACGTTTGGTGTCCGCCTTGCTGCGCTGATGAGATGCCACTATTTCTGGTTGACTCAGGTGCAACATCGGCTTTTGAAGAAAACACGCTATGCATTCTGTTCTCCTGCGGTTGGTCCGATGCCACTTTCGTTTGATAACTTGCCGCTGGCACCTGCTGCCGGCCATGCAAGCCGACTTGCTCAGAAGACGCATTTTCTTCACTATCCACAACATCAACCAGACTGAACTGGGGGGCATCAACGCCCCTGCCCGGCAATTCATCGGTCGAATCGTAAGCAGAATCCAGTTCAGCATCCGATAGCACATCTTCTTTGCGCAGCGTAGCGACATCTGTGGCAGACGTCAGAGCGGAGCCGCTCGATTGCTCGCTGACGCGTGTATGGGCGGCACCGCCGTCAACGCTGTGCGAGGCGCAGGTTTGCGCATCTTCGAACTGCTCCTCTGGCGGCGTCGCTGACTGATCGGCTTGCGGCAACTGACTCACGCCGCCCCGCTCGTCGCGCTGCAGCATGGGTGAAGATACATCCATATTCGACCGCGGCGCGGATATCCTGATCTCCGGTGTCTCCGTACTCTTGACGGAGAATATCTTGTCGAGCATCTCAAC
>Ga0209913_1001329_pt1 | contig 14147 bp, 19 predicted proteins | sample PersoiDNA2013203_FD_185805 | JGI IMG/M metagenome (GOLD analysis project Ga0209913, IMG submission 185805) | Permafrost soil microbial communities from the Arctic, to analyse light accelerated degradation of dissolved organic matter (DOM) -... | ecosystem: Environmental > Terrestrial > Soil >... | reverse complement strand
CAAACTTTCTATTTATCGGCACCGTCATTTGGCATATGGGTCCCGTCGAGGACAGAATTCGAATCATCGAGCTCGATCTCAAGCTCGGCAAACGCGGCAGGCCACCCATCTTTTCGCTGACCGATGTCAAAAAGTTCAATGTGAAAGGAAGGTAACGTTATCGCGATCAGTTCAGCCGTGTTTGTCAGGCGTGTGCTGGGGCTGAACTGACCAAGCTGCTGGCGCGTCGTCTTTGTCAGTTTCAGCCGCCGCCGCGGTCGCCTGCACCTTGCCGGGCGCGTGGTGTGCCGGCGCGTAGATCGTATAGACCTGCATGGGCGTTGTTCCGGTGTTTGTGATGTTGTGCCAAGTCCCCGCCGGAACAATTACGCACCAACCGTTTGAGACTTCCTTTTCAAACGTCAGTTTGTCCTTCGCGGTTCCCATCTGTACCAAGCCTCGACCAGCGTCCAGGCGCAGAAACTGATCGGTCTGCGGATGCGCTTCAAGACCAATGTCGCTGCCGACAGGGATTGACATCAGGGTCACTTGCAAATATCGACCGCTCCAAGCGACTGACCGGTAGTCGGCGTTCTCCTTCGTTGCGCGTTCAATGTCGAACGATTGCGGCTCTGGTCCAATATCCATGATCCTATTGGTAGCGACACCCATGTCATTTCTCCTCATGATTGCGAAAAAAATCCCTACGAAATTCTCGACACCGGACGGCAAGACCCTGGCCACCCTTGTCACGGCGCTAGCCTTCGCCCTGTTTCTGACAGAAGCCAGGGCAAGGCGTGATTGCCGGTACTTGGGTTGAGGCGCAGATGCTGTTCACCGCCTTAGCCTCCGAGCGTTCGATCCTGTTGCCCAAACCAAGCCAGCGCAGTGTCCAAGTGTTGAGGCGCGAAGTCGGGCCACAACGCGTCAAGGACGAAGATATCGGCATAGACCGACTGCACCGGTAGGAATCCGCTCAGGCGCCGGCCTCCACCCCAACGCACGATGAGATCCAGGCGCGAGACTTCGGCCGATCGCAGTACGCCGGCCTTCAATCCATCAAGGTCCCACTCCCAGCCATAGTTCACAAGCAAATTGACCCTCATGCCGTCGCCCTGCCTGGTTCGAAATGCTGCCAACTCCACGGGAAATTGCTTGGACGTTTCGTCGCCAACTACCAACAATGCGGCACCGCGTCGAGAAATTTCAACCGCGAAGGCAACACAGGCAGCTCGAAATTGATTGGCCTGGGCACTTGGCCGCCGCGTATTGTCCTGAGTGAATCCGTAAACAGATACCTCTTCGACGCCAAGCGCCTTGCAAGACTCGAACAGCGCCAAGCCCGGTGGAACCCCGCTGGCATACCCCTGCTCCTTGGCAAGGCCATGTTGAACAGCCCAGCGCCGGTTGCCGTCCGGAATGAAGCCTATATGCCTGGGCAGGTGTAGTGGGCTGTGCGGCTGGCTCTCACGACGATAACTCTCTGGCCAAGGATTGAGTCCCGACGGGCCGCATGATGCTGGTTTCGATAGATATTCTGCGATATCGCGCGCATTCGAAGGCATTGTGCTGCTCACCGTAGGCCGAAGTAGCCCAATACAAACAGGACGATGACAACCGCGCCGACAACCCAGATTAGTCGATTCATAGTGAGTAAGCCCTTCGTGAGGTGGTGTGTATTCAAGCGCGCCCAGCCCGCGCGAAATCTACTGGACCAATGAATGAATCTACGCTGGGTTCGCCTGAACCTCTGTTCGCTGTCGAACGAACTGGCCTACGTTAGCCAATGGCTACTCAAGCGTCCTTGTGACCCAGCCCACCCGGTAAAGCACATTGCCCCATCGACCGGCTTCGAGTGATTGAGCGATCAGCGAGATAAGAGGCGCTATCGGCCTGCATGCGATTTCTGTTCACCTTGGAACAAACAGAGCCCGCGACTAGACACTTCAGTGCGGCGCTCTGCCCAATCGACAGAGTTTGACCTTGATGACCACCATGATTGGGTCCGTCCTGCCGACCACGGGCCGTGGTGTCCACGTTCTTCGGCACGCCGTCATTGACCAGTGCAAGTGGGTTCCTCTTTCCACGAGACGCGCGGCTGACAGCCTATGGTCTCGTCGCGCAGCGTTCGTTGTCGAACGGATGTTAGGCAAAGAAGGGTATAGCGTGAGCTCTGTTCCTAGGCCAGAAGACAGCACGTCATGTTGGCCTGCCCTCGATCAGTTCCACCCACCGTCATCAGGAGATCACATGACAACCAATTACTTCACACGCGACAGCTACGGCATGTATGCCAATAGCACAACTGGACCCGGCCCGGCGTTGATGGGCGCCAACACCCTGCTCGGCAATGACGTCTACAACAAGGATGGCGAAAGCTTGGGCGACATCAAGGAATTCATGGTCGATATGGCCTCCGGCAAGGTCGCCTATGCAGTGCTGTCCTTTGGTGGCGTGCTTGGCCTGGGGGACAAGCTGTTCGCTGTGCCCTGGGCGGCACTCGCACTGGACACCGCAAACAAGCGCTTCACGCTCAATGTCCCCAAGGACACCCTGAAGACTGCGCCAGGCTTCGATAAGGGGCACTGGCCTTCAATGTCGGATGAGACTTGGGCGGGTGACGTGCACAAGTTCTACGGCACGCCTTACGGCAATAAGTGAACCGTCGTGCGGTTGGACTGCCGCGCAAATTCCGAAACTTAACTCAAGGTGAATATATATGAATAAGGACCAAGTCAAGGGCACGCTCAAGGACGCAGCCGGCAAGGCGCAAGAGACCACCGGCAAGATAACCGGCAGTACTGAGCAGCAAGTCAAGGGCATCAACAAGCAGGCTGAAGGTCAGATGCAGAAGGCAGTCGGCGACGTGAAGGAAGCGATTAAGGGATCAACCCGCAAGTAATCGACGCCCTGGCCAGTAGATGCTGGCCGGCCTTCAAACAATAGGGAGCCAAATCATGCTTGAGACCATTGCCGTCGTCCTCCTCGTCCTTTGGCTGCTGGGGCTCGTCACGTCTACCACGCTGGGCGGATTCATCCATCTATTGCTCGTCTTGGCCATCGTCCTCTTCCTGGTCCGGTCCATCAGTTCTCGCGCCTAACGCCATATCCTCTTCTGAAAGATTCCATGAAAAAGAACACTACTCTCAAGTTGGCCCTTCTGACTGCAGCCCTTATTGTTCTGCCAGCCGCTCATGCGGCAACAATGACCAAAGCGGACTATGAGTCCACCAAAGCACGCATCAAGGCGGATTACAAATCGGACAAAATGGCCTGCGACTCGCGGTCTGGCAATGCCAAAGATGTCTGTATCGAAGAAGGTAAGGCCAAGGAAAAGGTCGCGATGGCCGAACTGGAGTACGGCTACAGCGGCAAGGCTTCGGACCACAACAGCGTGCTGGTGGCCGAGGCTGAGTCCCGATACGCCGTGGCCAAGGAGCGCTGCAACGACCTAGCGGGAAACCCCAAGGACGTGTGCGTCGAGAAGGCTAAAGCCGCCGAAGTCAAGGCCTTGGCGGATGCCAAGCTGGGAAAGCAAATCGGTGAGGCCCGCAAGGACGCCGCGAGCGACAAGCGCGATGCCGACTACAAATTGGCCATTGAGAAATGCGATGCGTTGGCCGGGGAAGCCAAGTCCGGTTGCATTGCAAGCGCCAAGATGACATACGGAAAGAACTGACTCGTAACTGCACGGCTTTAATTGCTCGCCTCAATCCTGGTGTTGCCCCGCTACGGGGTCGACATGCTGCAGCTTGAGGTGCCAATCCACGTCTTGCTGGTTGCGCTCCAGGCAATGAAGCACTGCGGGTGCGCCTTGCCAACGATCTCTGAGGACGTCCAGGAAGCCTGCTTGAAACGGCTGGCCGCCGAGACGGGCATCTCCAAGTCCAGCGTCGCACGCTACTTCCAGCTCTTCGGACTACAGCCGCACCGCACCGAAGGCTTCAAGTTGTCCAACGACCCGTTCTTCATCGAGAAGCTGCGCGATGTGGTCGGCCTGTACCTCAGCCCGCCCGACAACGCGCTGGTCATCTGTGTGGACGAGAAGAGCCAGTGCCAGGCGCTGGAGCGCACGCAGCCCATGCTGCCAATGGGCTTTGGCTACGTTGAGGGTGTCACCCACGACTACAAGCGCCACGGCACCACAACACTGTTCGCGGCACTCACCCAACGCCGCACAAGGTTGGCGTTGAGGCTGTTGGCCAGGGCCACCGCGGCGGTTGAAACGCCGGGGGCTTTGCAGGCGGCAACGATGTCGGCCTTGAAGGAATCGCTGTAGCGGCCACGGCGCCGGCCGGGGGATGGGAGGTTGATTGCTGAAGAGTCCATGTGTCTACCAAGGGCAGTGATTGGTGGGATGGATCCTCAGGGGGCGGCGCTGAGTTGGGTAGGTGACTTGGCTGGGCGCTTACTGATGGTGAATTCGACGCCAGTGACGTACGTAACGATCGGACCTTGGATACAAATTCGCCAAACCGATTCGCGACCTTATTGACGCAACCCAGGTGTCTAAATGCACGTTGGCTGTGCCAGCCTCGACGTTGCTCGATTGGTGCACGGCGCTTGCGTCGCGGGCGTAGTGATCAGTCTTGGAAATGCTGCGCCGAAAATGTCCAGGCCAAGCGCGATGCATCAGGTCCCCGCAAATCCGCAAAGGGTTGGTTTGCAGCGCCCCCGCTCCAAGCATGACCCAGACCAGCAACGACCACCAGCCTTACCACCAGGCGGCCTCCGTTCTTGAAGTCGGTCACGGCCATGGCGTAGCGCTTGCCTCGCTGCAATTGACGAACCTTGCTTGAGCGTGCGTCGGCAGCCTGTGCCCAGCTCTTCGCGGCAGCCTCGGCATTGGACAGTGAGACCGTGGTGTCAGCATCCCCATGAATGACCAACAGCGCCGGCCAATCCGCCTGCATGCCCTTCGGAGTTACGTCCAATGGCAGGGTTGGGCGCCTTCCTCGCATGGCGCCGAACGCCGTCAAGGTGGAGTGTGCAGTTCCTGGCGCCACCCCCGAATGCATAACCAAAGCCTTGAACCGACTCGGGTGGCGGGTGACCAACAGCGCCGCCATGCTGGCTCCGGCTGACAAGCCTGCGATGGCGACTTGCCTTCGATCTATGGGGTTCAATGTGCACACCTGATCGATCGCCGCCAGGATTAGCTCTGCCTCTGTGTAGGCGCGGCCATTGAGGGTGTCAAACCAGTTCCAGCATCGCTGTGGGTTGGATAGTTGATCCTGCTCTGGATATAGCACCAGAAACCGCTTCTTGGCTGCAATTCGGTTCATGCCGGAGCAAATCGCAAAGCTCTCCCCATCCTGGCCGCAGCCATGCAACATCACCATGAGTGCAAGCTGTTCGCCTGTCTTGATGTCGGGTGGACAAAAGAGGCGATACCGGAGGGCTCCGTTAACGCCAATGGCAAGGCCTCGCGTCCAAGTGCCTGCGCTGGCACGAACGGATGGCCGTGATGTTGTGGCATTGCGGCCTGCTTGCTTCAACAAGCGGACTCCAGGTGCGCTGGTCATGCGCGCAATGGCCATTGCACTCCGTGCAAACTCCTTGACCCAACGTGTAGTTCGCAGGCGCCTTTTCATTCCAGTTGCTCCTTGACCAGGCTCGGATTCCTGCGCACAACGCCCAGAGCTTAAACGGGGCTGAATCCCTAACGATATAAATCAAGGGCACCGTATCACTCCTGGCATCACGTCAAATGTGCTTTCTGCCGATCTACCCAAGCAACAAGCAGGATGTGGGCTACACCCAGCAGCAGAGGGACGATCCCCCCCAACGGATAGATGTGAACCGGCGACCAGGGCGCAATAACGCGCCAAATGGGCCATCACGTGCTGAACTGCCTGGCTGGCGGCCAGGACCCCGCCATAGGGATCTTCGCTGGCGGAGGGCACCGTTTCGTCAAACTCCTGCCAAGAAATGACCTGGTGGCTTACGTTGTCTGACAGCGTCGCCCGCAGTGTGAACCGAACTAGGCTGGGTCCATCGCCGAACTGCTGCTGCAATCGGAGCACCTCGGTGTCAAGCCTCAGTTCGCCATCCATGTCGCTGTCAGTGGTCTCCACAGCCCGGAAACTGCCGGTGTGTTGAACGGTAGCGATGATGAGCGGCGTCAACATATGGGCCGGTGTGTCCACCCAGTCTGCGTGCGCAAAGTGTTCCAGTTGGTGAGGGACCCGCACATAGATGATGTGCTGGCTGTCGAAGCCTGGAGCGGCTCGTGTCGGGTGGACGATCAGTGTGGGTGCGGCGATGGGTGCCATCCCAATACTGGGGGGGAGCGGAGGGTCACGCGATGAATCATGTGAAGTGCCATATGAAGGGACCCATGGGTCGTCGATCACATAGACCAGGGGTAGAGGCGCGGCCTTGGGCACAAGTGCCCCGCAACCGCTGACCAGGGCCAAGCCGACCGCGGCCCCAAGGCTCAGAATAGAAACGAAACATCGGTGCAAAATTGATGGTGTGCTCATTGGTGCTCCTGCCCGGCGGCGGCTTCCCCAGGGCCATCCGGCACCGGGCTGCGCCCCCGGATCAGGCCTGCCGGATCACTTGCTGTTTGCTCGCTGAGGCGGCGCAGTGAGTTGGTGAGGCTGCTCAACTCCGTCAAGAGGCGCCGGATTTCAGGCAGGGTATTGGCGTCGAAGCGCCGTGCCTCGGCGCCGATGGCCTCGGCGGTCTTGGCAGTCGCTATGCCTGCCCCAGACACCTCGTGGCCCATCTTCTCGATCGCGTCGGCTGCACGGCCAATGCGTGCAGTGATGGGTTTGAGCTGTTCCGTGAGAGCCGCAGTGTTGCTGGCGGCTTTCCCGGCGCTCACGATGCCAGCGTCAATCACATCCTTGCGGGCGGCCAGCGTGTGGGTCACGATGGCCAGGTTCGTCAGGGTGCTGGTGAGGGCCGCAAGGTTTTCAGGGCTCAGCAAGGCATCGATGTTGCTGGACGTGTGGTCAAGCTTGGCCAGGACGGTGGTGAGCACGTTCTCGAGCCTGGCACTCAGCGAGGGCTTGGTGCGTATCACCGGGTAGGGCGGTTCGGCCCTGGGTTGCAGAAGCGGTGCGTCGCCGCTGCCTCCGCCCAGCTCGACATACGCGATGCCTGTCAGCCCCTGCGTCTTCAATACCGCGACGGTGTCGGCCTTGATCGGCGTGCCACGCTCGATGGCAAAGGTCAGCTGCACACGCTCCGGGTTGGCGGGGTCCAGCTGGATCTTGCTGACCTTCCCCAACTCCACGCCGTTGTATTTCACCGGTGCGTTGATGTTGAGACCAGCCACGGATTCGCCTTCGATGGCCAGGTAGGTGTCGTACTTCTTTTGCAGCGTTCCGCCCGACGCGATCCACAGCACGCCAGCGATCAGCAGGCTGGTCAGCACCAGCACAAAGACCCCCACGAGGGTGTAGTTCACTTTGGTTTCGATGATGCACTCCCGTTCATGGCCGTCTTGGCGGCTGCACCCCTGCCGTGGGGCTGTGTTTGGGCAGCACGCGCCCGTGTGCCATCGAAGAACTGCCGTATCGAGGGCACCGCCATCTGCGACAGCTCGGTCATCGAACCCACGCCCTGCACCTTGCCATCGGCCAGCACGGCGACCCGGTCGGCCACCTGCCAAAGCAGGTCCAGGTCATGCGAGACGATGAAGATCGTGATGCCGAACAGATCACGCATTCGCAGGACCAGCTCGTCGATGGCGTCGGCGCTGGCCGGGTCCAGCCCAGCTGTGGGTTCGTCAAGAAACAGCAACTCAGGGTCGAGCACCAGCGCGCGGGCCAGCGACACCCGCTTCATCATGCCCCCGCTGAGCTCCGAGGGAAGTTGCGAGCCCACGTCGGGCGACAGCCCGGTCATGACCAGCTTGGCCATGGCCAACTCATCGATGAGCTGCTTGTCCAGCCGGGTGAGCTCACGCAGCGGCAGGCCCACGTTTTCGCTCACCGTCAGGGCATCGAACAGCCCTCCGTGCTGGAAGGTCACGCCTAGGCGTTGACGCCACGCAGCGGCCGCCTCTTCGGTCATGGTGGTCAGTTCTTCGCCCAGCACCTGGATCGAGCCGGAATCGGGCTGCTGCAGCAGCACGAGCTCGCGCAGCAAGGTGGATTTGCCGGAGCCGCTGCCGCCGATCAAGGCAAAAATCTCCCTGCGATCCACCGTCAGGCTAAGGTCGGTGTGCACCACATGCTTGCCAAAACGGGTAGAGACCTGACGGATGTCGATCACCTTGTCGGCGTGTTGTGCTGTGTCGGCCATGTCAGAGATCCAGCGCACTGAAGACGATGGAGAAAAGTCCATCGGCCACAATGACAAAGAAAATCGCCTGCACAACGCTGCGAGTGGTTTGCCGACCGACGCTGTCGGCCCCACCCCGGGTGCGAAAGCCCTGATGGCACCCCACCATGGCGATGATGAAGGCGAAGACGGGCGTCTTGCCGATGCCGGTGAGCATCGTGGAGGTGACCACCGCCTTGACGAGGCGGTCGAGAAAATCGGTGTAACTGACCGCCAGCTGCTGACGCGCCATGACCATCCCGCCGAAGACGCCAAGCCCATCGGCGAACACCGTGAGCAGTGGCAGGGCAATCATCAGCGCAATGACTTTGGGCAACACCAGCATCTCCTGGGGGTTGATGCCCAGCGTGCGCATGGCATCAATCTCTTCGGTCACCGCCATGGTGCCGATCTGTGCTGCATACGAGGAGCCAGAACGGCCGGCAACGATGATGGCGGTGATCAAAGGGGCGAACTCGCGCAGCATCGACACCCCCACCAGGTCAGCAACGAAGATGTTGGCCCCGTATTGGCGCAACTGACTGGCGCCTTGGTAGGCCACCACCACGCCGAGAAGGAACGCCAGCAGCCCCACAATCGGCAGGGCATCGAAGCCTGCGGTGCGGATATTGAACAGAACAGGGCGCCATCGCAGCCGTTTGGGATGGGCAAGGCTGCGAGCGAGGCTGACAGTCACCTCCCCCACGAAACTCAGCAGGCTGGCCGCTTCTTCTGCAGCCGAGACGGCGCTGCGTCCCACCTGCTGGAGGGCGCTTAGCGTTGGCTGGACCGGGGGCGCTGGATGCGCCGCCTGTTCTGCAGAGAGACGAGAAATGGCTTCCAGCAGCCTGGCGAAGCGCTCTTCTAGATGCACGACCTGGCAGGTGACATCGCCCTTGTGCGTGCTTTGCAGCAAGCGCTGCACCAGCCACGCCCCTGCTGTATCGAAGGCGCTGATGGCTGCGCCATCGATAACCACTGCGGTGCCTGCGGCCCATTGCAGCGTGTCCAGACCTGGCGCGATGTTCCCCAGCCCTGACGCCGTCCACGCGCCGCTGAGGACGACGGTTTGCGGCGACGGCTGGGTGTAGGCAGCAGGTGTTGCAGGCATCAGGCTGCTATTGCGGTGACACGAAGCCGCCGCTGTCCGCGACGGGTCTCGGGGTCTCGATGGCCAGGGGTTTCATGGCAACCATGCTGGCAGCTTGTTGAGCCCGGCTCCGTTCACTATCGAACAGATCCTGCGTGTGTGCCGCCTTTAGTCTCGCGTTTGACATCACGCAGTCGTTTTGAACTGGAACAGCCATGAGATCGTCCGTCTGTGGATGCTCGATGTCCAAAACAAAGCCTTGTCCTGCTCCTTCATTTTTCAAGGATAAAAAAGATGCCTCAAAAGACCTGGAGCGCCAAGCGTGAACGCCAATACCAACACATCAAAAAAAGCCTGCTCGAGCGGGGCGACCCGACGCCCCTGGCCGAGGAGATTGCGGCACGTGTCGTCAACAAGGAGCGGGCACAACACGGCGAGTCGATGACGGCCAGTGCATCGTCGCTCAACGACATGTCGTCCAGCCGGCGCGGAGGCCTTCACTCACACCAAGGACCGGGTGGCCGCACCTTGCAGCAATTGCAAAATGAGGCCCGCCAGCGCGGCATCAAGGGACGTTCATTGATGAACAAGGTGCAGCTTGAAGCGGCCTTGCTGCGGTGAAGGTGCGGGGCACTTGCGCTCCTGCACAAGGTGGCCCCCCTTGTCTTTGGGAACGGTATTCACCGCGCACAAAACTGTGCTGACGGCTGGCATCACCCAGGGCCCGAGAGGGGCATCACCCTGTGTCCGAAAGAACGGCGGTCTGGGTGCTTGACCGTTCCGATCCATCGCGTCGACCTACCAGAGCAGCTCAATGAAACCCCATCTCGACGTCAGCGCCTTCATCGCCAAGCCAGGTACCGCCATCGCGCTCTCGGACTGGGCCACTCGCGTTCCAGACATCTGCAGTGGCAAAGCTGCCTACCGACGGATGATGGAGGCCCATGTGGCCGGCCTCAGCCGGCTACAGGACCTTTTGTACGCCTCGAACCAACACGCCGTGCTTTTGATCTTTCAGGCCTTGGACGCTGCTGGCAAGGATGGAGTGATCAAACATGTGATGTCGGGGGTCAATCCTCAGGGCTGCCAGGTTTTCAGCTTCAAACACCCGAGTCAGGCTGAGCTGCAACATGACTTCCTGTGGCGCACCACCCGCGATCTGCCCGAACGTGGGCGCATTGGGATTTTCAATCGCTCGTACTACGAAGAGGTATTGATCACCCGCGTGCACCCCCAGATCTTGCGCGGTGAGGGCTTGCCGAGCCCTGGAACACATGAAGACAAAACATGGCGCCAACGTTACCAGTCCATCCGCAATCTGGAGCGCCACCTGGACCGCAATGGTTTGAAGATCCTGAAATTCTTCTTGCACATCTCACCAGAGGAGCAGAAAAAGCGGCTGCTTGAACGGATCGACCTGCCCGAAAAAAACTGGAAGTTCGGTGCTGCCGATGTGCACGAGCGCGGTTATTGGAAGCAGTACATGAAAGCCTATGGTCAATGCATCAGCGCCACCAGCACCCGCCACGCGCCTTGGCATATCGTGCCCGCCGACGACAAGAACACTGCGCACTTGATCGTCTCGCGCATCGTTCTGAACCTCCTTGAATCACTTCCTATGCACTACCCGGCCTTGAATGCGGACAGATTGCGGGAGTTGCAGATTCTGAGGGACCGACTGGAACAGACTCAATAATGCGCACAGCCGCTGTGCTGCGGGTTTAGGCGGACGACACTGCGGATGCAGCTTTAGTCGCTCAAATCGACTGGGGCTATGGTGTCGCATTGGCTGTCAGCGCTCGTCCTGACTGAGAAGCGAAATGATTATCTGAGGAGGTGCGGTTGTGGGGCTGCAGGTATGGCAAACCAGTCCACTGTTCCTGTGCATCTGTACGACGACGCACTGACCTGACCAGCTTAGGGGACTAGGCATGGTGCATGCTTGCCCTACCACAACAAACATACCGTCGGTTCCGGCATTTGAAGCGTCTATCGCTTATCTTTGAAGATAGGAGTAGGACTGTGAATACGAATAGGCATACAGAGTCAGTAGAGGTCATCTCCCACGACACCCGTCGAATTGCTCGCTCCTTGGGTTTGAAGCCCGTCAACACGCCGGTATGTAGCCCACAAAGCAACGGCATGGCTGAGAGTTTCGTGAAGACCTTCCGGCGCGATTACGTGAGCAGAATGGACCTCAGCGATGCCACACGGGTTCTAGCCCAGTTGCCAGCGGCGTTCGAGCACTTTAATGAGGTGCATCCCCATTCGGGCCTGAAAATTTGCTCACCGCGTGAATTCAGGCAACATCGCCAGCGCCTGGGCCAGTCAAACGGCCAGGCGCTCAATTGCGAATAGACCGTGTCCGGTCATACGGGGGCAATTCCAATCTCATCTACCCATTCAATGGGGTGACTGCGCGCAATGTCACTTGCTGAACGATGTGCCCCGGCGCACAGACCACGCTGCATGCGGTCCGCCAAGATGGCAAAACAGCGCAAATCACCCCCCGGTGAACTGCGAGCACTGAACAACAAGGGTAATAAGATGATCTGGCAAAGTAATGTCTAACGGCGAGCGCCTGATGCTCTTGGGCCTTTTGTGGCCGCTGTTGTGGTTGCAGGCTAGACATGTTCGTCGCACGGCGCTGCGGATGCCGGAGCCGCCGGGGCTTCGCGCTGGCACGTCTGGCAGCGGCTCGCTCATGCGCCTATTGGTTGCTGGCGACTCGGGTGCTGCTGGGGTCGGTGCAACAAGTCAGGAGCATGGGCTGAGTGGCCATTTGGTCCAAAGGCTCAGCGCCCACCATACCGTTCAGTGGTGCGTGTTGGCGATCAATGGACTGGACTCGCCGGGCTTGCTGAAAATGCTTCAGGAATCATCCCCAGACCGGTATGACGTGGTTGTGCTCTCCATTGGTGCCAACGATGCAACCGGGTTGTGTGCGCCAATGCAGTGGGCTCGGTGGCAGAACAGTCTGGCCGAAATGATCGACGCCCGCTTCGCACCGAGCCTTCTGGTACACAGCGCCGTGCCGCCCATTCATGCCTGTAAAGCTCTGCCGCAGCCACTAAGGTGGTTCATGGGTCGATGGGCAAGGCAGATGAACACGGCTTTGGCAAACCAATTGGCTGACAAAAAACAGCGAACTTTGCACTGGCATCCAAAGGACACAACGAATGACGGCATGGCCGTGGATGGCATACATCCAAGTTCCGATGGCTACTCGTTTTGGGCGGACGACTTGAGTCGCCACATCCTCGATGCCCTGGCTAAGCCCACGAAATTGGCTCAGCATCCGATCTAACCTGATTTTCGTGCAAGTTCCATTTTTAAGGTCAACTTGTATTACTACAGGTTTGAATAAGTTAGGAGCGCCAAGTGATTTTTGAAATAGTGCCACAGAGCAAGATCGATGATGCACAAAGGCTTTTTAATAGGCTGACTGGCAATTCACTGACACCTCAACAGATGGGGGTGCTAACGAGAGCCACCATTGAAGAACTCGATACATTTGAGGTATTCAGCATATTGTCGGTTGACTTACTAGGAGACGTCCTCCTGTTGAAAAAAAAGCAGGATGGCGTCGTTCAAGGGGTGATGAATCGAATGCTGAATAATCCCGGCTTACCTGGCAGCGTAAAGGAATTTGTCAAATTATCACAGATTGCCTATGCAAAAGCCAAGGCAGTGGGACTAAGCAAGGTAGTAGATTAGCTCATTGTCGTTGTGCCAACTTCAATCGTGACTTCCGCGCACCGTTCGTCAACCTGGATATGTGGCATTGGGGCAGTGATTTCACCCCCTGCCAAGATAGCTATTGCGTTGACCGTTCGTGCCGCAAGACGATGGATAGAAGTCGGTGGTCCTCAGTTGGGGGCTGCCATTGCGTTCTATTCCATGTTCGCGCTCGCACCCTTGTTGATTTTCGCCATCGCCATTGCCGGCGTGGTGTTTGGCCAAGAAGCTGCACGAGGGCAGATTGTTGGGCAAATTGAAAGCTTAGTGGGCACAAGCGTAGCGGTGGAAATTGAGTCAATGATCAAGTCTGCATGGCAACACCCCTATAGCGGATGGGCCAGCCTGCTGGGCGCCGGGACCTTGCTGGTTGGCGCCAGCAGTGTCTTTGTAATTTTGCGCAATGCGTTAAATGCAATTGGCAAAGCCGGACCAGCAGAGTCGCTTGTAGGGGCATTCTTACGGGCACGGTTAGTGGGCTTTGCCTTAGTTCTTGGCTTTGGCTTCCTGTCCATCACTTCCTTGCTCGTGAGTGCCTCATTGGCTGCATTTCGGGCGTACATCTTCGGCTTCCAGCCCAGTTTGGGAGGTCTTTTATCGGCGGTGGATGCGATTGTGTCCACGGTGGTTCTCAGCGTTGCCTTTGCTGCACTGCTGCGCTGGCTTCCAGACACTGCACCAAGTGGCAAGGCCGTGTGGATAGGGGCCAGCACAAGTGCGTTGCTGTTTTTGATTGGCAAATTCTTTATCGGCGTTTACTTGACGCGCGTCGACATAGCCTCAGCATATGGCGCTGCAGGTTCGTTCGTTGTAATCATGCTTTGGGTCTATTACTCCGCACAAATACTGTTGTTTGGGGGCGCGCTGGCGGCCGTTTTGGACGAGCGCCGTATTGAAGTCCAGATCCGTTAGAAATTGGGTGGCTAGAGTGGTCATGCGCAAAGACGCAGCGCTGAACGCCCCGGACATGGGGACTTTCTCTATGCCTGGCGCGATTGGCTAACCAAATCCGCACTTGGCCCCACGATTGGAAGGCTGCGAAGGCAACTTTATCCAGCGCTGT
>Ga0209913_1001326_pt1 | contig 14203 bp, 14 predicted proteins | sample PersoiDNA2013203_FD_185805 | JGI IMG/M metagenome (GOLD analysis project Ga0209913, IMG submission 185805) | Permafrost soil microbial communities from the Arctic, to analyse light accelerated degradation of dissolved organic matter (DOM) -... | ecosystem: Environmental > Terrestrial > Soil >... | reverse complement strand
TTGTGGCTTCGGCCCGGCGCTGTGCGCCTTCACATCGGCGTTGCCGATATGAGCCTGCGCCGCAAGGCTGCAGATTTGCCTTCGGCAAATGCTGGCCTTACAGGCCAGCCGCTGCCCGCAGCGCTGCAGCCTTGTCAGTCCTCTCCCACGTGAACTCGGGTTCTTCTCGGCCGAAGTGGCCGTAGGCGGCGGTTTTTTCGTAGATGGGGCGCAGCAGGTCGAGCATCTGGATGATGCCCTTGGGGCGCAGGTCGAAGTGCTCTTGCACCAGGCGGGCGATCTGGTCGTCGGGGATGACGCCGGTGCCTTCGGTGTACACGGTCACGTTCATGGGGCGGGCCACGCCGATGGCGTAGGCGACCTGGATCTGGCACTGGCGGGCCAGGCCGGCGGCCACGATGTTCTTGGCCACGTAGCGGGCGGCATAGGCGGCCGAGCGGTCAACCTTGGTGGGATCTTTGCCCGAGAAGGCACCGCCGCCGTGCGGGCAGGCGCCGCCGTAGGTGTCGACGATGATCTTGCGACCGGTCAGGCCGCAGTCTCCTTGCGGGCCGCCAATCACAAAGCGGCCGGTGGGGTTGATCAGGTATTTGGTGTCCTGCAGCCACTCTTTGGGCAGCACGGGCTTGATGATCTCTTCGATGATGGCTTCGGTGAAGCTGGCCTTCATCTTCTTCGGTGTTTCGCTCTGGTCGGGGCTGTGCTGGGTGGACAGCACCACGGTGTCGATGCTGTGTGGCTTGCCGTCCACATAGCGCATCGTGACCTGGCTCTTGGCGTCAGGGCGCAGGAAAGGCAGGCGGCCGTCCTTGCGCAACTGGGCCTGGCGCTCGACCAGGCGGTGGGCGTAGTAGATCGGCGCGGGCATCAGCTCGGGCGTTTCGTCGCAGGCGTAGCCGAACATCAGGCCCTGGTCGCCGGCACCGGTGTTCAGGTGGTCGTCGCTGGCCTGGTCCACGCCCTGGGCGATGTCGTTGCTCTGCTTGTCGTAGGCCACCAGCACGGCGCAGCCCTTGTAGTCGATGCCGTAATCGGTGTTGTCGTAGCCGATGCGCTTGATGGTGTCGCGGGCGACCTGGATGTAGTCGACGTGCGCATTGGTGGTGATCTCGCCGGCCAGCACGACCAGACCGGTGTTGGTCAGGGTTTCGGCCGCCACACGGCTGCGCGGGTCTTGCTTGAAGATGGCATCGAGGATCGCGTCGGAGATCTGGTCGGCCACTTTGTCGGGGTGGCCTTCAGAGACGGATTCTGAGGTGAAAAGAAAATCGTTCGCCATTTGAATAAACTCCACGTTTCAAGTTCTGGGGGCGTTGCCTCGGACTCGGGAGCTTTGGCGAACGCTTTAGCAGTTGTGTTTTACGTCGCCCTGCAAGTTGCTCATTTAACTCAGCGACCCGTTTATTCTACCCACGTCATGCTCTCGTTGTTCAGGGTCTTTGCCCTGTTTCCCCTGGGGTTGCTCCAGGTCATGGGTTGGCTGCTGGGCTGGCTGGCCTTCCTGGCTTCGCCATCCTACCGCCGGCGCTTTCTTGCCAATGCTGCCCTGGCAGGCGTGAGCCTGCGCGATGTGATCGCCGCCGTCGGGCATGGCGGGCGCATGGTGGCTGAGTTGCCGCGCCTGTGGCTGGGCCGGCCCCTGCCCTCGGTGTGGGCCGACAACGGGTGCATCGAGCGGGCCCTGGCGTCGGGGCGCGGCGTGGTGTTCCTGACGCCGCACATGGGGTGCTTCGAGCTGTCGCCTCAGGCCCTGGCGCGCGACTATGCCGAGCGCTTCGGCCCCATGACCATCCTGTACCGGCCGGCCCGCCAAGCCTGGCTGGCGCATACCATGGCCTCGGTGCGGGAGCGACCGGGGCTGCAGGCCGTGCCCACCACCTTGGCCGGCGTGCGGCAACTGATCAAGGCGCTGCGCCAGGGGCGGGCCGTGGGCCTGCTGCCCGACCAGGTGCCGCCTGAGGGCATGGGGGTGTGGTCGCCTTTCTTTGGCCAACCGGCCTACACGATGACCCTGGCCGTGCGCCTGGTGCAGCAGACCGGGGCCACCGTGCTGTTGGCCTGGAGCGAGCGCCTGTCGTGGGGGCGGGGGGTGCGCATCCATGTGCACGAGATGCAGTCGCCTCTGGCACCTGACATGACGCAGGCGGTGACCCAGATCAACGCCGAGATGGAGCAGATGATCCGGGCCTGCCCGGCCCAGTATCTTTGGGGTTATGCGCGCTACAAGCAGCCGCGCGGAGAGTTTTGAGCATGTGGAGTCGGTTCGGAATTGCATTCATGCGGCTGATGGCCCACTTGCCCCTTTCATGGGTGCGGGGCCTGGGCGTGGCTTTGGGCTGGGTGCTCTACTGGCTGGCCGTGCCGCGGCGGCGTGTGGTGGCGGTGAACCTGAAGCTGTGCTTTCCTGAGGCCTCGCTGGCCCAGCGCAAGGCCTGGACGCGGCGGGCCTTCATCCACTTTGCCCAGTCCTGGCTGGACCGGGGCTGGCTCTGGCACGCGCCACGCGAGGTGCTGGAGCGCCGCATCCGCCTGGTGGGGCCGTGGCAGGAGTTCGAGGGCGACACGCCCACGATCATCTTTTCGCCCCATTTCTTCGGCCTGGAGGCCGGTGGCATGGCGCTGTCGATGAATGTGGACCGGGTGTTCACCTCGATCTTCACGCCTCAACCCAGCCCGGCGGTGGACGCCTGGATGAAGGCCGGGCGCTCGCGCTTCGGCGAGGTGACCATGCTGAGCCGCTTTGATGGCGTGAAGCCCATCATCAACACGTTGCGCAAGGGCGGGGCCCTGTACCTGTTGCCCGACATGAATTTCGGGCCCGAAGAGTCGATCTTCGTGCCGTTTTACGGGCACCTGGCGGCCACCGTGCCCAGCCTGTCGCGCTTCGCCCGCTTGGGGCGGGCCAAGGTGGTGCCCGTGGTGTCTCGCATCACGCCCGAAGGGTACGAGGTGGAGGTGATGCCCGCCTGGCAGAACTTCCCGACCGAGGATGTGGAGGCCGACACGGCCCTCATGAACCAGCGCCTGCAGGGCTGGATCGACACCATGCCCGACCAGTATTACTGGGTGCACAAGCGCTTCAAGACCCGCCCGCCGGGCGAGCCCCCGGTCTACCGCTGAACCGCCTGGCCCAGAAACCCCTGGATCTGCTGCACGACCCAGGCCGGGTCTTCGTGCACGATCCAGTGGCTGGCGGTTTCGTGGCGGCATACCTGCAGCCGGGGCACCCATTGGGCCAGGCCCTCGAGCAGGCCGGGCAGCAGGGCGTGGTCACCCAGGCCCCACAGCACCTGGGTGGGGCAGCTCACCTGCAGCATGCTGTCGGGGAGCTCCAGGGCGCTGGCCCCGGGGTGCTGGGCGTCGCCCGGGCGCAACGGTGACGCCCGGTAGTAATTGCAGCCGCCGCGCAGGCTGGTGCGCCACACCGTGCGGTACTGGTTCTTGACGTCTTCGCTCAACCAGGACGGTTGGCCTTGGGCGCCAAAGCGCTGGAAGAAGCCCCACAGGCGCGCGAAATCATCCTCGGCCAGACGTTCTTCGGCCCCGGGCTGGATCAGGAAGTTCATGTAGGCGCTGGCTGCCAGCTGGGCCGGGTTGTGGCGCAGCTCGCGCACAAAGGCGCCGGGGTGGGGCGAGTTGATGATCACCAGGCGCTGCATCAGCTCGGGGTGCTGGTTGGCCAGGCTCCAGGCCACGGCGCCGCCCCAGTCGTGGGCCACCAGGGCGCCCAGTGGCGCATGGGGCGATTCCAGGGCGATCAGCGCCTGCAGATCCTGCACCAGCAGGCGGGCCTTGTAGGCTTCGACCTCGGGTGGGCGGCTGGACTGTTCATAGCCGCGCAGGTTGGGCGCCACGCAGCGCCAGCCGCCGTTTTCGGGGCGCGAGAAGTGCAGCAGCAGCGGGTCCCAGACAAAGGCGGCCTCGGGAAAGCCGTGCAGAAACAGCAGCACGGGCGCACCGACCGGGCCGGCAGCCCGGCAGCTCAGGGTGATGCCGTGTGGCAGGGTGTGGTCAAAGGTGTCGATCATGGGCTAAGGCTCCTGAGGCGGTGAAGGCCCCCAAGCCCTGGCCCGGGGCTCAGTCCACTTCGGGCTCGGCGGGCGGGGTGTCGGCCGGGGTGTCAGTTGGGGGGGCGGCGGCAAGCTCGGGCGCGGCGTCTGCCGGGTCTGCAGCGGCCACCGGAGGGTGGGCCCACTGCCACAGCAGGTGCGCGGTGTCTTCGATGCCGATGCGCTTGAGCGCGGAGAAGAGTTTCACATCGCCGCCGCCCGCGTTCAGTCGCGCAATCGACAGGGCCTTGGCGCCTTCTGCGCGGGTGAGCTTGTCGGCCTTGGTCAGCAGCACCAGGAATTTCAGGCCCTCTTCGACGCGCGGTCGGATGACTTCGAGCAGGGTTTCGTCCAGCTCGGTCAGGCCCAGGCGCGGGTCGCACATCATCACGATGCCGGCGAGGTTCTCGCGGCTGACCAGGTAGTTGGCCATCACGCGTTGCCAGCGGATCTTGTCGTCCTTGGGCACGGCAGCGTAGCCGTAACCGGGAAGGTCGGCCAGCACGGCGTCGGTCTCACCCTGGCGCCCGAGGGAGAACAGGTTGATGTGCTGGGTACGGCCCGGCTTTTTGGAGGCGAAGGCCAGTTGCTTTTGCTGCGTCAAGGTGTTGATGCAGGTGGACTTGCCAGCGTTGGAGCGGCCCACGAAAGCGATTTCGGGCACCTGCAGCGGGGGCAGGTGGTGCAGCTGGGCAGCGGTGGTCAGAAAGCGGGCCGTGTGCATCCAGCCCAGGGCCGCCTTGGCCTCGGTGGCCTGGGTGGAGGGGGCCTGCGCAGAGGGACGGGCGGCGCTGGCCGGGGCGGATGTGGAGCGGTTTGTCATCAAAATGGAAGTATTCCTGAAGCCTCATTGTAGAATCGAGTGGTTTTGCGCCCCTAACATCATTGAGCCACGATATGAAGTTGATCGCTACTTTGCTCAGCGCCGCCATGCTGGCCGCCTCCGCTTTTTCGGCCTTTGCTGCTGAAGAAAAACCCGCTGCGGCGGCCAAGCCTGACCTGGTCAAAGGCGAGGCGAGCTTTGCCACCTGCGCCGCCTGCCACGGGGCTGACGGCAATTCGGGTACCCCGGCCTACCCCAAGCTGGCGCAACAGCACCCCGACTACCTGGTCAAGCAACTGCGTGAGTTCAAGTCGGGTCAGCGTGCCAACGCCGTCATGAGCGGCATGGTCGCCGCGCTCAGCGAAGACGACATGAAGAACATCGCCGCCTGGGTCGCCAAGAACAAGGCCAAGCCCGGCTTTGCCAAGGAAAAAGACCTGGTCACCCTGGGTGAGCGCATCTACCGCGGTGGCATCGCCGACCGCCAGATCGCAGCCTGCGCCGGCTGCCACAGCCCGAACGGCGCCGGCATCCCGGCCCAGTACCCGCGCCTGGCAGGCCAGCAGTCCGAGTACACCGCAGCCCAGCTGACCGCTTTCCGCGACGGCGTGCGCAAGAACAGCATCCAGATGACGGGTGTGGCTGCCAAGCTCAACGACCGCGAAATCAAGGCCGTGGCCGACTACATCGCCGGCCTGCATTGATACCCGGGCTGAGGTTCACGGAACCTCTGCCCGTTTTCTCTCCCTCAGCAGGGCGGGCCTCATCTGCGGCCCGCCCTTTTTGTTTGCATCAGGCCCTGGCGACACCATGTCTCTTCCCCTTGCTGAAACCGGCCCGCAGGCGCAGCCCCCGCGCAGCAGCCCCGAGCGCCTCAAGGTGCTGGTGGACCTGCTGTCGTCGATGCGCTTTGCGATTTCGCTGCTGACCGTCATCTGCATCGCCTCGGTGATCGGCACCGTGCTGCAGCAGAACCAGCCGGCGGTCAACTATGTGAACCAGTTCGGCCCCTTCTGGGCCCAGTTGTTTGGCGAGCTGCACCTGTATTCGGTGTACAGCGCCTGGTGGTTTCTGCTGATCCTGGGCTTTCTGGTGGTCAGCACCTCGCTGTGCATTGCCCGCAACACGCCCAAGATCCTGGTCGACCTGAAGACCTTCAAGGAAAACATCCGCGAGCAGAGCCTGCGCGCCTTTGGCCAGCATGCCGAGGCGGACTTTGCTGAAGCCCCTGAAGGCCTGGCCCGGCGCCTGGGCGAGGGGCTGGTGCAGGGCGGCTGGAAGGTGCGCCTGCAGCAGCGCGACACTGCGGCCGGCCCGGGCACGGGCTGGATGGTGGCGGCCAAGGCGGGGGCTGCCAACAAGCTGGGCTACATCGCCGCGCACTCGGCCATCGTGCTGATCTGCCTGGGCGGCTTGCTGGACGGTGACCTGATCGTGCGCGCCCAGATGTGGTTCAACGGCAAGGCGCCTTATGCCGGTGCCGGCCTGATTGCCGACGTGCCGGCCCGCCACCGCCTGAGCGAGAACAACCCCACCTTCCGCGGCAACCTGATGGTGGCCGAGGGCACGCAGTCGAGCACCGCCATCCTCAACCAGTCCGATGGTGTGCTGCTGCAGGAGCTGCCGTTTGCGGTGGAGCTCAAGAAATTCATCGTCGAGCACTACTCCACCGGCATGCCCAAGCTGTTTGCCAGCGAGATCGTGATCCACGACAAGGCCACCGGCGCGCTGACCGAGGCGCGGGTGGAGGTGAACCACCCCGTCAACTACCACGGCATCGAGATCTACCAGTCGAGCTTTGACGACGGCGGCTCCAAGGTGCGCCTGCAGGCCTTGCCGCTGGACTCGGACGGCGCCCGCTTCGAGGTCGAGGGCGTGATCGGCGGCAGCACCGGCTTGACCCGCAGCCAGACCGGGGAGAAGTTCAACCTCGAGTTCAGCGCGCTGCGCGTGATCAACGTGGAAAATTTTGCCGGGCAGGGCGGGCCCTCCGGTTCGGGGGTGGACGTGCGCAAGGTCGACCTGCGCGACTCGGTGGAGGCCCGCCTGGGCGCGGCCAACAAGGTGATGACCAAGAAGGAGCTGCGCAATGTGGGCCCCAGCATCACCTACAAGCTGCGTGACGCGGCCGGCCAGGCCCGGGAGTTCCACAACTACATGCTGCCGGTCGACATGGGCGACGGTGGCGCGCCTGTGATGCTGCTGGGCATGCGTGAGACGCCGGCCGAACCGTTCCGCTACCTGCGGGTGCCGGTGGACGAGCAAGGCGGCCTGGACAGCTTCTTGCGTCTGCGCAAGGCCCTGGGCCAGCCCAAGCTGCGCGAGCAGGCCGTGGCCCGCTATGTGGCCCTGGCCATCGACCCCAGCAAGCCGGAGCTGGCGCGCCAGCTGCAGGCTTCGGCCAGCCGGGCCCTGGACCTGTTTGCCGGCAACCCGGCAGCGGCCAAGAGCACGGATGGCCCGGATCGCCCCACCGGGGGCTTGCAGGCGGTGGCCGATTTCATCGAGTCCAATGTGCCCGAGGCCGAACGCCCGCGCGCGGGTGAGGTGCTGATCCGCATCCTGAACGGGGTGCTGTTCCAACTGGAGCAGCTGAGCCGTGAGCAGTCCGGTCTGAAACCCTGGCCCAATGAGGCCAAGACCCAGGCATTCATGACCCAGGCGGTGCTGTCGCTCAGCGACGTGCAGGCCTACCCGGTGCCGCTGACCTTTGTGCTGAAGGATTTCACCCAGGTGCAGGCCAGCGTGTTCCAGGTGGCGCGTGCCCCTGGCAAGACGGTGGTCTATCTGGGGTGTGCCTTGCTGATTCTGGGGGTCTTTGCCATGCTGTACGTGCGCGAACGCCGCGTCTGGATCTGGGTGCGCCCGGAGTCCGACGGAACGCGCGCCACGATGGCCTTGTCCAGCAATCGCAAGACCATGGATGGCGACCGCGAATTCGAACACCTGAAAATCAAGCTGCTGGGCCTGGCACCCGCGTCGCGTGACGCTGCCGAGGGACCCGCCCCGAACTGACCACCGGAGTCGACCCCATGAACACCGCGACCCGTCCCACGACGAGCATCACCCTGAGCGAAGGGTTTTTTTCACGCCGATCCTGGCTTGACTGGCTGTTTGCCGCCCTGGTGCTGGCCGCCGGGGGCGCCACCCTGTCGATGTATGGTCAGGCCATGGATGTCTATGAAACCGGCATCCTGATCGCGGCCGTGCCGGCTGCGATCTGGCTGGGCTGGTTCTGGCGCCCGCTGGCCGTGCTGATGGTGGGGGTGGCGGGCCTGAGCCTGCTGGCCATCTCGTCCTACCACGCGAGTGGCGAGGCGCCCACGTTGGCGCGGGCCGACACGGTGTTCTGGCTCAAGTACTTCCTGTCGAGCCAGTCGGCCATCCTGTGGATGAGCATGCTGGTCTTCATGAGCACCGTCTTCTACTGGCTGGGCCTGATCGGTGGCCAGCATGGGGCCACCATGGAGCTGACGGGCTCGCGCCTGGCCTGGGCTTCGGTGGTGATGGCCCTGACGGGCACCATGGTGCGCTGGTATGAGAGCTACCTGCTGGGGGCCGACATCGGGCACATCCCGGTCAGCAACCTGTACGAGGTGTTCGTGCTGTTCTGCTGGATCACCACGGTGTTCTACCTGTACTTCGAGGCCCAGTACAAGACCCGGGCCCTGGGCGCTTTTGTGATGCTGGTGGTGAGCGCGGCCGTGGGTTTTCTGCTGTGGTACACGGTGGTGCGCGAGGCGCATGAGATCCAGCCCCTGGTGCCGGCCCTGAAAAGCTGGTGGATGAAGCTGCATGTGCCCGCCAACTTCATCGGCTACGGCACCTTCGCCCTGTCGGCCATGGTGGCCTTTGCCTACCTGATCAAGCAGCAGGCGGGTGAAAAGCGCTGGTACAAGCTGACCCCGCTGTGGCTGCTGGGCATTGTGCTGTGCTTTGAGCCCATGGTGTTCCGCCGCAGCACGAATGAGGCCGGGGGCAGCTATTGGGTGGTGTACTTTGCGATCTCGGCGCTGGTGGTGGCGGGCATTCTCTTCGCGCGCGAGCGCATTGCGCGCCGTCTGCCTCCGCTGGAGGTGCTGGACGACGTGATGTACAAGGCGATTGCCGTGGGCTTTGCGTTCTTCACCATCGCCACCGTGCTGGGCGCCCTGTGGGCTGCCGAGGCCTGGGGCGGCTACTGGAGTTGGGACCCGAAGGAAACCTGGGCCCTGATCGTCTGGCTGAACTACGCGGCCTGGCTGCACATGCGGCTCATGAAGGGGCTGCGCGGCACGCTGTCGGCCTGGTGGGCCCTGGGCGGGCTGGTGGTGACCACCTTCGCCTTCCTGGGTGTCAACATGTTCCTCAGTGGCCTTCACAGTTACGGGACATTGTGAACTTTCGGTGAATTTTGCGAATCCTTGAAAGAATGCGGGTCGTACTCCGACCAACGCATAACTTCAAGGAGCTTCCATGCTGATCAAGACGCGCGACGACGGTTTCCAACACCCGGTCGCCAGCGAAATCACCCCCGCTTCCGTTTATGCCGGTCGCCGTCAGTGGCTGCGGCAACTGGCCCTGGCCGGAGCCGGCACCGCCTTGGGCAGTTGGGCGGGCCGCGACGCACTGGCCCAGGCCACGCCCTACGCCCACCCGGGCAAGCTGCCGGCTCTGGCGGGCGCCAAGTCGGCGGTGGCCGGCGCCATGACGATGGACAAGGTGACCGATTACAAGGATGCCAGCGGCTACAACAACTACTACGAGTTTGGCACCGACAAGGCCGACCCGGCGCGCAACGCCCACACCCTGGTGACCTCGCCCTGGCGGGTGGAGATTGACGGCCTGGTGAAGAAGCCGGGCCCCATCAACCTGGAAGACCTGATCAAGCTCAGCGCCCAGGAAGAGCGCATCTACCGCCTGCGCTGTGTTGAAGGCTGGTCGATGGTGATCCCCTGGGTGGGGTATTCGCTGGCCGAGCTGATCCGCCGCGTGGAGCCCCTGGGCAGCGCCAAGTACGTGGAGTTCCACACCCTGGCCGACCCCAAGACCATGCCCTTTGTGGGCTCGCGCATCCTGGACTGGCCTTATGTCGAAGGCTTGCGCATGGACGAAGCCATGCACCCGCTGACCCTGCTGTCGTTTGGCATGTACGGCGAAGTGTTGCCCAAGCAGAATGGGGCCCCGGTGCGCCTGGTGGTGCCCTGGAAATACGGTTTCAAGAGCGCCAAGAGCCTGGTGCGCATCCGCTTCACCGACAAGGAGCCGGGCACGGCCTGGAACAAGGCGGCGGCCAACGAGTACGGCTTCTATTCCAATGTGAACCCCGAGGTGGACCACCCGCGCTGGAGCCAGGCCACCGAGCGCCGCATCGGTGAGGACGGCTTGTTTGCCAAGAAGCGCAAGACCCTCAAGTTCAATGGCTACGAGGCCCAGGTGGCGTCGCTGTATGCCGGCATGGACCTGAAGAAGTTCTACTGAGCGCCAGCCCCATGCGTTCTGCCTCAACTGCTTCGACAGGCCGCACCCCCAGGCCTGCGGCCGGTGTGCGCGCCAGCCTGTCTGCGGCCTTGCTGTCGGTCTGGGCCAAGCCTGTGGTCTGGGTGTTGCTGCTGCTGCCCCTGGCCTGGCTGGTGGCGCTGACCGCCACCGATGGCCTGGGCGCCAACCCGGCCGAGGCCCTGATCCGCGCCACGGGTGACTGGACCCTGCGCCTGCTGTGCGGGGTGCTGGCGGTGACGCCGCTGCGGGTGATCGGGCGCTTGCCGGCGCTGGCCCGCTTTCGACGCCTGCTGGGCCTGTTCGCCTTTTTCTATGCCCTGGTGCACCTGGCCTGCTACAGCCTGTTCGACATGGGCCTGGAGTGGAGCGACATCGGGCGAGATATCCTCAAGCGTCCCTTCATCCTGGTGGGCTTCTCGGCCTGTGTGCTGATGTTGCCCCTGGCCTTGAGTTCGTTCAACGCGGCCATCAAAGCCATGGGGGCGCGGCGTTGGCAGGCGTTGCACCGGCTGGTGTACGCCGTGGTCTTGCTCGGCCTGCTGCATTTCTTCTGGATGCGGGCGGGCAAGCACAACTTTGCCGAGGTGGCGGTGTATGCGGCGGTGATCTCGGGCCTGCTGGGCTGGCGCCTGCAGCAGGCTTGGCTCAAGCGTCGCCGTGTGGGGGCAGATCGCCCGCGGGCCTGATCAATGCCCGCCCACGGCCCGCAAGGCCGGCTGGGCGCCGCGCAGCGGGTCGATCTGCAGCGTCGGCAACTGGTAGGCGCGGTCGTCAAACAGGTCGATGCCGCACATCAGGTTTTCCAGCCAGTCAAAGAACTGGTTGATCGCCACCTGGCCCACGATGGGGGCCCCATGCTGGGGCACCAGCATGCTGATGTCGAGCTGGCGCACCATGCGCACCCACAGGCGCAGGATCTTGTTGGAGACCATGTAGCGCCGGTGAAAGCCCTCCATCAGCGGGATGTGGTCGGTCAGGTCGGTGACGAACTTCTGGGCCTGCTGGCCGGTGGTCAGCGACACGCCCAAGTCACCTGTGAACAGGATGCGGCTGACCGGATCGTAGAACTGGAAGTTACCCTCTGAATGCATGAAATGCGCAGGCAGAAGCCACATCTCGTGGCGCCCGATGCGCAGCTTGCCGCCGCCGTCGGGCACGCCGATCACGCGGTCTTCGGTCTTGCCGACCTTGGCAAAGTGGGGCGCAAAACGCTCCCAGATGCGCGAGATCACCAGCTTGGCGCGGGTGGAGGTCATCCAGCGGTCCAGCGAGGCGATGATGTCAGGGTCGGCGTGCGAGGCCAGCAGGTAGCTGAGTTTGCTGGGCGGAAAGTGCTTGGACATGCCCAGGAACAGCTCGTTGAACGCCAGGTTGCCACCTGGGTCGATGATGGCGCCGGTGCCATCGTCCACGATCAGGAACTGGTTCGCCTGCACCGCCTGACCCCCTTCCTCGATGAGGTCGGTGAACATCAGGCAGGCGTGGTCAGCGTCGCGGTAAAGTTCCAAAGGCATGCGTATTCCCTGCGGCCATCGACACAGCCGGACCCTGCACTGTAAGGAAGTGGCATTTTTGTGACTTGATGCACATCAATGCCCTTGAACCGTGTTTGATCCGTGTGAATCAACCGTTGGGAAGCAGGCTTTCCAGCGCAAAGGTGTCTGCAGCGGTTTCGCGGCGGCGGATCAGGTGGGCCTGATCACCCTCCACCAGCACCTCGGCCAGGCGGCCGCGGCTGTTGTAGTTGCTGGACATGCTCATGCAATAGGCCCCGGTGGACAGCACCGCCAGCAGATCGCCCTGGCCCACGGCCAGTGTGCGGTCCCGGCCCAGCCAGTCGCCGCTCTCGCACACCGGGCCCACCACGTCGTAGGCGGTGGTGGCGGCGGTGTCGTTGGCCTGGACCGGCACGATGGCATGGTAGGCCTCGTACATGGCCGGGCGGGGCAGGTCGTTCATGGCCGCGTCGACGATGCAGAAGTTCTTCTGCTCGCCGGGCTTCAGGTAGAGCACCTCGGTGAGGCACAGGCCCGCATTGCCCACCAGGGAGCGACCGGGCTCGATCATCAGCTGGCGCTGGCCAAAGCCGCGTGCATCCAGCTTGGCCAGCAACTGCGCCCACAAGGCATCGGCCTCGGGCGGCGTGTCGCCGTTGTAGTTGATGCCCAGGCCGCCACCGAAATCGATGTGGTGGATGGGGATGCCGGCCTGCTCGATCGCTTCGACCAGATCGAGCACTCGGTCCATGGCGTCGAGGTAGGGGTCGACCTGGGTGATCTGTGAGCCGATGTGGCAGTCGATGCCCACCACCTTCAGGCCGGGCAGGCTGGCTGCGCGCTGGTAGGTGGCCAGAGCCCGATCGTGTGCCACCCCGAACTTGTTGCCCTTCAGGCCGGTGGAGATGTAGGGGTGGGTCTTGGCGTCGACATTGGGGTTGACGCGGATGCTCACCGGTGCGGTGCTACCCAGTTCGAGGGCGACTGCGTTCAGCACTTCGAGTTCCGCTTCGCTCTCGACGTTGAAACAGCCAATGCCGGCCTGCAGGGCCAGGCGCATTTCGGCGCGGGTCTTGCCAACGCCAGAGAAGATCACCTTGGACACATCGGCGCCCGCGGCCTGCACCCGGGCCAGTTCGCCACCCGAGACGATGTCGAAACCGCAACCAGCCTGGGCGAATACCTGCAGGATGGCCAGCGAAGAGTTGGCCTTCATGGCGTAGCAGATCTGCGCCTTGCGCCCCGCAAAGCCACGCTGGTAGGCGGCCAGTGCCGCCAGCATGGAGGCCTTGGAGTAGACAAACAGGGGGGTGCCGAAGCGTTGGGCGAGCTCGGGGCTGGCCACGCCTTCGATGGTCAGGACCTGGTCACGGTACGAAATATGGGGCTGGCCGGGCAACTGGGCTTGGGTCATGGTGTGGTGGTGGTGGGCGTGAGGGGGGTGGCCGGGTTGGTGGGCGTGGCGTCCGTGGGCTGCTTGCGATCCGTCGTGCCGCGCAGCGAGTCGGGGGTCATCACCTGGGGCAGGGTCGCCCGCTGGGCTGCGGCCGGGTCTTGCGGCAGGTACAGTGGGCCACGCTGGCCGCAGCCGCACAAGGCACCCGCAGCGACAAGGGCAATCAGCCTGACTAGAATTTGGATTCGACTCAACATCAGCGAATTGTAATGACCGACCTTGAATTCTTGGACCGTGCCGAAACCCTGCTCAAGGCGGTGGAACTCCGTTGCGATGCCCTCAATGACAGCACCGATGCCGATATCGACGCCCAGCGCAGCGGCGGCATGATCACGCTGGCGTTTCCCAACCGCAGCCAGATCGTGATCAACCTGCAAAAGCCCTTGCACGAGGTCTGGCTGGCCACGCGCAGTGGCGGCTACCACTACCGTTGGGTGGAGGGGCAGTGGCGCGACACCAAGGGCACGGGCTCATTCTTTGAGCAACTGAGCCTGGACGCCACGGCCCAGACTGGCCAGAACCTGGCTTTCCCCGCGCCCTGAGGCCGGCGCGGAAGGGCCCTGACCTCCGCGCCGGGCCGCCCCAAGGCGGCCTGCGACCCCCTTGGGGGGCTGAGCCCTGCGGCTCCAGGCCTGCCTGCGCAGGGCTGGACAGGGCGAAGAGCGTCCGCGTCTCGCGGCCGCACGTGCGACCACACGCAGTGAGGGAGCCGTCAGGCCCCTTCAGCATCTAGCCAGCCTCAAACGAAGAGGTCAGGCCGCCGCCGGGCCGCCCCAAGGCGGCCTGCGACCCCCTCGGGGGGCTGAGCCCTGCGGCTCCGGGCCTGCCTGCGCAGGGCTGGACAGGGCGAAGAGCGTCCGCGTCTCGCGGCCGCACGTGCGACCACACGCAGTGAGGG
>Ga0209913_1001323_pt1 | contig 14259 bp, 9 predicted proteins | sample PersoiDNA2013203_FD_185805 | JGI IMG/M metagenome (GOLD analysis project Ga0209913, IMG submission 185805) | Permafrost soil microbial communities from the Arctic, to analyse light accelerated degradation of dissolved organic matter (DOM) -... | ecosystem: Environmental > Terrestrial > Soil >... | reverse complement strand
TACGTAGCGTGAGATATAAAAGTCATCCTCCAGTTGCGCACTCAAGTACTCCAGAATATCTAAGGGACGCTCAAGCTTCCTTAAGCCAATGCCTTTTTGAGAGTCCACGGGTCTAATGATGAACGGGAAATCTCCATCCGGAATAAATCGTGATAATGCGATATGCCCCTGACCGACTTTTAGCATAGTATGTCGATCGATGCGCGCGGTCACTGGCATGACAATGCCTGAACCTGAAGTGAGTAGTAAACTGGCATTTTCACGAGACAAGCGTCCTATCCTGTCGGGCAAGTTAAGCAATGGTTGCGACCATGATTGCACCAAGCCTTCAATATATTTCAATAATGGACGATTTCTATCTGACTCACTCACCGCAACCATGACGACATCATGTTCAGGCAGACTTTCCGGCAGAGGTATTCCTGGTCCTACATAAAGCATATCGAGGATAATGTCACTGCCTTCAACTAAAAATTCGACAACATTATTTTCAGTTAAATCGCCAGGACTTAGCAGCGCTAAAAGACGGGTTCCTGCTGGTTGTGTATCAGGGCCTAATCGATATACCTGCTGAATCGCCAGCGCCTCATTTTGCATTGCAAGACCAAGTTCACGATTGCCTTTTAAGTGCAAGATAATAGACATATCCATTAAGGCATTAGCGTCGTTAGGGTTCGTTGATAAACGCTCCAGTAGCTTCGCTCCTAGAGGTGACAAATCATTTCCCAAAAAAGCCATTTTGGCTAATACCGCCAAGCCGATTAAAGGAATTTTCGCATCCGTAACTGCATGCTCAGCTAATTGATGACTCAGATTCATTCAACACCTCTATTCATATACATCTCACCAAAATTAATAGTCGCTGTAATTAAAGCGTCAATTTCGTTCAAGCTAGTCCTATGGTTAACGATTGCTGCTCTTATCGCCAAACAGCCATTAATCGTCGTAGTTGAAGGCGCCACTATTCCTGATTCCTGAAGATCAACGACGATATTGGCGTTCACCAAGTCGGGATTTTCGCAACGGAACCGGAAGCAGACAATATTGAGGGAAACTGGTGCTAGCAACTCAAGACTAGCGTTGTCTTCTATGCGTTTTTTTAAATATTGCGCAAGTTTGCAGGTGTCTGAAATAATATTTCCGATTTGTTCAGTACCGTAAACCTTAATGGTAAACCATGTTTTTAGTGCTCGAAATCCGCGTGATAAATCTGGGCCGAAGTCACAAGGCCAAGGCGACCCTGCCGCCATTCCTCGGCTTTCGCGCCTTAAGTAAGAAGATGGTGCGGCAAACGTATCATGGTGAATGTCACCATCACGCACAAGAATAAATCCGGCATCGTATGGCACCTGCCCCCACTTATGAAAGTCGAAGGCAATCGAATCGGCGCGCTGAATACCTGTAAGGCGCGGCGCAATATCTGGCGCGAGAATCGCAAGTGCGCCATAAGCGCCATCAATATGAAACCAAAGCTTTTCTTTCTGCGCAATATCGGCAATGGCATCAAGATCATCAATCGCACCGACATCCACAGTACCAGCGGTTGCCACTATAAAAAACGGCGTCAATCCAGCGGCCTTATCTTCAATAATAGCTTGTTGTAATGCTTTAAAATCCATCTGAAAAGCATCATTCATTGGAATGATGCGAAGCGCATGCGTGCCTAATCCAGAAAGATCCATCGCCTGTGAAATACAGCCATGGGCGCCAGAAGAAGTATAAGCAACAAGGTGCTTTTCACTGGCAGCCAATCCTTTCAGGCGCACATCGACACCCAGAGCGGAGGTCCGCGCGACCAACACACTTATTAAATTAGCAATCGATGTTCCCGTGACAAATAATCCGCTTGCAGTCTCCGGAAAATCAAATAGTTCACGCACCCATTGCACTACCTGCTTTTCAACCTCAACCGGCATCTGGTCACGCCCACCAACATTGGCGTTTAAACCCGCAGCCAGCATTTCGGCCAACATGCCAACAGGCGTTCCCCCGCCTTGCACCCAGCCCATAAATCCAGGATGAATATTGCCGGCACTATATGGCAAAATATTTTGCATGAACAATTCATGCACTTCGGCAAGCTCAGTAGGCTTTGTAGGAATAGTTTCATGAAAAGCGTTACGCACCTCTTGTGGAATCGGTTGCCAGACTGGACGAGCACGAATGCCCTCGATGTAATTCAACATATCATCCAGCATTTGGTGGCTCTGAGCGCGCAACTCAGACCAATCCATTGGATCTAGCGTAGCTTTAGGCATGCCAGTAGACATTTCTGCTGATGTTTCTGTTTGCATTCGTGTTCCAATGAAGATTGAGTACCGATGATGATTATCAACGATAGTAACGACAATTAAAGTGTGGAACTAGCGCATTTAAGCTGGTCTATTTTGCTGACTAAACCAATCCGGCCATAGACTTTCCAGTAAGACACTGCATGAAAATAACCTTAGTCGGCCTTAACCTGAGGCCTTAGCGGGATTGGATTTTTTTGGTATGGCAACTTTTTTATAATAAATTCTGATGCCTAACAAGAGTGCCAAAATACATGCGTAAAGCAGTGGCTCACGAATGTCTTTTTTCACAAGCCACCAAAAATGTACAACCCCTAAAACTGCAATAAAATACACCAGTTGATGCAGTTGCTTCCAGCGTTGACGTAATCGCTTCATCATGGCGTTGTTTGAAGTTATGGCTAGCGGTATTGTTAAGACAAATGCAGCAAAACCGACAAGTATGCGAGGATGCTTAGCAATATCTTTGGTGACGCCAGCCCAATCAAAAGAAAAATCAAGCCAGACATAACAAGTCAGGTGTAAACATGCGTAAAAAAACATGAATAAGCCCAACATACGGCGCAGTTGAATTTGCCAAGCACGTCCAAAAATCAGCCGAATAGGCGTTAAACATAACGTTGCTAACAGAATGAATAAGGTCCAGAAACCCGTAGAACGCTCAATAAACTCAACGGGGTTAGCTGTTAGGCTACCCTGTAAACCCAATAAAACTAAACGTATTAAAGGAATTAAGCAAACAAAAAAAACAAAAGATTTGATCCAAACCATTTGTTTTTTATTCGGAATGGTAGTTAAAAATCGCAACATTTCCAGCTACCTTAAAAATTTTTACGTAAGTCTAAACCGGCATACATCTGCCCTACTTGCTCTGTATAGCCATTAAACATTTGCGTTTTAATGCGCCCGGCGAATAAGCCTGCACCAATTCGTTTTTCTGATGATTGCGTCCAGCGAGGATGTTCAACTTGCGGGTTTACATTGGCATAAAAACCATATTCGTTCGGCCCGGCCTTCATCCAACTGGTGAGTGGCATTTTTTCAGTAAATCGAATCTTAACAATCGCTTTTGCACCTTTAAAGCCATATTTCCAGGGCGTCACTAAACGCATCGGTGCGCCATTCTGGTTTGGCAATTGCTCTCCATACAAGCCGACGGCCATAATGGTTAGCGGATTCATCGCCTCATCCATGCGCAGCCCTTCTATATAAGGCCAGTCAAGCACCTGAATGTTCTGACCAGGCATTTGTTGTGGATCCGCAAGAGAGATGAACTCCACATACTTGGCATTTGAATTTGGCTCAGCCCATTTGATCAGCTGCGATAACGGCAAACCTATCCACGGAATCACCATAGACCAGCCTTCGACACAGCGCATGCGATAAATACGTTCCTCTAGTGGTGCTAGCTTGTAAATATCTTCAATGCTAATGGTTTTATTTTTTTTGACTTCACCCTCAATACTAACAGTCCAAGGGTGTGGTTTGAACAACTTTGAGTTGATTGCGGGCTCGCTTTTATCGGTACCAAATTCGTAATAATTGTTATAGCTGGTCACATCATCATAAGCGGTGAGTTTTTCACCTGTGCCGTAACTGGTTTTAGAGTAACCTACTATTTTTTGATGTGGTCCAAACGGCTTAATAATGGCCGAAGTGTTTGCATGTCCTACTGGCTTTCCATTGCCTTCAGCGGTGCCGGCAATAGCACTTAACGTAGCTGCAGATAATGGATTACTGATGACGGCTGCTGCACCTGCAATTAGACCAAACCCAGATTTTTGAATAAAGTCACGACGGTTATCAAACACCTCTTTTGGCGTGATTTCTGAAGGGATAATGTCAGATTTGGTATGAATAATCATGGCGGTTCTCAAGTAATAATGAATAGTGAGATGTTGCTTGTGCCTATTAGTCGAAAGCCAATTGGCTTCCTTACAATTTGATTATTATTTTATAAAAATAGAGCGATTGAACCATCACTTCAAAACTTAACTTATTGTTTACATGTAAAAGTAGCTTAAGTTCTGAAGTGATTTTTTAGTTTTAAAACTAATTTCTTTAAAACAAACCTTTAGTCTCTTGGTCAATTTCTTCATCTAGCAATTTGTCATTTGTGTTTTTAGCGATCAACTTTGCATGCTCAATCAAGGCCTTAGCTGTTGGAATATCTCCTGTTGCCACTTTAACCTTAGCTAAAACGTAGCTGCCTTGCGCCTCAACGTAGGCGCCACCCTGCTCTTTTGCAAATTTAATAATTTTATCAAGTACATTTTCTGCACTGATGTATTTTTTCTCAATCGTGTAATAACGACCCAACTCAATGCTGGAATGTGCAAACTGATCTAAAGTGCCAGCCGTCTCATTCATCAAATATGCTTTAATTTGATATTCAAGTGCCAGATCATTTTTCTTCATGTTGTGATATGTCAGTGCAATTTTCTCATAACTCTCGCCACGCTCATTATCATTGGCGGCAAGTTTACTGCCTAAAACATACTCAGGGAGAGCCTGTGCCAGTTGATTTTGTTCAAAATATACGTCGCCAATCGCATTGTGACCTAACCTTTCAAAAGATAGGTTATTAGCGGTTTTGGCATTCAATATTGTTTGTTGATAACTGCTAATCGCGGCATCGTATTGCTTAAGTGATTTGTAAGTATTACCCAGCAGTAAGGTAGAAATTGTTTTATCGAAAACATCGGTAGACTGTGCGTTAGCTAACTTAAATGAGGCTAATGCGTTAGACAAGTCACCTTTAGCCGCAAGGGTACGTCCTTGGCAAATCAAAGCATCTTTATCGTTTTTATTGGTACTTAGTATTTTGTCAGCCTGTGCCAAAGCAGCCGTCACATCACCCTTTTCAAATGCCTGGTTGCAAGCTTGGCTTTCTGGACTTATCGCATAAGCATTGTTCAAAAACAAAGCAAGAACTATTGAGCTTAAGGTAATTTGTAATTTCATTTGTTGGTTTTCTTTCTAACTATTTTATTGAGAGATAAAAAAATTTAATTGAATGCACTTGTTATGGCCTCATAACCATAGCCACATGGCCAAGGTCACCTTGCTATAGTCACTATTACAAGTAGCTTGCCCAATTAATGATGCCCGCACTTTTAGCAAAGAAAAATGGGTTTAATAAAGAACGCTTACTGTTATAACACAATGTTAATCCAGCTTCATCAACAATGTCACCGCCTGCTTCACTTAAAACACAATGTGCCGCTGCCGTATCCCATTCTGAAGTAGGCCCTAATCTTGGATAAACGTCGGCCAAGCCCTCAGCCACTAGACATATTTTAAGAGAGCTGCCCATACTAATAAGTTCAGGTCTTACATCTAAGTATTTGCTAAGATTTTGCATGAAATTTTGCATCTTCTCATCAGAATGAGAGCGGCTACCAGCGACAATCGGTTGCTGGAGGTCTAATAATTTAGTATGAATACTAACCGCAGGTTTATGCTCAAGTTGCTTATAAGCACCACGGCCTTGGCTGGCAAAATATAACACCTCGGTTACTGGGGCATACACGACCCCTAACACTGCTTTTTGCTTGTCAATTAAAGCGATATTGACCGTAAATTCCCCATTGCGCTTTATAAATTCACGCGTACCATCTAATGGGTCTATCAGCCAGTATTGCTGCCACTTGCTACGTATTTCATAATCGATTGCTTCAGATTCTTCAGATAAAATCGGAATATCCGGGGTGAGATTACGTAAGGCAGCGACAATGACATGATGCGCGGCTAAATCAGCCTGTGTCAGCGGTGAGTTATCCTCTTTTTTTACTACTTTAAAATCAGTCGAATATACTTGCATGATGGCTGTGCCAGCCGTTTTTGCAATCGCAATGACTTGTTCCATGTATTGATGATAGTTTGGGCTGGGCATAAATGCAGTTCAAGCCAGTAACTCAATTAAACCGGCTTCATCCAATATAGCCAAACCTAGCTCTTGAGCTTTATCCAGCTTACTCCCAGCGTCGCTACCAGCAATCACGTAGTCTGTTTTTTTAGATACACTGCCACTCACTTTTCCACCTGCATTTTCAATCATTTCTTTTGCACTATCACGCGATAAGTTTGGCAATGTACCAGTGAGTACGAAAGTTTTACCTACAAGTTTACCTGTGGCGGCCTGCTTACCTTCGGTTTCAGGCCAGGTAATGCCAGCCTCGAGCAACTCAGCAATCACCGTTTGATTGTGCGGTTCACCAAAAAAATTGGTAATAGACTCCGCGACCACAGGGCCAACATCATTCACGGCAAGTAAATCCTCTACACTGGCATGCATCAAAGCAGATAAATTACCAAAGTGCTTGGCTAAATCTTTGGCAGTAGCCTCGCCAATATTGCGCATGCCAAGCCCATAAATAAAGCGTGCCAGCGTAGTTGCCTTGCTACTTTGTAAGGCATCCAGAATATTTTGCGCAGACTTAGTCGCCATACGATCCAAATTGCTCAATACCACTAAATCTAACTTATAAATATCAGCCAAGGTATGTACCAGGTTGGCTTCAACCAGCTGATCTGCCAGCTTTTCACCTAAACCCTCAATATCCATTGCACGGCGCGAAGCGTAATGAATGATTGATTGCTTGCGCTGTGCGGGGCAGAATAACCCTCCGGTACAGCGCGCTACGGCTTCATCAGCCTGCTTTAAAATGTGTGAACCGCATTCCGGGCAAACTGTGGGCATTTCAAAACGACGCGCATCTGCGGGGCGCCTTTCCATGACCACATTAACCACCTCAGGAATCACATCGCCCGCCCTGCGCACGCTGACAGTATCGCCAATATGTACATCTTTACGGCGCACTTCATCCTCGTTGTGTAACGTGGCATTGGTAACGGTAACACCGCCAACGAACACTGCTTTCAACCTTGCCACTGGTGTGATCGCACCGGTGCGCCCAACTTGCACGGTGATATCTTCAACTACCGTCAGCGCTTCTTGCGCAGGGAACTTATGAGCGATCGCCCAGCGCGGCGCTCTCGACACAAAGCCTAATTCATTCTGTTGCTTGAATTGATTAACTTTATATACAACACCATCAATATCAAAAGGAAGTTTATCCCGCACAAATCCAATTCTTTGGTAGTAATCAAGCAAGCCGTTCAGACCTGTAACTACTTTTCGCTCGCTGCTAACCGGAAAGTACAAACTTGCCATATAGTCCATCGCCTCGCTATGGCTATCTAAGGCAGGTATGCCCTCTGCGGCGCCTAAGCCATAGGCAAAAAAACTTAAAGGTCGTGTCGCGGTTATTTTAGCGTCCAATTGGCGTAAGCTACCGGCGGCGGCATTGCGTGGATTGGCGAATAGCTTCTCACCTTTAGCCAGCTGTGCTTGATTAAGCTTTTCAAAGTCACGTTTAAACATTAACACTTCGCCACGCACTTCAAGTAATTTCGGTGGGGTTTTGCAATGCAAGCGCATAGGAATCGCGCGTAAGGTACGCAGATTGTGCGTTACATCTTCACCGGTGTATCCATCACCACGCGTGGCACCTTGCGTGAATAGACCTTGCTCATAAGTCAGCGTAATGGCCAAGCCATCGAATTTTGGTTCAACGGCGTACTCAATATTTTCCTGTCCTAATGCCTCACGAATTCGCTTATCAAATGCTTCTAGTTCGCTATCCTCGAAGGCATTGTTCAGCGACAGCATGGCCTGTCTATGCGTGATGCTATTGAAGGCATTGACTGCCGAACCGCTTACACGCTGGGTTGGCGAGTCTGGCGTAATTAAAGCAGGATATTGATTTTCTAGGCTTTGTAACTCACGGAAATTCTTATCGTACTCACTATCAGGCACAGTGGGAGCGTCCAGCACATAGTACTCGTAGTCATATTGCGCAATCTGTTCACGCAATTCAATGATGCGCTGTTCTGCAAGATCTGCCATTTAATTTGCTCTATTTAACCAAGCAAAAATTAAGAAAACAATCTGAGTGCGCTATCTGACCCAGGAATGATGCCACGCACCAGCATAGTGGCATGAATGACTTTTAATTGATGGCGGATCTTCTCGATTTGAATATCACTCAATACTTTATTGTTGTCATCTACCAACAAAGCGTTTAGGCCGATTTCCATTTGTTTTGCCACCTGAACCATTTGTGTAAAAGCTTCCGCGCATTGCTTAACATGTGGAATATCCAGCTGAAAGGTGACCCCTTTTACGACTGAGCTTCTCAACATTTCCGGATTAAATGGATTGTCTTCACGATTGAACATGACAAAAGATAATTGCGCTTTTTGGTTATCAGCAGACTGTTTTGCAGCCTCGTCAAAATACTTGAAAGTGCCATCAGTGGCCAGCACAAAGCCTTGCGCTTCAGCTAATCCTCTAAGCTTCGTACCCGTAAACGCGCCATTATCACCATGCACCAGATGAAAACCCATGGTTTTATCCACTTCAATACAAAACGTATCAAGTGCTGTTGCTGTTGTAAGGGGATCACCAGTACTTTGCCACTCCACATGCGCATTAATATCCAGTCCTAATGTTTCAACGGCCAATTGAAAGCGATTGAGCATATTGCGCGATACCGCACCCGCACGGTCTGCCAACTGTAAACTGCAAGCAAGTCTGGAAACTTGTTGATTTAATGGCACTTCTTTCAATAAACTCCACTGCTTATTTGCAGTTAAGGCATGCACAAAAATGGGCTTATCATAATCATCAAATAAACCAGTTATTGCACCATTTAAGGGGTCCGCATATGTTTCTGCCGCCAAGTATAACAATGCTGTTAAATCCATTTGTGCATGCAACATGGCTGGCAAGCTTAATACTGGCGTTTCAATGTCAAGCGGAAGGTTATTTGGGTTGAGGTCTTGCCCTGAATTAATTTGAGGTTCATTTGCAACAGCCTCTAACTTGGTTGGTTTGAATGACGATTCTATCTTCGAGGTTTGTTCAAAAGCCGCTGCTGCTTTGTTTGTCTGGCTAAATGCTTCATCAAATATAGCTTTAATATCATCATGTTGCGCCGGCTTCACCTCAGCGTTCAAATTAGAATGACTATTGGATTTAGTCTCGTTGACACTAGCTTCCAGATCGCGTGCAGATAGCCCGCTAGAGATGGCATTTGACAGCTGTGAATAGGCCGCATCAATAGAGATATCCTCAGTCAATCCATTCTCTTGGGAGTCATGTTGCGTAAGCTTAACAAAGCGATCAGAGCTTACTGATATTAACGGCTCATCTATTAAAATATTATCCTCAAGCGGGTTTATTGCATCATGAAAAGTGTGAGTAGCTTGCGAGCTATCGAAAGTAAAGTGATCCAAATCAGGATCATCCATCGAGGTGTATGAGTTGCTTATATCAAACTTTGAAACATCAAGCTTTGAGTCATCTAGCGCTGGGTCATCTAGCAAAGCGTCACTTGCTAAAGGAGAAAAACTGCGCTCTACTTGTAAATGAAAACGCCTCTCCTGCCACCAATTGACAATAATTACGGCGACTATGATCAGCGCACCAATCACTATTAACATTATTTGCAAATCACTCATTTACGCTAAGCTTTCAACCATTGTTTTTTTACCCGCTATTTTCAACCAATTTAAGGTTTTTAACTACTAAGTAGTTAGTTCCTCAACCATTCTCACGGCGGCTTCCATATCCACATCAACGATACGCGAAACGCCAGACTCCTGCATAGTAACACCTATCAATTGCTGCGCCATTTCCATCGTTATTTTATTATGACTTACGTATAAAAACTGTGTTTTTTCAGACATTTTTTTCACCATAGTGCAAAATCGTTCGGTATTACTATCATCTAAAGGCGCATCGACTTCATCCATCAAACAAAATGGTGCGGGATTCAGCTTAAACAATGCAAATACCAGCGCCAGTGCCGTTAATGCCTTTTCACCGCCTGATAATAAATGAATGGTACTATTTTTTTTGCCAGGTGGTTGCGCAAACACCTGCATGCCCGTGTCTAAAATTTCTTCACCAAGCAACTCTAACCGTGCTTGGCCACCACCAAAAAGCGTCATAAAAAGTTCGTTAAAATGACGGTTAGCCTCATCAAACGTAGCTTGCAAGCGCCCTCTTGTTTCGCGGTCTATCTTACGAATGGCATCTTCGAGCGTTTCACTTGCGTCCGTTAAATCCACACATTGGCTATCCAGATAGTTTTTACGTGTTTGCTCAGTCTCCAGCTCTTGAATTGCCGCTAAATTAACCGCACCTAACGCTTCTATCTCAAGTATCAGATTATTTCTTTTTCTTTCCAGATCAACAACCTTAAGCTTTTCTTCTGAGCCGTTAGGTCTCAACGCATCAAGGTGTTCTGCAAGTTCGGCCTCATTGACGTTTGAAGCCGTTAACTCAGCCTGACATTGCTCAAAATACAAGCGCGACTCTTGTTCAGCCAATCTGCTGGCTTCTAGCTTATCGCGTAATGGATGCAATAATTGTTCATTTTGCATGCGAGTGCGTTCATGTTGCTGCAATGCGGCTTCACATTCACCCATTTGATTACGCGCAGTAATCAATAGCTGTTCCTGCTGTTGCTTATGATTCAGTGCTGCCTCTAAATTAGCTTTTAATGCTTCCATTTTAGTTGCAGCCAACGTGCCTTCAACTTCATTACAACGCAGTTTAAAACTAGCATTTTCATCAAGCAAGTGATTGATTTTACTATTCAATTCATTGATATTATTATTATTTAATTTCAAGTTAAAACTTTTTTCCTGAAAGGTATGTTCCATAGCCTGCAATTGATTACGTGCTTCATTAAAGCTTGATTCAATTTTTTTCTTATTCGTTTCAGCAATTGACTTTTCATTTTGCAACTGCAGTAAACTCTGAGTAATATCCTCTATCAACTGTTGTTTAAGTACAGATTCAGCCTTAAGTTTCAACAACTTCTCATCGGCCAAAGCATAATCACTTTGCAATGCCTTTTGCCGTTGCAAAGCGTTTAATTGTTGTTGCTTGAGCTGTTGAACCAATAAATTAAGCTGGTGAGCTTGTTGTGTTGCCGCTTTTAATCGCAAAGCATGCGCTTGCTGTTCGGCGCGTAAAGTTTGCAGGTTTTGTTCTAATTGCGCGACCTGCTCGTTGGTAAATTGCAAGCTTTTCTGTAAATCTGGCAATTGTTTTTGCAGATGCTCTAACTGCGTTTGCCTTTCTAGCACGCCATGGATCAGAGATTGCGCACCAAAAAAAGTCACGCTATGCCGCGTGTAAATGTCGCCATGCTTATTCACCAAACATTCGCCGTTGGCCAGTTTTTGACTTTCAGCCACCACATCAACATCACCTTCAACCCAATATGCGCCTGCCAACCAGTCTTGAAGCGCGGCCTGACAATGGGGTTCTATGTTCTCTATTAATGCATACATTGATGATTTATGATTATCTTTTAGCGGGTTATCTTTTAGCAAACGAACAGCGTCCGTTGCAAGCGTCGCAGTTGCTAAGGCAAGCGCAGCTGGCGGCCTGTTTTTATGCGCAAAGTCATCATTAACAATAGCATTAAGCCTGGCTCCTAATATCGCCTCAAATGCAGTTTCCCAACCTTTTTTGATGCGGATGGTTTGCCAGATACGGGCGCCATTATCTAAACCTGCATTTTTCAACCAGGCCATTAATGTGGCTTCATTATTACCTATGCGCATAGATTGCTGAATCTTAGCTAAAGAACCAATTTCAGCTTCAAGTACATGCAGTTCACGTTGCTGAGATTGATGTAAATCTCGATTATTCTTCAGCTCAATATTAATCGACTGCTCATGTTGCTGCATGCCTGAAGTGTGTGTTTCTAAATCCGCAACTACAGTCTCAGCGGTGATTAGCTGTGCTTGTTTTTCAGCAAGAGCTTCGTCTGGCGTCATTTGAATGTTGGCCAAACTTTGCTGAATTCGCTGCAACTGATCCGTCGTTTCAGCAACTGAGCGTGCAATATGACCCGCATTAGCCTGCTCCAGACGCAAACGTTGCTCTGCGTTCATCAACGCTGCCTGGCACGCATTAAAGACAGCAAGTGCATGCTGGAACTGTTGCGATTGTACTGGTAGCGCTACGCGCGCGGCTTGGATGGCTAACTCTGCCGCTGCAAAATCGGCATTTGCGTTTTGCAGTTCAGACTGTGCCAAAAGTAGCGCACTTTCAAAGTGTGTGTGTTGCGCACTGTTTTTTTCAAGTTGCGCAGTTAGCTGTTGCAACTGTAATTGCATCCGCTCCCGTGCATCAGCCGTGTTTTTAACTTGATTTTCAAGATTAGAAACCTCGGCGTTGACCTCGTAATAACTGGCCTGCGCTTTATTCGTCGCATCATTTGCCATGATGTTTTGCTGCCGCGATGTTTCCAGCGCACTTTCACAACTACGCAAGCTTGCCATTTGCGCCTCAAGCTCATTCACAAGCTTTTCTACAGTCCGCTGTGCTTTTTCCCACAGTGCGCTGGCGTCACGTTTTTTCAATAACCAGACTTGCCCTTTGGTTATATTTAGTGCGGCCTGCAAGCGATGATATTGCGCCGCGACCACTGCCTGAGATTGCAAACGCACAATCTGTTTATCTAGCTCCCGTAGAATATCTTCTACACGGGTCAGGTTTTCACGCGTGTCACGTAAGCGTAATTCTGTTTCCCGTCGCCGCTCCTTATATTTACTAATGCCAGCGGCTTCTTCTAAAAATATACGCAATTCTTCAGGCTTGGCTTCCACAATTCGATTAATCGTATTTTGGCCAATAATGGCGTAAGCGCGGCCGCCCAAGCCAGTACCTAAGAATAGATCGGCTACATCACGACGGCGCACCACCGTATTGTTAATGTAGTAAGTAGAGCCTTTTTCACGCTCAATGATGCGCTTGACTGAAATTTCCGCATATTGCGACCACTCGCCCGATGCACCGCCTAAGCTATTATCAAAGACTAATTCAACACTGGCACGCGATATTGGTTTGCGGTTGCCAGAACCGTTGAATATGACCGCGTCCATGCTGTCACCGCGCATTTCTTTGGCAGACGATTCGCCCAACACCCAGCGCACGGACTCCATCACATTGGACTTGCCGCAACCATTGGGCCCAACAACTCCCACACGCTGTCCGTGTATATGTAGCGTTGTTGGATCAACAAACGATTTGAAGCCAGCGAGTTTTAAATGAGTCAGGCGCAAATAGATAAACTTAATAAATGAGGTTTTGTGATTACTTTGATTATTTTATTCAATTTTATAACAGGCGATTTATAATAGTCTGAATTATTTGATATGAATGCCGATATGTCTAACACCTCTTTGCACGAAAGCGTAACACTATTGGGCGATTTGAGCGCTCAACCCTCTAAAACTTTAGAAACGTTCCCGAATCCAAACCCGAATCGTGATTTTCATATTCACATGGAAATTCCTGAGTTTACATGCCTATGTCCAAAAACAGGCCAGCCTGACTTTGCAATTATCAACTTAGATTACATCCCGGACCAGCAATGCGTGGAACTTAAAAGTTTAAAACTTTATATTGTTTCGTTCCGAAACGAAGGCTGTTTTCACGAAGCTGTAACCAATCGTATTTTAGATGACTTAATTGCCGCTACCAACCCAAAATTTATGCGAGTCACGGCCAAGTTTTACGTACGAGGTGGCATATTTACCAACGTAGTAGCTGAGCACCGTAAAACAGGCTGGCAACCACTGCCTAGCGTAGATTTAATGCAGTTTGACAGTGAGTCGAACGTTCTAGGCTAAAAATTTATAGTACAAATATCCACACAGGAATTGCTTAGCCCTTCTCACCGAATATCACATTAAGCATTAATATATTAGATGAAATATTATTCAGCAAATAATTAGTGCATATTCGGAGAAAAATCATTGACAATCACCCCACCCCTCTTTATTATGGCGCCTCGCTGACGAGACATTGATTCATTAGCGAAAAGATGTAGGTAAAAGGGGGTATAGCTCAGCTGGGAGAGCGCTTGCATGGCAT
>Ga0209913_1001319_pt1 | contig 14304 bp, 19 predicted proteins | sample PersoiDNA2013203_FD_185805 | JGI IMG/M metagenome (GOLD analysis project Ga0209913, IMG submission 185805) | Permafrost soil microbial communities from the Arctic, to analyse light accelerated degradation of dissolved organic matter (DOM) -... | ecosystem: Environmental > Terrestrial > Soil >... | reverse complement strand
ACGCCGACTTTTTCGGAGCTGCGCGAATAGGCATCCGCTGCATGCACCGCAGCCTGCTCGTGGCGTACCAGGATATGTTGGAATTTGTCTTGCTTGAAGATAGCGTCGTAAATATAAAGCACGGCGCCACCAGGATAGCCGAAGACGTGCTCAACGCCCTCTTCAGCCAGGCAACGGACGAGTATCTCCGCACCGGTGAGGTTTTCTGCACTCATTACTACTTCCTTTCAAGGTCCATTGGAGATTGATCGGATGTTCTCTCCTGGCGAAATCGCACTGATCGACCTGCGTCCTTCGGCATCCCTTCTTTGTGCGGTCACGTCATTTCTGCGCCCCAACCGTAGTGAGGTTCAAAATGCCGCTCAGCGCGACTCGTTCAGCCTTGGTGCAAGCACACCGTTACGAATTTCTCGCGCTTGTGGCGCGGGTTAGAACAAACAGCTTTTTAAATAAAGCGCGTCTTTGACAATCGCTACATTATGCGTAGCCACGGTAAAGACCATAGAACTTCATGTTGATGAAGCGGACTGACACGTTAATGCGTCGCATCATTTTGGTCAAGCGAATTTCTTTGAATACACCCGCAAACCGCCCGAAAATTGTGCATTTCAGATAAACACCACCACAAACGAGGGCTTTTTTGCTAGCATGCGCTCTTGTTACAAATCCGTACATTCCACCAACATGTCGGAAATGCATTCGATTCATCTATTCCCGGCTGCACATCCACAAGCCGCATTGCATGGCAACTGACAAAGAACTCTCCGATTTTCTCGAAAATGTCGAACGCCGCGCCTTCAAACAGGCCGTCTATGCCGTGCGCAAAGATGAAGCCGCACTCGACATCGTTCAAGATGCAATGATCAAGCTGGCCGAGAAGTATGGCGACAAGCCGGCCAATGAACTCCCGCTGCTGTTTCAGCGCATCCTGCAAAACACCATTCACGATTTTTTCCGACGGGAAAAAGTCCGGACCACCTGGGTCAGCCTCTTTTCCAGCATCGGTCGCGATACGGAAAATCAGGAAGATTTTGACTTGCTGGAAAGCTATGAAGCGGAAGATGGCACGGAAGCCGCAGAGTCCAGCGCAGACAAAGTTGAACGTGAGCAAACACTCGCCTTAATTGACGCCGAAGTACAAAAACTCCCGACTCGTCAACGCGAAGCTTTCCTCATGCGTTACTGGCAAGACATGGATGTCGCAGAAACAGCTGCCGCAATGGGATGTTCCGAAGGTAGCGTCAAAACCCACTGTTCTCGCGCCACACACGCTCTGGCACAAGCACTCAGGGCTAAAGGAATCACATTATGAACAACAAAGAACTACAATTTGCCTATCGGGTAAAGCGAGCTCTGGATGCAAATCTGGAGCACTTGCCCGAATCCACCACGCAAAGCCTGGCTGAAGCGCGCCGTGTCGCGCTTGCCCGCAAGAAAAAAGCCGCTCCGGTACGTGCCGTCGTGCCGCAATTTGCATTGGCAGGCGCAATGGGCGGCAGCTTCCGCGAGCCGCAATCGTTCGCTTGGCTTGGTCGTCTGGGCGTCGCCATTCCATTGCTGGCCGGCGTCATGCTGTTTGCCGGCTTGTATGAACACGAACATCAGCAACGCATCAGCGAATTGGCAGAAATCGACGCGGGCGTATTGTCAGACGAGTTGCCGCTGTCGGCTTACCTTGATCATGGCTTCAATGCCTATCTGGCGCAGCAAGGCGAATAATTGATGGTGCCTATCCGGACTTCAATGAGCAACGCAACACGCAAGATCCTGAACCTTCCTGTTGCGATTGTCGCCCTGCTTGCCTGTATCGCTGCCGCTACAGCTCTGGCGCAAGCCCCCGCTCCGGTGTTGGCACCCGCACCTGCCGCAACAACGAAACCATCCACGCCGCAACCTACCCCGTCGAAGGTAGCAAGAAAGCCTGACTCCAAGCCGACTTGGACTGAACTCAATCCAGCGCAGCAGCATGCACTCGCCCCGTTGGCCGGCGAATGGAACAAAATGCCTGTAAACAGCAAGGAAAAGTGGCTGGTCATTGGTAATAAATTCGCCTCCATGAATCCGGCTGAACAAGAGCGTCTGCAAGAACGTATGCGCGACTGGGTTAAACTGACTCCCGTACAACGGCGCTCGGTTCGCGAAAGCTATACCCGTGCCAAGAAGCTGGATGCCGAAAAAAAATCGGCTCAGTGGAAGGAATACCAGCAATTGTCGGAAGAACAGAAGAAGAAATTGTCTCAAGCCAAGCTGCCAAAGCATGTTGCAGCATTGCCCGCAACGCAAAGCAAGGCCGCACCGACTATCCAGCTGCCACAGGAAGCACTCGAACAAACGCTGGCGCCACAGCCTGCTGCCGTCAACACTCCGGCAATTGCACCACCAGCCGCCGTCGAAGCAAAGTAAGCGAAGCCAGCCCGAACGAAGTATTCCGGGCCAAAATGTAAAATGCCATGTCCGCGCGAGAACGCCGACATGGCATTTTTTCATGGCGAACACAAATGACGCCGCGTATGATGACGACGTTTATACTCCATGCCGCCTGACACGTCCGTGATTCAGCAGCACGCCAGATTCATCATCAAGAGAAGAGACAGACTTGAGCGCCACCTTGCACAGCACCTCGAATCAGACACCGCAGACATTACCGACGCCCTCACTCCGACGCCGCTTGTGCAGCATGGTGTATGAATCCATGTTGCTGTTCGGCGTGCTGTTCATTTCAGCTTGGCTATTCTCGACCCTGCTTCAGCAACGCCACGCCTTGTATCTGCGTCATGCCCTGGAGAGCTGGCTCTTCATCGTTCTGGGGCTCTATTTCGTCTGGTTCTGGACACACGGCGGCCAAACGCTGGCAATGAAAACCTGGCGTATTCGTGTAGTCGGCAATGACGGCCTGCCCGTCACTACACTGCGCGCACTTGCACGCTTCCTGCTGAGCTGGATGTGGTTCATTCCAGGTCTTGCGCTGGCCTGGGCTTTAGGTGCGCAAAATTGGATGCTGATTTGGGTTCCGGTGGCTAATATCATCGTTTGGGCCGGCTTGATCTATCTCGATCCGCAACGCCAGTTCGTGCACGACAGAATCGCCGGCACACGCATCGTCGATCTGAATCCTCGCAAAAAGAAACAATAAAAACACGCTGAAACAAAACGGTCATGCAATCCTGTTACGCTAGCCGTTTTGTCCATCTAAACGAGGCCGCCGCTGCATGATCGCCCGCATCGCCAGAACCTTGCTGCTCACGCAATTTGGCGTAGCCATTTTGTTCTACATTCTGCTCGTCAAGCTGCACGTCACCAACGTCCCTCTTGCGATCGTTCTCAGCCTTGCCCTGGTTGCGTTGTTTCGCGCGTCCATTACGGCCAACAGCTTCTTCCTGACGTGGCCTTATCGTGCCAAATCCGCCCATACGCCCGAGCTGACCTGGCCGGGCATTTTCAGATTATTCGCGGGTGAGTATTGCGCCACCATGGTGTGTTCGTCCTGGGGCATGCCTTTTCAGCGTTTCGATAAACGCATCTTTACCGATACAACCTCCCTGCCGGTTTTGCTGATTCACGGGTATGGCTGCAATAGCGGCTACTGGCACTGGATGAGCAAGGCTCTCTGCGAAGCCCACATCACGCACTATGCCGTCGACATGGAACCGGTATTCGGCAGCATAGACGGCTACGCACCCATCGTGCATGAAGCCGTGCAACGGCTAGTCACCGAAAGCGGGCAGAACAAAATCGTCATCGTCGCCCACAGCATGGGAGGCCTGGCGGCACGTGCCTATCTTCGAGACCATGGCCACACCAACATCGCCAAGGTCATTACGCTAGGCACGCCACATCATGGCACCACCATCGCAAACTTCGGCATCGGCATTAATTGTGGCGAAATGAACTGGCTCGGACGCGCAGAGGAAGGCACCAGCAGCGAATGGCTGCACAAATTGGCCGCTACGGAAAATCCTGAAACGCGCGCTGTTATTCTGTCGATCTATTCGCATCACGACAACATCGTATCGCCGCAAATATCCTCCCATTTGCCGGGAGCGGAAAACATCGCCATCAGCGGTATCGGCCACGTCGCCCTGGCATTGGATCCCACTATCCAGGCACTCGTCATCGAAGAAATCCACAAGGCCGACAAATAAAAAAACCCGCATCGAAAAATGCGGGTTTCTTGAACTGCCTCAGCAAGCTATAGAAGCGTACAGAATGTACTGACGCCTCCACCTGCCTTCTTGCCGACTTACTTCTTGGCGTCTTTGGCTGCATCCTGAATCTGTTGACCAGCGGCTTCGATCTTTTCGCCAGCCTTTTGCGTCAGATCCTTCGCTTCCTCCTTGGCATTGCTCATAGCCTGATCAAGCTTTTGACCGGCTTCACCTGCCTTGTCCTGTGCCTTGTCGGCAGCTACGGCAGCCTTATCGCCGGCGTTCTTAACTGCACTGTCGATCTGCTTGCCCATCGACTCTGCGGGTCCAGGTGTTTCCTCTTTTTTCTGGCAAGCGGAAACTGCCAAAGCCACCGCTCCGATTGCCAACGCAGCGCCCATTAATTTAGTGAATTTCATATTTACCCTTTCAAAATCAGAATCGTCCGGAGGACGCGTGAAAAACATCCTGCGGCACGATAGCACGTTGGCGGTTCTTGTCTGCCTCGGACACGTCAAAACAGCAAAAATATCCCCCAAAAGTAGGCAAAATTCGATAGCTCTATCATTACTCCATCAAGGCCAGCTCTTCATCCGTAAAACCTGCCGCTCGACGTGCCTTCATATTGAACGGGCCGCGCATCACCGGCGCTTTGAACTCAACAGACAAGTTTGCAAACGTTGCAATCGGATCAAGATCGCGTTGCTTGCACAGCCATCCATACCAACGATTGCCGATGGCCACGTGACCGATTTCATCGCGCATGATGATGTCGAGAATTTCCGCCGCAGCCTGATCACCTGCCTGCGCCAATTTGTTGCGCACCGGCGGCGCAGCATCCAGACCACGAGCCTCCATCGTGCGCGGCACCAGTGCAATGCGGGCGAGAATGTCGGACCGGGTCTTCTCGGCCATATCCCACAAGCTATTATGCGCAGGAAAATCGCCGTAAGAATAACCAAGCACCTGCAGGTGCGCTGCCAACAACGAGAAGTGATACGCCTCTTCGCTTGCCACCTGCAACCAGTCGACATAAAACGCTTCGGGCATATCCGGAAAGCGCCAGATCACATCCAGCGCCAGATTGATTGCATTGAACTCAATATGCGCCAGCGCATGGATCATGGCCGCACGCCCCTCCTCCGTGCGCATGGAACGATGTTTCACCTGCAACGGAGACACCAGTTCGGGCCGTGCGGGTCTGCCGGGGATAGCCGCATCCGTCGACAAGGCCGCGCCACTGTGCAGCGCGAGACGACCGCCATGCCATTCACTGGCCAGCGCCTGGACACAGGCGACCTTCATGGCACTCTCGGTCTGGATCAGGCAAGCCAGGGCTCCTGCGCGCAACTCCGTGGGGCTAAAAGAATTGCCGCAATGCAAATCGGCATTCAAAGCAGGGTTCAAAGGTGAATTCATACAAGCAGCGGTAAAATGACGGGTTGATGCAACACAGTCCATCCCAATATGGGTGTCTGTGTTCTCGATTAACCGAGGAGACAATTTTATTATGGCAATTTACAAGTTGGAACAAGACACGCCGGAAATCGCAGAAACCGCTTACGTCGCCGAGTCGGCCGTCGTGGTCGGCAAGGTCAAGCTCGAAGAGCATGCCAGCGTCTGGTTCAACGTCAGCATTCGCGGTGACAATGAATTAATCACCATCGGTGAAAACAGTAACGTTCAGGAGGGTGCAGTATTGCACACTGACGTCGGTTACCCGATGCACATAGGCAAGAACGTGACAGTCGGTCATCAGGCCATGCTGCACGGCTGTACGATTGGCGAAGGCGCCCTGATCGGCATTCAGGCGATCGTGCTCAATGGCGCCAAGATCGGCAAGAACAGCCTGGTCGGCGCCGGCGCACTGGTTACCGAAGGCAAGGAGTTTCCTGAGAACTCGCTGATCATCGGTTCGCCCGCCAAGGCTGTACGTACGCTGACACCGGAAGACATCGCACGCATGCGTGCCGGCACCGACAGCTACGTTGAACGCGCGCAGTTGTTTAAAACCAGTCTCAAACGCATCGCCTGACGCGTCGTTAAAACAAGGCAGACAACACGATGCGGCGCGAGCCGCCTCTCGTGAGCATCACTGAGCAATAGAAAGAAACAATGAAAGATACGCTGCAAAAATTCATGGTTGAAGATGCACCGGTTCGCGGGGAACTGGTAGAGATTTCTGCAACCTGGCAACAGATACTTGCACGCCGCGATTATCCGGTCGCAGTCAAAGCGCTGCTCGGCGAAATGCTGTCGGCAGCGGCGCTGCTGTCGGCCAATCTCAAGTTCAACGGCATGATCGTCATGCAGATTCATGGCGACGGTCCGGTCAAGTTGCTGGTGGTCGAATGCGACTCCGATCTGCGTCTGCGCGCCACGGCAAAACTTGTCGAAGGCCAGGACGTGGCCGACGACGCCACGCTGGAACAGCTCGTCAACGCCAATGGCGAAGGCCGCTTTGTGATCACGCTCGACCCGAAAGACAAGATGCCGGGCCAACAAGCCTACCAGGGCATCGTGCCGCTGGACGGCGACAACGTCGCTACCGTGATCGAAAACTACATGCTGCGCTCTGAGCAGCTTGACACCAAGCTGTGGCTGGCAGCGGACGACAAAGTCGCGCGCGGCGTGTTGTTGCAAAAACTGCCGACACAAGGCGGCAAGAATGCTCCCGTAGAAGAACTGGAAACCTGGAATCGCCTGTCGATGCTCGGCAACACCTTGCGCAAGGAAGAGTTGCTAAGTACTGATATTGAGACTCTGATGCGCCGCTTGTTCTGGGAAGAAACCATCCGCGTTTTCGACCCCGCGCACCCTGAATTTTACTGCTCCTGCTCGCGCGAAAAAGTCGGCAAGATGCTCAAGATGCTGGGGCAGGAAGAAATTGAAGATGCACTGGCGAGCGAAGAAAAACTCGGCATCAGTTGCGAATTCTGCGGCCAGCACTACGAGTTTGACGCGATCGATTGCGCCCATCTGTTTCTGCCGGAAACACCTGCCGATGCCGTGCCGCAAACGGATACCCGTCACTGATATCTCGATGCTGCCGTCCTGACGAAAGTCAGGACCCAGCGTCTTAGTCTTCGCACGATTCAATAGCCATCAAATACGATACCGAGTTCCAGCATTCGCTGGGACGACTGCCCCGATGATTCACGGATGAGAGTCCATCAACCCTCATCAGATCGGACATCAAACCTGAGCAGGCACCAGCAGCGCCAACTGCGCCGCATCGAGATAGCACCACTCCCCTTCTTCCAGCTCCAATGCATCCAATTGCAAGCCGCCGATGGCAACACGGCGCAAGGCGCTGCAATGATTACCGGCAGCAGCCAACATGCGTTTGACCTGATGGTATTTGCCCTGCTCCAACACGATTTCCAGCAGATGCGTATCGAGTTTGCGGCAAGTCACAGCAGCCAATGGCGCGGGCTCGTCATGCAGCTGCACGCCACCGAGCAATTGCGCTATCAGTTCGTCCGTCACGGCATCGTGCGTGGTTGCGGCATAGACCTTCGGTACATGGCGTTTGGGTGACGATTGCGCATGGATAAATGCGCCGTCATCCGACATCAGCAGCAAGCCGGTAGTGTCATGATCAAGCCGGCCGACCGGCTGCACGTCGCGCCAGGAAAACTGTTCCGGCAAAATCGTCAGCACGCCTGGATGATGACTGGGCTTGCGTGAGCATTCGAAATTGGCCGGCTTGTTTAGCGCGATATAGACATGTTCGCGATACGTCCATTCTTCATCGAACAGCGTGAAAACCAGGCCTTCGGTATCCGGCGTAAAACGATAATCGTCGACTACTTCGCCGTTGATGACGACCTCGCCATCTTCGATCAATGAACGACAATATTTGCGCGATCCAAAACCTTGCGATTGCAGGATGCGATCCAGACTCAACTTGCTCATTCCTTCGGCTTTCTTTCTTGTTTGGGTGTCAGAATCTGGCGGGCGATACCACGCAGAATATTGACCTCCTCGGTTTCCAATTGGGTACGTGAAAACAGACGCTTCAGACGCGGCATCAGTTTTTTGGGGCTGTCGGGCTTGAGAAATTCAATGGCCACCAGCGCTTCTTCAAGGTGCCGGAACATGCCTTCGATTTCGGCCACGCCGGCCATTTCCCCTTGAAAACCGATGTCGGTCGCCTGTTTGTGATCGCCCAGCTCCGCCATCCGAAACTCATAGGCCAGCACCTGCACCGCCTGCGCCAGATTGAGCGACGAATAGTCAGGATTGGCCGGGATATTGATCAAAACGTTGCATTTCTGCACTAATTCATTCGGCAAGCCAAAGCGCTCATTGCCGAAAATCAGGGCAGCCTTCAGGCCGATGTCGCCGGCGACTTGCTCAGCAATCGCACGCGGCGTCACCACCGGCGGCGAAAACTCGCGCAGGCGCGCGCTGATCGCCGCAGCAAAGTTGCAGTCCTGCAGCGCTTCTTCGATGCTCGACACGATCCGTGCGCCGGACAAGACGTCCTGCGCACCGCTGGCAAAAGCTACCGCAGCCTCCTCCTGTACAGCATTGGGGAACCGTGGATTGATCAGCACCAGCTCGCCGAAACCCATGGTCTTGATGGCGCGGGCAGCCGCGCCGATATTGCCTGGACTGCTGGTTTCCACCAACACGAAACGCAGGCGCTTGAAAACAGAATTATCGATTTTGGGCGTGTTCATTTAAAATAGCGGTATTCGCATGTCCAAAAATCTCGTAAGCCCAGCCAAAAAGAGGCTCGGCAATGCCGCTTTGATGTTAAATTGGCAATTTTTAGACGGTGCACCGCTCATTAATTTCATTGTTGTGCAACTTCTCCCGACGGTAACGAAACCGGCGGCGAAGACGCCATTTTAACGGAACCCTCAGGATGCTTATCCCCCCAATGCTCAATACGGCGATTAAGGCTGCCCGCCGCGCCGCCGCCGTCATCAATCGCGCCTCCTTCGACGTCTCCTTGCTCAAGGTCACCAAGAAGCAGCACAACGACTTCGTCACCGAAGTAGACAAGGCAGCGGAAGACGCCATCATTGAGGTCCTGAAGACCGCTTATCCCGACCACGCCATCCTGGCGGAAGAGTCCGGCGCATCGGCCAACCTGCACGACGAAAATGAAAACGTCTGGATCATCGATCCACTCGACGGCACCACCAACTTCATTCACGGCTTTCCGCAATACTGCGTCTCGATCGCGCTGCAACAGCGCGGCATCATTACGCAAGCCGTGGTCTACGACCCAACCCGCAACGACCTGTTCACCGCCTCCAAAGGCGCCGGCGCTTACCTGAACGAAAAACGTATCCGCGTGAGCAAGCGCGACAAGATCGCTGACGGCCTGATCGGCACGGGCTTCCCGTTCCGCGACATGGATGGTCTGAACGAATACATGAAGATGTTCAAAATCATGACCGAAAGCTGCGCCGGTCTGCGCCGTCCGGGCGCTGCTGCGCTGGATCTGGCCTATGTCGCCGCCGGCCGTCTCGACGGCTTCTTCGAAAAAGGCCTGAAGCCTTGGGACATCGCCGCCGGTTCGCTACTGGTGACGGAAGCCGGCGGCATCGTCGGCACATTCAAGGGCGAAGCCGATTACCTCTACAAGGGCGACGTCCTGGCAGGTAATCCAAAGATTTTCTCGCAGCAAGTCAATTTGCTGTCTGAATTCGCATAAGATTCAGACTTCAGTTCAGCTTCAGATAGCACAATCCGGTCGGAGAGCCGGAGCAGTCACCAAGTCACGCGAGAGAAGCGCTGCGATTCAATTCGATTTGCAGCGCTTCCCAGCCACCCAAGGAGACGAGCATGGCAGTCAATCCCATTCCCGAAGGCTACAGCAGCGTCACGCCCTATCTGATCGTCTCCGACACCGCCAGCGCCATTGCGTTTTACGAGAAAGCCTTCGGCGCGACCGAAGTCATGCGCATCGACGGTCCCCACAATAAAATCTGGCACGCTGAAATTCAGATCGGCAACGCGCGCGTCATGCTGGCCGACGAGTTCATCGAAATGGGCATTCATTGCCCCAAGACACTGGGCGGCGCCGGCGTCAGCATGCAGATCTATGTCGATGACGTCGACACCATTTTCAGCCGGGCCATTGCCATGGGCGCCGCCAAGTTGCGCGCCGTCCAAGATCAGTTCTACGGCGACCGATCCGGCATGTTGCGCGACCCTTACGGCCATATCTGGTCGATTGCCACGCACAAAGAAGATTTGTCCAACGAAGAGATCCGCAGCCGCTCGCAGGCACTGCTCAAGAAGTGCAAACCAACTCCGGCCTAAGCCGTCTGCTCCATGCCATTTGTTACCAGCGCCGGTCGGCGCATTCACTATGAAATCAGCGGAGAAGGGCCTGACCTGCTCCTGCATCATGGTTTTACCAGCAGTTCGCAAGCCTGGCGCTTTTTTGGTTTCACCGAAGTCTTGCAGAAACACTATCGCGTCATCGCCATCGATGCACTCGGCCACGGCCTGAGCGACAAGCCGCACGACACTCACCCTTACACGCTACAGCAGCGCACCGCAGACGTTGTGGCCACGCTCGACGATCTTGGCATCGACAAGGTCAACTACTGCGGCTACTCGCTCGGCGGCTGGGTCGGCTATGGCATGGTGCGGTATGCGCCGCATCGCTTGCGGTCGTTGATCCTCGGTGCCGCCCATCCCTACGCCGACACCAGTTGGGATGCGTTTAAAGGACTCGACGGCACCGATCCCGCAGCCTTCATCACTGCCTTTGAATCGGTACTCAATGAACGAATTTCCGCTGAAGTGAAGATGATGATTCGCGCCAATGATTTGCAGGCGCTGGCAGCAGCAGCGCAGCAGCCACGCGCGTCGATGGAAGAATTGCTGCCCTTGATCGCTATGCCCTGCCTGATGTTCTGCGGCGACGCCGATGCGCGTCATACAGCAGTGAAACGCTGCACCGAATTGCTGCCCCGCGCGTCATTTGTATCCCTGCCGGGCGTAACGCATTTCGGCGGGCTGATGCAGAGCAAGCTGGTGTTACCGCCGGTGCTGGATTTTCTGGCTGAGCAGTCGGCCTGATTTGCTGATCAGCTTATTTCAACTCATTTCAACTTATGCACGATACGGCCGGTGACTTCTTCACCGGCTTTTTCATCGATGTCGAATTGTTCGCGCGCACGTTGCAAATCGCCATGACGCCGCTCCGCACAGTTGTCCAACGCAATCAGCGTCTCGCTTAAGGATTCGCCCAGCGGGCTTAACTCATACTCCACGTGAGGCGCTGCCGTCTCCAGATTGCAGCGCGTCACCAGGCCGTTGCGCTCCAGTTCTTTCAATGTCTGCGTCAGCATCTTTTGCGAGATGCCTTCGATCTTGCGCAGCAACGCATTGTTGCGCATCGGCCCCGCTGCCAGTGCAGGAAAAATCAGCAAGGCCCATTTGCTGCCGACCAGTTCGAGTGCCTTGCGCGATGGGCATGCGAGACTGTAAATATCGGTTTGCGGTTCTTCTGCAGAAATGTTGATTGCTGGCTTCATGGTTACCAAAAAGTACCTACTTGTTGCACTGTCGCCCTTTACCTATGCTGAGTGCCTGTTCAATTGATTCCTTACGGAGAAACAAATGGCTTGGATTTACCTGTCTTTGGCAAGTGTAGTGGAAATTATCATGGCGATCGCGCTCAAGTATGCAAACGGCTGGACGAAACTTACACCCAGTCTGATCGGTGTCGGCGCTGCGGCATGCAGCGTGTTGTTCCTGACGCTCGCAATGCGCAATTTGCCCGCCGGCACGGCGTACGCCATCTGGACCGGCACCGGTTCTGTGGGTGTCGCGGTATTGGGCATCTACCTGTTCAACGATGCGCTATCGCCATTGCGGCTGCTATGCATCGTACTGATCATCGCCGGCACCATCGGCTTACGCTTGTTGGATGCCTGAGCGTCCGCGCGCAACAAATAGCTCCTGCATTGTTCACAAGACAACAAGAACAATGCAGGATGCAAAAGCAGCAAGCCGCCCTGCAACAGCCTCCAAGATTTATCCGCTGCGCGGCTGTTCACCTGTTATACTGCGCCCCGTGCGGCACATTCTCCAGTCAAAGTCCGCTGTCCTCCCGACGTTTCAATCCCGTTTGCCTGCGACTGGCGCCCACTGCGGCGACAGGCCGATATTTTTAAATTCCATTATGTCATTCTCATCTCTCGGTCTTTCCGAGGAAATCGTTCGTGCCGTAACCGAACAGGGCTATACCACGCCAACTCCAATTCAGATGCAAGCTGTTCCTGCAGTGCTCGCCGGTGGCGACTTGCTGGCAGGCGCACAAACCGGCACGGGTAAAACCGCCGGTTTCACGCTGCCGCTGCTGCAACGCTTGTCGTCGGTCGAGCGCGTCAAGATCAACGGTCATGTGCCGATCCGCGCACTGATCCTGACTCCGACACGTGAACTGGCTGCGCAGGTTGAAGAAAGCGTCCGTCTGTACGGCAAATATCTCCCACTGACTTCCGCATGCATCTTCGGCGGCGTGGGTATCAATCCGCAAATTCGCCAGCTCAAGCAAGGCGTCGACATTCTGGTTGCAACACCAGGCCGTCTGCTGGATCACATGCAACAGAACACCGTCGACCTGCGCAATATCCAGGTCCTGATTCTGGACGAAGCCGATCGCATGCTCGACATGGGCTTCATCCGTGACATCAAGAAGATCCTCGCGATCCTGCCGAAGAAGCGTCAGAACCTGCTGTTCTCGGCGACCTTCTCCGACGAAATCAAGGCACTGGCCGATGGCCTGCTGAATTCACCGGCAATGATCGAAGTTGCACGCCGCAACTCGACCGTCGAAGTGATCGGCCAAAAAATCCACCCGGTCGACCGCGACAAGAAGCATCCGATGCTGGCGCACCTGATCAACACGCACAAATGGACGCAAGTGCTGGTGTTCACCCGCACCAAACACGGCGCCAACAAGCTGGTCGAACAATTGGAACGCGACGGCATCACCGCCATGGCGATCCACGGCAACAAGAGCCAGGCTGCACGCACCCGCGCGCTGGCTGAGTTCAAGGACGGCAAGCTGCAGGCACTGATCGCCACCGATATCGCAGCACGCGGCATCGACATCGATCAACTGCCGCACGTGGTCAACTATGATCTGCCGAACGTGCCGGAAGACTACGTTCACCGTATCGGCCGTACCGGCCGCGCCGGTGCAACCGGCTCTGCCGTGTCGCTGGTGTGCGTCGACGAGCGCGACATGCTGCACGACATCGAACGCTTCATCAAGCGCGAAATCCCGGTCGAAATCATTCCTGGTTTTGAACCTGATCCAAAAGCGAAGCCGCAACCGATTCAACTGCGCAGCGGTGGTGGCGGCGGTCAACGTCGCCAAGGCGGTGGCGGTGGTCGTGGCGGCAATGCCGGCGGTGGTGGTGGTGGCGGCGGTCGCGCGCAGCAACCGAAAAAACCGGGCGCCGGCGCTGGTCAAAGCCAGCAAGCATCGGCCAAGCCGCGTCAAGGTGGCCCTGCCAAGCCACAAGGCCAGGGTCCTGCACAAAACCGCGGACCTGCTGCACGTCCTTCGGCATCGACACATCGCTCCGGTGGTCGCGGCAGGTAAAATAGCTGCTTTCGACTAGACAGCGCGAGGTATCGAAGTGGCAGAAATGATCGACGTCATCAAGGCAGATCTCAACAATCCGCGACATGGCGTCGCCATTCTCGACATGCTTAATGCGTATGCATCCGATCTGATGGGCGGCGGCGAAGGCATTACTGACTTCGTCCGCACTCATCTGATCGATGAATTGCGCAAGCGCCCTTCCGTGCATGTGTTCCTCGCGTTCGACGGCGATACGCCGGCCGGATTTGCGAATTGCATCGAAGGCTTTTCCAGCTTCGCCTGCAAGCCGCTGCTCAACATCCATGACTTTGCGGTCGCACCTGCTTATCGCGGACGCGGTATTGCAAAGCAGTTGATGCAAGCCGTTGAAAACTGCGCACGCGAGCTCGCCTGCTGCAAGATCACGCTAGAGGTATTGGAAGGCAACACGGTCGCTCGCGCACTCTACGCGAGCACGGGGTTCAGCGGATATGAGTTGAATCCGACAACCGGCAAAGCCATCTTCATGCATCGCCTGTTGTAGCCGTAAAAAACGTAAAAAAGCCCCGGCCATGAACTGCCCCC
>Ga0209913_1001315_pt1 | contig 14321 bp, 14 predicted proteins | sample PersoiDNA2013203_FD_185805 | JGI IMG/M metagenome (GOLD analysis project Ga0209913, IMG submission 185805) | Permafrost soil microbial communities from the Arctic, to analyse light accelerated degradation of dissolved organic matter (DOM) -... | ecosystem: Environmental > Terrestrial > Soil >... | reverse complement strand
GCGGTTCAACGCCGGCTCCATGGCGTCGCCATCGGCCATAGGCTGGTAAATCACTGGGCAATCTGTGTGCGTGTCGATGGTGCCCAGGCCGCCGACGCGGTCGGTGAGGACGAGGGTGTGTCCGTCAGCGCGGTGTTCGAAGGTGTAGTGCAGGTCGCTTTGACGGGGCATGGGGCTTCCTTGTAATGCGCTGGGGTCAGTTGAGACGGACGCAATCCTAGGAAGCTGTGACCTGGCGCTTCAATAGCGCGGAGAGAATTGAGAGCGTCCCTACAAGCGCTAACACAATGAGCTGTCGGACTTTTCTGTCCTACCTGGAGGAGGGCCGTTCAAGTCGAACCTGGCTCAATTCCATTCTGGCTAATGTGATCGGCTATAGTGGCCGGTGACTCTGGAGAGGGAGACCCTGTGTGCGAATAGCGTTTTTTTTGTCGGCGTGCCTGTTATGCCTCAATGCCCACGCGGCGCCGGTGGATGTGGCCAGCCTGGATCGTGGCGTCTGGCCGGAAAAGCTCAGTAGCCCTGCGCTGTTCGACGTGGCCTCGCGCGCCGAAATCCTGATGTTCGCCCACAGCCTGATCGGCAGCGAAGCCCTGGATGACGCGGCGCTCAAACAGCGCCTGGGCCTGAAGATCATCAACCTGGCGGCCATCGACGATCTGCGTCGCCAGCTTTGGCAGCGCCTGCTGGAGAGCTACACCTTCGCCCAGGAGAGTTGCGAGGAAGACGCGTCGTTCTGCTACCTGGTGGAAAACATGGACGACCTGCGCGAGCAGGCTGGCAAGTTCGAGATCAGCGAAAATTCTTTCTATATAGGCTGGGCCGGCCCGAGCCACAATTTCCATGAGCGCTACCTGGACGAGCTGCTGCGCAAAGCCGCGCTGTTCCCGCAGATCAGCAGCGAAGTCGCGCGTTTCGGCGACCATGAGCGCAATGGCGATGAATTCAACGACCGGTTGTTCCTGCTGACCTTCGACGGCGGCCCGGCCCCGGTCAGCGGCAATACCGACTGGCTCACTGACTACCTGCGCAAGCAGAAGATGAACGCCACGTTCTTCGCCCTTGGCAGCAGCCTGCAAAACCGCGTGGAGCGCAGTTCCGCCGCCGATGTGCAGGCGCTGTACCAAGGCCAGTGCGTGGGCACCCAGGGCTGGCAGTACCGTTCCCACAGCCATTGGGTCGACTGGCAAAGCTCCATCACCCGCAGTGCCTCACTGGCGCAGAACCTGATGCCGGAGAACTACGTGCCGCTGTTCCGTCCACCCTACGGTCAGCGTCGTGCGGACAGCCAGGGTTTCTTCCAGTCCCAGGGTTTGCAGGTGGCGTTGTGGGATATCGACTCCCAGGACGAACCGGGCAAGCTCAAGGCCGATGAGTCGGCGCAGCGGGTGCTGACCTTGATGTTGTTGTGGCGCAAAGGGGTGATTGTGTTTCACGACACCCAGGATAAGGCGCGGGCGGCATTGCCGATTTTGTTGCAGGCAACGGCGCAAAGCGGGCTGGGTTGGCAGGACTGCCGGGAGGCGTTTCGCTGAAAAGGCTGAAGTGCCTATTCCCGTTGGGGATGCGGCATTTCTGGGGTGATTTTGTAGGATATTTCGATGCAGGCGGACTTCCGACTTTAACGGCGTGGCTGGCACTCGGCTAGTGCTATTCGTCATCCTGAAAAATAAACTTCAAAAAAACGTCAAAGTGCTTTTTCCTGTCATGGGTTTTGCGGTATTACGAAGTCAGATCGCCGAAACCTGCAACACAGGTGGCGTCTTCCAAGACTCCTCATGTGGGCAATGCACTTGACGTCCCTCAGGTGCATTCGGTGGTCGAATCGAGGCGCAGCACTGTTGTGGTATTGCGTCGACTGGCTCCCACAAAGGTGACCGAGTATGGATGATCATGGACGTAACCCCTCTTCCGACCAGCCAATCCTTTATGTGCTTGATACCAACGTACTGATCCACGATCCGAACGCGCTGCTTAACTTCGAAGAACACCACGTCGCCATCCCGATGATCGTGTTGGAGGAACTCGACAAACTCAAAAGCGGGCATCACAGCGTGGCCGCCGAATGCCGTCAGGCCATCCGCCTGATCGACAAAACCCTGGGCGAAGCGTCACCCGAGGACGTCGAAGTCGGCGTGCCGATCCAGCGCGGCAAGAGCGGGCCCAAGGGCTTGCTGTCGATTCTGATGAGCAAGCGCAGCGAGCCCAACAGCCTGCTGCCGGAAAACCTCAACGACAACAAAATCATCAACCAATTGATCGACCTGCACGCACGTGACAAGGACCTGCGCGTCGTGCTGGTGACCAAAGACATCAATATGCGCCTCAAGGCACGAGCGTGTGGGATCGCTGCCGAGGACTACAGTACTGACCAACTGGTCGACGACGTGTCGATGCTGTCCCGTGGTTATCACACCATGACCGGCTCGTTCTGGGACCGCGTCAGCAAGGTCGAAACCCGTCAGGACCACGGTCGCACCTGGCACCAGGTGCAACTGATCGACAACCTGCCGGCGGTACACGTCAACGAGTTCATCATCGACGAACAGGGTTTTGTGGGCTGGATCAAAGAGATCCAGGTCGACAAGCTGCTGATCCTCGACCTGCATCAGGAACCCCTGTTGCACCAGGAAGCCTGGGGCCTGAAACCGCGTGATATCTACCAGAGCCTGGCGCTGTATGCGCTGCTCGACCCGGACATCCACCTGGTCAACCTGACCGGCGCCGCCGGCTCGGGCAAAACCATTCTTGCCCTGGCTGCCGCCATCGAGCAGACCATGGTGACCAAGCGCTATCGCCGCATCATCGCCACCCGCAGCGTGCAGGGTCTGGACCAGGAAATCGGTTTCCTGCCCGGCACCGAAGCGGAAAAAATGGAGCCGTGGTTGGGGGCGATCACCGACAACCTCGAAGCCTTGCACATGGATGACGAAAACACCCATGGCAGCGTCGACTACATCCTCAGCAAAGTGCCGTTGCAGTTCAAATCCCTCAACTACATCCGAGGTCGCAGCTTCCAGCAGAGCCTGATTTTGATCGATGAATGCCAGAACCTCACGCCGCACCAGATGAAAACCATCATCACGCGTGCTGGCGCCGGTTCCAAAGTGGTGTGCCTGGGCAACCTGGCGCAGATCGACACCCCTTACCTGTCCGCGACCAGCTCCGGGCTGACGTACCTGACGGAACGCTTCAAAGACTTCCCGAACGGCGTGCATATCGCGCTGCAAGGGGTGCCACGTTCAATTTTGGCCGAATACGCCGAATCTCACTTGTAAACGCGGTCGGTGTGGGAGGGGGCTTGCTCCCGATAGCGGTGAAACATTCAACCTCTGTGTTGACTGACCCACCGCTATCGGGAGCAAGCCCCCTCTCACATGGTTTACAATCGACGCTCCTGATCAGGAGTATCCCTGTGCTGACTCATCTCGATTCCCAAGGTCGCGCCCATATGGTCGACGTCACCGACAAGTCCGTGACGTTCCGTGAGGCAGTGGCCGAAGCGCGCGTGCGCATGCTGCCCGAGACCCTGAAAATGATTGTCGACGGCGCCCATCCCAAGGGCGACGTGTTTGCCGTGGCCCGCATTGCCGGAATCCAGGCTGCGAAAAAAACCAGCGACCTGATCCCCCTGTGCCACCCGCTGATGCTCACTGGCGTCAAGGTCGAACTCAGCGCTGAGGGTGTGGACGCGGTGCATATCGTGGCGCGCTGCAAACTCTCCGGCCAGACCGGTGTGGAGATGGAAGCGCTGACGGCCGCCAGTGTTGCCGCATTGACGATCTACGACATGTGCAAGGCCGTGGACCGCGGCATGACCATCGAAAGCATTCGCCTGCTGGAAAAGCTCGGCGGTAAAAGTGGGCATTTCAAGGCGGATCAAGCATGAGCATCAACGTATTGTTTTTTGCCCGCTACAGCGAAGCGGTGGGCCTGGATTCGCTGGAGATGGAAGGCGACTTCGCGACCGTCGACGCTGTGCGCCAGGCATTGGCCGGCGACCCGGGTTTTGCCGTGCTCAACGAAGCCAGCTTGATGTGTGCGCGTAATCAGGAGCTGTGCAGCCTTGACGAGCCGCTGCAGGCTGGTGATGAAGTTGCGTTTTTCCCACCCGTGACCGGGGGCTGAGCGTGGCCATTCGTGTGCAGCCCGAGCCCTTTGACCCCGGTGCCGAAGTCAACGCGATGCACGCCGCCAATGTCGGCGTCGGCGCGGTGGTGAGTTTTGTCGGCTATGTCCGCGACTTCAATGACGGCCACGATGTGGCGGGGATGTTCCTTGAGCATTACCCCGGCATGACCGAAAAGGCCCTGGCCAAGATCGCCGTGGAAGCCGAACAGCGCTGGCCGCTGCTCAAGCTGGAAGTGCTGCACCGCATCGGCGCGCTGGAACCGGGCGAGCCGATTGTCTTCGTCGCGGCTGCCAGCGCGCATCGTCAGGCTGCGTTTGATGCCTGCTCGTTTGTGATGGACTACCTGAAGACCCGTGCGCCGTTCTGGAAGAAGGAAAATACCCCTGAGGGCGCGCGCTGGGTCGAAGGGCGCGACAGCGATCACGCGGCAGCGGATCGCTGGAAATAGCAGGCTGAATACCTATCTCAAAATCAGCTGAAATCAAATGTGGGAGGGGGCTTGCCCCCGATAGCTGTGGCACATTCAACATCTCTGTTGACTGACCCACTGCTATCGGGGGCAAGCCCCCTCCCACATTGTTGACCGCATTTCAGCCTAAGGTCGTTTGCGTTCTACAGCACGGAGCAAGTGCGTCGACGGTGTTTCGCAACTGATCTTGCGGCCCAGCAGCGTCTCGATCGACGGCAACTGATACGAGTCATCTTCCCCGGCAAAACTGATCGACACCCCCGCCGCCCCGGCACGGCCGGTACGGCCAATGCGGTGTACGTAGTCGTCCGGCACTTCCGGCAGGGTGAAGTTGATCACGTGGCTGATGCCGTCGATGTGAATCCCGCGCCCGGCCACGTCGGTGGCCACCAACACGCGGATCTTGCCTTCGCGGAAGCCTTCGAGGGTCTTGATGCGCTTGTGCTGCGGCACGTCGCCCGACAGTTGGGCAGCGTTGACGCCATCGCGCACCAGGCGTTCTTCGATACGGCGCACTTCGTCCTTGCGGTTGGCAAACACCATCACGCGCTCCCAACCGTTGTCGTTGATCAGGTTGTAGAGCAGCTTGTACTTGTCGGCGCCGGCCACGGCAAAGATGTGTTGCTCGACGTTTTCGCTGGCGACGTTCAGCGCCTCGATCTCGACGATGGACGGGTCGGTGGTCCACTGCTTGGCGAGGTTCATCACGTCTTCGGTGAAGGTCGCGGAGAACAGCAGGGTCTGGCGCTCGTTTTTCGGCGGGGTCTGGCGAATGATCTGGCGTACTTGCGGGATAAAGCCCATGTCGAGCATGCGGTCGGCTTCGTCCAGCACCATCACTTCGACCATGTCCAGGTGTACGTCGCCGCGCTGGTTGAAATCGAGCAGGCGGCCCGGGGTGGCGACCAGGATGTCGCAGTGGCGGGCTTCGAGGTGCTTGAGCTGCTTGTCGAAGTCCATGCCACCGACGAACGTCATGACGTTCAGGCCGGTGTACTTGGTCAGGTCTGCGGCGTCCTTGGCGATCTGCACCACCAGTTCGCGGGTTGGGGCGATGATCAGCGCGCGCGGCTCACCCATGTAGCGCTCTTTCGGCGGCGGCGTTTGCAGTAGCTGGGTGATGATCGAGATCAGGAACGCGGCGGTCTTGCCGGTGCCGGTCTGGGCGCGGCCGATGGCGTCTTTGCCGGCCAGGGTGAAACCGAGCACCTGCGCCTGGATCGGTGTGCAGTAGGGGAAGCCCAGGTCCTGGATGGCGTGCATCAGTTCCGGTGCGAGCTTGAAATCGTGGAAGCGGGTTTTGCCTTCCTGGGGTTCAACGGCGAAATCTTCGAGCTTCCACGGTGTGACGGGCGGCTTGGGCGCGCGTTCACGTCGTGCTGCTTTTGGCGCCGGCGCAGGTGCCGCAGCGGCTTCGGCCGGTTTCAGCGGTTCGGCGGGTGTCACCTCGAGCGGTTTCGGCGCGGCCACAGCGGCGGCCTGGCCAGGCTGTTTACCTTCGTGGCGGCTGCCGGTTGTGGGGACAGGAGCACTGGGAACTGGCGCGAGCGGCTCAGCCTCGCTTTTGCCGAACATCTTCTTAAGTGCTTTGAGCACGGTGATCTCATTAATTGGTTAAGGAATATACGCCGGCCAGTGTAATGCAAGAATCGGGCGCGGCGTAGTGCGTCTGTCATGTGGCTAAATAAACCGTGGTGTTTAGCGCAGACGTTCGGTCAACCACGTACCAATATCGCTGATCTCCTCAGGTAACACTTCGTGACCCATTGGGTATTCCTGCCATGTCACGGTGACACCACGGGTCTTCAAGTGCTCATAAGCGCTACGCCCCATGGCGTTCTGTACCACCTCGTCGTACTGGCCATGCAGGCAAAGGACCGGAATGCGCTGCTGACTGGCGGACAACTCCAGTTCGTCGTCGAAAGTGGGCGCGTAAGTGGAGAGGGCAATCACGCCACCCAAGGCGCCTTGCCATTTATGGAAAGCGGTGTGGAACACCACGGCGCCGCCCTGGGAAAAACCCGCCAGGAAAATCCGCGAGGCGTCTATTCCGCTGCTTTTTTGTTCCTTGATCAATTCTGTGACCATTTTGGCTGAGTCTTTCAGCTGTTCCAGGCTGATGGAGCGGGCCGGGCTCATGGCCCTGATGTCGTACCAACTGGGCATCTCGTAGCCGCCGTTGATGGTCACCGGACGGGTGGGCGCCTGAGGCAAGACGAAGCGCGTGGTCAGCAAGTTTTTCTGCAGCGCTTCGGCCACCGATTTGAAGTCGTAGCGATCGGCCCCCAGGCCATGCAGCCAGATAACACAGGCGTCTGCGGTGTTGGGGGGCTGAAGAATCAAGGCTTCGGTCATGTCTGCTCCATAAGTGTGCGTGCGCCCCGATCAAGTGCGATGGAACGGTGCGCAATAGTTTGATCTGTTACGAGAATGTCGCAAGGTTGAATCTTTTTCCATTGACCTTGGGCTGAATCGACTCAGCCACCACTCTGGTACGCGCTTTGCTATGTGTAGGTCGATGTCAGAACTTTCCTGGGACGGTAACACTATCAGTGACTGCCGTTTATGGGATAGCAACTGGAATTACTGCGATCGCCTCAAGCTGCTTGACCCTAAAAAAAGCCAACACGGGTCGATACCGCCTCATAAGGGTGCGCTGAGGTTCTAGCTCCGACACAACAAGAGCAACTGGAGGTTTGAATGAAGGTATTGAAATCCACCCTGGCCATCGTTTCCGCGGCCGCTGTACTGGGTGTCAGTGGTTTCGCCCACGCCGGCGCCACCCTGGACGCCGTGCAGAAGAAAGGCTTTGTGCAATGTGGCGTGAGTGACGGCTTGCCGGGTTTCTCGGTACCGGATGCCAGCGGCAAGATCCTCGGGATCGACGCTGATTATTGCCGCGCGGTAGCCGCTGCCGTTTTCGGCGACGCGACCAAAGTCAAATTCAGCCAGTTGAACGCCAAGGAGCGTTTCACCGCGCTGCAGTCCGGTGAAGTCGACATCCTGTCGCGTAACACCACCATGACCAGCTCCCGCGATGCCGGCATGGGCCTGAAATTCCCTGGCTTCATCACTTACTACGACGGCATCGGCTTTCTGGTAAACAACAAGCTGGGCGTTAAAAGTGCCAAGGAACTGGACGGTGCAACCATCTGCATCCAGGCCGGTACCACCACTGAACTGAACGTTTCCGACTACTTCCGTGGCAACGGTCTGAAATACACCCCGATCACCTTCGACACCTCCGACGAAAGCGCCAAGTCGCTGGAATCCGGGCGTTGCGACGTGCTGACCTCCGACAAGTCCCAACTGTTCGCCCAGCGCAGCAAGTTGGCCTCGCCGAAAGATTACTCGGTTCTGCCGGAAACCATTTCCAAGGAGCCGCTGGGCCCGGTCGTGCGTAATGGCGACGACGAGTGGCTGGCCATCGTGCGCTGGGTGGGCTACGCCATGCTCAACGCTGAAGAAGCCGGTATCACCTCGAAGAACGTCGAAGCCGAAGCCAAGTCCACCAAGAACCCGGACGTCGCACGTCTGCTGGGTGCTGACGGCGAATACGGCAAAGACCTGAAAGTGAAGAAAGACTGGGTCGTGCAGATCGTCAAGCAGGTCGGCAACTACGGTGAAGTGTTCGAGAAAAACCTCGGCAAAAGCACGCCGCTGGAAATCGACCGTGGCCTGAACGCGCTGTGGAACAACGGTGGCATTCAATACGCACCCCCTGTGCGCTGATCGCTGATGGTTCTATCACCCGGTGGGCCAACCGCCGGGTGATGTTCTGTTCCATTATTTCCGGGGCACTCCATGCAAAATAAAATCGGCGCACCTAAGCAGAAGCTCAGCTTCAGCGATCCCAAAGTGCGTGCGTGGCTATTCCAGATCATCACGATTGTGGCGGTGGTCTCGCTGGGCTGGTATCTGTTCAACAATACCCAGACCAACCTTCAGCACCGGGGCATTACCTCGGGTTTCGACTTTCTTGAGCGCAGTGCCGGCTTCGGTATCGCTCAGCACCTGATCGACTACACCGAATCGGACAGCTATGCCCGGGTGTTTGTAATCGGTCTGCTCAATACCTTGCTGGTGACTGTGATCGGCGTGGTCCTGGCGACTCTGCTCGGCTTCATCATCGGCGTGGCCCGCTTGTCGCCCAACTGGATGATCAACAAGCTGGCGACGGTGTACGTGGAAGTGTTCCGCAACATCCCGCCGCTGCTGCAAATCCTGTTCTGGTACTTCGCGGTGTTCCTGACCATGCCGGGGCCGCGCAACAGCCATAACTTCGGCGATACGTTCTTTGTCAGCAGCCGTGGCCTGAATATGCCGGCAGCACTTGCCGCCGACGGGTTCTGGCCGTTCGTGGCCAGCGTGGTCGTGGCCATGGTGGCGATCGCGCTGATGACCCGCTGGGCCAACAAGCGCTTTGAAGCCACCGGCGTACCGTTCCACAAGTTCTGGGTGGGCCTGGCGTTACTGGTATTGATCCCGGCGTTGTGCGCCTTGATCTTCGGCGTGCCGTTGCACTGGGAAATGCCCAAGCTGCAAGGCTTCAACTTCGTTGGCGGCTGGGTATTGATCCCTGAACTGCTGGCGCTGACCCTGGCGCTGACCGTGTACACCGCAGCGTTTATCGCCGAGATCGTGCGTTCGGGCATCAAGTCCGTCAGCCACGGCCAGACCGAAGCCGCGCGCTCCCTGGGCCTGCGCCCCGGGCCGACGCTGCGCAAGGTCATCATCCCGCAAGCCCTGCGGGTGATCATTCCGCCGCTGACCAGCCAATACCTGAACCTGGCGAAAAACTCGTCGTTGGCCGCCGGTATCGGTTACCCGGAAATGGTTTCGCTGTTTGCCGGCACGGTGCTCAACCAGACCGGCCAGGCCATCGAAGTCATTGCCATCACCATGAGCGTGTACCTGGCGATCAGCATCAGCATTTCCTTGCTGATGAACTGGTACAACAAGCGCATTGCGCTGATCGAGCGGTGAGGAAACGAGCATGAGTTCGCATACGTTCAAACCTGATATGCCACCGCCGAGCAAAGTCTTCGGGCCGATGGCATGGATGCGCGCCAACCTGTTTTCCAGCTGGCTCAACACCCTGCTGACCTTGTTGGCGTTTTACCTGATCTACCTGGTTGTGCCGCCCATCCTGCACTGGGCCATTCTCGACGCCAACTGGGTCGGGACCACTCGCGCGGACTGCACCAAAGAGGGCGCCTGCTGGGTGTTTATCCAACAGCGCTTCGGGCAGTTCATGTACGGCTACTACCCCGGCGACCTGCGCTGGCGTGTGGACCTAACCGTGTGGCTGGCGATCGTTGGCGTGGCGCCGTTGTTCATCTCGCGTTTTTCACGCAAGGCGATCTACGGCCTGAGCTTTCTGGTGCTGTACCCGATCATTGCCTTCTTCCTGCTGCGCGGCGGCATTTTCGGCCTGACCAGCGTGGCCACCAGCCAATGGGGCGGCCTGATGCTGACCCTGGTCATCGCCACCGTCGGCATCGCCGGCGCCTTACCGCTGGGGATTGTGCTGGCCTTGGGGCGGCGTTCGAACATGCCGGCGATTCGTGTGGTCTGCGTGACTTTCATCGAATTCTGGCGCGGCGTGCCGTTGATCACGGTGCTGTTCATGTCCTCGGTGATGCTGCCGTTGTTCCTGCCCGAAGGCATGGGCATCGACAAGCTGCTGCGGGCATTGATTGGCGTGATCCTGTTCCAGTCGGCCTACGTGGCGGAAGTGGTGCGTGGTGGCTTGCAGGCGATTCCCAAAGGTCAGTACGAAGCGGCTGCGGCGATGGGCCTGGGTTACTGGCGCAGCATGGGCCTGGTGATTCTGCCGCAAGCCCTGAAGCTGGTGATCCCTGGCATCGTCAACACCTTTATTGCGCTGTTCAAGGACACGAGCCTGGTGATCATCATCGGTTTGTTCGACCTGCTCAACAGCGTCAAGCAAGCCGCCGCCGACCCGAAATGGTTGGGCATGGCCACTGAAGGCTACGTGTTCGCCGCCTTGGTGTTCTGGATTTTCTGTTTTGGTATGTCGCGCTATTCCATTCATTTGGAACACAAGCTCGACACAGGCCACAAGCGTTAGGAGTTGTTGTTATGAGCGAAGCGATCAAACAGCCTGTGAGCCCTGAAGGCATTATCCAGATGCAGGGCGTGAACAAGTGGTACGGCCAGTTCCACGTGTTGAAAGACATCAACCTCAACGTCAAGCAGGGCGAGCGTATCGTGCTGTGCGGTCCGTCGGGTTCGGGCAAGTCCACCACCATCCGCTGCCTTAACCGCCTGGAAGAACACCAGCAGGGCCGCATCGTGGTCGATGGCGTGGAGCTGACCAACGACCTCAAGCAGATCGAAGCGATCCGCCGCGAAGTCGGCATGGTGTTCCAGCACTTCAACCTGTTCCCGCACCTGACCATCCTGCAGAACTGCACGCTGGCGCCGATGTGGGTGCGCAAGATGCCCAAGCGCAAGGCCGAAGAAATCGCCATGCATTACCTGGAGCGCGTGCGCATTCCGGAGCAGGCCCACAAGTTTCCGGGGCAACTCTCGGGCGGCCAGCAACAGCGCGTGGCCATCGCCCGTGCGCTGTGCATGAAGCCGAAAATCATGCTGTTCGACGAGCCGACCTCGGCCCTCGACCCGGAAATGGTCAAGGAAGTGCTCGACACCATGATCGGCCTGGCCGAAGACGGTATGACCATGTTGTGCGTGACCCACGAAATGGGCTTCGCCCGCACCGTGGCCAACCGCGTGATCTTCATGGACAAGGGCGAGATCGTGGAACAGGCGGCGCCGAATGACTTCTTCGACAACCCGCAGAATGACCGGACCAAGTTGTTCTTGAGCCAGATTCTGCATTGATCGATGGTTGATGCTTGAAGCGATAAACCCGGCCTGGTGCCGGGTTTTTTTTGCGCAATCAGGACGCAGTCAGGATTGGCTGCTCTTTGAGTACCGTATTTTTGGAGTGACGCAGGTCTGCGCCTTCACTCAGGGTTTTCGCCTCGACCAGCAAGTGGGGGTGACGATCCAGCAAACGCATCAGAGTCACCAGGGATTTGGGGGGTAATACCTCGCCGCGTTCGTAGCGAGAAAACGCGTTATGGCCGCCGCCGGAGAGCAACTGGACCGCTTCTTTTTGCGAAAGGTGTAACTTGCGGCGGATGCGTTTCATCTCGGTGCCGATCATTTGCCTGAAGGTGTGGACTATTTCATCACACAGGTTCGAATAGCGTTGCGCATCTTCAGGATCGAGGATGACTTCTCCACAGGACTGACATTCCAATCCGGACAAGTTGTCTATACGGCGCAACAAGCCTTTGACCTCCATTGTTTCGCTACGTCCTGAAAAGTGGCGCATCCCGTCAGGTCTGCCGCAGCTATAGCATTGCTCTGTGTTCATGGGTTTTTCTCCTTGAAGGAGATCACCGGAGGTTGACCGCCTGGGCGGTAAGTCACCTTGATGTAGATCTCCAAACCGTGCGAGGAAATGTGGTAAACGTCCTGCCAGTTGCGATGATCGCCGTAGCTCGTCATCGACTTGTACAGCATCGTTTTTTTCAGCGCGTAGATGACGGCCTGCATCTCTTCGACATCCATGCCAAGGTCTTTTCCGCACAGCCGTGCTGAAGTGGTAAAAGCCTTGTAGCCGAGCCGCCTGACGTCCGCCTTTATCACCGCCAAATCGTAATGAGGTGTGTACTTTTCCATAAGACACCTAAGGCCGAAATTACCCTCTAAGGGTAATTTTAACAATCGAAAATACTGCTCCTTTTTCCTGCCTAAGAACCCTAGTGCGTTGCCTTTGTAGGCTGGTCCGAATAGGCTGTAGGGGAATTCATCCTATGATTGGACGAAAGCCCAAAGCCCATGACAGACATCACCCCCCTGATCAAACGCTCCCTGGTCGACCAGGCCCTGGAGCAGTTGCGCCAGCGCATCACCCAAGGCGTATGGGCCATCGGTGAGCGCCTGCCCACCGAGCCTGAGCTGTCGGCGGAACTGGGCATCAGCCGCAATACCGTGCGCGAGGCCATGCGTGTGCTGGCGTTTTCCGGATTGATCGAGATCCGCCAGGGCGACGGCAGTTACCTGCGTTCAATGACGGACCCGCTGGGCGCGATGCGCGCGTTGTCCCATTGCAGCCTGGAACAGGCGCAGGAAACGCGGCAGATCCTGGAAGTGGAGGCCATCGGCCTGGCCGCCCTGCGTCGCACCGAGCAAGACCTGGACCGGTTGCGCGCGGCGCTCGGCACCAGCGCCGCGCTGTATCACGGGGAGTTGGAGGCCTACATCAGCGCTGATCTGGTATTCCACCAACAGTTGGTGGACGCGGCGCACAACCCGGCGTTGAGCGAGTTGTACCAGTACTTTTCCAGCATCATCGGCGCGCAATTGCGCCAGACCCTGAACATCTCGCCGCGCCGCCAGGCAGTGTTCGACCTGCACACCGCGCTGCTTGATGCCGTCGCGCAGCAAGACCCGGCGCGCGCCAAATCCCTCTGCCGGCAGTTGATCAATGAACCCTGAAGCCAAACGCACGCCCGAGTTGGAACAACTGCTGATCGACGCGGAGGCCGACGACGATGGGGTCCAGCACAGTCACCCGCTGGTGAGCCGGCCGTGGCTGTTGCTGCTGGGCCTGGTGCTGGTGGCGCTGAACCTGCGCCCGGCGCTGTCGAGCCTGTCGCCGCTGCTCAGTGAGGTCTCCAGCAGCCTGGGGTTGTCGGCGGCCAGGGCCGGTTTGCTGACCACGTTGCCGGTGCTGTGCCTGGGCCTGTTCGCACCGCTGGCGCCGATCCTCGCCCGGCGTTTCAGCGCCGAGCGGGTGGTGCTGGGGATTCTGCTGACGTTGGCCGCCGGTATTCTGCTGCGCAGTGCGTTCGGTGAAGTCGGGCTGTTTGCTGGCAGCCTGATTGCCGGCGCCAGCATCGGCATCATTGGCGTGTTGTTGCCCGGTATCGTCAAGCGCGACTTCGCCAAACAGGCGGGCACCATGACCGGGGTCTACACCATGGCGCTGTGCCTGGGCGCGGCGTTGGCGGCGGGGGCCTCGGTGCCCTTGAGTGACTACTTCGGCAACAACTGGAACATCGGGCTGGGCTTCTGGATGCTGCCGGCGTTGCTGGCCGCGCTGTGCTGGTTGCCGCAAGTCGGGCACAAGCACGGCGCGCATCGCGTCGCCTACCGGGTGAAGGGCTTGCTGCGTGATCCGCTGGCCTGGCAAGTGACCTTGTACATGGGCCTGCAATCGTCCCTGGCCTACATCGTGTTTGGCTGGGTGCCGTCGATCCTCATCGACCGCGGCCTGAGTGCCACCGACGCCGGGCTGGCGCTGTCCGGTTCGATCATCGTGCAACTGTTCAGCGCCCTCACCGCGCCGTGGCTGGCCACACGCGGCAAGGACCAGCGCCTGGCCATCGTGGTGGTGATGCTGCTGACCCTCGGCGGGCTGATGGGCTGCCTGTATGCGCCCCTCGACGGGCTGTGGGGCTGGGCGATTCTGCTGGGCCTGGGGCAGGGCGGCACGTTCAGCCTGGCGCTGACGTTGATCGTGCTGCGCTCGCGGGATGCCCACGTTGCCGCCAACCTGTCGAGCATGGCCCAGGGCTTCGGTTACACCCTGGCGTCCTTGGGGCCGCTCGCGGTGGGCCTGATTCACGATTGGACCGGCGGCTGGGCCGCCACGGGCTGGGTCTTCGCGGTGATCGG
>Ga0209913_1001313_pt1 | contig 14325 bp, 15 predicted proteins | sample PersoiDNA2013203_FD_185805 | JGI IMG/M metagenome (GOLD analysis project Ga0209913, IMG submission 185805) | Permafrost soil microbial communities from the Arctic, to analyse light accelerated degradation of dissolved organic matter (DOM) -... | ecosystem: Environmental > Terrestrial > Soil >... | reverse complement strand
GAATCAAATTTAGAAAAGACGATGGCGAGCTGACGGGATACTTCAAGGGTAGTGACCGTATGCTGGATGTGATCACGCGCAAGCAATAAAGGCTGAAGTCTGCGTCGAAGCGGTGATAGGCGCAAATCAGACTTTTAATCTGACCACCAGAGCCCCCAGCCCCGTATAGTGCGGTACGCATAATGTATATTATGTTAAATCATGTGCTATGTCAGATATGTTCATGAGCTACTGTCCAATTTCTAGCGATGGAAATGTGACCGTCGCGAAACGCGGACACTTTCCCCCTCAGCATCGCCGGCATTGAGCAACGCATCTGATGTTTTAGGCTCTCCCGAGATAACCGCTGCAGGTTGCCGGATTAAATTCCTTAGCGCGGCTAACCGCACACGAGATGGTATCCATCGCAGGCTGCAACTCCCTTAAAATCGCGAGCGCACGTGCCGTCGGCTCCATTCCGCGCCCGTTGCGTAGCAACAATGGATCGTCGAACAAATACCTTAGACGCCCCAGCGCCGCACTTACCGCCGGCTGCCCCATGAACAATTTCTCGGCGGCACGGGGCAGATTCTTTTCGAACATCAATGCCTCGAAAATCACCAAAAGGCTCATGTCTACGCGGCGAAGATCGTTTCGGTTCATAGGCGCAATTCCTATGGATGTTCAGCCTGGAAGAAGTGCGTCGGACGTTACTCGACCAGCGGTACTTTGGCCGCTCGTTTGTATGGACCGTATTCGACGGGAACCCATTGAAAGTGCTTGCCTTCTGCGGCGATATGGCCGATGCCCGGGAACGGCAGGTGCGCTGCTGTCACCCAAATCTTGCTAACGGCGGCATCTGTGAAGACTTGGTTGCGGCTTTTGATCGCTTGCTGGCTGTTGACGTCAAAGCCGATCGACACTTCGGGGTGCAGGAACTGCACCGCAAGGTTATGCACCAGGTCGCCCATGAACAAAATGCTCTGACCGTTGGAGGTGAAGCGGTATGTCGTGCTGCCGGGCGTATGCCCAGCTTCCAGTGTGGCCTCTACGCCGGGCACGGGCGACTGACCTTCATTGAACGTCTTGAAACGCCCCGCCGCGATGTAAGGTGCCGTCGAGTCCTGCGCGATCTTGAAATACATCTTGGCCTCCTCTGGTGCTTTGGCAAGCGCTTGAGGATCAAGCCAGTAATCAGCTTCGGCCTTGGCGGTATAGACCGTAGCATTGGCAAAAACCGGTTTGTGCTCCGCATCAACCAATCCACACACGTGGTCAAGATGTAGGTGCGTCAACAAAATCGTATCGACCTGCGAAGGATCATAACCGGCGGCTTTCATGTTGTCTGAAAGCATGCCCGCCGTCGCGCCGATGCACTGGCCGGCACCGGTGTCCACCAGGATCAATTGCTTGCCTGTGTTGATCAGAAACGCGTTGAACGCAGTTTGCACACCCGGTGCATCAATAGAGCGGCGGGCCAGCAGTGCACGGATCTGGCTTTGGGTTAAGCCCTTGAGCAGCTTGGGTGACAGATCGTTATAACCGTCGAACAGCGCCGTCACTTCGTAATCGCCCACCGCCAACCGAAAATAGCCCGGCGCCTGGGTGCCAACCTGAGCCGGTGCTTGAGCCGAGGAAATACCGGACGCCAGCGCGACTGCGAGACCTAGCGAGTAAACCAGAGAATGCTTCATACCTTCACTCCATATCGAGTCTAAAAAACGGCCTTGTAAAGGTCCGCCACATGTCGTCAATCATGCTCGCGTCCCACACCTCGAAAATTGCAACAATGTGCTGAATTAGTGCCGTTGTTCGCTTACAGCAAACAACGAGTTAACAACGTTTAATTCGCCTGTCAGAGCGCCGCGTCCAAGAATTAAGCCCACCGACACGGATATTTCCAATGGCTTACTCTCAGCAAATCGTCGATCGCGCGACTAGCATTGAAATGCAAAAAAAACCACCGGAGGCCTTGCCCCGTGGCGCGAAAATTTGGTCAAGCAATTGATTCTTGAACGTCTTACAGAAATCGTAGAAGTGAACGAACTCGCCCGCGCCTGCACGCTCTCCCGCAGTTATTTCTCTCGCGCGTTTAAGCAAAGTACGGGGCTCTCACCTCAGAACTGGATTCGCCACCAGCGCATTGCCCGGGCCAAACAACTCATACAGAGCACTGACCTCAGCCTGATGCAAATCAGCCTCGAATGCGGTTTCTGCGATCAAGCGCACTTCAGCCATATATTCAGCCGCAGCGAAGGTATCAACCCATTTGCGTGGCGTTGCCGAGCTGAAAGCACCCTCCCCCGCGTAACCTTGTAGAAGGCTGGCTTGCCGTAAGCGTCCGGCCAACTCACCTTCCTGACCCCGACGCCAAAGGCGATGGTGTCCACCTAATTTAGGTGGACACCATTTCTAGCCTTTTAAGCGGGTCTTTCCATGCAGCCACAACGCCGATCCTATTCCAAATCCTTCAAGGCCCAGGTAGTCCAAGAGTGCGCTCAGCCCGGCGCGTCGATTGCCAGCGTCGCGCAGCACCACAGCCTTAACGCGAACCTCGTCCATAAATGGATTCGAGTGCAAACGAACAAAGCCATGGCGCTGCAACCTGCTTTCATTCCGCTACCTTTGCAGCTCGCCGGAGGGTATTCCCAGGCTCCATCATCGAGCATCTGCATTGAAATCCAGAACCCACATGGCACCGTCAAGGTGAACTGGCCGACCGAAAGCGCTGCTGCCTGTGCCACCTTTCTGCGAGACCTGCTGCGGTGATTCGCCTCGACGCGATCTGGCTCGCCACCGAGCCGATGGACATGCGCGCCGGCACCGAAACGGCGTTAGCCAGGGTCATTGCCGTGTTCGGTGCGGCGAAGCCGCACTGCGCTTATCTGTTCGCCAATCGCCGCGCCAATCGGATGAAAGTTCTGGTGCATGACGGCGTGGGTATCTGGCTTGCGGCACGAAGGCTGAACCAGGGCAAGTTTCACTGGCCAGGTATTCGGCACGGCTCGGAAGTCGAACTCGACAGCGAGCAACTTCAAGCCTTGGTGTTGGGGTTGCCTTGGCAACGAGTTGGCACGGGCGGTGCGATCACAGTGCTTTAGCACCTGCCATTAGCCCATCGGTTTATCGCCGCTGATCGCCTGCTCTGGCACAATCAGCAGCATGAATTCCTTGCCAAAACTCGATCAGATGACACCGGAACAGCTTCGCGCCTTAGCCGAACAAGCTATGCAGTTGCTGTCCCAGGTCGACACGATGGGCCAGAAAATCCAACGTCTTGAAACGGTCAACGAGCAACTTGCTCACGAGATCGCCATCCTCAAGCGACACAAATTCGCTAAGCGTAGCGAGCAACTGAGCCCCGACCAAGGCAGTCTGCTCGACGATCTGCTCGATACCGATATCGCAGCTATCGAAGCCGAGCTGAAGGCAACCAATCCGCCAGCCGCACCGGCCGAGTCACGTCAGAAGCCCAAGCGTGTCCCACTGCCGTCGCAGTTTCCTCGCATAGTGATACATCACGAACCGCAAGACACCCAGTGCGCCTGTGGCTGTCAGCTTCAGCGTATCGGTGAAGACGTCAGCGAGAAGCTCGATTACACCCCGGGCGTGTTCACAGTTGAGCAGCATGTGCGTGGAAAATGGACGTGCCGCCAGTGCGAAACACTGATCCAGGCGCCTGTACCGGCTCAAGTGATCGACAAGGGCATTCCGACCGCCGGCCTGTTGGCCCATGTGATGGTGGCGAAGTTCGCCGACCATTTACCGCTGTACCGGCAGGAGAAGATTTTTGCTCGGGCCGGGCTGGCGATTGCTCGCTCGACACTGGCGCAATGGGTCGGACAGACCGGCGTACAACTCCAGCCTCTGGTCGATGCGCTGCGTGAACAAGTGTTGGCCCTGGGCGTGATCCACGCCGATGAGACTCCGGTTCAGATGCTCGCGCCAGGCGAGAAGAAAACTCACCGCGCTTACGTCTGGGCCTACAGCACCACGCCGTTTTCGGCGCTCAAGGCTGTGGTTTATGACTTCAGTCCCAGTCGTGCAGGCGAGCATGCGCGCAACTTCCTCGGGCGGTGGAACGGCAAGCTGGTATGCGACGATTTCGCTGGCTACAAAGCCGGTTTCGAGAAAGGCATCACCGAAATTGGCTGCATGGCCCACGCCCGTCGCAAGTTTTTCGATCTGCACGTGGCGAACAAAAGCCAGCTGGCTGAACAAGCGCTGTACTCGATTGGCGGCTTGTACGAAGTTGAACGCCAAGCTCGGGACATGAGCGATGAGGATCGTTGGCGAATACGCCAGGAAAAGGCAGCCCCGATCATCAAAACGCTGCATGACTGGATGTTGGCCCAGCGTAATCTGGTGCCCAACGGAACGGCAACAGCCAAAGCCTTGGATTACAGCCTTAAACGCTGGGTAGCGCTGACGCGCTACCTGGACGACGGGGCTGTGCCCATTGACAACAACCAAGTCGAAAACCAGATCAGGCCGTGGGCTCTTGGGCGCTCCAACTGGTTGTTCGCCGGATCGCTTCGCAGTGGCAAACGTGCGGCTGCGATCATGAGCCTGATCCAGTCGGCACGCATGAACGGGCATGATCCGTATGCCTATCTGAAAGATGTGCTGACACGGCTGCCGACACAGCGGGCGAGTGAGATCGAAGAGCTGCTGCCGCATCGATGGCAACCAATTTAGTTGCGCAAGATGAGATGCCCCGGCGCTTACAAAGCATCATTTTGAACACTGTCTTCACCGGACGCTCGCACTCAGTAGGCTTATAAGGATGGAGTGTTCGTGCTCCCCAGAATTCGCATCAAGAAAAACCATATCCTGACTAATGCCCTGAGAGCTAGAAACACCTAAGACGAACTCTCGTCCCGTAGATACAGCGAGCCTCTGCGCAAAAGGAATCAAGCGGTTGGCCTGCTCGATGCCATAGTTCTCAATAGGAAGATTCAACCCAATAGACCAATCGGGGGAATCAATCTCAGATACGCTCTCATCGCGTTCGTGTTTTTGGTTCACGAGGAATGCTCCCAGCTCAGACCATTCGCAAACGAGACCATTGAACGCAGCCACAAGCTCTGCCTCGACAGCGTCGTTGTCGCTGCCATCTACATATAGATAAAGCATCTGTTCTGAGCGTCCGAGGGCTAGCAATGCACCTATGATAGCGCTAGTGCACGCCAATTGTGAGCAGATGCCCATCATCGTGCTTATAGCTGGATTGGGTAGATGACTTCACCGGACGCTTACGGCTTGCCGGCGATATTGCGTGGCTAATTTAAAATTGGAATCGACCTTGAACATACAACTCGAGCGGAAAAAATATTTTTGAGGCCAAAAGCCCGAGCCATAAGGCCCCGGCGGGAAATTTCTGGTGAATTTGATTCGCTAGCCAATGAAAACCACAGTAGAAAAAATAGAGGCAAGACCGTTATCAAGGATTTCGTTGGGCTGCCACATCTTCACTCGTGACTGTGCCCTGCTTATTCCCGAAATGCTTAAGCACATAATTGGCCAAAAACGCGACTTGTTCATTTGAGTATTTGTACCGGAATCCGGGCATCTGTACACGCTGCCCGTCTACAGTTATCTCGCTACCATCAAGGATGACCTGTACAACACTGCTACCCTTTGGATCATTAACCGAACGGGTGCCAACGAGATCGGCATAGCTCGACTGGCGTCCGCGACCGTTCCAGAGATGGCAGCCCGCGCAATCACCTGCGAAGAGTTTTAAACCTGTATCGGAAACTATCGCACTCGTCCCTGGCAGAACCGAATTGGAACGGCTGACGGACTCGGGTGACAAATCCGTATCGGATGCATCTCCTAACTTGGAGTCCACTGTCCGTAGATATTTCAGCATCGAACGCAGATCCGCTTCACTTAAGTACTGGAGGCTGTACTCAATGACCTCAGCCATAGGCCCCGAAGCGCTGCTTCGCCCTTGTGCGTGTCCAGTCTGCAAATAAGCCAGCAATTGTTCATCCCTCCAACCGCCTAAACCTGAGGAGTGATCAGAAGTGAGATTGGGGGCGAGCCACCCTTCGATATTTCCCCCGCTAAATGCGCGCCCCTCGCTAAGTGCAAATCCTATATTCCGAGGTGTGTGACATTCACCGCAGTGCCCAAGCGCATTGGTTAGGTAGGCACCTCGGTTCCATTGAACTGTTTGTTCCTCATTAGCCTGGAAACGCTGGCTTGAGAAGAACACTAAATTCCAGAACTTCAATCCCCATCGTTGATTGAAAGGAAAACCAATCTTGTTGGGAGGGTTAGGCTCGGCAGCTGGGGGCGTACTGAGCAAGTAGGCTTTAATGGCCAGCACGTCGTCACGACTCATGGCGGTGTAGGAGGTATATGGCATAGCGGGATAGAGGTTTCCCTCTCTGCCGATACCATCTCGCACGGCCTTCAGGAATTCTTCGTCGCTCCATGAGCCTATTCCGTGTTGTTTGTCAGACGTTATGTTGCTGGAGTAGAGCACGCCAAATGGAGTCAAAAATGAACGCCCGCCCGAAAAAGGCTTGCCGGACGCAGACGTATGGCAGGCGACGCAATCGGCCGCTCGAGCGAGGTATTCACCTCGTACAACGACGTCTGAAATTGGCGCACCTGATATGGGGGGAACGGGATCTGCGCCCCCGGGATGCATTAGTCGAAAGAACACGAATAGAAGGATGGTTAGCACTACAGCCGCCGCCATCCAGCAAAGTAACTTTAATTTGGTAGAAAATTTCCGCTTGATATCAACGTGAGCACCCGCGAGCATGTCAACCATGAGCTTTGTCCAGGCGAATAGGGAACTGATAAAAACGTTGTCCGGTAGCAGCAAAGACGGCATTAGAAAACGCGCCACCAAAACCCGCAGTCCCAGCCTCCCCAACTCCCCCTGGTGTTAAGTCACTGGTAATGATATCAACTTCAATCGCTGGTGCTTGATTCATCCGCACTACGGCGTAGTCGTGAAAATTACTTTGCTGAACACGTCCATTTTTGATTGTGATCTCTCCATACAACGCAGCGCTGAGAGCAAAATTGATGCCCCCCTCCATTTGCGCAATAACTGTGTCCGGATTGACCACTACTCCGCAGTCGACAACACAGATCACACGCTGAACGGAAATTTCACCGAGGTTACTTACAGTGACGTCCACGACTTGGGCCATGTAGGTGCCCCATGCATACAGCAGCGCAATCCCTCTGCCGGCGCCTTGCGGTAGCTTTTTTCCCCACGAAGCGAGTTCCCCTGCTCTCTTAACAACCTGATACGCACGTTCGTCCCCAGTCAGTAAATTCAGTCGGTACGCGAGCGGATCCTTTCCTGCTTTGATGGCCAACTCGTCAATGAACGTTTCTAGCACCAGCATATTCCGAGTGGCCCCCACGCCACGCCAGAAGCCGGTCACAATGGGGCCATCTTCCCGGACAAACTCCGAGCGATAGTGCGGCAGGTCATAGGCGAACTGAATTGACCCTTCCGCGGAGTTGCCGTCCAAACCATCCTTTAGCGCTCCGGGCGCCCAGCGAGCCAGATTGGAAGGCCCGGCGATTTTGTGCGAGATGGCCAACGGATTTCCATGCTCATCCAGCGAAGCCGACACTGAATGTGCGTAGGTACCGCGAAATATTCCCTGTTGGATATCTTCCTCGCGCGTCCAACTCACTTTGACTGGAGCGCTCACCTGCTTCGCTATTGCAGCCGCTTGCTCGACGTAGTCGGTCTCAAGTCTTCTCCCGAAGCCACCGCCCAAGTAATAACCGTTTAGGGTGACTCGTTCTGCTGGCAGTCCCAAAACCTTCGCTGCTGCATCCCTGGCGCGTGCGGGAACTTGAGTCCCGACCCATATCTGGGCGGTGTCAGCGTGGACATGCACCGTGCAATTGATGGGCTCCATGGGGGCATGAGCGAGCATAGGATTCAGATGAAAACGCTCAAATCGCTGGGGATCATCACGGATAACTTTAAGTGCGTCGCCGTCATCGCGCCCGACTACGCCCGTTTTGCTCAACGCATTTTTCATCAGCGAATCAATATCTGCAGTCGACAGGTCAGCGTTCTGACCGTAGTCCCATTCGATGCCTAACGCTTCCATTCCTTGGCGCGCATACCACGTGTTTTCTGCAACCACAGCCACTGCAGCCGGTAAGCGAACCACTTGCCGTACTCCGATCAGTGATAATGCCCGTTGATCATCGACCGAGCGAAGCTTGCCTCCGAATACAGGACAGGCTTTGACGCAAGCAAAAAGCATCCCTGGAACAACTGCATCTATTCCGAACAACGCGCTGCCATCGACCTTAGCGCTCGCGTCCAGGCGACTGACCGGCTTCCCGATTATCTCAAACTCACTTTTTGATTTGAGTGGAATAACGCTGGGTAAGGGCAAACGTGAGGCGGCACTCGCCAGTTGACCGTAAGTGAGGCGTCGGCTGGTCTGTTCGTGAAAAACCGCGCCGCTTTTGGCGTGGCACTCTTGCACCGGTACTCCCCACTGCTCGGCCGCTGCTCGTACAAGTACTAAACGCGCCACCGCTCCGGTCTGGCGCATCGGCAGCCAGAGAGTTCGTATGCTCAGTGAGCCACCCGTAAATTGGTCATGGCGCTCTCCTCCGTACAGCTTTGCATCCGCAGGCGCGTGCAGCAGCACAACTTTGTCCAGGTCGACTTCGAGTTCTTCCGCGATTAGCATTGGTAGCGAGGTGTAAGTGCCTTGACCCATCTCCACTCGGCCAACGGTAATTTCTATACGCTCATCCGGGTGAATGGTGATAAACACATTAGGGCGGAACTCAGTCTCCTGGTCTTCACTAGCAAAAAGTGATTCTGGAATGGACGAAAAACCGACCAGCAACGCTCCGCTGATCACAAGCGACCCCCGCAAAAATTCACGCCTCGTTGCTGTAATCTCCGAGAGGTGTGCGCCATGAGCCGAGGGGGAAATGAAATGTTTAAAACGCATCACTCCACCTTACCTTGAGTGGACGATGCCGCCTCTTTTATTGCGTCTCTGATGCGAGAGTAAGTACCACAGCGGCAGATGTTGCCACTCATCGCGTTGTCGATATCTGCATCCGATGGCGAATCAACGGTTTTGAGTAATGCGACTGCAGACATGATCTGACCAGACTGGCAATAACCGCACTGCACCACTTCGTTGGACAGCCAGGCTGTTTGTACCGCTCGCCCTAACGTCGAGTCAGCCACTCCTTCGATTGTCGTGATTTTTTTACCCACAAGGCCCGATATCGGCAGCACGCAAGATCGCACCCCAACATCATCTACATGGACTGTGCAGGCCCCACACAGCGCCATCCCGCAACCGAATTTGGTTCCCGTTAGATGAGCTACGTCACGCAAAGCCCAAAGCAACGGAACGTCCGGACTGAGATCGAAGGATTGGTCCACACCATTAATATTCAATACAAACACAGGCTCTGCTCCTTCTCCGGTCGTCAATGAGACCCGATCATGGATTTCCACAATCTCATATGATTCGGTGCCGATGGGCACTGCCCACGGCAGAATGATTGTCTCCATGAGCAGATGCATAGGCTTGAGTATTTGTGCTCTTTTCAAGAAAGTTTGTGCTTATATCGCGTCCGGTACTCGTTCGTGCCTACCGTCGTTTTCTGCCAGCCAAAATTTATCGGTATCCGGCCCTTTTGCCGCATCAGCTGCGTTATCCCGACACTTCGATCGGTAATGCTCGCGACCGTTTTGGCCTGGATTTCGGCGCAAGCCCAATCCTGATGCGGTTGGGTTGCTGCTGATTTTTCATCAAGGCTAGCAGACGTCCATTTCGATACTTCGTTGGCGTCGATCTATGCGGGATCACATAACGAACTCCCACATCAGACTCAAAAACAGTATTTTTTAAACATCTTGTCTGTAACTCCTGAGGATCCGCTGTCCAGGAATTTTCCCAGCACAAATTTTCCATATTCGCACATCCATACAAGCGCGCTTCTTCAGTGAGCCTGAGGATGGAGCCTTCGAAACCCATTTGGAGATGTGTCATGCCAACTGCAAAAGCAGCACCCGGCAAAGGCCTAATCGATCCTTCCAACCACGCTTTGATTTTGATCGACTTTCAGTCGCAAATGTCATTCGCGACTAAATCTATAGACGCTGTCACCCTTCGCAACAACGCAGCGCTGGTCTCTAAAGCAGCGAAGGAATTTGGTGTTCCAACGATTCTCACAACGGTGGCAGAAAAAAGCTTTTCAGGCCCAATGTTTGAAGAAATCACATCCGTTTTTTCCGGGCAGAAGCTCATTGATCGAACCAGCATGAACACGTGGGAGGATGAGCACATCGTCGTTGAGGTGAACAGAATTGGTCGCAGCAGAATCGTGCTCGCAGGCCTTTGGACGTCGGTTTGCATCGTTGGACCAGCGATATCGGCTTTGGAACAGGGATTTGAGGTCTATGTCATTTGTGACGCTTGTGGTGACGTTTCTGATGAAGCCCACGAGCGCGCGATCGCCCGAATGATTCAAGCAGGCGCACGCCCAATGACCGCTCTTCAATACCTTCTGGAGCTGCAGCGTGACTGGGCTCGTGGCGACACCTATAACGAGACGGTAAAAACCTCCATTGCTCATGGCGGTGCCTATGGTCTTGGCTTGATTTACGCCAAAACGATGTTCAACGCATCGGAAGCTCACTGAGATTAAGTCTTCATAAGGGGCAAAAGACGCAATCAGCTGATCCGTGCGGACAAACGGCCGTATTAATGTTATGGGGCGGCCGAATCTGGACGTATGGACCGGCTGACTAAAAGATGACGGTTGGCATTTTAAATGCTCGCTCAGCGCCCATCCGAACGAAACAGGAGCACTCAGATCAAAGCTGGCGAGTTGGCTAGCATTGTGAAGTTGAGTACCTGTTTTTTACCGACGATGAAGATGCAATTAATTGTGTTGAGTATCTGTTGGCGGGGTTGCGCAGCTGATCCTGCACTTGCGGTCACGCCTAGAATGGTAATTTGTTGTAAGCGTTCCCCAAGGTTACACGCATGATTCTATTGTGGTCTCGCATCCATCAATAGATTGATTCTTGTGCCGTCCAAGTCGCGTAAGGGTTGGATTGCCTTTGGTTTAAGAAACTATAGGGATCTCAGTAAGGAATGCAAGCATCTGTTGCATCGCGCAACTGGTCATAGGAGTTGACCAAAAGGGGTTGGCGATTTTCCACATTTCATGACGGCGTCAAGAAGTCGCAGCGGTGCTACGGTCAGGGCTCAAACATCCATTAGAATTTAAAAGTTAGCACAAACAAACAAGTTCCATGGTCTCTGGGGATCTACACTCGAGTCGCCTACCTGATTAACTGCCGAGCGTCATCATCGACTGATGCCGCGGCAGCAGGTTATGCTAATCCATGAGCCCGACGAGTGACCCATGCGCGAATTTCATAGCTACGAACCTCGATCAGGTCACGGCCTGGATCACGATCCGCTTAACGCCATTATCGGTCCTCGCCCCATCGGCTGGATCTCCTCGATCAGCGAAGAAGGCATCGTCAACCTTGCGCCTTACAGCTTCTTCAACGCGTTCAATTACAAGCCCCCTATTATTGGTTTTGCCAGCATTGGCTGGAAAGACAGCGTCAGCAACATAGCGGCGACACGCGAGTTTGCCTGGAACCTGGCCACTAGGCCGCTGGCTGAGGCAATGAATGCCACTGGTGCCCCCGTTAGCCCACAAGTTGATGAGTTCGACCTGGCAGGTCTCACTCATGCGCCTTCGCGGCTCATAAAGCCACCCAGAGTGCAAGAAAGCCCCGTGTCCTTCGAATGTAGAGTGACGGACATCGTGCAGCTCAAAACGACTTTGGGGCTGGCCATCGATACTTGGCTGGTGCTGGGGGAAGTGGTGACCGTCCATATCGATAGACAGCTGGTTAAGTCTGGCGTTTACGACACGATTGGAGGTCAACCCATTCTGCGTGGTGGCGGCCCGTCAGACTATTATGCCATTGATCAAAGCCAGCATTTCGAACTACATAGACCACGGTCAATTATCGGAGCTGCTACGCGCTGGATGCGAGGAAAACTCCCTCGCGGTAATTGATCAGCGTTCGGCCTTGCTCAAATGCATTTCAACGGCGCGGAAACCTCTTTGGCAATTGAGCCGTGTTCGGATCCCTAACGCAGGGGGCATCCTGCCTATACGTATGTATGGCGAATGCCCTGTAAGGATGAAGTGTCATCATTTAAGTCAGCGTCGGGTTGCTGGCCTATTTTTGCTACTTTATAGGTATGACTTCATGGTGAGAAATACCAGCTTTCGATGCAAGACATCACCAGGAGTGATGGTAAAAACAAATCGCTCCCCATTGAATCGTCCGTATTTGATATTAAGCACGCTGCGAACAGGCCGCCATGAGCTGTCAAAATCCCAGGGCCGTCTGTGACCGATTTTTGGATGGATAACTTCCATTGAGAGTTTATGCTGCAAGACACCCTAACGCAGAACGGCATGACGGGTGACGCATCGACACACATGGACGCGAATCAAGGTGGCTACGACCTACTCGTCATGCACCGGTGCATTCGACGCGTGCGGTATGTCGACACGCACATAGGTGCGCATTACGTGATCCCAGAGTGGCGAGGACACACCAAAGTTTTTCTCGATCCCCTTGCGATGGTGCAGGTCGTGATTGGCCACCAAACCGGGAATAAACCGATAGGCCCAGTGCTTCGGGCGGTGCATCACGTAATGCAGCGAGATGTAGCTGAAGTAGCCCAGCACTAATCCGGCGAACGCCGAGGTCAGGCCGCAGAACCAGGCAAGCAGCAAGAGCCCCGCGTAGATCGAACTGGTCTTCCAACTGGACACTCCGATGAAGGCAAGTACGTCGACATGGTGCGTCCAATGTTCCTTGCGGTAGAGCGAGTGGAATAAGAAACGGTGTACCAAGTACTCAATCAGCGACCAGGCCAACAAACCGATAATCATCTGGCCTGGATGGAAAGTGCCTATGCCCAGGGCAATTATTATGAACAGTGGCGCAGTAAAAAAATCCAGGTAATAAGCTTCCGCTGACATCTTCCATTTGTTCGATACGGCCATATTTAACACCCTGATTTCATGAGTTTTAAAACGCTAGATTGTTCCAGCCATGGTTTTTTACGAGCGTCCCGTACAGTCGTTAAAATAGCGGCAGTACCCACAGACACGAACACCGCCCCCGGCGAATACAGCACGCTGACCGAGCTCCCAATGAGATAGGCGGACGCATTGCCTTCCTGGGAGGAAGTGAATTCGACTGACCGGCCGCCCTCTGTGATGAAGCTCACAAGGGGATGATAACTGACTGTATCGTCCCGGCACCGTAGACATTTTCCAGCCACTGAGAGCCTCGGCATCCTGTCGTAGCGTAGCGATCTATTTCTGGAGCTACTCCAGCAATACCGGCATTCCGGCCTCATGCCCTAGATCTCTGCCGTAAGGGTTTAGCCGTATGGATAACTACAGTTGGCCGACGACGGGTCTTGCATCGCCCTACCGGCATTATTTACAAGAATATCGATGCGGCCCAAGACGGCCTCAGCCCAAGCGGCGAACTCAGTAACCTGAGTTTCCTGAGTTAAGTCTACCGGTCAACCCTCTGCTTCAAAGCCAGCGGCGCGTAACTTCGCAACCCGCTCATTGATGCGTGCGCTGCTTGCCGTAACGATCAGCTTGGCCCCTTGAGCCCCAAGACGATGGGCAATAGCCATACCGATTCCAAGCTCACTGCCGGCTCCACTCACAAGCGCCACCTGATCTGCCCAGCTTGAATTCATCATCCTGGCCTCTGTTGAAGGTTTGCGAAGCACACGAATGGAGGTTTAGCAGATAGCCGGAAACGTCGGTTTAGGATTTGGTCGCTGACTTCGACAAACTGCAAATAAAAAGGGCCCTCGGAGGGCCCTGTTGTACTCAAATCGGACTCACTTGGTCAGCCAGGACTCAACGGTCGCGGAACCGTGCTCTGCTTTCCATTCCTTCAGTTGATTGTGGTTGCCACCTTTGGTTTCGACGACTTCGCCAGTGCCAGTGTGAGGGTTTTTATAGACCTTAAACATGCGTGGCTTGCGGGTGCCGACACTTTAGGGTTAGAGCCGAGTAAAACGCTCCATGCTTACCAGCGAACACTGAGCGTTCAAGTTCGATGGTAAAACACCCTGTGGAACGTAACTCTATCTCCCCCCCTTGGCTAACTCGCTCGGACAGGGTTACTACCTGCGAACAGATCCTGACTCAAATCACCGTGACAGCCGCATTCAACATCAACACCACAATCAAACCGACCACGGCTACGATGGATTGAACCACCGAAAT
>Ga0209913_1001312_pt1 | contig 14326 bp, 9 predicted proteins | sample PersoiDNA2013203_FD_185805 | JGI IMG/M metagenome (GOLD analysis project Ga0209913, IMG submission 185805) | Permafrost soil microbial communities from the Arctic, to analyse light accelerated degradation of dissolved organic matter (DOM) -... | ecosystem: Environmental > Terrestrial > Soil >... | reverse complement strand
GCCCGCAATCGACAGCGTGGCGCGGTCGGCGTAATTGAGCGTGGTCACCACAAACAGCATGAACAACACTAAATAGCGGATATGACTTGCTTTGACATTTGCGCCTGCGGCGGCGCGTACTTGACTGACACTCACTGACCGATCTCCCGACTGACACGGCACCGGATCACACCGACGACAACGCAAGGCGGGTCATACCACTGGATTAGCGTTGTGGTGATCTCCAGCTCAAGTTGGCATCACCTGCAAGGCGGCGCAACGGTATTTATTATGGAATAGCTACATGATGCCGCTTGTTATCAGTCATCATACAACGATAGCGCAGTATAAACAGCCGATTTTTGTTTGGCAAACGAATTATTGCGGCTTGCCAAAAAATCGCGCAAAGCCTCAAAGGACGCGGCCCTTGGTACCGCTACCAGCATTCAGAAGATCTAGTTAAGATAAAGTGAGACTAGCTAAGTTACTTTGTGGGGATCAAAGAAAATCGAACAATTCAGCTTCCCTGAAGGCAAGTTGTCTGACAATGCCTGCCAGCATAGAAAAGATCTGGCGACATAAAAACAGCCATCATCGTTACGGCGAAGATGGCTGTCGTGATATTGAAGCGATATCTTATTTAGGTAATAGCTGCGCCCGGATCTCCCCGCCCGGATGTGCGGCACTATGAACATTGACATACAGTCCACCGGCCATATAGGCCGCGTATTGTTCGTCGGTGAACTTGGCACCAGCCGGCACACTCCAGCCGTTTTCGCCATTCTTGGTCAGTGCGACAATGACCGGCCCGTTAGCGCCGACCATGCCAGTATGAATATGCGCCATCTTGCCTTCGATGCCGCTGGTGGTGATGCCGCCGCTGACAGACTTATCGGCGCTGACATTGATATTGGCAGTAGCACTGGCGCTTGAATCATTGGCGGGCACTTCGCTAGCCCCCTTCAACTCGGCGCTGACACTCTGCGCTGCCGCCGAACCAACTGCCAATGCCAGCGACAACAGCAACACCGCATTGGCTTGCTTGATCATACTCATCATGCTTTCTCCTGGTTTTCACATCGATACCGGCCTGTATCAATGGCGATTCTGGCCGGCCAGCATTCAGCCTGCAAGCAGGCAGCCCTACTCAACCCATCAAAATGACGGCCACTGCCAGCAACGCCGCTAATTCCAACTACAAAGGTGCGGGTCAACGTGGCCGTAGGCGCAAGGATATCTCAACCGGCATTCCCATGTGCGCCGGTCATCAACGTAAGCGATTTGGAGAGCCGCGTGAGCCAAACCCATTCGCTATGCGGCACGCCGATTGGCATGTTGGACGATGGCATTGCGCTCATCGGCGGTCAGTTCGAGCATGTCGGCATAGACCAGATCAACAGCTTGCTCATAGGTTAGTGTTGAATCAAGCGTCATCTTCTCCATCAGCAAGGCATTGGATTTTTTCAAATTACCATCGCATACGTCACGAATGAAGGCAAGTTTGCAGTCGATCTCGCTATCTGCAACACGGACCTGATTTTCCTTAGCTTGCCAACTGCGCCAGCGCCAAAACCAAATGACACTCCCCACCCCCAAGATGCCACCGATGATCAAATATCGCATCGCATTTTCCGCCCGAATATAAGTTTTTTTAATTGCACTTGGCGAGGTGATCAGGGCCATCCTCGCAGTCACATTACCAGTGTTCTGTTCTTGCTCAACGTCAGTCATCACATCTCGATGACAGTGCTGAAATCATGCCATTGAGGTTAACGAGAAACAATCAAAATCAAACAACATACCAGGTAGATTTGGCGAAAAAGACGAAAAGATTGCACAAAAAAACGCGCCCCTGAATTTGTCAGCATGACGCCAGCATTGCGTCAGTCACGTGTCAGCAATCTTGATCTGCGATTACTGGGCTGCTAGGGCGGCAACATCTATGCAGCCAAATTCCAGACCCACCTCACGTCTGCGAATTCATACACATTGCCATTTGCGCTCGCTCCCCACCGATCAAATACGGCACGCATCAGTGGCAACTGATCCTACGCAAAAAATAAGTCTTCTCCGCGAACCAAAGATTTGAGAACGCAAGTTATCGAACTGCGATTGGCACAAAAAAATTGAAAACTTTCCATCTGATAGAAGAGAGAAAAATCAAAGATAACAACGAGAAGAAAGATCGATTTTTGCAGTTTAAAATCCGTCTATTTTTGATACTTAATCCATTCAATTTAAAACTACAAAGATGCAACATTCGAAAATCCTACAACCCTTGCTACGACTGATTTATCGCACGGAACAAAGTCATTTCCAATATGATTTTCAAAATACGAAATGCTGACTTTTATCAAAAGAAAAATGATCGAAAAATATTTTTTTGCAATAGAATCTGGGTGCGAATACACCGGCAATACGGCCTTCATTTCGGCAGGAAAAATCTGCGTAAAAATTCTATTTTTTTCTTCAATTTTTATTGTTTTCGCTAAACAAAAATTTTGCATCTATCCAAACAAAACCTCATGGAGGAACAATTTGAGTATCCGAGTCGCCATACTGGATGATCATCCATTAATACTTGCGGGGGTTAGGCTAACGCTGGAAAAACTCTCCGTATGCGAAGTCATGATTTCCTCGTGCATCATCAGTGATCTCTACGAAAAACTTCTCATCACGCCATGTGATGTTGTCATCCTGGATTACGCCATGCCAATGGAAGTGATGCCCGACGGTGTGCAATTGATCAAGACACTGCGTCATCAACATCCAAAAATGCAGATCATTATGCTGACAACAATCGACCACCCGATGGTAATCAACAATTTGGCGACGCAGGATATTGCGGGACTGCTGAGCAAGGCTGACCCACTGGAACATATTCTTACGGCATTTGCATCACTGCGTGTGCGCGAACGCTACTACTCACCCACAATCAGTCGTATCCTGAAAGGGCAAGGAACCACGGAGACCAAGGGCTTGCACCTGCTCAGCCCAAAAGAATTGGAAGTCTTGCGACTACTCGTCGATGGCTTAAGTGTCTCGCAGGTTGCCACAAAACTGGCGCGTAGCAAGCAAACCATCAGCACACACAAAATCTCTGCAATGAATAAGCTCAATATTTCCACTAATGCAGAATTGTTTGAAGCAGCTTATCGCTACAACTTTAATCGGCGCGAAAAATAAAAATAAAGTTTCCTACGGACGGTTTTCCCCTCACTTAATTCATCCATCTTCCTCTAATGACAAGAGTCCATCGATTTGTGCAATGGCTTTCTCGCTTAGTACAATAAATTTACTACGCGCCTGTACATGCTGATCAACCCGCTCCAACTGTACGGCGGCGACAAAATCATCGATGGCTTTGGTCAAGGTAACAAACTCCATAACAGCAATCGCCCCCTTGACGCGATGTAGCCAGTGAGACAATTCCGCATCACCATACTTCGGGATCACTTCCAGATCCTGTTTCAAGGTATCTCGAAAGACCCGCAATACGGTCAGTTTGCCTTCCGCCCCCAACTCCACTTCGAGATGTTTGAGTTGCCAGGAGCTGATCGGGTCATTGCCAGGCAGGTCAAAATTGGCAAAAGCCTGATAACGTTCGGCCTCGTCGGCAACCTCTGCCAATGCAGCAACTTGCGGCAGTAATTTTTCGATGCAATCTGACAACATGGTTAAGCCAGTTGGCTTGACCAAGCAAGCATCCATTCCAGCATCCCTGGCAATTTGCTCATCCTCGGGGCGGGTGCTCGCAGTAATGCCAACTACCGGCATCCGCCCTAAACCCTGCGCATGTTCGATTTCCCGTATGTAACGCACTAAGGCGTAACCATCCAATTCTGGCATGTGGCAATCCGTCAATACCAAGGCGTAATTATTGAGGCGAAGAGCAGCGAAGGCTTCCAAGCCATTATTGACAACGTCACAATCGAAATGAAGGCGCGCCAGGAAACGTCGAATGACTTCCTGATTCGTGGGATTGTCCTCTGCCACCAAAATGCGCCCGTCTCTGCGTGGCTGCGCTTTGGCAGGTGCGACAATTTGATCAACGTCCTTCCCCTCATCCCCCTTGACCGCAACCAGGCAGGCCTGCCTGAGCGTTACCCATTGCACCGGATTGGCATTGATTTGCAAGATGCGCGCGGCACCTTCGGCTGCCCCCCAACTCAGCTCGATCTTTCCGGGCTTGGTACTGATGCCGATTTTTAAATCCGCCTTGGGGTCATCCACCACGACCATCCCCAGTGCCGTCAAATACATCTGCACTGCGGTGCGAATATTGTAGTCAGGCAGCAGCAACCACACGCGTTTATCGCGCAGGCTGGCAATCGAACAATCTCGTTCCGCGATTGCCAATGTCAGTTCCAATTGGGCGGTAGTACCGACGTTTTCAATGCTATCGATTGTGATGTCACCATTCATCATGGTCATCAGTCGCCGACAAATACTCAGCCCCAGACCGGTGCCGCCAAATCGCCGACTGATAGAGGAATCTTCCTGCACAAACGGTTCAAACAGACGAGATAGCTGATCCTTGGAAATTCCTTTGCCAGTGTCTTCTACCATCATGTGCAAACGTTGGTAATCGCTGGCATCCTCTGCAACCCGAATACGAAGAATGATGCTGCCATGTGCGGTGAACTTGATGGCATTGCTCAGAAAATTAAACAGCACCTGACGTAGCCGAGTGCCATCAACAATATGCCGGGCAGCCACGACAGCATCAACTTGCACACGCAACTGCAAACGCTTCTCTTGCGCTCGGCCGGCAAGCAAGCCGAAGGCTTGGTCACACAGTTGGCGCAAATCGACTGCGGTATAGCTGAGTGACAAATGACCAGCTTCAATCTTGGAATAATCCAGAATATCATCGAGAATTGCCAGCATAGTCCCCGCTGAGTCGCGCATCATTTTTACCAGGCCGGCTTGATCATTGCTCAAGGGAGTATCTTCGAGCACTTCGGCCAACCCCATCACCCCATTCATTGGCGTGCGGATTTCATGACTCATCATGGCCAGGAATTCATCCTTGGCGCGCGATGCAGCCTGCGCCGCCTCGGTCACGGTGTGCGACGCCGTTTCGTGCTCCTTAGTGATATCGCTCCAGTAGCCATTCCAGGTAACAGAGCCATCCACTTCCCGGCGCGGCACAATATGACCGGCAAGCCATAAAAGCTGACCATCATTATTGACGCGAAACATCGGGCGCACTGGTTTGAGAGTGGCAGCAGAGCGCCGGACTTGTTCTTCCAGACCGGCACGATCTTCCGGCACCACCCGCATCATGGCATTGCGCTCATCGGCCATCATGACCTCGGCGGAAATCCCAAACAAGGCAATGACATTGCCGCTGACAAAGGTGAACGACAGCTTTCCTGCCGGGGCCTGATGCAATTGAAACACGACCACTGTCAAATTCTCGGTCAAGTCCCTTAAGCGCCGCCCTGTTGCTTCCGCCAGCGCAAGCGCACGACGTGATTGACTCAGATCAATTAACAATCCAACCATACCAATCACGCCATACTGCGTCGTTGACAAAACTGGTGTCATCGAAAATAAGGCAATGCTTTCATTACCTTTTCCGTCGACATACGTAATTTCGTCTACAAACACTTCACCATTGTTATTTGCATTGCGCCGAATATCAGCAAGCGTTTTTTTCAGTGTGCTGGAAAACGGCAGCACATCCGTTGCGATCACGCCAATGACTTCACTACGCGAGAGATCAAACAAAATTTCGAAGGCGCGATTGATCGCAAGTAGGCGACCGTCATGATTTTTGATCAGCATCGGATGCGGCACAGCATCCATGGCAATTTGCAACAACTGCACTTGATCGGCAAGACGCTGCTCGGCGAGCATGCGTGCGCGCGTTTCGTTGCGCCGCCTACTATACAAATACCACGCCCCCAGCAGCGACAGCAATGCAATCAAGCTCGCGACGAACAATGACCAAGGCAGCGCGGCCCAGTCAATAGCAGCCTCGACTGGCGGCGCCAGCCACTTGTTACGCAACTGCCGCATTTCGCTCTCGGATAGTGCTTGCAAAACACGGTTAATCAACGGCAACAAGGCACTATGGCGCTCATTGAGCGCCAACGACAGTGGCATCGGTTCATTGAGTGCCAGACTGACCTTCAGCTTTCCGGCATAAGCACGCTTGATCATCAAATCAACCGCCATCAAACTGGTTGCACAGGCGTCAACACTGCCTTGTTCGATCAGATCGAGTGCCTCTTTCAAGCTATCCGTTTCAACAATCCGCACGCCTGGCAACGCGCTCTCCACCACTTGTGTATCCAGTAATTCAGTGCGCACCACTGCCACGCGTGAACCGGCCACGTCGTCCGGTGAAGAAAAGGTGGGATCAGCCTGACGCTGTACCAGAACCAGCCGATATCGCCCCAACGAATCGCTAAACAGCATCTGATTGAAATTCTTGTTTCCTGGTGCGACACCAGCAACGACATCCAACTGTCCTTGCCCGGCAGCCTTGACGATATCATCCCATTTATTGATTTTTGCGCGTTCGAAGCGGATACCTAGCGTGCGTGAAAAATACTCCAGATAGTCATTGAGCATGCCATCGGTCTTACCCTGCTTATTAATGAAGGAAATCGGTTCCCAGTCGGTCGAGTAACCCAGTGCCAACGGCGGTAATGACGCCAGATAAGAACGCTCCAACGGTGTCAGATCGATTCGTTCCTGCAGGGCTTCGTGAACACCATCGCTGTAGTAATGCCCTAACCAAGACGAAATGACAGAAAAACGTTTGGTGTCGGTAAGTTTTTTTAAACCATTGTTAAGCCCCGCCAACAAACCTTGATCGTTTGATGCAACCGCAAAACGAAAAGCAAAGTTCACTCCAGGAATACCGCGCGTTTGTGCCAAACCCGCATTGGGCGCGCGTACCCGCAAATAATCAACCAGTGCGCCTGGGCCGATGTAGACATCGATACGTTCTGCCGTCAGCGCAGGCACGATTTCGTCGGCCGACAAGTGAACCAGCGTCGACTTCGGGAGCAAACTACGCAGCATGTCATTCAATGAAGACTCGCCCAAAATACCAATACGTGCATGCGACAAGTTTTGTAGATTACCGTAATCCTTTACGCTGACCCGACTAAGCAGACCCACTTTATCTTCCAGATAAGAAGTGGAAAATCCCAGACAGCGCTCGCGCTCAGTCGTGGCAACAACATTGAGTGCCATATCGATTTTTCCTGCACACAATGCCTGCGTGACCTCTTCGGCAGTCTTAAATTGACGCGTCTTTATGGTCACTGGCCGTCCAGCGATGATGGCACGCAACAAGTCCGGTCCAAGCCCGACCATGTCGCCTTCCGGCGTCAGTGCCTCAAATGGCAAACGTGGAAGAATGCCAACCGTCAGGGTGCTATGTTCGTCAAACCAATCCTTCTCCTCCGACGCAGCCGACACTGGCAATGCCAGCAAGAGGCCTGCAGCACAGCTCAGTAGGAAAAACGAAAGTGCCTGATAGCAGCCGTACCACCACGGCTTTTTTTTGAGTATGTTCATGTCGTCCTCTGAACAACGCCAACTGCCTCGATTTCAAGCCAAATTTCCGCTTAGGTGAGTAATTTGTCAGCAAATTAAACGGCATCAACGTCATTCCTGACGATGTGCGAGCCGGATTCTTTTTATTCGCAGTAAGCGAGAAATAGACGCGGCAAACCAATAATTTCAAGTTTTCACGTAATACGTCATCCAAACTCTTTCCATTGCTCTGCGGCACCAACCAGATTTCTCATGCACGTTCCTTTTCATTTTCTGGAAACTGATACGCCTGCAGAAGAGGTGTAGCGAAAAACCTGCACGCGCAGGAAGTCAAACCATGGATTGCAGAACCGGCCACCGTTGCCGTCCCCCGCGTCATGAAAGATCGACAGCATAGCGAAAATCAGCAAAGAAAATAATTGGACCAGTACTAGAAAATATATCGATATTATTACCAGTAAATACGCAATTCATGCACTCCAACAATCGACTTGAAATCACAAAATCTCACCAAAGAGAGTCAAAATTTGGCTTACTCCAACGTTAAAAAAATGGAACCCCGAATACAGGCGCAAGACGACCCGACCATCTGCGGCTCAACGCTTTTGGAAAAATTGCGCGTGGCAAAACAGTCACCGCAAGCGACCAAATAAGGAAAAGAGCATCTTGCGATACAATCGCAAGGCATTTTTTTGCATATAAAAGTGCCGATTCGACATTGCAAAAAAATAAAATAGGTCACCGTGCCTCCGCTAACCAGAGGCGATCCTCAGCAAGGTGAATTGCACTTTGATCACAGCGCGGGCATTGCATCGCACAACTCGTCGGACCAATCTAATAAGGAGAGACAATTCATGACGTATTCCGCATCCGCTACCCGCTACGAAACCATGCAATATCGCAATTGCGGCCGTAGCGGTCTGAAGTTGCCATTGCTGTCGCTGGGCATGTGGCACAATTTTGGCGACACCAATGCGCTGGCAACCCAACGTGACATGCTGCGCACTGCGTTCGACCTCGGCATCACCCATTTCGATCTAGCCAACAACTACGGTCCTCCATACGGCAGCGCAGAAAGCAATTTCGGCCACCATTTCAAACAGGACTTTCAGCCCTATCGCGATGAGTTGATCATTTCGACCAAAGCAGGCTGGGACATGTGGCCCGGTCCATACGGTCAAGGCGGTGGCTCGCGCAAATATGTGCTGGCCAGTCTAGACCAGAGCCTCAAGCGCATGGGACTGGACTATGTCGACATTTTTTATTCCCACCGTTTTGATCCCGATACGCCACTGGAAGAAACCATGGGCGCACTAGCGACTGCCGTGCAGCAAGGCAAAGCCTTATATGTTGGCGTATCGTCCTATTCCCCGCAAAAAACCCAGGAAGCAGCCGAGTTGCTGCGGCAATGGAACATCCCTTGCCTGATTCATCAGCCGTCCTACAACATGCTCAACCGCTGGATCGAACAAGGTCTGCTCGACACGCTGGAGCAACAAGGAATGGGTTGCATCACCTTCACGGCACTGGCACAAGGCATCCTGAGCGACAAATATCTCAACGGTATTCCACAAGATGCACGCGTCAACCGTGCCGGCGGTGGCTCACTGAAAAGTGAGCATCTGAGTGAAGACAACCTGGCACGCGTGCGCGCACTCAATGAAATCGCCAAGGCCCGCGGTCAGACGCTGGCACAAATGGCACTGGCCTGGGTGTTACGCGATCCCCGTGTCACTTCAACGCTGATCGGCGCTAGCAACAGCAAGCAGATTCGTGAGAACGTCGCGGCCCTCGATAACCTGGTGTTCACGCCGCAGGAATTGGCCGCCATCGATGCTCAGGCCAAAGAGGGACAAGTCGATTTATGGAATGTGTCGTCGCGTCATTGAGACGACATCGCTGCCGTCAGCAATGACGGCAGCGATTCATTGATTACTGCAATGCGGCGCGCACCGATGCTACCAATGACATGGTCGGCCGGCCAATCAATGCAGACAACTGACGACCATCATCGAACAAGGCCCCCTTTGCAGCGGCAGCATCCGAATCCGATAGCAGGTCGGCAATCTCTGCCGGCAAGCCGATCTGCACCAACGCTGCCTGATAATCCGCCTGCGGCAAATTCTGATAGACGACGGACTTGCCAGACTGGCGCGTTACCTCTGCGGCCAGCTCACTGAGCGTGTAAGCCTGATCACCTGCCAGTTCGTACACCTTGCCTGCGTGCCCGCTACCGCTTAAAACAGCGGCTGCCGCTGCAGCGTAGTCGCTGCGTGCAGCCGACGCAATACGGCCATCGCCAGCACTGCCATATAAAGCTCCCTGCGCGACGCCACCAGGGATGGCCGCAGTGTAATTCTCGGTATACCAGCCATTACGCAAGATCACAGCAGCCAGACCACTAGCGCGAATTGCCTGCTCGGTCTGCTCATGCTCTTCTGCCAGACCGAGTTCAGAGGTGTCTGCGCGCAGCACACTGGTATAAGCCAACAGCGCCACGCCAGCACGTTTGGCGGCATCAATCACTGCCACGTGCTGCGCCAGACGCTGACCAAGTTGATTCGACGAAATCAGCAACACCTTCTCGGCCCCCTGAAACGCCGTATCAAGGCTGGCCGGCTGCGTATAGTCGGCATGCCGCACCTGCACACCGAGCGCCGCCAGGTCTGCCGCCTGCTCAGGGTTACGAACGGCGGCAACGATTTTCCCGGCAGGGACAGACTGCAACAATGCAGTAATAACAAGACGGCCCAACTGGCCAGTGGCTCCGGTAACGACGATCATGATGCTTCCTTTATAAGAATGAACAGAAATGTGGCAACGAAACCGAAGCTTACCTACAATACTAACTTTTAGTAAGTACGCACAAAAAGGTTAGTGTAAAATAAAGCCATGAATACACGCGCCCCACTTCCACCCCCCCCTATTTCTCTCAAGGAGCGCTTACGTCGCGGTGAATTGTTTGCCGCCGACTGCCCTTCTCGCGAAGTCTTGAAGCACATCACCAGCCGTTGGGGCACGCTGGTATTGGTGGCATTACTGGATGGAACGCTGCGCTTCAGCGACTTGCGCCGCAAGATCGGCGGCGTCAGCGAAAAAATGCTGGCGCAAACGCTGCAGGGATTGGAAGGTGATGGACTGGTATTGCGCCGCTCACATGAGGTCGTGCCACCACATGTGGATTACACATTGACGCCGTTGGGATTAGAAGCAGCGCAGCGTATGGAAACGCTGACGGATTGGATCGAGATCAATTTGCCACTGATCCTGTCCAATCGGAGCAAATGAGGTACTACAAACTTAGGTATCATCTCCCATCGAATCCTGTCGGGAGCAGTCACTTGGGCTCTATTAACCTGAGTTTTTTGTCAGACCGACGCGTGATCATGTTTCCAAACAGCATGACAGCAACGATCGCCATTACCGATAGCAGGAAAACCAGGACATTGACTGCTCCAGAGACGGCAAACAAGCCGATCTTCATTGCCGGCAGCAGCGGCAACAATGCATTAAGTACCCAGCGCAGGCTGGCAACAATGAATTACATCAGGATCAAGAAAAACCAATGAAAACAGTCAGCCGCTCTACCCTCGGACTCATCGCCCTCTTCGCCATATTGCTCTCGGCATGTACCACTGCCGATGTGCGCACACCGGAACAGACCCGCGCGATGCTGGCACCGAGCGGTAAACTGCGGGTAGGCATGTATGCCGGCAGTCCCTCGTCCATCGTCGAAGGTGCTACGCCTGCTGATGCCAAAGGGGTGGGTTTCGATTTGGGAAAGGCACTGGCGGCCCGTCTGGGGGTGCCTTTTGAAGCGGTGGTGTTCCCTTCCAATGCTGGGGTACTGGCGGCGATGGCCTCGGCCACGATTGATGTCACCTTTACCAATGCCAGTCCCGAGCGGGCACAGCATATGGACTTCTCGCAAACCTATATGAACGTCGAGAAAAGTTTTCTAGTGCCGCAGGGTTCTCCGATTACCTCTCTGTCCGCCATGCAGCGCCCGGGAATACGTATCGGGTTCAGTAGCGGCAGCAGTACCGCCGAAGAACTCAGCCCACAGTATCCGCAGGCGGTCATGATCGCCGCGCCGACACTGGCACGCGCGGGCGAGATGCTGGCCGCTGGCAAGATCGACGCCTTTGCCACCAACAAGGCAATTCTGTTTCAATTAGGCGATGGCTTACCTGGCTCGCAGGTGCTGGCGGGACATTGGGGCATGGAGCACTTCGCTGCCGCGATTCCCAAAGGCCGCGAACAGGCACTGCCCTTCATGCGCAATTTCATCGATGAGGCACGTTCGGATGGTCTGGTGACACAGGCCATCAGCAGAGCAGGATTACGTGGAACGGTACCGGCTGCTGCGGCTGGATCAAGTCAGAAGTAAACCGGCGCAGACCGGTATGTGCAGCAATGCGCCCGCATGCGGGGCGCTGCTGCAACCGTCAATGAAGGAGTGCCTTGATGGTGCGGGCCGGGATTCACCGGACCGCACCGCAATTACTTAGCCGTCTGTGTTGATACGGGTGATCAGCGCTGCCAATACGGCTTCCGACTGATCGTTCTCGACCTGGCAGGTACCGGCATTCTCGTGTCCGCCGCCGCCATATTCCAGCATCAGCATGCCAATGTTGGTCTTCGCACTACGGTTCAGAATCGATTTTCCGGTGGCGAACACGGTGTTTTGGTTCTTCAGGCCCCACAACACGTGAATCGAGATATTTGTTTCCGGAAACATGGCGTAAATGATGAAACGGTTGCCCGCAAAAATCACTTCTTCATTGCGCAAGTCCAGGACCACCAGGTTCTGATGCACCGTGGCACAGCGACGGATTTGTTCCTTGCATTTTTCGGCATGCTCGAAATATAAATCCATGCGCTCCTTGACGTCTGGCGACTCCATGATCTGTTCGATCGTGTGGGTCCGGCACAGGTCAATCAATTCCATCATCAGGTTGTAATTGGAAATGCGGAAATTGCGGAAACGCCCTAGACCGGTACGCGCATCCATGAGGAAGTTCAACAGATCCCAGCCTTCCGGATTCAGGACTTCCTGCTCATTGAAGCGCGCCGCATCGCCCTTGTCGACCGCTTCCATCATTTCGCCCCAGGAGGAAGGGAAAACCGCGGGACCGCCGTAATAGTCGTACACCACGCGTGCCGCAGACGGCGCATCGGCACGAATGATGTGGTTCTCGCGCTCACCGGTGTTGCGCACGGTTTCCGACAAATGGTGGTCGAATGCAAGGTGAACGCCTGGCACGAACGGTAAATTGGTGGTGATATCGTTATCGCTGATGGCGATTTTTCCGTCCTGCATATCTTTCGGATGCACAAACAGGATCTCGTCGATCATGTCCAGATACTTCAACAGAACTGCGCACACCAAGCCGTCAAAATCACTACGTGTGACCAGACGGTATATTTTTGATGACATAAATGCCTGCCCTTATTAAACGGGAAAGCCTCATTTTACGCTGGTACAAGTCGCTAGCGCCAGCCACGGATGTTGGTCATCGAAACTAGAGGACCGCGCATGCTCTCGATGCACGCTTGCTCAGCAATGCCTGGCGCGCAATCGCCCGCCCGCCTGCCCGCCAGATAGTGCTGCGTTGACTCCCCAATGCATCCACCTGCAAAGCCTGCCGGGCCTGCATCATTATCTCAGCGCCGGAACTGATTTTGATGCGTATTGAAGCATCTCATCGGCCTTTTTATCGATCGATACCGGATTTCAAAGGTGTTGTCTTTCTTAAGGAGAATCGTTCGATGCCATAGGAAAACAAGGAATTGCCCGATAGAAGAGCGCGCTGCCTTTCTGTAGATTTGCGACATCAGCCAAAGAATCATCCCTCATTATTTCCCAATGGAATCTCGTTGTATTTCGAGAGCGTGATTGACGTATATCTTTGAGTTTATTGCTTTTTATGCAATATTGGCAAAGTCTAATTGACCATGTTGCACCGCGCCATTTCCAGGAAATTAATGCCATGAATTTATCCCATATGAAAGTTTCCAGCCGGCTTTACCTCGGTTTTGGACTGATCCTAGCCTTCCTCCTTGGGATTGCCATTTTTAGCTACACTCGCTTGTCCGCCCTGAACGACAACGTCAATTTCCTGGTCAACGACAGGTACGCCAAGACCGTGCTGGTCGACTTAATATCCAACAACGTTAATCTGATCGCGCGCGCAGTGAGGAACGTCGCCTTGTCCACCGACGAGACCATTACATCGCAAGAGCTGGCGCGAATAAAGAAAGCGCGAGAAGAAGACACTGCGACCCTGCAAAAGCTCAGTGATGTCATTGCCAGTGAAAAAGGCAAGATTTTGATGGCGGCACTAAAACAGGCGAGCGCTGACTATTATGTCGAGCAGGAGAATCTGCTCACGTCACTTGCCAAGGGCAATACCGACGACGCCAAAAAACTGATTTTCGGTGCCATGCGCACCAAACAATCTGCGATGTTTGGGGCACTGAGACAGCTCTCTGATTATCAACGTACCTTGATGAGCGACACCGTTACTGAAAGTCAGGAAACCTACCATCATGCCTGTGTGCTACTGCTCATCGTCGGCACAGCAGCGTTTGGATTAAGTCTTATCGCGGCGCTACTGATTACGCGCAGCATCATTCGTCAATTAGGTGGCGAACCTGACTATGCCATGTCAATTGCCAGCGACATCGCAAGCGGCAATCTGGCGCGTTCAATCACCATTCGTCAGGGCGATCAATCCAGTCTCATTGCGTCCATTAGAGTCATGCGCAATCGTCTTGCAGAGATAGTCGGTCAGGTACGCGCGGGTACCGATACGATTGCTAC
>Ga0209913_1001311_pt1 | contig 14332 bp, 15 predicted proteins | sample PersoiDNA2013203_FD_185805 | JGI IMG/M metagenome (GOLD analysis project Ga0209913, IMG submission 185805) | Permafrost soil microbial communities from the Arctic, to analyse light accelerated degradation of dissolved organic matter (DOM) -... | ecosystem: Environmental > Terrestrial > Soil >... | reverse complement strand
CGGGAAAAGAGCCAAATAAAAAATTGCGACTTTCGGGTTCAGAACGTCACTTAAAAATCCTTGCCAAAAAATGCGCAAACCTGATTGCGCCTTAGAGCTTGTCTCGTCCACAGGAATCAACGTTGATTTTGAATGCAGGGTCTGGATGCCCAAAAAGATAAGGTATGTCGCACCAATCCATTTAACGACCAAAAAGGCCGTAGCGGAAGTCAACAAAATTGCTGAAAGGCCAGTTAGAGCTGCAATCAAATGAACATAGGCACCGAGGTTTATGCCAAATGCGGCACAAAGACCCGCCTTTCTTCCTTGTGCAATACTTCTACCCAACATGAATAGCATATCGGGGCCTGGCACCAGATTTAGCAAGAGACTCGATAGAACAAATAAAAGATAAGTATGTAGTGTCATAACGCTTCCCGATGCAGTAATGAGGTACTACGATATTTCATAGACAGGGGTTTCGCAATTCACGACTGCTCCTTGGCGATTGCGGACGGAATGCTGCAAGTTTCGCAAAAGAAAAGCCACTCGTACAAGTGGCTTTTAATTTTTGAAGTGGCACAGCGGAATCAATTTCCGACCAACTTTATTCGGGCCCGACCAACTTTATTCGTTGTGGTGATTTGAATTAATAAAGTCCGTAATTTTTATCGCCGGAATCGCTCTATTTTATCAGCCCTGATTTTAAGCAAATGGAAGTAAAGTCTGTCTCCCAGTATTGGCGCGGGTTTCAGGCTGCTCATTTGGGTAAGGTCAGATTGACAATATTTGTAGATTTCAGACTATTCCCAATCGTTGTGCTTGTCGATTTGCTCGCAGAATTGACCCTGTCCAATTGACCCATCTTCCAGCGTCCGGCAAAGGCTGCGATCCTCAACGTCCAGACATCACTTTCAGACGCTGAGGAGCAGCAAGTACAAGGCTTAGCCGACTGGCGAGCTGCACAGCTGCATTTATTGACTTCATCCGGAAGACTCGGGTGCGCAGACATCCATAGGCGTCGGAATCTGGTTAAGAAAAAATCAAATTATCATGTAAAGTAATCAACACTAGCCATTGCCTGAGGTGCAATGCCGGGACGTCCGCAACTGGTCGTGTCGCGTCGAAAGCAACAGCATCGCTATGCATAAGCGAAGACAAAAATGCTTAGGCGCACATCGGGATGAATAAAAACATTCAAATGGGGAAAAAATGTATCTGGCCGAACTGACCATCCGAAATTTCCGTAAATTGCGTGAGGTGACGCTCAAGTTCCAACCTGGGCTCAACGTATTGGTCGGAGCAAATAATGTTGGAAAAAGCGCAGTGGTCGACGCACTGCGGGCATTATTGGCCGGCCACGATGAGCCCTATCCAAGGCTTGCAATCGAGGACCGACACAGCCCGAAAGGCGGGAAACAGGAAGGCGACATCAGCTTTCACTATATTTTCCGAGATTTAAAGCCAGATGACGAAGCTGACTTCCTCGCTGCGTTAAAGCCAGGGATGGACGGAAAGTTGGAGGCCCATATTCACGTTGAGTACGTCGAGCCAGACAACGCCGGCCGCTTTAAGGTGAAGCGCTGGAGCGGGGACCACAATGACGTTGCACTGACATCTGACATGATGGAGAACTTGCGCGGCGTGTACCTGCAACCGCTGCGAGATGCCTCGCAGAGCCTACGGCCAAGTCGGAACAGTCAGTTGTCCCGGTTGCTACACCGCCTAACTGATAAGGATGGAAGACAGCGAATCGATGATAAGTTGGCCCAGCTCGATGATGAGTTAAAAAAGCTGCCAAGCATTGCCGACACGCAATCGACAATCGACGTTCGACACGATGCCATGCTCGGCAACCAGTTTAAGCAAATCCTGGAAATTGGGTTCGCTGGCAACGATTTCCAAAAATTATCCTCTCGGCTCTCTCTCGAAGTCGACAAATTCGAGATCGAGCAAAATGGCCTTGGATTTAACAACCTCATTTTCATGGCGGTTGTGCTTAGCGAACTCTCCAAAAATCCGGACGCGGCCTATCGCGGTCTTATCGTTGAGGAGCCGGAAGCACATTTACATCCCCAGTTGCAGGCCGTCCTGCTCAAGTACCTGGCGAGCCTACACGCTGCCGGCGACGAAAAACCGGTTCAGCTTTTTGTGACGAGTCACTCCCCCAACTTTGCAAGCACAGCTAACCTCGATGCCTTGACATGTCTCTTCGAAGACGAAGGCAATGTGCAAGCCTTCTTTCCACGGGAAGCCAAGTTCGAAGATACAAAGAAGAAAAAACTTGAGCGCTATCTCGATGTCACCAAAGCAGAGATCTTCTTTGCCAAGCGCGTCATTTTCGTGGAGGGCGCCGCCGAGCTCATGTTGGTGGATGCGCTGGCTAAGCACATGAAACGTGACCTTCGAGATCACGGCGTGAGCCTTATCAGCGTGGAGGGGTTGAACTTTGATTGCTTTCTCCCATTGTTCGGCAAGAATGCGCTGAAGATACCCGTAGCGGTCCTGACCGATGCAGACCCGGCCGCAGCAGAGGAGGAGGAAGACGGAGCCAAGGTACCCGTTTATCCGGCCATGGGTGACGAAGTTGCACTTTCAGCTAATGCCCAGGCGCTGAAAAAGCTAGAAGATGAATTCATCAAAGTATTCTGCGGGATGAAAACGCTTGAATATGATTTGGCACTCCATGCTGACAATCGAACTGCAATGCTGGAAGCATTGAAGGAGATGCATCCAAAAATCGCAGAGTCATTGGAAAAGGACGTCGATGGTGCAGACGATGCCAATAAAGCACAAAAGCTATTCAGCGGCATGTTCGAGCGTCCCACAGGACGCACGAATGTTCAGAAGGGACGCTTCGGGCAAACCTTGGCCTACTTAATCAGAGAAGGTAAAAATTGCACCGTTCCCGCCTACATTGAACAAGCGATCAAACATGTTTGTCCCGATGTCGCTCCAGATCCGAAGCTTGCTCCCAAGGCCGCACCAGCTGTAGATGTCGCTGTTCCTGATGCGGAGGCGAAATGAAGCTCTCGAAAGAGCAGATCGCAATCATTGACGCCCCTCTCTGTCATTGCATGTGCAGGTAGCGGCAAGACGGCAACGGCGATACGGCGCGTCGTAAAAATGCGGAAGGATCTTGGGGATTCACGCGGAAGAATCGCGCTACTTTCATTTTCGAACGTTGCAGTGGACACCTTCCGTGAAGGTTACAGGGCTCATTCTCAGACATTGCCGCCAGGTCCCGCACGCGAGCGCGTAGACATCGATACGTTGGATGGCTTCATCGCCACCAACGTTCTGAGGCCGCATGCTTATCGAACCATGAAGAGTAAACGCTCCGCTTTCCTTGTCACCGGTGATGAAGATTTCCTGAAAAATTATTCCTATAAGGGGAATTATGGTGACTTCCCAATTGATATTGGTGACATAAATGTTGGCATCAATGGGGACAAGTTCGAGTTCTTTCGTTCATTTCAAAACAATCGAACAATACTAAACGAAGGTAAAGCAAAGAGTTGCATTGAAAAGCTAGGCGCGACAGGGGGCTACACCCACGAACTGGGGAGATATTGGTGTTTCCGCGTCTTGGCAAGTCAGCCATTGATACTCAAGGCTCTTGTTCGACGCTACCCACATATTGTGGTCGATGAAGCCCAAGACATCGGCCAGATGCATCAGCTGATCCTGGAGGTGCTCATTAACGCAGGTACTGAAGTGTCCTTGATTGGCGATCCCCATCAAGGCATTTATGAGTTTGCAGGTGCCGACGGTCAATTCCTGGCTACATACAAGGATCGCCAGGGAGTGGACAAGCTGCCGCTAACCACCAACTATCGGTCATTGCCTGTGATCGTATCGATCGCGAATGTACTATCCGGTCGTGGTGATACGCCTGATCGCGGTGTGGAACCGCCACCCAAAGGCGCTTACTTTATCGGTTACGACGATGACGAAATTCCCAAGCTCGTTGACGCATTTCATGCAGAGGTGGCCCGGCAGAATATCAAGCATGGCAATGCAGCTATATTGTGCCGCGCAAAGAAACATGCAGCAAAAATCACTGGCTCCGCAGAGGCGGGAGGTACTGGCCTGACGAAAGCACTCGCGACCGCGGCGGTGTTAAGAGATGGAAAAGCGGATTACCTTGGGGCGTATCGCTTGGCGTGTCGTGCAATCGTGAGCTTGCTCACGAATGCTCCTGATGGCCTGCTTTCTAAACTGTCCAATCCTGGTGATGATGGCAGCATTCGCGTCCTACGACGAAAGATCTGGGAATTTGTTCGTGATCCGCATAAAGGTCTTCCCAACAGCGCGCTTAATGCACGCAGCATATGGCATCCACAAATGGTTACCAACGCAAAGAAAGTGCTGACGGAGATCGGTGAAGAGACGGAATATGAAATTGCAGACAATGTTGGCCGTCGCTTGGCAGCAAAAGAATTGAAAGAAGAGGCTCTGAACGCCGGCCTAGATCTTGCAGCGCAGAACGGTCCGAGAATTCGGGCGGAGACGGTGCACCAGGTAAAGGGGGAAAGTATCGATGCCGTGCTTTATATCGCTGGATCCGCGGCAGCTAAAGCAATGCTAGATGGTGTAGATACGGAAGATGGGCGAGTTGGCTATGTAGCAGTAACTCGCGCGCGAGACCTACTATGGGTGGCCATCCCAAATACCATTCTGACCCAGGCAGTTAAGAAGAAACTTCAAGGATTTGGATTCCAACAGGCCGGCGGTGGAGTTTGAGAAGACTACAGAAGCCGACCGTGCCATCTTTCACCTTGCAATCAAATGGCATGCGTAGCCGGGTCAAAAAGCGCGGCACAATGAGCACCATAAATCGAGAAAAAAGTGAAGAGCAGAGTCTTTGATTGGAGGCGTCGTCGCAGTTGGCTCAATGCTATGCGTCGGTATCCAGTTCGATTTATAGGGGTCTTCTCCCGACGAAATAATCCGTTTTTGTAGCGCTAGGAAAACAGCGTATCGCCCCGCCTTCCCCGACCTTATTTGCTCAACTTCTTCTTCGGAGATTTGGTCTTCTCGCCAGCAAACCTGGTGAGCGCCAGCATCGTGACGGACGAAATAGCTTCCATCTCGAACGACTATCTCCATCCCGTTAAACGCGTAAAGTTTTTTCTCTTGCACAGCATTCCTCTGTGAAGTTGAATATCAACGGCTGAGCTGACCATGACCGCTCTTGGCCGATTGCGGACCTACGTGGCCGAACGTTCGAGCTTACACAGCTATTTCTTGAGGTTGGGCCTACCAGTCACTCGGCAACTTAAATCCGGAAATTGCTCCCCAGCTCGCCTCTGAATTGGCTGTTCCAATTACGTCAGACTTGGAACCAAGTCCCAATTGTAATTTAGTAAAAAATCCCGCCTTAATAGGCTGCAATCCATCGTGACCAGCAGTAAAGCGAACTTCATGCGCGTCGTTTATTTCCTCACGCGTGTTCGTGATGTAAGAGACCGACGGAGTGACATTGGGGACAGGGCCGCCATTGAGTGTCACCCAACACCCGCCATGCACAGTAATGTTTGAAATCAGAAAACCATTCGGCATATCCGTCGGGAGAAGTACTTCAGCTGGAGTGGTAGGAATAGTATTTGCAGGAATGAACGCGGCCTTCTTGAAGAAAGGAAGATTTTGATAACGAGTCATTCGCTCATAGTATAAAGTCTCAGCATCAGCGTACCGCGATGGAGACGCGCTAATTGCCAAGTTTGGCCTCGCATAGAGTATGAAAGAATACTGTTGGGTCCCAATAATTTGCGTACCCGCCGGCAAAATGGTGTAACGCTCAACTCCGAAATTTCTTTGAAACCATGGATGACCAGAACCTGGTTCGGGATTCTGAGGATTGTAGTCAAATCGACAAAACCAAGCATTGAAAGCATACCAAGTTTCACCGGCGGGAACGGTCATATTGAATTGTCCTGCTCGATATTCTTGGCAACTCGGGTCAAGTAACGCAGCTTTTACAGAGAAATAATCATTCTTCATCTACTATCCCTATCTAGTTAATTAATACTGACTGGTCGACAGTGCTTTGATTGTAAGGGAACTGATTCTTAATCATTTCTTACCGCTACGAATGATAAGAAAAAAGAGCAGAAAGATTTAGCGTCCAATGAAACCCTCCAATTGAATGTCCGTTCCTGGCCGGAAGCGGCCGAATTGGAAAATTGTCGATATTGGCCGTATCCCACAAATTAGAATTCAACAGGCCCAAAAATCAGTCTTGTCCCACCCAGTCGCGCCACAATACTGTCAGTACGGTCATGAGCGCTGGACCGATGAACAGACCCAGCAGGCCAAAGGTCTGGGCACCGCCGAGGATGCCGAACAAGACCAGCAGGAAAGGCAGGCGAGTTGAGTTGCCGATCAGCAGCGGCCGCACCAGATGTTCGGCGATCAGGACCACGGCGAAGCCAAAGATAGCGACGCTGATGGCGCTGATAGTCGCTCCTTGCACCAACAGCCAGAGTGCAGTACCGCAAAAAAAGATCGGTGCGCAAAACGGCAGCATGGCGGCGATCGCGGTCAGCAGGCCAAGCAGGGTGGCATGCGGTACCCCGGCGATTGCATAGGCAATGCCCAGCAGCACACCTTCACCAATCCCGACCACCACCAACCCGGCGACCGTGCCGCGTACGGCCGCGGTCATCTGGTGCGCCAGCAGGGCGCCAGATACGCCGAAGCCGCGGTAAGTACTTTTGACGAGATTGCCGCTCATCCTGGAACCGGCCAGGAAGATGACAAACAAGCTCATCAGCATAAAGCCGAACAAGATCAATCCATGTACCGCCAGAGCGCCGACATGCCGGGCAGTGATGACAGCCGCTTCGACATGCAAGCCTTTCAGAAAGGGCGAATCGTGCAGAGGCCGGGCCAGGTTTTCTTGCCACCAGGCCGTGACTTGCTGCGCACCGAAGGGCAAGTGACTGATCAGAGCGGGCAGCGGCAAGCCGTTCGCCTCGGCCTGCTTGAACCAGGCGATAAATTCGTGCGACTCGTGAACAGCCTGGGTGATCACCAGTAAGAAGGGCAGCACCACGAACAAGGCGACCGCCGTTGTTAGCAGCAACGCCACGCCTATCGTCCGTAGGTGCGAAGCGCGTGGCGTTTCCAGGCGCAACAGCAGCGGCCAGAGGGCGATGGCGATGACGCCGGCCCACACCACTGCGGGGATGAAATCGCGCATGACCCACAGCGCCAGCAGCACCAGAAATCCATATAGAGCGATCGATGCGGCGCGTTGGTTTTTGTTGCCGGCGGCTTCCGTTTCGTCTGGTTTGTGTTGGGTCATGGGGTTTCTTTTGTGGTTGATGCGTCGGGACAGGTCACGGGACGGTCGTTCAATCCCGGCTTGTCGATGCTGAAATTGATTCTGGCGCCGCTGCCATCCGGATACTGAATTCAGACATCCGCCGCAGAAAGCAGACGATCTAATTAAATAGTACTAGCCAACTTGGCTTGAAGAATAATCCTCGAATTCCCATTGCAAAACACGGGAAATTTTAGCCGCCAAGCTCATCCAGTTTTTTTCGTTCAGCGCTGAGACATATTGATCAACAAAATCGACTATGTCTTGCGGGCGGTAGCTATCTACCAAAAGTGTGTGACGTCCCCACGAAATGGCAGTTTCATTTTCGTTAAGCCATTTTGGCGTACAAACTCGAAGTCTAAAATAGTCTGCGCCAAGGCTATCGACAGAGCCGATAGCGAAAGTCATCCATATCGAGAAACAATCCGCTGATGTTGGCTCGTATTCAAATACCCCAATCGAGGAGTTGAGATCGACCGATTTTATTTTGGCTTTCATGGGCTCTTAACATTAGAGAAACTGCGGATGGAGCGGCTGCTAATGGCGATTGCCGCCGTCGAGCATTCCTATGAACTACGGATTGACATCGCTAGCAACCGCAGAAATTCCTTACCTCGTTTTTCTTTTAAAATAGAGCGAACAACGAGCGAAGAGAACGCAAGAAAAACAATCAAATTGAACCATGCCATTCCAATTAAAAAATTGTATATATGGTCCCATTCATCCTCCGTATAAAAGATGCGATACAACATCACAAAAACGGAGGCGATATCGCCTGATATCCAAGTCCAAAGAATTCTCCCTACCGAATATCCGTTGTCCCAAGTCTTAGACGTGAATAACTCCAACCAAAACCTCTTCCACGGCGAATGCATTGCTATTCCTTATTTTTAGAAAGAGGCGTTTGAGGGGTTTCAACAGTTCCAAATGTTTACTATTTCAGACCTATTTCATTTTTAAAAAGTCTGCTACTGGCCGGTTGCGGTCATAGCCAATTATCTGTGATCGCCATTGTTCCCAAGAAGTAGGTATCGATCAGCGCCAGAGCGTTAAGCGTCTGCAGAGCGTGAATCTTCTTTGGCCCCCTGTACGCTAAAAGCGTGTAGAGCACGAATATACACGGAACAATAAGAGCAACAGCGAATGCCTGCGCCAATCCTGAATTTCCGTGGCCTCTGAGACCTATTGCCAGGGAGATCAGATACAGAAACGAAATTAGCGGCCCCGCAATAGAAACAGCGATCCGAGGCGTCTTCGTCATGTCTGCACTTCGAAGGAAATAGTGAATTCCAATCAGCACTGGAACAATTGCCGGGAATAAAAGAATAAGCAGAGTCATTATTAATTTCTGGTCATGTCGTCAAGTCCGCTTCTGGCCGGAAGCAGCCATAGCCAGGTTTTTTATCAGCTCAGCGCCATACCCACCAAATCAGTGTAAGAAGTACACCGGAACTGCCTAAATATAGGCCCACGGATGCTATCCGAGCCACGATGATTAGAGTTCTCAACTCACTGTTCTTTAGCATCTCGTTTGATATTTTTCCCCACACGTATTTCGTGTGAAGTGACGTCCCAATTCCATGGGACGTTGTGTACCATGAATTGTCGATTGTAAAACTACGTCTTGTCAGAACCCGATAAAACAGTTTCTCTCTTATTAATTGTCTTGCAATAATCGAGGCTCCGGATAACGCCATGCATATCAGGAAAAAAGGAACGGAGAAATTATCAAGCGTCATATATCAAATCAAAGCACGCTATATTAAAAGACGACTTCTGGCAGATTGCAGGCATCAAACAAAATCAAATCGCATGTCTTAAATATTGATCCCTGCAGGCCATCCCTCCTCACGACTTGCTCGCTACTTGACGGATTTGTGGTACGGCGGCATGGTGGTCCTTCACGTGCGCAATTAGGGAACAACTAGGTGTGGCTCGTCATCAGTGAATGACAATATGATTGGGTGTTCGGTCGCTGAAGCCAGAATTCTGCTTGTTCGTTGTCTAGTTTTACGCCTAACCCCGTTGAATACATTATAGCTAGAGCGCATTGCGCTTCACCAACCATTCCACCATATCCCTTGCCATAATCTGACGCCATTAGGAACCACTCCGCGGCTTCGGCATAGCTTTTCGGAACACCTTTTCCCTGAGCATATAATCGACCAACGCTGAATTCAGCTCGTTGAAATCGATTTTTTAAAATAGGTCCATTGAGTTCGCCCGATTCTTTGTACCATTTCATTGCTTGAGTATAGTTTTTAGAAACACCAAGCCCGTACTCATACATTTCTCCGAGCCTGTACGCGGCTACTCTAATTTTTCTTGCGCTAATTCTATAAAATTTCACTGCATTTTGTTTGTCAACATCTACGTGTAGTCCCCCGTCATACATTTGGGCAAGGCTATACGCAGCGTCGCTATTTCCATTCAAAGCGGCCTTTTCAATCCAAAAAATACCCTGCTTTGTATTTTGGCCAATACCTTTACCTTCTAAATAACGAACAGCTAGTAGATACTGGCTAACCGAGTCGCCGCTTTCAGCTTTAGCTTGAATGGTTTTCACATACGCAATTTCTTGATCCGCTGTCATTGGAGGCTCCGGTAGGCAATGTGGGCAATAAGGACGATCTACCCACCAAAAGAGAAGCTCTGTTTTTCTTTGAATATCTTCACTTTTTAAGTATGGCCCACCCTGATTTTGAATGTAGTTGAATCCTTCTTTGAACAAAGCGTTGAGTTTTCTTTCCCCCTCAGTGCTTAATGCGGACGACGATGTAGGATCTGTGCTCACGCAAGCTGTCAACATCACCAGAGGAAGAATTAGAAGTATTTTTTTCATCGCGATAATATGAGTCGGTCCAACGGCCATTCGCAATATCCTCCAGGCTGAAAAGAAGGCCTAAGTAGCGCCTATATTTTTTGCCACGGAACGAGATCATCGTTAGATGCAAAAATGAGGCAATCTGAAAAGTAAGTCTACAAAATGATCATTGAATGTCGACTTCTGGCCGATTACGGATGTTTGGTTAGATGTTCATCCACACTCTTATGCCAAGCGCATACATGAAATGCAAGAATCATCGCTGGGCCGGCAAATAAAATTTGTCAGCACAAAACCGGCTCCAGCCGTAATTATCACAAAAGGTGCCATGCCAATTAAAGCTGTGATGAAGCCGAAGTTTGGCTAAAATGGTTTGAGTTTCCGCCCGAATATCCAATTTAGGGATAGCCAAATTAGAACCATCCACGACAAGGCGCCGCATACAAAAAACGGCAAAAGTAGCAACTTTGACCAATGCCCATATTGAACAATGCCCATTACCGCCCCATAGAAGGGGGCTCCACTCACCTTGGCCGCAGGAATGCTATACGCAGCTACCAACATGAAAATCAGTAATCGGATGTAGGACATAGATAGATTCTCATCGGATTAGCGCATGCTACGACGGGGTGGGTTTTACCGCCGTATCGTAGCCATGCCTTTCATCAGTTCAGACGGATGCCTATGGCGGCTTCTGGCCGATTGCGGACGTGGTTCCTGAAATCGTACCGTCAAGATTTGAGATAACTCATGACTGTTTTTCAATTTCTATGAAATTCGGAGCGAGGAAATTTTCAGCCGAAAGCATTTGACCGCAGTACGTCCTGAAGTTTCTCCACCAGAAAATCGATGAAAACGCGTACGCGGGTCGGCATGTAGCGTTGGCTACTATAGATTGCGTGGATCTCTTCAATATCTCCAGGATTGTATTCTTTCAAAACCTCGATCAACTTTCCCGATCGAACATCCGGGCCTACGTGGAACATTGCCATTCTGCTGAGCCCCATCCCCGACAGGGTAAGTTCCCGCATGGTTTCTCCGTTATTCGTCAATACGCCTCCGGATACAGGAAGACGAATTATCTTCTTCTTTATCCTGAACGGCCACTCGTCCATCGATCGTTTGAAATTGAAATTAAAGCACTTGTGCTGCGCGAGTTCGTCAGGCGTTTTCGGCACGCCATATTGATCCAAATAGGCCGGTGATGCGACAACCGCGCGGCGAGATTCTCCTAGCTTGCGTGCATGGAAACTGGCGTCTGCAAGTGGCCCCATCCGTATTGCCACATCGATTTGATCTTTTTGCAAATCGCTCAAGGCATCAACGAGAGAAATGTCCAAGGTGATATCCGGATAGCGTGCCTGAAACTCGGGAACCAGCGGCAGTATCTGATGCGTTCCAAAAGGCAGCGTCACATTAATCCGTAAGAGCCCATGCGGTGCGACAGTTTTTTGAGTAATGTCATATTCAGCTTCTTCGATATCGTCCAGAATTCGGACGCAACTCTCATAGAACTGCTTCCCCTCCGGTGTGAGAGACATCTGGCGGGTTGACCGTTGGAAGAGCAGTACGCCGAGACGTTCCTCGATACGTGTCACCAGCTTCCCTACCGCAGATGGCGTCAACCGCAACGCCTTTCCCGCTGCGGTGAAGCTGGTGGTCTCCACTACTTTTACAAATACCGCCATTTCACTACTACGGCTCTCCATTTCGCGCCTCCTTATATAAGAATTAATTTCTTAAATGTTATTCCATTATTGTAGATTATCAAAGCAATACACCAAGCCCATAATTCTCTCACCGGCCACCCCGGCCGAAATTTACAGCACATCTGGAGAGAACTATGGAACTCAATCTGAAAGGAAAGACCGCGCTGGTGAGTGCGTCGACATCTGGTATTGGCTATGCCATTGCAAACCAACTTCTGGAAGACGGCGCGACGGTCATCATCAACGGGCGCAGCGCAGCTTCTGTCAGCAAGGTCGTTGATGCGCTCAATACACGCTTTGCAGGAAAGCGAGCGCTTGCGCTGGTTGCAGACCTGAGTGTTGCAGGTGGCGACAAGATGGCCTTGGAGACTTATCCGCATATCGACATTCTGGTCAACAACCTCGGCACTTACGCTCTCAAGGATTTCTTCGAACTTGGCGACGAAGATTGGGAGCGAATGTTCGATTTCAACGTGTGGAGTGGCGTGCGTCTTGCCCGTACCTATATGAAAGGAATGCTAGCGCAGGGCTCCGGCCGCGTGATCTTCATCTCAAGCGAAGTGGCGTTGACACCAATGGCCGCGATGGCGCATTACAGCGCCAGCAAAGCCGCGCAACTTTCCATCTCGCGCAGCCTGGCCGAACTGACCAAGGGGACAGCCGTTACGGTCAATGCCGTTCTGCCCGGACCGACAGAGACAGAAAGCCTCAAGGCATTTATCGAGTCCGTTAATCCGGGCCTTCCTTATGTCGAAGCAGAACAAAAATTCATGGCTGAAAACCGGCCTTCTTCTCTTATCTATCGCCTGGCCAAGCCGACGGAGGTAGCAAACGTCGTCGCATTCCTCGCTAGCGAGCGTGCAGCCGTCATCAATGGTGCCGCGATTCGCGCCGAGGGTGGAACGGTACAAACGATTGCCTGAAGTTCAGGCATGTTGGCATCAACAATTTAGGAGAAACCTTATGAATCAACCCCTCGTCATTATCGCCTTGGTCCGCGCGCGTCCCGGCCATGAGCAAGAGTTGCTCGCAGCACAGAAGGCGCTCGTGGAAGAAACACGAAAAGCGCCAGGATGCTTGCGCTATGAACTCAATGTAGCCAGCGACGATTCAGGGCGCATCGCATTCATCGAGCAGTGGGTCTCACCCGCGCTTTGGCACAAGCATATGGATAGTCCCTATATGCAAACGTTCCGCGAAACAGCCGGGCACTTGATCGGTGAATTTGACCTGTTGCAAATGGAGCAGGTTGTTTAAAACCCCTGAGAAATTTAAATCAAACGAACGGAAAGAAGATCATGAAAATCAATCGACTTGCACGAGTAGCACTTGCAGTATTCCTGATGGCTGGCATCACGACATCCTTGTTCGCAGCTACCCCGGTTGCACCTGAAGTGCCGGAGCTTCTCAACCCCGGTCAACTCAAATGGGAAAAAACTATTCCCGCCTTGGGTAAAGATTCACCGGAATATGCCATCCTGCATTCAGATCCGAAGACACATCTGACGACACTGATGTTCCGGACACCGATTCCTGTTCACATCAAAGCCCATACGCACGATCTCGCAGAGACGCATGTGATCCTGGTTGGCGGAACGCATGTATTTGAATCCAACGGCGTGCGCTACAACGTCGAAAATGGTGGATTTTTCCGTATGCCTGGCGGCATTACGCATGAGGCATGGCTTCCTGCTGGTTCGCAGACGCTTAACATCCTAGAGAGCGGCTGGGTTGTGAACTGGCTGCACGGCGGTCCCTCCGAGGAAGACGCCTATCAATATCCATCCAAGAAAAAAAAATAAGATAGTCTTTGGTTCAATTGCATGTTCGCCAGTTTATGACTGAAACAACGGTTGTTATCGTCACCACGATAGCAGCCGTTTCAAGGAAGTCGGAAATCTAAGCGAGCGTTGGGATGTCCGCTTCTGGCCGATTGCTGCCAGTCAAACTCCTCAAACTCCTTGCACAAAACTCGGTGAGATCAATGAAACTTTACGTAGTGAGCCATCCTTGGAGAATTCAAACCGAATTGAATAGAGTTCGTTCTCATACTTTAGCCACTTGTGCATGTATCCCAAGAGGGGCATGTTTTTCCCTCCACCCGAACTGAAAGGTAAGCCCAATGCCGCAACGACTGTTGACTCTATTGAATCGAAATTAAAATCGTAGGTAATCGGCCCCGCATAGCATTCGTATTCATCCTCAGCTTGGACAAAGAAATGGATGTGATGTAGTTTTTTCTCTCTCCAACCAATTTCCACACCCGATCTATCAAACTTGTAAAACGTTGTTTTACCTAAAGGGTCGCTATCTTGATCGGGTGAATTTGTGACAACTGGAACTTCAGCTATCTGAGAGAGAAGAGAGACAACAGAGGACTCTGTTTCCATCTTTCCAAGCGCCTGAGTAAATGAATCCCAATTTAAAAGCATTTTGTAATCTATGGTTGAAATTTAGCAAAAGCGCTCTGTAGACGTCTTCTTCTGGCCG
>Ga0209913_1001310_pt1 | contig 14359 bp, 7 predicted proteins | sample PersoiDNA2013203_FD_185805 | JGI IMG/M metagenome (GOLD analysis project Ga0209913, IMG submission 185805) | Permafrost soil microbial communities from the Arctic, to analyse light accelerated degradation of dissolved organic matter (DOM) -... | ecosystem: Environmental > Terrestrial > Soil >... | reverse complement strand
CCGCCGAACAGCAGCCACAGCGGATGAATCTTGGTCTTGATCGAGATGGCGGCTGTTGCCGCCGTAATCACAGCAAGGATGCCGTTGGTGACCGATGCGTGTGCGATCAGCGCAGCGCTGGCGGCGACCAGACCGGCCGTCACCGGCAACAGGCCGGATTGCACATGACGGCGCCATGGTTTGTCTTTGAAGCGCTCCCACACATGCAGCATCACGATGGTCACCAGCGACGAAGGGCCGAACTTGGCCAGCGTCGTCACCAGCATGCCGTAGAAACCAGCCACGTGCCAGCCGACCAGCGTCACGATCATCAGGTTGGGGCCGGGTGCGGCCTGACCCAAGGCGAACAAAGCGCTGAAATCTTCCGCCGTCATCCAGTGATGGACTTCCACCACCTGGCGTTGCATCTCAGGGAGGATAGTGTTACCGCCGCCGAATGCCAGCACCGACAGTTCGGAAAAAATCATGGCAAGTGCAATCAGGGTTTCGCTCATTTTGCGGCTCCCTTTTCGGCGTTAGTTTTTGCTGCGTTCTTGCCTGCGAACTTCGCCGTGATGACCACGCTCACCGGCGTCATCACCAGCATGGTCCAGAGCAGAGGAATACGCAGCCAGGCGATGGCGATGAAGCAGACGGTGGCCAGCGCCGCCAGCATCAGGTTCTTGCGCAGCGGCAGTGCGATCTTGACTGCCATCTGAATCAGCAAGCCGGCAGCCGCAGCAGCCAGCCCGGCAAACAGATGTTTGATATTGGGATCGTGCTGGTAATGCTGATAGAGGATGCCGAGCATGATCACCACCATGGACGGCACGGCGATCAGGCCGAAGATAGCCGACACGGCGCCCTTGACACCCCGAAAGCGCATGCCGAGGGCCACCGACAGGTTGATGATATTGCCGCCCGGCAGGAACTGGCAAAGGCCAAGCAACTCGACGAACTCGGCTTCGGTAAGCCAGCGATGGCGTTCAACGACCATGCGATGCGCCAGCGGCAAAGCGCCGCCGAAGGCCGTCATACCGAGGCCGAGAAAACCGAGGAACAGGTCTTTCGAAGTGGGGATCATCCGGCCGGAGGCACGGTCGTCGTGACCATCCATGGCGCCGGTTGTGGACCTTGTTGCTGCTGTGGAATCTGGTGGAATATTTTGGTTGTGCATGATGGTTCGCCTTCGCTGCGGGGACTTGTGCCGCGACAAACGAAAGGCTACTCTTGCAGAGTTATTTTGTCTAATATATGGCAAGCACCTTATCCATATTTAAATCATATGTCATCCATCGACTTGCGCCTGCTGCGCTACTTCATCGCCGTCGCCGAAGAGGGTCATCTGACCAAGGCCGCACAACGCATCGGCATCCAACAACCGCCGCTGAGCCAGCAGATACGGGCACTGGAAAATGAGCTGGGAGTGACCTTGTTCAATCGCCTGCCGCGCGGCATGGAATTGACCGAAAGCGGCCATGCCCTGCTCATCGATGCGCGCATTATTTTGTCTCAGGTCGATTCGACCGTTGCGGGCGTGCGACGGATTGCACGCGGTGAGTTGGGGCGTATCGCGGTGGGTTTTACCGAGTCAGCGTCGCTGCATCCCTTCGTGCCGACCGTGATCCGCGCCTTCCGCGACGTCGCCCCTGATGTGGCGCTGACGGTGGAAGAAAGCAGCACCACCGATCTGGTGGCGCTATTGAGTCAGAACCGGATCGACGTGGCCTTCATCCGCTCCCCGGTAGGCGACGTCAGCGATATCACTATCGAAATGATGATGGTCGAACAGATGATCGTCGCCCTGCCTTCGGGACATCCGCTGGTGCGCAACAAGCGGCGCAAGAGTGTGCCACTGGCGGCACTTGCGGAAGAAATCTTCGTCCTCAACCGCCGGCCCAGCGGACCGGGCCTGTACGACACCATCATCGCGGCCTGTCGCGCCGCCGGCTTCAGTCCGCGTGTGGAGCAGGAGGCACGCAAGAACCTGTCGACGCTGAGCCTTGTGGCAGCCGGTCTCGGCATCTCCATCATCCCGGCATCGATGCGCCATGTGGAACTGGAATCCGTCGCCTACCTGAACATCGAAGATGCTCCCGAACTGAAAGCGCCATTGCATCTGGCCTATCGCGACAACGATCAGTCAGGCGCGGTAAAACGCTTTATCGGTGAGGCCAGAAAGTGTGCAAAGGCGAGCAAGAAGCTAGGTGCGACCTGACAGCACGACCGGCATGCGCCAATGAAAACAGCCGCATGTCCTGAGAACATGCGGCTGTTTTTTTTGATCGAGTCAATTCTCTGAATCGACTCAGGTCTTCGGCAAGGTCACGCCATGCTGGCCCTGGTATTTGCCGCCGCGATCCTTGTAGGAAGTCTCGCAAATCTCGTCGCTTTCGAAGAACAGCACCTGCGCGCAGCCTTCACCGGCGTAGATCTTGGCCGGCAGCGGCGTGGTGTTGGAGAACTCCAGCGTGACGTAACCTTCCCATTCAGGCTCGAAAGGCGTGACGTTGACGATGATGCCGCAACGCGCATAGGTCGACTTGCCGAGACAAATGGTCAGCACGCTGCGCGGGATGCGGAAGTATTCCACGGTGCGCGCCAAGGCGAACGAGTTCGGCGGAATGATGCAAACGTCGCCATGAAAATCGACGAAGGATTTTTCATCGAAATTCTTGGGATCGACAATGGTCGAGTTGATGTTGGTAAAGATCTTGAATTCGTTGGCGCAGCGAATATCGTAGCCATACGACGAGGTCCCGTAGGACACGATCTTCTGGCCATTGGCCTCACGGACCTGACCGGGTTCGAAGGGCTCGATCATGCCTTCGCTTTCCGCCATGCGACGGATCCATTTGTCGGATTTGATTGCCATTGTCTTTTTGTAAATGAATTGCGATAAAAGTGCTGCAATTTTACGCTAAATGCAGCATCGTTCCCTCAAACCTGCTGTCGGCAGGCCATATTCCGTCGCTATCCTGCCTAGCGCTGCATGGTTTCCCACACTTTTTGCAGGCGCTTGACCGAAACGGGCATTGGCGTACGCAACTCCTGTGCGTACAGCGACACCCGCAATTCTTCCAGTAACCAGCGAAATTCCAGCATCTTCGGATCGTTGGCGCCGCGATCCTTTTGCGCGCGTTGCCAGGGTGCTGCGACCTGCATCCACTCGGACAGCAGACGCGTGTCGCGGGTCGGATCGGCGCGCAGCTTTTCCAGCCGGACATTGACCGCCTTCAGGTAGCGCGGGAAATGCATCAGGTTGTTGTAGTCGTTGTCTGCGATGAAGCGCTTGCCGACCAGGTTTTGCAACTGCGACTGGATGTCGGCTGAGGCCTGGGCGTGTGCCTTGATGGTTTGCAGCTTCTTCGGCAGCGTGTAGTACTCGGCCAATACCAGTCCGGCCAGCCGCGCGAGTTCATTGACCAGCAGACCAAAGCGCGCTTTGCCCTCTTCCTTGCGGCGATTGAATTCATCGGCGTTGCGCGGCAGCGGCTCTTGCATGAAGGCGCGCTCCAGACCTGCGGACAGGATCTGATCGCGCAGTTCTTCCTGCGAACCCAGCGCCATGAATTGCATGCCCATCTGCTGCAGACCGGGAATGTTCTTTTCCTGATACTTGAGCTGCTCTTTCAACTGCAGCGCGAACAAGCGGCGCAGGCCGGCGAAATGCTGGCGCGCGGCATCGGTGGGATCGTCGAAGACTTCAAGATCGCAATGCGTCTTCTTGTCAACCAACGCCGGGAAGCCGATCAGCGTCTGTGACTTACCTGAATTTGGCCCGCCTGCGCCACGCTGAATCTCCAGCAGCTCCGGCAACTCGCCGAAAGTCCAATTGGTGAGATTGCCGTATTCGGAGACCGACGCTGCGCCGGCACTCGGACTTGCGGTCGACGCGGCCTTGGCAGCCGCCGGTTTGCCCGCCGCAGGCAACGCAGTAGCGGAGGCTGTCGGCGTAGCGATACCGGTAATCGCAGTCTGTTCGGCCAGCTTTTGAAACTGTTCACGCGCCTGACCGCCGAACTCGGCTTGCAGACTGCCAAGATTGCGGCCCATTTCAAGCTGACGGCCATGCTCATCGACGATCTTGAAGTTCATCGCGTGATGCGCAGGCAAGGTCTCTTGCTTGAAGTCTGTCGTCTTCACCATGATCGTGATCTGCTCGCGGATATCGGCGATCAGGGCATCGATCAAATCTCCTTTGCCGAACAGATGGCGCTCATCCATGCGCTCGCAGAAACCGGCGGCGTAGTCCGGCAACGGCACGCAATGGCGGCGCAATTTTTGCGGCAGCGACTTGAGCAGCAGATGGACTTTTTCCTTGAGCATGCCGGGCACCAGCCATTCGCAGCGTGCGGCCGAGACCTGATTCAGTGCGTACAGCGGCACAGTCAGCGTGACACCGTCGCGCGGCGTGCCGGGCTCAAAATGGTAAGACAGTGCCATGCTCAAACCCGCCACCGTCATGGTCTTGGGGAACAACTCAGTGGTCACGCCTGCGGCTTCGTGACGCATGAGATCGTCGCGGTTCAGGAACAGCAGTTTGGAATCTGCAGCCGTGGCGTCCTTGTGCCACTTCTCAAAACCGATGCCGTTGCAGACGTCTGCCGGAATCAGCTTGTCGTAGAACGCCGCGATCAGTTCGTCATCCACCAGGACGTCGAGGCGGCGCGATTTGTGTTCAAGGTTTTCGATCTCGCGCACCAGCTTCTGGTTGTGCGCAAAGAACGGCGCGCGCGTCTCGAAGTCACCGCCGACCAGCGCATCGCGGATGAAGATTTCACGTGCTTCTTGCGGATTGATCAGGCCGAAGTTGATGCGGCGCTGGCTGTACACCACGAGGCCGTACAAGGTCGCACGTTCAGATGCTGTCACTTGAGCGCTGCGCTTTTCCCAGCGCGGTTCGCCCCAGGATTTCTTGAGCAGGTGACCGCCTACGCGCTCCAGCCATTCCGGTTGAATCTGCGCGACGCAGCGCGCATACAGGCGCGATGTATCAACCAGCTCGGCGGCAACGATCCACTTGCCTGCTTTTTTCTGCAGGCTGGATCCGGGCCAGATGTGGAACTTGATCCCGCGCGCGCCGAGGTAGTGTGAGTCTTCGTCGGACTTGAAACCGACGTTACCCAGCAAGCCTGTCAGCAAGGCGGTATGCAATTGTTCGTTGGTCGCCGGTGCTTCGTTCATACGCCAGCCCTGCTCGCGTACGATGGTCAGCAACTGCGAATGCACGTCGCGCCACTCACGCAGACGCAGCTGCGACAGGAAGTTGGCGCGGCAATGGTCTTGCAGCTGGCGATTGGATTTTTTATGCTCGATGGCTTCTTCGAACCACTTCCAGATCTTTAGGTAACTCTGGAATTCGGATTTCTCGTCAGCAAATTTCTTGTGCGCCTGATCAGCGGCGTTCTGCGCTTCCATCGGGCGGTCGCGCGGATCCTGCACCGACAACGCCGAGGCGATGATCAGCAATTCAGACAGACAGGCGTTCTCGCGTCCGGCCAGAATCATGCGGCCCACGCGGGGATCGAGCGGCAGCTTGGCGAGCTGATTGCCGAGCGGTGTCAGTTGATTGAATTCGTCAACCGCGCCCAGCTCTTGCAGCAACTGGTAACCGTCGGCAATCGCCCGGCCCAGCGGCGGCTCGATAAAGGGGAAGGTCTCGACATCGGCCAGATGCAGCGACTTCATCCGTAGGATGACTGATGCCAACGACGAGCGCAGGATTTCCGGCTCGGTGAATTTGGGACGTTGCAGATAATCCTGCTCGTCGTACAGGCGAATACAGACGCCCGCAGCAACACGGCCGCAACGGCCGGCGCGCTGGTTGGCCGCCGATTGCGCAACTGCTTCGATCTGCAGCTGCTCGACCTTGTTGCGGTAGCTGTAACGCTTCACGCGCGCAAGACCCGCATCGACCACATAGCGGATGCCCGGCACGGTCAGCGAGGTTTCGGCGACGTTGGTCGCCAGCACGATGCGGCGCGCGTTGCTGGATTTGAAGACACGCTCCTGCTCTTGCGCCGACAAGCGCGCGAACAAAGGCAGGATTTCCACATGCGGCGGATGGTGCTTGCGCAGCGCTTCGGCGGCATCGCGGATTTCACGCTCACCGGGCAAGAACACCAGCACGTCGCCGGAGCCGATGCGCGCCAACTCGTCGACGGCGTCGACCACGGCGTCCATCAGATCGCGCTGCTCGCGGTCCTTTTGCGCTTGCGTTGCACGGCCTTCGGCCCGTGCACGCGCGTTGACCACTTCCGGGGCAAGGTTAAGGTTGCTACGGTCGGCATTGTCGACCGGACGATAACGAATCTCGACCGGATACAAGCGGCCCGAGACTTCAATCACAGGCGCCGGCTTGAGCTCGCCGTTGACCTCTTTGCCGAAGTGACGCGCAAAACGGTCGGCGTCAATGGTCGCCGAGGTGATGATGACCTTCAGGTCGGGACGCTTCGGCAACAGTTGCTTCAGGTAGCCGAGCAGGAAGTCGATGTTGAGGCTGCGTTCGTGCGCCTCATCGATGATGATGGTGTCGTACTGGCGCAGCAGCGGATCGGTCTGCGTCTCTGCCAGCAAAATGCCGTCGGTCATCAGCTTGACCCACGCGCCCTTGGTCAGCGTGTCATTGAAGCGCACCTTGAAACCGACGTGCTCGCCCGGCGGCGTACCGAGTTCCTGCGCGATACGCTTGGCCGTCGACGAGGCGGCGATACGGCGTGGCTGGGTGTGCCCGATCAGGCCTTTTTCACCGCGGCCCAATTGCAGGCAAATCTTCGGCAGCTGCGTGGTCTTGCCGGAGCCGGTCTCGCCGCTGACGATGATGACCTGATTGGCTTGCAAGGCCTCGGCGATCTCCTGACGACGGCCGGAGACAGGCAGCTCTTCAGGGAAGGTGATCTCGGGCAGCGGATTGCGGATTATTTTTGCGATGGGCGCGTCTGCTCTGGTTTGCGCGCGCGGCTGGCGATCGACGAATTGCCGAGGTTTTCCGGATGCGAAAGGAGGAGGTGATTTGGTAACGGACATGAGCCCACTATTATACCCGTTGCAGCACTACGGTCAGACCGGAGCGGGCCGTAGTGCTGCAACGAAGCCTGTACGCCGACGGCGCCCCCTGGTCTCGGTGCAGCGGCCGTTGTATTCCCTCTTGCCCCGAGACGAGACGCCATTCGCTTTCTTAAAAGGAATACCGCAAGGCCAGTTGCAAACTGCGTGGCGGCGCCGTGTAATGTCGGCGCGTCGTGTTGTTCCCGGTGGAAGGCGGCAAATCACCGACGTCGGACCAGCGCTCGTAGTAGGAATTGAAGAGGTTCTCCACGTTCAACGTGACGGTGAGCCCCTCCCATGGCTTGATCCAGGCGCCGGCGCTGACTACCGTGTACGGCGAGGTCATCAGCACCGAGCTATTTTGAGATGGCCTGGAGATACGATCCAAAGACTTGCCCCAAGCGTGCTCAAGATTAGCATGCGCACCCCAGCCCGCCTGCCTGTATCTCGCGCCGACGATGGCCCGCATGGGTTGGACCGAATCCAGCGGCTGCCATTTCGTACCGACGACGGATACGCTGCCATTCGCCGCGAAGTCCTCACCGAATACCGACGTCATCACATCGCCGCGAGCGTACGCTACCGCGGCATTGACACGCCAGGCGGCGCTGATATCCCACTCAGACTTGAATTCGACGCCTCGGATATGCGCTTCGTTCTCATTGACGTTCTTATAGACAAAAGCAGGCAAATTCATATCGATGCCCACCAGCCGCTGCCGGATGAAATCGCTGTAGCGGCTATCAAACGCCGCTACGGAATAACGAAATCCCTGAATGGCGCCGCGTACGCCGAGTTCTTTTCCCGTCACCCGCTCCGGTCGCAGATCGGGGTTTCCCGAAGCCAAATAGAAAAGCGCAGGGTTGAAAAAATTGGCATTGATCTGATCCGGCGTCGGCGCCCGGAACCCTTTAGCGTAATTGAAGTAGGGCACAAAGGCAGGAGCAATCTCCCAGATCACGCCAAGACGCGGCGTGAATGCGTGGTCGCTTTGCGATCTTGGCGTTGAATGAGTAAGCAGAAGCTGCGCTTTGTCGTAGGACGACAAAGACGACGCATCCGGCGCAATACGGAAAAAATCATAACGTAGCCCGGGGATGATCTTCAGCGTTGAGATCGATATCTCATCCTGAAGGAATCCACCGGCGAGCAGGTACGAGGTATCCGGAGAAGGTTTGTATGGGTACTGATGGCCTGAAAATGGGACCGTCCCCCCTACGGAAGTTGCAATATCTGAATGGCTAAGATCGATGCCGTAACGCAATGCATGCCCAACCTGTCCGGTACGGAGATTGGTGTCTGCAACAACGTTCAGGCCGGCAATCCGTTCGCCATAGGAATTGTCGCGCGAACGCTGCAATACGCCGGGTGCGATGGCGCCATAAAATGCGCCGAACATATTGAAGAACATCCGCTCCGTCGCACTTCGGGGACCGAAGACCCGCTCAGTCGTGATCTGGCGGACACTGGAATCCTGCCAGTACGCATGCGCATGCAGTCGGTTCAGCCAATCGGTCTCACTGCCCTCATGGAAATATTCAAACGACAGCCGCTGCCGCTTGGTCGTGTCGTAGCCACGCATCGCCGCTGTACTTCTGAAAGACCGTACCGGCGACACCTGTGTCAACACGTTGGTATTGACCTGCAAATTCAGGTTTTCCAGCGTCGCCTGCAGACGATTGCCGGCATCCGCCCTGAATCCCAGCCTGGCCAGGTAGTAGCGGCTTTCCATGTCGACGGGATTGGGCGCCGTACGGTTGCTGTTGGCGCGACTATCGTTTTCCTGCGACCAGGTTTCGTGGCCGCTGCGCAAGCTCCCCATGAACATGCCTTGCCAACGCTCGTCATTGAATGCTACGCCACCCATGTGATTGACGGAATTGTCCTGCTGCGCGTAAGCCGACTGCGCAAAACCACCCACGGTCTTGCCGGCCTTGACCAGATCGGTCGGCACCAGGGTCGTGGCGCTGACCACACCGGCCAGGCTGTCCGCGCCATATTGCGTGGAATTGGCCCCACGCAGGACTTCAATCTGCTTGAAGCTGTCGACATCCCAATAGTCGCCGCGTCCGGTCTGGAAAGCGGGGCCGAATGAAAAACCGTTCGGCAGACGGATGCCATCCTGCACGATCAGCACGCGGTTGCCTTCGATGCCGCGAATGTTGATCCCCTCGTTACGTGCGCGACCGGCGGCCGATCTGGTCGCGGAAAAATTCGAAGGCCGTGTGCTCACTACAACGTCCGGCTGATCAGCAAGCACATCCTTGATATTGCGCGCACCGCGCTCGAGAATATCCTCACGGGTGGTAACGCTGGCAGAGGCAGGAATGGCGTCGAGGCGATCCGCACGCACGACAATCTCGTCCATCGGCCTCTGGTCCGGCCGCTGATGGGCGGCGTCGGTATTGGTATCGCGGTCTTCGGCCAGGGCAAGCCCTCGGGCGCACGTCAGCATGACGGCAAGCGCCAGCCTGTTCATTTTCAGCATGGTCAGTCTTTCAAGAAAAGTGCTGGCTGACGCAAGGCTGGCGAAACACGGATGGGTAATTAAAAAATCAATCGGCTCACTGGAAAGAAGCAATCGTTGGCCCAAGCATCAGCCGCCTCGCTCGCGCCGGAGCAAGGGAAAAGATGTGTTTGCAGGGAAGGACGGATGCGATTGATCGTGAGCCGCAGCATCGGTGCCGGAGATAACCGACGGAGGACGCGGACAGAAGCTTGTGACGTCGCCGCATGAAAACCGAAGTTTGGATTATTAATGAAAATCATTCTCGTGTATCTAGAAGAAATCTGATTTTTGCAGTCGGCTCAAAAAAATTTATTTCTCGCGGGCGAACGTGATTCGCTATCCGCGTCCATCAACCTTGGGCCGGACACTGTATATAATGCGGGACATGGAAAATGACACCGATTACGCCAGTTTCGTGGCGTGGCTGCGCTCCGTCGCACCTTATGTACATGCTTTTCGCGGCAAGACCTTTGTGGTCGCCTTTCCGGGCGAACTGGTAACGGCAGGCGGCTTGGCCGTTCTGGCGCAAGACCTGTCGTTGCTGCATGCTCTTGGCATCCGCGTCGTTGTGGTGCATGGCTCACGACCACAGGTCGAAGAGCAACTGGCGCTGCGCAACGTGGAAGCCCGCTTCCACAATGGCCTGCGCATTACCGACCCGGCGGCGCTGGAATGCGCCAAGGAAGCCGCCGGCGAACTGCGCCTGGATATTGAAGCGGCATTCAGCCAGGGCTTGCCGAACACGCCGATGGCGCATGCTGCCATCCGTGTCATTTCCGGCAACTTTGTGACGGCGCGTCCAATGGGCGTGATCGACGGCGCCGACCTGCAACTGACCGGCATCGTCCGTAAGGTCGCGGCCGACGCCATCCATCCGATTCTCAACGCAGGCGGCATCGTGCTGCTGTCGCCGCTGGGCTTCTCGCCGACCGGCGAAGCTTTCAATCTGGCGATGGAAGACGTGGCCGTTTCCGCTGCGATTGCGCTGCGCGCCGAAAAGCTGATTTTCCTGAGCGAAACACCGCTGATGCACGATGCCGCCGGCACTGACATCCGCGAGTTGTCGTCGCACCAGGCCGAAGCCGTGCTGCTGGCCAATTTCCTGCCGCCTGACGCCGCCTTCTACCTGAAGAATGCCGTCAAGGCCTGTAACGCTGGCGTATCGCGCGCACACATCGTGCCGTTCGCCACCGACGGATCGGTGCTGCTGGAGCTGTTTACCCATGACGGTATCGGCACCATGATCACCTACGAGAACCTCGAAAGCCTGCGCGAAGCGACCATCGAAGACGTCGGCGGCATCCTCAAGCTGATCGAACCGCTGGAAGCAGACGGCACGCTGGTCAAGCGCGGTCGCGAGCTGATCGAGCGCGAGATCCATTACTTCTCGGTGATCGAGCATGACAACGTGATCTTTGGCTGTGCGGCGCTCTATCCTTTCCCGAAAGAAAGAATGGGCGAAATGGCCTGCCTGACCGTCAACCCGGAAGTCCAGGCGCAAGGCGACGGCGAGCGTATCCTCAAGCACATCGAAACACGCGCGCGCGAGTCGGGCCTGACCAAGCTGTTCGTGCTGACCACGCGCACCTCGCACTGGTTCATGCGACGCGGCTTCGTGCTGGCGACGGTGGACGACCTGCCCAAGGACAGACAACACATGTACAACTGGCAACGTAAGTCGCTGGTGCTGATCAAGAATCTATAATGATGAAGTCAGGACGTGAGATTGCCGACAAGCACTCAACCGCTGAGCTTCTTCACCAAGTTGCGTGCGTCTCATGCCCTCCCCCGAATTACTTAATTGCATAATCGTTTTACACAAGGAATCAACATGGCACGCATGATCCATTGCATCAAACTGAACAAGGAAGCCGAAGGCCTCGACTTCCCTCCGTACCCAGGCGAACTGGGCAAGCGTATTTACGAAAGCGTGTCCAAGGAAGCCTGGGCCGGATGGCTCAAGCACCAGACCATGCTGGTCAATGAAAACCGCCTGATGCTGGCTGACGCACGCGCACGCAAGTACCTAGCCGTGCAAATGGAAAAACATTTCTTCGGCGAAGGCGCCGATGCAGCGCACGGCTACGTGCCGCCGCCAAGCGAATAAGTCCGGGTACGCTGCCATCAGCTGCCCATGGTTCAGGCGCATCGCGCCGCCTGAACCATCCCTCCCCTCCTTCTCTGTTCTCCATCCCGCTTCACCGCTACGCTCTCTCCCCGGCTCCTGAGCGCCACGGATTTTTTGCGCCGTTTGCCGGTCTACTCTCGTCACACAGCTGCAATTCGGCCGTCATGCGACAATCCACAGAATACGCATCGCTGCTAACCGCCACTAACTGCCGCCGACTTTGCGTCCCCTTTTTGTGTCCCTTGATCATTCACTCAGGAAAACATGCCTCTGCTCCGTCCCGCTTCTTTTTCCCGCCGTATTGCCCGCTATACCCTTCCGTTGCTCCTGACTTTTGCTGCTGCCGCCACTGCCCAGGCTGCCGGTGCAGCCATTGCGCTTCCTTCCGGCGTCACGCAAGGGCCGTCCGCGGAAGGTATCAGCGAATACCGTTTCGCCAATGGCTTCAAGCTATTGCTCATGCCTGATGCCAGCAAACCGACGGTGACCGTCAACATGACGTATCTGGTCGGCTCGCGCCAGGAGAACTATGGCGAGACCGGCATGGCGCATCTGCTGGAACACCTGATGTTCAAGGGCACACCCAAGCACAGCGCGATCCCACAAGAATTTAGCAAGCGCGGCATGAACTTCAACGGCACCACCTCGCTGGATCGCACCAACTATTACGAATTCTTCCCTGCCGGCGACGAGAACCTGCAATGGGCCATCACCATGGAAGCCGATCGCATGCTGAACTCGTTCATCGCGCGCAAGGATCTGGACAGCGAGATGACCGTCGTACGCAATGAGTTTGAAAGCGGCGAAAACTCCCCCAGCTCGGTCATGGTCAAGCGCATGCAAAGCGTCGCCTTCGACTGGCACAACTACGGCAACGCCACCATCGGCAACCGCAGCGACATCGAGCACGTCAAGATCGAGAACCTGCAAGCCTTCTACCGCACCTACTATCAACCCGACAATGCGGTACTGCTGATCGCCGGCAAGTTCGATCCGACCAAGGTACTGGAGTGGGTCAATCAGAGTTTCGGCAAGATGGCGAAACCAACACGTGCGCTGCCGGATTTCTGGACGGTGGAACCAACGCAGGACGGCGAGCGCCAGTTCACCATTCGCCGCAGTGGTGACGTGCAGCTGGTCTATGTCGGCTACAAGATTCCGGCAGGCCTGCATATCGACTCCGACGCCATCGGCGTTGCAGCCGATATCCTGGCTGACACGCCGAACGGCCGCCTGCACAAGCTGCTGGTGGAGACCGGCAAAGCCAGCGCGATCATGCAATTTCAACTGGGCGGCTATGCGCCGGGATTGCAAATCATCGGCGCCGTAGTCAAGAAAGGCGAACCGCTGGAACCGGTACGTCAGGCATTGACCGACGCCATCGAATCCTTTGCGACAACACCGCCGACGGAAGCCGAAATGGCGCGCGTGCGCGTCAGCAACGCCAACGCCTACGAAAAACTGCTGAGCGATCACCAACGCATCGGTATCGCCTTGTCCAACGTCCTGGCGCTGGGCGATTGGCGCTTGCTGTTTGCCGGCCGCGATCAGGTTGCCGCAATGACATCACAACAAGTTGCGGTCGCAGCGGCGAGCTACTTCCGCCGTGACAACCGCACCGTTGGTCTCTTCGTTCCGGAAGACCAGCCGCAACGCAGCGACATCCCCGCAGCCCCAAGTATCGACAGCGCGCTGAAAAACTACCAGCCGCGCGCCGCCATCGCCACCGGCGAAGCCTTTGACTCCTCCCCGGCCAATCTGGATCTGCGGACCCAGCACATCCGCATCGGCGGGTTGAAGGTCGCGTTGCTGCCGAAGAAGACGCGCGGTCAGACTGTCTCGGTCAGCATGAAGCTGAACTGGGGCGATGCCCAAAGCCTGTTCGGCAAGCGGACGGTTGCCGGTATGACCGGTGAAATGCTGGGTCGCGGCAGCCAATCGATGACGCGCGAACAACTGGCCGATGAATTCGCCCGCCTGAAGATCAGCGGCGGTGTCTACAACTTCCAGACCACGCGCGGCAACCTCGACGCCGCCCTGCGTCTGATGGCCGACGTGCTGCAACATCCGCGCTTCGACGCTGCCGAGTTCGAACAACTGCGCAAGCAAACTCTGGTCAGCCTGGAAGCCTCACGCAACGACCCGACCTCACGCGCACAGGAAGCGCTGGCCAAGCACTTCGACCACTATCCGGCGGGCGACTGGCGCGCAGCACGCTCGCTGGATCTGCGCATCGCCGAAGTGCAGGCAGTATCGCTCGACGACGTCAAAGCCTTTCACCGCAACTTCTATGGTGCATCGACAGGTGAAATCGCCATCGTCGGCGACTTTGATTCCGATGCTGCCGCGCGCACCATTCAGCAGAGTTTGTCCAACTGGACCAGCGCAGCGCCCTATCAGCGCGTGTTGCAAGACTACGCCGACATCGCGCCTGCACGCCTGACGATCAATACGCCGGACAAGGAAAACGGCACGCTCATCGCCCGCCTCAATCTCGACATGCGCGACGAAGATCCCGACTACCCGGCGCTGGTCGTCGCCAACTACCTGATCGGCGGCGCCAGCCTCAAATCACGCCTGGCCGACCGTGTGCGCCAACGTGAAGGTCTGTCATACAGCATAAGCTCCTTCCTGTCGGTCAGCGCCATCAGCAACGCAGCGCAAATCGGCATCGGCGCCATCGCCGCACCGCA
>Ga0209913_1001309_pt1 | contig 14365 bp, 8 predicted proteins | sample PersoiDNA2013203_FD_185805 | JGI IMG/M metagenome (GOLD analysis project Ga0209913, IMG submission 185805) | Permafrost soil microbial communities from the Arctic, to analyse light accelerated degradation of dissolved organic matter (DOM) -... | ecosystem: Environmental > Terrestrial > Soil >... | reverse complement strand
CCCTGATTGCCACGGCCAGGAACGCGGCTATACTTTCGCTGGACTGGACCATTTTTTGAGTCGGAGGACACACGCGACATGTATCTGAAATCCCTTCATATCCAGGGGTTCAAAACCTTTGAGCAGAGCACGACACTGGAGCTTTCCTATCCGGTCATCGCTATCGTGGGGCCCAATGGTTCGGGCAAGAGCAACCTGGTCGATGCGTTGCGCTGGACACTGTGTGAGCAGAATCTGAGGACGCTTCGTGCCCGTTCGATGCTGGATCTCATCTTCGCCGGCAGTGCGACACGCCATCCCGTCAACTACGCCGAAGCCGAGGTCGTGTTCAACAACGAGGGCGACGTGTTCGGCACCGGCACGGACACAGTCACTGTGGCCCGGCGCATCTTCCGTTCCAGGGAATCGGATTTTCTCATCGAGGGAAACGATGTTCAGCTTCGGGATGTCGAAGAGCTGCTGACGTCGACGGGACTCGGGTTCCGCCACTACCCGTTTATCGGGCAGGGCGAGATGAGCCGCATCTTCACGATGAAGCCTGAAGAGCGCAAGGGCCTCTTCGAAGAGGTCGCCGGCATTGCCGAGTACAAACAGCGCAAGAGGGACACGCTGGTCAAGCTGGAAGAGACGAGGGTGAACATTGCACGTGTCGAGGACCTGCTGGCTGAGCTGAACGGCAACTATGCGCATCTCGGCATACAGGCGGCGGCGGCACGTGAATATGTCGGCTATCAGTCGCGCTTGCGCGATCTGGACATGGACATTGCGCATGCGCGGTATCTCTCTGTACGGCGGGAACAGGAACGCGCCACGGCGCGTCTTGCCGAGGCGCAGGAGAAGATGGCGGAGGTCATCACCAGCCTGAACAGCCGGCAGGCAGCGCATGACGACCTTCAGACCGCACAGCGCAAGATCAGTGCATCACTCCGTGAGAAGGCATCAGCTCTCAGCGAGGCGCGGGAGGATGCGTACCGGCTCGAGAAGGAACTGGTATCCGTCCGCGAGAAGGCCAAGTATCTTGTGGCAGAGGAGTCGAGGCTTGTGCGTCAGGAGCAGGACTGGGATGCCAGCAGACTCCAGACGACCAGGCTGGCCGGCGAGACAGCATCATCCATCGACCAGCTGAGGGGCGAAGAGTCGCAGGGGGGCGCGGAGCTGGCCGCAGAGCAGCGCACGTACGACGAAGTGATCCAGAGCGTCGAGCAGAGACGCAAAAGCCTGGCCCAGGCACAGGCCCAGGTCCTGCAGCTCGAGACCGAGGTTCGTCAGCTGTTCAGCCGGTTCAATCCATTACAATTCGAGCTGGACGAGAAGCGCAAGACCGTCGAGATTTCCGGACAGGCCACTGACGCCCCTGAAGCTGAAACAGCCGCTGAACAAGTGAATGTGGTGCGTGAGCAGGCAGCTGCACTCGAGAAAACACTTGAGGAGTGGCGAGGGCAGTCTGAGAGCGCTTCCCGGGACTTGACCACGCTCGAACAGGAGCAGGCTGCACTTGCAGCTGACAGCAAGGACAGAGCGATGACTGCAGAGTCCTACCGGAAGTCCCTCAAGAATGCCGCGGTGTTCGTCGCCAGCCTCGAGCGGCAGATACGGAACGGGTCCACGGCACGCCGTGTCCTCGACGTGGTCGACCTGGGTGAACATGGGCCTCTCCTGTTGCAGTTGCTGCGGGAGGAGCTGGCCATCGAGCTGAGCGATGACCCCTGCGATGCCCTGGCGCTAGCTGTCCGTCGTTCTGGACAGGCGACCATGGGGGTCCGATACGTACCAGAGGACGACGCGGCTGACCAGAAAGACGTCGCCACCTCTTCCGTGGCGGCCGTGGCCGCCAGTCTGGCGGGCGCGCCACCTCTCATCGATGAACTGCTGCGCCGGCTCTTCGTCGCCTCGTCTCTCGAGCAGGGACTGGTGTTCGCCCGCGAGCATCGCCACGAGTTCTACAAAGTGTACTGCGAAGACGGATTTGTCATCGACAGTGCATTTGCGGTGCGGCCGCTGCGTGGGTCCATCGAACGCTCGTTTGCGGGCAAGGACTCTGCTGAGCTTTCCCGGCTCGAGGCAGAGGCTGCCGAAGCCCTGCGGTTAGCTGCTGACCAGGCGCAGGCGGTGACGCTCGCGCGCCACAAGCGAAGTGAGCTCCTGAGTGGCATCCAGCAGACTGAGCGCGATCTGAAACAGGCTCAGGCGCGGTTACAGGTGATGGTCGTGGAGGAGGAACGCCGCCTCGCGGTCGAACATGAACGCGCAACCCGTCTGGACGCGGCACGGAGCCGTATCGTGGAACTCGAGAAGGAACTGGCCCCCCTCCGCGAGACTCTTGCTGAACGCAGAAGTACCCTGGCCAAGGCGCGCGACGCTCAGGACGGCGCGGACAGGGCCCGCCAGAAGGCCGAGACAGACCTGCTCGCAGGCAAGGATAAAGTCCAGGCGCTGCAGATCCGGCGAAACTCCGTGTCGGGCCGCATCCAGGCATTGCTGGAGAAGAAACTGGCATATGAAGAACAGCTTGCGAGCCTTGCAACCGAGATCAAGGCGTCGCAGGATGGATTGGTGAGGGTGCGTGCTGAACGCGTGGCGCTCGAGCAGCGTATCAGTTTGCTGGACACCCAGTTCAGGGAGAAGTCGAACGGGTTGGCGGCGTTCCAGGCCGGCATCGACCAGCTGGAACTCGACAAGCGTCACAAGGACGAACAGAGTGCGACCCTGGCGGCGGAGATGGAAGGGGTCAAGGCGAGTCGCACACGCCTCGAGGGCCGTGTACGCGAGCTGGAGGTCCTGCTGGCAGAGGGGAAGGGCAAGCTGGAGCAATTCACGGCGCGCGATGACTTCGCGCAGCTGACGGGAAGAACGGAACCAGAGGCAAACCTCGAACAGATGCAGAACGAGATGGACCAGGTACGCCGCAACATGACGAACCTGGAGCCCGTGAACATGGCCAGCATCAAGGAAAGCGAAGAGCTTGCGGAACGCGTTGCGCATCTCAAAGCGCAGGATGACGACCTCTCCCAGTCGAGAACGAAGCTGCTCGCGCTGATCGATGACCTCGATCGGCGTGCGTCGACATTGTTCGAAGAGACGTTTGTCGTCATCGAGAAGGCGTTCCAGGAGAACTTCGTCAAGATGTTCGATGGCGGCGAGGCAAGACTGGTGCGCCAGGAGAACGGTGAACTCACAGGGATCGACATCGACGTCGTGCTTCCGGGCAAGCGGCGGCAACCTCTTGAGCTGCTCTCAGGCGGCGAGAAAGTCCTGACGGCCGCGGCTCTGCAGTTTGCTCTCTTCAAGGCGCGTCCCAGCCTCTTCTACCTTCTCGACGAGGTGGACAATTCACTCGACGAAAACAACGTTCATCGTTTTGCGCGGTTGCTTCGTGAGCAGGAAGGTTCACAGTTCCTGGTCGTGACACACAATCGTGAGACCATGCTGGCAGCGGATGTCCTGTACGGGGTGACGATGCAGGAGACTGGCGTCTCCAAGGTCGTGTCGCTTCGTCTCGACAGCGACGAGGAGCTTGCTCGCCAGTCCTGAGACATCACTGTCAAATTGAAAGGAGGATAGGATGAACTACCGAAGGATTGGCCGTTATGGCGTTAAAGTGAGCGAAATGGCTTTGGGTAGTTGGCTTACCTATGGCGGTTCCTACGGACAGGAACAGGCGGATGCATGCGTAAAGAAAGCCTACGATTTGGGGATAAACTACTTCGATACCGCTGATTCCTATGGCGTCGGACAGACACATCCCGGTGCGGCAGAAGAAGTCCTGGCTAAATCTCTGGAGGATTTCTCCAGGTCTTCATACGTGCTTGCTACAAAAACCTTCTGGCCTGTGGGTGATGGTCCCAATGACAGAGGACTTTCCAGAAAGCACATTATGGAACAGTGCAATGCCAGTTTGAAGCGTCTCAACACTGATTACATCGATATCTTCTACTGTCACAGATATGACCCTGAGACACCTGTTGATGAGGTTATGCGGGCGCTGGACGACCTGATACACCAAGGTAAGATTTTGTACGCAGGGGTCAGTGAGTGGAGTGCAACGCAGATACTTGATGCTCAGAGCACGGCCAGGCAGCTGAATCTCAACCCCATTGTCATCAACCAACCGGCGTATAATATGCTGAACAGGTATATAGAAAAAGAAGTAATGTCAATGTGCACCAGGGAAGGATTGGGAATTGCCGTATTTAGTCCGCTGGCCGAGGGGGTTTTGACAGGAAAGTACAAGAAGGGCCAGGAACTACCTAAAGGAAGCAGGGCAACAGATCCCAAAGTCGGGCACTTTGTAGAGCACTACTTGACCGAAGAAAGCCTCGACAAGGTTGAGAGGGTTTCAAAGATACCATTGGAGAACAATGTCACAACGGCACAACTGGCTTTGGCCTGGATACTCCATCACAAAGAAATATCCAGTGTGATCATTGGAGCATCACGGCCTGAGCAAATCGAAGAGAATGTCAAGGCTATCGATGTGGTCCTTGATGAGAACACAATGGAGGCTATTGAAGAGGTTTTGACCAAGTGAACCTCGGGACGTGAACTCGTAGTGACTATCGAGAAAGCGGGGACCTCCTGAAGAGGAGGTCCCCGCTTTCTCTATTTCAACATTCGCCGCAGCGTATCCCCCGCCAGTTTCGGGTTTGCCTTACCCTTGCTCTTCTTCATGAGCTGGCCGACGAGAAAACCGAGTACTGCCTCCTTGCCGCTCCTGAACTGCTCGACCTGGGCGGCGTTCTCCGCTATCACCTCGCGTGCAAATCCTTCGATTGCGGGCGTGTCGGAGACCTGTTCGAGGCCAAGGCTTCTGACTGCTTCCATGGGCGTTGTATTGGTGTCCATGAGAAGGGGCAGGGCGTCCTTTGAGGCGGTGTTGCTGATCGCATTGTGTTCGACCATCGTCAGGAGGCCGGCGAGTGTCGCGGGCGTCAGTTGCGTCTCCGCCAGCGTCTTGCCGCGTTCGTTCAGGAGCTTCGCTACTTCGGTCCCCATGTAGCTGGCGAGCTTCTTCGGGTTGTCATAGTGTGCAATGGTCTGCTGGAAGAACTCTGCCGTGGAGCGTTCCTCGGTCAGCAGGGCCGCATCATATGGCGAGAGGCCGAGGTCTCGTTCGAAGCGTGACTGCATCTCCCAGGGAAGTTCGGGCATCTGTGCGCGCATGGATTCCAGCTCTGTGGGATCCAGTTGCAGCAGGGGCAGGTCCGGCTCTGGAAAGTAGCGGTAGTCGTTGCTGGCTTCCTTGCTGCGCATGGCGGTCGTTGTTCCCTGCACTTCGTCAAAGTGCCTGCTTTCCATCATGATGGGAGTACCGTCGGCAAGACACTGTGCCTGGCGCTGCTCCTCGTAGTCGATGGCCCGCTTGACGCTGCGGAAGCTGTTGAGGTTCTTGATCTCTACTTTTGTCCCTAGCTTCGCAAGATCCGGGCTGACGGAGACATTCACGTCGCACCGCATGGCCCCCTTCTCCATGTCGCCTGACGATACGCCGAGCCACCTGACAAGCCGTCGCAGGTTGCGCAGGAATTCGTAGGCTTCATCGCCGCTTTGCATGTCTGGTTCAGTGACAATCTCGATCAGTGGCATGCCACAGCGATTGAAGTCGACCAGCGTCTCACCCCCGAGCGTGATGTCCGCGGCATGTATCGACTTGCCGGCGTCTTCCTCAATATGGGCGCGTGTCAACCGGACGCTGCGGGCGCCTCGTTCGGTGACGATGGGAAGCGATCCCCCTGTCGCGATCGGGCGGTCGAACTGGGTGATCTGGTAGGACTTGGGAAGATCCGGGTAAAAGTAGTTCTTGCGTGAGAACTCGGAGACCTCGTGGACCGTGCACCCCAGTGCCGTGGCGATCCTGACGGCCAAGCGCACGGCTTGGGCGTTCAGCGTGGGCAGTGCGCCCGGCAGTCCGAGGCAGACGGGGCAGATATGCGTGTTGGGCTCGTCCCCGAACGCCGTGCTGCAGCCACAAAACATCTTGGTCTGTGTGGCTAGCTGAACGTGAATTTCCAGGCCGATCGTCGTAGTCATGACTCACCTCCAAGCGCGATGAAGAGGACGTTCGCGGAGGAGAGGAGTTCGGCGTCGCTCCAGCGGGGACCCATGAGCTGCAGTCCGATAGGAAGACCGGCGGTGTCCTTTCCAGCGGGAAACGAAATGGCAGGGACCCCGGCCAGGTTCGCGGGGATCGTGAACAGATCCGCTTTGTACATTTCCAGCGGATCGGTCACTGCTCCAATCTTGAACGCTGTCGTCGGGGTGGTCGGGGTGAGCAGGATGTCGGCGGACTGCATCGCCGCATCCAGTTCGTCGGCGATAAGTTGGCGGACATCGGTTGCCTTCTTGTAGTAGGCGTCATAGTATCCGGCCGAGAGCACGAATGCGCCGATGAGGATGCGCCGCTTCACCTCGGTGCCGAATCCGGCATTGCGGGTCCTGCTGTATGTTTCCGTCATGTCCCGTCCGCCCTCGTGCAGGCCGTAGCGGACGCCGTCAAACCGTCCGAGGTTCGCGGAGCACTCGGCAGGCGCGATGATGTAGTAGGCGGGCAGTGCGGACAGAATATGCGGCAGGCTGACGTCGACAATCGATGCGCCGCTTTTCAGGGCTGCTTTACGGGCCGTCTCCATGGCTGCTGCGATTTCCGGCTGGACATCCAGCCCCTGCAGTTCACGGATGATGCCCACCCGTTTTCCTGCGAGGGTCGGTTGCAGCGCGGCCTCGAAGTCCACGTGGGGCCGCTTGACGCTGGTAGCATCCTTTGGATCATGGGCCGCCATCACATTCATCATGATGGCAGCGTCCCGGACGCTCCTCGCAATGGGACCGATGCAGTCGAGGCTGGACCCGAAGGCGACCAAGCCGTACCGCGACACAAGCCCGTAGGTCGGCTTGAAACCGACGACCCCGCAGAACGCAGCGGGCTGCCGCACCGAACCACCGGTGTCGGAACCGATTGCGCCAAGAGCAAAACCTGCGGCGACTGCAGCTGTCGAACCACCGCTGGACCCACCTGGAACTCGGCTCAGGTCCGCGGGGTTGTGCGTGGGGAAGAAGGCGGAGTTCTCCGTGGAGGAACCCATGGCAAACTCGTCGAGGTTGGTCTTGCCTGGTACGACAGCTCCCGCAGCAAGCAACGACTGCACGACAGTCGCCGAATAGGGGGCGACATAGTGTTCAAGGATCCGGGAGCCGCAGGTACAGCGTTCGCCGGCCATCATGATGTTGTCCTTGACCGCTATCGGGGCTCCTGCAAGAGGAGACGACGGATCGGCGGCCTGTGCATCGGACCGGGCGGCATCGAGGCGCAGGTGCAGAAACGCCTTCACCTGAGGGTCTTCCCGTTCGATGAGCTGCCGCGTCTCGTCCAGGTACTCTTCCGCCGACAGTTTGTGTGTGCGAACAGCGTGACGATACTGTTCCAGGGTGCGTGGAAGTTCGCTATTCATCCTCGCCTCCCATGACGTTCCGCACGACCACGAATCCGTCACGCATCGCGGGTGCTCCACCAAGCCCTGCTTCCCGGGTCAGGCCCTCGCCTGGCTCATCTGGACGGAGTTCGGTCATGGCGGGTCGCTTACTGACGATGGCTGATGTATCGACGGAGCTCAGCTGTGCGACATACCCGAGGATGCGTTCGAGGTCCCCCAGAAGAGGCCCCTCCTCTTCTGGAGTTATCTCGAGACGCGCGAGTGAAGCCACGTGTTCAAGCGTCTCTTTGTCGATGATCATTGCCATGATACCTCCTGTGTCTGTTTTCTCAGGTCCCCTGCCCGACGAGGGAGAGGAACTGCTGTTCGTCAAGGATCTCGATTCCCAGTCGCCGGGCCCTGGCCATCTTGCTCCCCGCGGCGGATCCTGCGACGAGCGTCGTCACCTTCCGGGAAACGGTCTCCGACGTCTTGGCTCCGAGCGTACGCACCAGTTCCTGTGCTTTGCTGCGGGCCATGGTGGACAGCTCGCCAGTGAAGACGAAGACCTTGCCGCTGAGGGGACCATGCGCCTCGGGCATCGCGATGCCCTCCATGTGAACTCCTGCCTTCTCGAGGCGCTCGACGAGCGTGCGGTTGTGCTCTTCCTGGAAGAAGGCCGTGATGTTCTCGGCCGTTTTCTCTCCGATGCCGTAGACATGGATCAGGGATTCAGGTGTGGCCGAGGCAAGCGTCTCCATGGAGCCGAAGGCCTGGGCCAGATCGCGGGCGCCTACCTCGCCGACCTGAGGAACGCCCATGGCATACAGCACACGGGCAAGACCCCTTTCCTTGCTTTCTTTGAGATGAACCAGCAGCTTGCGGGCTACAAGAGATCCCATACGCTCCAGTCGAAGAAGCTGCTCCTCCGTCAGGTCGTAGAGGTCGGCGACATCGTGTGCCAGCCCCGCCATGACGAGCTGGTCGACCACGGCTTCTCCTATGCCCTGGATGTCCATGGCATCCTTCGAGCACCAATGCAGCAGCCTTTCCCGCACCTGCGCGGGGCACGAGGCGTTCACACACTTGGTTGCGGCTTCATCTTCGATACGCACGAGCTGCGAGCCGCACACTGGACATACGGTCGGCATGATGAAGGGGTGCTCGATACCGGTGCGGGCGGAGAGCACCGGTCCCAGAATCTCGGGGATGACCGAGCCTGCCTTGCGCACGACGACGGTGTCTCCGATAAGGATGCCAAGACGCTTGACCTCGTCGTCGTTGTGCAGGGTCGCCCTCGCAACGACCGAACCGTCGATCTCCACCGGAGTGAGCACCGCAACGGGCGTTGCGACACCCGTTCGACCGATAGAGACGATGATATTCTCGAGGCGTGTTTCCTTTTCTTCAGGAGGGAACTTCCAGGCCGATGCCCACCGCGGTTCCTTGGCCGTCTGGCCCAGCGCACGCTGCAACGATATCTCGTTCACCTTGAATACGATACCATCGGCAGCAAACGGCAGCGAACTGCGGGTGGCTGAAATCTCCCGGGTGATTGCCCACATCTCGGCGGGTGTCCGCACCAGGCGCACAAACGGCGATATACGGAAGCCGACGCCGGCAATCCAGTCCAGCAAGCTCTTCTGAGTGGGAAGAACAAGATCTTCCGATGTTTCCCCCAGCGCATAGGCCACCAGATGCAGTGGGCGCGAAGCGGTGACGCGGGGGTCCAGCTGGCGCAGCGATCCAGCAGCCGCATTGCGTGGATTGGCAAACACGGGGTCGCCTGAGGCAGCTCGCGCGGCATTCAGTGCCTCGAAGTCACGCCTGAACATGACCATTTCGCCACGAATCTCGACCAATGCTGGAATACGACTCCCTACGCTGGCTAGGTTCATGGGGATGGAACGCACCGTCCGGACGTTGGCGGTGACGTCTTCGCCCGTTGCGCCGTCGCCGCGTGTGGAGCCCTCTACCAGGAGACCCTTCTCGTACCGAAGCGAGATGGCAAGCCCATCCATCTTGATCTCCGTCAGATACTCGACAGGGTCATCCCGTCCGAGTGCTCGCCGGACGCGGGCGTCGAAGAGGACGACGTCTTCTTCGGAGAACATGTTGCTGAGGCTGAGCATCGGAACGCGATGCCGGACGGTCGTGAATCCCCCGAGAGGGGCTCCGCCCACGCGTTGTGTCGGTGAGTCCGGCGTCACCAGATCCACAAACTCGTCCTCCAGACTCCTGAGCTCGCGCATCAGGGCGTCGAAGGCTGCGTCTGCTATCCTCGGGCTGTCCAGGACATAGTACTCGTAGTTGTGAAGTTCGATCTCTGTCTTGAGCTGCCGTATGCGTTCGCGCGCTGTGTCGCGGTCCACGGATCCCTCCTGTCAGGGTGTCAGAATGGAGAAACTACTGCCGAGAGCAAGGGCGGAGCGCATCCCCGGCAGCTGGAAAACTCGTACCTCGTCGCTCTCAGCCGTACTCCACTGGCGCACAAGTGCGCGTGCTTTCATGTCGTAGATACCAAGGAAATAGACCGCAGTCTGAGAAGTGGTCTGCTCCTGGAACAGGAGTGCGCATTCTCCATCGGACATCGAAGCGTCGATTGTATTGAAGTTGAGTTTTGAGGCTGACAGCAGCAGCTTTCCGTCCTTGTCGAAGATCTCTGCAGTGCGTCCAAACGTCAGAAAGTCATTACCCAGCGCGCGAAGGCCGGGATTGACGGAAGTGGCCGAAATCTGGCCTATCTTCTTGCCCGTCTGATCGAACAGATAGCGGGCCAGGAGACCGGGGGAGCCCGAGATGCTGCGGCCGTAGCCGGCCAGGATGCGTGTGCCGCTGTCGTCGACAACCGTGACGAGTCCTGCCAGTTTCTGGTCTGGGTTGGGGACTGTAAATTTTGCGATGACCTTTCCTTGCGGCGAGATGGTGTAGATGGTGCCGCTTTCCAGCGTCACGACGAGCATGCCGCTGCGCGCAAGGCTGATCTGAGACCCACGACCGAAATCGGGTACGGTGTAGCCATCCTGGTACTTGCCGGCAAGGTTGTACGTGACGAATTGCCGGGATTGGTCTGCCAGGAACGAGTAGACGACGGCAACCCCTCCGGTGACGGTGAACACGGCTTGCTCGACCACGCTGGGAGTCGTTGTCTGTCGCGACCATTTCTGGCGAAGGGTATCATCCAGCAGTGTCAGCCGCTGTCCCGCTACCAGAAGATACTTGCCCGACGTATTCAACGTGAATGACGTGGGGTTATCCCCGAGTTCCACGCTTTCACTCTGGTCCGTCCATCCGCGCAGCGCAAATATCTGGCCGGCCGCCGTCAAGGCATATCCCTGGTCCTGTGTGCCTACGATTCCAATTGGGTAATCACTGGTCTTGAACTGCGAGGCAACGTGCAGCGCCGTCTCTTTTCCACGAAGCGCCCACATGGTTATGGCACCCAGGGTTGCCGCCACAATGATAAAGGCGGCCAGCCACCGCTGATTGTGGAGGGATATTTGCCGCAGGCCATGCGACTGAACGGTTTTCTTCATCTCATCACCGTGACAATTCTAGCCTGAACGTCAGGTTTGGCAAAGAAGAGGTTGGCGGGCCCAACGGCACGTGGCTCCTGCGTTGCTTTTGGCGGATGCTCCAATATACTGACATTATCGACCAGGGAGGTTGCTAGTGGACAAGTTTACGGAACGGGTCATTGCGGGCGCGAAGCGCCTCGGCGCAAGCTACTGCGATTGCCGTCTCATTGACATGGAACGAGAGGATGTGTCGGTTGTCGGGGGAGCACCCCGCGCCGTTGTGCATGCTCACCAGCGTGGATTTGGGGTCCGCGTCATTGCGAACGGGGCATGGGGATTTTCATCATCGTCCGTCGTGACCGACGCCGAGGCCGACCATATCGTCGAAGAGGCGGTGGCCATCGCGCACGCAAGTGCACTGGCAAAGAAGAAGGATGTCGTCCTGGCCACAGTCGCTCCCAGTCAAGACATGATACCGCACCAGGCGGACGTGGATCCCTTCACGATCCCTGATTCTGACAAAATCGGACTGCTCGCCGAAGCCACCAGGGCGATGATGCTCCCGGGAGTTGTCCTGGCACGAGGTCAGATGCAGTTTCTGAAGGAGCGCAAGGTCTTCGCGTCCTCCGAGGGTTCATACATCGTCCAGGACCGGGTCGAGAGCGGGGCCGGCGTGAGTGCCATGGCTGCCAGTGACAAGGGCGACGTCCAGATCCGCAGCTACCCCATGTCTTTCTCCGGCGACAACGCTCAGTCGGGCTGGGAGTTCGTGAAAGCCATGAAGCTTCTGGAACATGCGGAGCCGACCGCCAGGGAAGCCGTGGCACTCTTGTCTGCCAAGCCTTGTCCGTCGGGAGTCAAGGATCTGGTCGTTGGTGGGCAGCAACTCGCGTTGCAGGTCCACGAGTCATGTGGCCACCCCTCCGAACTGGACCGGGTCATGGGCATGGAGGCGTCGTTCGCCGGGACATCATTTCTGACGCCCGACAAGAAAGGCAGCTTCCGCTATGGGTCCGATATCGTCAATCTGACTGCTGATCCCACGATTCCCCACGCGCTGGGCGGACTGGCATATGACGACGAGGGGGTGAGGGGCCACAAGGTGTACCTGGTACGGGGCGGCATCTTCGAGCATTACCTCAACTCTCGTGCATCAGCTCCCGTCGTCGGCGAGGAGCCCATGGGGGCGATGAGGGCCGACGGCTTTGCACGGTGTCCTATTGTCCGTATGGTGAGCATCAACCTCGAACCGGGCGACCTGACCTTCGAGCAGTTGATTGGCGGCGTCGAGGATGGTCTCTATGTGGACGGCATCAAGAGCTGGTCCATCGATGATCGACGCCTGAATTTCCAGTTCGGCAGCGAGATCGGCTGGGAGATCAAGGGAGGGAAACTGCAGGACATGGTCAGGAACCCGACATATACCGGTGTCACGTATGAGTTCTGGAGGTCCTGTGACGGCATCGGAGGCTCTGAGCTGTACCACGTGTGGGGTGTCGACAATTGCGGCAAAGGAGAGCCGATGCAGGTGGCACATGTGTCGCATGGCACATCTCCTGCCCGGTTCCGCCACGTTCAGGTGGGGGTGCTTCATGAGTAAGGAACAGCTTCACGGCCTCATGCACGACGCACTGAGGGCGTCGGACGCAGATCAGACAGAGATCGTGACCATGACCTCCAACAGCGCTCTCACGTGGTATGCCGAGAATATCATCCATCAGAACGTGGCCGAGCATACGGCTCGGGTTCAGGTTCGCGCCGTCGTCGGGAAGAAGGTCGGAAGTGCCTCGACGACCGACTGCTCTCCCGAGGGTCTGACGCTCGTTGTGCAGCAGGCATCGCAGGCTGCCCGGCTCATGCCTGACGATCCCGGGTTTCCAGGTCTTCCGTCTCCTCAACCGACAATTGCAGAAGGCGTCGGTGGATGGGTCGCGGCGACCGCCGCCTCCCAGCCCGGAGAACGCGTTCTTGCGGTGAAGAAGGTCATCGAGCGCGCAGAGCACCAGGGCCTGCGGGCGGCCGGGACCTATCAGGTGCAGAACACTGAACTGGCAGTTGTGAGTTCGATGGGCGTAGCAGCCTATCACCAGTACACGGTCGCAGCGCTGAAAGCCGTCGTCATGGGCGATGACAGTTCCGGATATGGTCTGATGTCGTCGGCTGACGTTGCGGACATTGATCCGGAAGCCACAGGCGAGCAAGCTGTGCGCACGGCGGTGGAGACACGGCATCCCACTGAGGTCGAACCTGGAGCCTTTGAGGTTGTTCTGAGCCCGTTTGCCGTCGAGGAGCTCATGGGCATGCTAGCCTATCTTGCCCTGTCTGCTCGCAGTGTCGAGCAGCACACGTGTTTTCTCGAGGGACACGAGGGTGAGCAGATCGCCTCCCCCATCGTCAGTCTGTACGACGACGGGCTGGATCCTGCAGGAATGCCCGTTCCCTTCGATTTCGAGGGAATGCCGAAACGTCGCGTCGATTTCCTGACTGAAGGCAAAGGAGGGAACGTCGTGTACGATTCCTACTACGCTGCCAAGATGGGTCGCGCGACGACAGGACACTCGCTTCAGCAGCCAAACGACATCGGCCCTTATCCGCTCAACATCTTCATGGGTGCGGGTGACAGTCGTGAGGTTGACATGGTTTCGCACGTCGAACGTGGTATCTATGTGACCCGTTTCTGGTACGGCAATCCTGTCGAGCCGCGGCGTGCGGTGGTCACCGGGACGACGCGTGACGGCACGTACCTCATCGAGAACGGTCGCAAGACGCATGGGATTCGAAACCTGCGGTTCACGCAGGGACTCGTCGACATGCTTGCGCACACTGTCGAAATCAGCCGGAACCGCGCGGTCCTGGCTTCATCATTCGGAATCGGCGCCATGGTGCTCCCCAGTATCCGGGCCGTGGGGTTCCAGTTCACCGGTGTGACCCGGTAACAGAAAGGGAAAGGGAGGAACACAGATGAGACGTATCGCAATCATGACGGCAGGGGCGGACGCACCAGGCATGAATGCAGCCATTCGCTCCGTTGCAAGGCGTTCATTTGAGCTCGGATACGATGTCCTGATGGTACGGGACGGGTTTGAAGGACTCGTGCGTGGCGACATCGAGATCATGAACAAGAAGACAGTCTCCGGTATCCTTCCTCTGGGTGGAAGTATCTTCGGCAGTTCTCGGGTGTCGCCTGAGTTTGCGGTCCAGAACCTGGCGAAGATACGCGACGTCCTGGAAAGCAACAGCATCACAACCAGCATCATTATCGGCGATCGCAGTGCCGTTGCTGTGGCGGCAGTATTTGATGCAAACAGCATTCCGTGTGTCGTCGTGCCCAATACTATCGACAATGACATCTTTGGCACCGACTTCAGCATAGGATTCGACAGCGCGATTACGACCATCAGCGATGCGCTGGACAAGCTCCATTCGACGGCGTCGGCGCAT
>Ga0209913_1001308_pt1 | contig 14366 bp, 10 predicted proteins | sample PersoiDNA2013203_FD_185805 | JGI IMG/M metagenome (GOLD analysis project Ga0209913, IMG submission 185805) | Permafrost soil microbial communities from the Arctic, to analyse light accelerated degradation of dissolved organic matter (DOM) -... | ecosystem: Environmental > Terrestrial > Soil >... | reverse complement strand
ATTCGATGTGTTCGACCTTGATGCGGGTGTCCTTGAGCAAGCCGACGCCGGTGTTGAAGCTGTACATCATGGGCGCTTCGTCGTGCATCCAGGTGGCTTCGATGAAGTCGCGGCTTTGCTTGAGGGCAGCACGCGAAGATTCTGCCAGCGCCACCTTGGCGTACGTGCCGTTGGCGGGGCGTGCCACGCTGATGACTTGCTCGGCGTTGAGGTTGAAACCGTCGATGGTGATGGTGGTCATGGGGAATCCTTGTATTTCACGGTCAGTCGGAAGCGCCATGCGGGCGCTTCCTGGTCTATTGGAACTACTTGGCGCCGGCTTCGAACCAGGCGCCGATCAGGGCGCGCTCGTCGTCGGTCATGTGCGTCATGTTGGCCAGCGGCATGTCTTTGGTCTGCACCGCACGCTGGTACACCTTGGCAGCGTGCTGGCGGATCAGCTCCGGCGTCTGCAGCATCATACCTGCCGGCGCGGTGGCAAAGCCGGCTTGCGTGGGTTGCGCCGAGTGGCAGCTGGCGCAACGTTGCGTGATCACTTCCTGTACGCGGGCAAAGTCTACGCCGCTTGCCGCAGCGGCGACAGGTACAGTTGCGGAGGTAGTTGCCGTTACGCTTGCAGGGTCAGCAGAGGCGGCCGAGGCGGCAGGAGCGACCTTTGGCAGCGGCTTCGGTGCAATCGCAATCGCTACAGCCAGCAACAGCGCGCAACCGGCAATCGGAAAACCGATCGAGACCTTGCCGGCATGACGCAGGTTGAAGAAGTGACGGATCAGCACGCCGGCAGCCATGATCGCGGCCAGCACCAGCCAGCTGTAAGCATGGGTGTAGGTCATCGCGTAGTGGTTGCTGATCATGATGAACAGAATCGGCAGGGTGAAATAATTGTTGTGCACACTGCGTTGCTTGCCCTTCTTGCCGTAGATCGGATCAGGCGACTTGCCTTCCTTCATGGCTTCCACCAGCTTGCGCTGGCCGGGGATGATGACCATCAGCACGTTGCCGACCATGATGGTGCCGATCATGGCGCCGACGTGGATGTAGGCAGCGCGGCCGCTCAGCAGATGCGTCAGCATGTAGGCTACGGCAACGATGAAGACGAACATCACCAGGCCGAGCAGGCCTTCGCGTTTGCCCAGCGGCGACTTGCACAGCAGGTCGTAGACGATCCAGCCGACCAGCAAAGTACCGAGGCCGACACCGACCGATTGCAGGCCGGAGAGGTCGGCGACCGACTTGTCGACCATCATGGCCGAGGCGTTGAAATAATAGACGATGAACAGCATCGCGAAACCGGTGATCCAGGTGGCATAAGCTTCCCACTTGAACCAGTGCAGTTCTTCCGGCAATTCGGAAGGCGCGACCAGATACTTCTGCGGGTTGTAGAACCCGCCACCGTGCACGGCCCACAACTCGCCGGAGACGCCCTTCTTGGCCAGGTCGCTGCCCGGCTTCGGCGGACGGATGGAGTTGTCCAGCCAGACGAAATAAAACGAGGCGCCGATCCACGCAATCCCGGTGATCAGATGCAGCCAGCGCACCAGCAGATTGAGCCACTCCACGCCATACGATACGAATAATGCTTCCATGTCTTCCCCACGTTTGTTCCTCACCTGCCACTGCGGGCGCTTCAGATGAGCGAGGCCGGGCCTCAAATCACAAAATGGTCGATCCGGCGCTGCTTCGCTGAAACTGCGAACCCATGCGCCGGATAAATAAGAGGACTTGCGCAGGGCGTCTCCTGCCCCTGCGTAAATCTTCGTTACCTGCTGCCGCGACGACCTCGATGGCGATTGCCATCTGTTATTTTTACTGCAATATTTTGTCCGCAGCCGCCACCAGACCAAAGACGGCGCGACCGGGATGCTGGAACGATAAACGTGTTGGGCTTTTAAAACATTGTCAGTAGCTTATATTTGACATATGCATATCCATATACAACAATGAACAAGTTATGTGGGAATCTCTATATTCTAAAAAATATAACTAGAGACAACTCAGAACATAAAAGAATCGCGTGTGGCCACCCTAGATTGACTCGACGGGTAAGAAGGCTGCTTGGCTGGACAACCCGTCCAGCGAGCGCCCGCCCCCCGCCCCGCAATCTCAGTACGAGGCTGTTACACAATGCAGGCGCGCCGCTGCGCCGATCGTGAAGGCGTGCGCGCGCCCGCACCTGCATTGCATAACAGCCTCCCAGTTACCCGGAGACAATATGTCCAGGCTGCCAGACCATCTCGATATCCACCTGATTCGCATCCTCTATCTGTTGCTGTGTGAAAAGAACGTTTCGCGCGTAGCGCTCAAACTCAACCAGCCGCAACCGTCCATCTCGGCTTCGCTGCGCAAACTGCGCGAGCTCACCGGCGACCCGCTATTGGTGCGTGGCGCGCGCGGCATGGTGCCGACCCAGCATGGCGAAAGCCTGTTGAAGCCGGCCAAGCGCATCCTCGACGAAACCGAGCGCCTGTTCGTGCCCAAGACCGCGTTCGTGCCGCAGGAAGAAGCGCGCACCTTCCACATCGCCGCGCCGGATTACATGAACACGCCCTTCTTCACCGAAGTCATCGCCCGCCTGCGCCGCGAATCGCCCAAGAGCCACATTGTGATCCACGCGCTGGGACCCGAGACCGATTACGTGCGCCTGCTGTCGGACGGCGAACTCGACCTGGTCATCGCCAACTGGGACGAGCCGCCGCCGCACCTGCATCTGTCGAAGCTGTTCGACGATCCGATCGTCTGCCTGATGCGTTCCGACTGCGCCTATGCCAAGCGCACCGCCAAGGATGCAATGAGCATCGAAGATTACCTGAGCCTGCCGCACGCAGCGCCGTCGCAAATCCTGCCCGGCTATCACGGCACCATCGACACGTTTCTTGAAAAGCAGAACCTGCACCGCAACGTCGTGGTGGAGTCGGCGCACTTCCGCATGTTGCCTTACATGGTGGCGCAGACCGACCTGGTGCTGACCGCCGGCCAGCAATTCGCCAGCTTCTATGAAAAGACCTTGTCGCTGAAAAGCTATAGCGTGCCGATCAAGTTTCCGCCGCTGCGCTTTTACCAGTTGTGGCATGAGCGCGTGCATCAGGCGACCGAGCATAAATGGCTGCGCGCCCAAGTGAGCGCCGCCGCCAAGATGCTTGCCCATTAAGGATTCCCGGCAATATTTACGTCGTTTCGCTTATATCCACATTCAGAAATCGAGTATTGGCTGGCTTATATATTGGACTGAACGATTTACTTTAGTATCGGCCCACAAGCCTGTACGAAGGATGTTGCTCAGAATTTTCCTCTTTCGCACAAGGACTTGATCAGAGGCCGTTACAAAATGAAGCCGGCAGGCGCACCGCCACCTTCATCGCGCCGCGGCCTCCACATAAAAACTTGGAGACAGCCATGACAACCCAAAGCCATCCGGTAGACGAAAGACTGCCGATACTCAAACTCGCCGCGCTGGGCATGCAACACGTACTCGTGATGTATGCCGGCGCTATCGCAGTACCGCTGATCGTCGGCGGTGCCCTAAACCTGCCTAAATCCGAAATTGCCTACCTCATCAGCGCCGACCTGTTCTGCTGCGGCCTGGTCACCATCATCCAAAGTCTCGGCATCTGGAAATTCGGTATTCGCATGCCGGTCATGATGGGCGTCACCTTCGCTGCCGTCGGGCCAATGGTCGCCATGGCCAACAATCCCTCGCTGAGCATCCTCCACATCTATGGGGCGGTGATCGCGGCGGGGATATTCTGCATGCTCGCCTCGCCCTACATGAGCAAGCTCATGCGCTACTTCCCGCCGGTGGTGACCGGCACCGTGATCACGGTGATCGGGGTTTCGCTGATGGGCGTGGGCATTAACTGGGCCGCCGGCGGACAACCCATCATCGGCAAACTGGTCGACGGCGTCTTCGTCAAAATGCCCAACCCCGACTACGGCTCCCCGCTCAGCCTCGCCATCGCCGCCATCGTGCTCGTCTCGATTCTCCTCATCACCAAATACGTCAAGGGTTTCATCGCCAATATCTCGGTGTTGATGGGCATGATCGTCGGCTTCATTATCGCGCTGGCGCTCGGCAAGATCAGCTTCGACGGCCTCGGCGTGGCCGACTGGTTTGCCGTGATCCGCCCCTTCCATTACGGCTGGCCGCAATTCGATGTCGGTTCCATCGTCAGCATGTGCCTGGTCATGATCGTCACCATGATCGAATCGACCGGCATGTTCATGGCGCTGGGCGACATCGTGGAAAAGAAGGTCGACGACAACACCCTGGCGCGCGGCCTGCGCGTGGACGGCCTCGGCACCTTGATCGGCGGCATCTTCAATACCTTCCCCTACACCTCGTTCTCGCAAAACGTCGGCCTGGTCGGCGTCACCGGCATCCGCAGCCGCTATGTCTGCGTCGCCGCGGGAGTGATCCTGGCGGCCTTCGGCCTGTTCCCCAAAATGGCGCACGTGGCCGCATCGATCCCGCAATTCGTGCTGGGCGGCGCCGGCATCGTGATGTTCGGCATGGTGGCGGCGACCGGCATCAAGATCCTGGCCAAGGTCGACTTCAACGGCAATCGCAACAACCTGTTCATCGTCGCCATCAGCATCGGCGTCGGCATGATCCCGATCGTGGCACCGACCTTCTTTGACAAGATGCCAAGCTTCTTGTCTACGATCTTCCATAGTGGCATATTGCTTGCATCCACCATGGCGGTCGTGCTGAATGTGTTCTTCAACGGCCGCGGCAGCGATGAAGAAGTCGCCGACTATGCGTTGGCGGCAGCACAAAGTTCGGATCACTAAAACTTGAAATATGACAGGACGGCGAACCCGTCCTGTCAAAGCAAGCTGCAGCAAACACAAGCAACCATCCGTATTTATCGGCAACAGGTATCAGATGACCACACTAGAACAACTGAACAGCAGCGCCGCGCGCGACGTCCCGGCTTTCGTCCACACCCTGCACGGGATCTACGAGCATTCGCCGTGGATTCCCGAGCGGGCAGCCAGACTCGGCCCCTTCGCCAACATCACGGCCCTCAAACAAGCGCTGCAAGGCGTGGTCACCGGCGCCGAGCGCGCCGAGCAACTCGGGCTGATCCGCGCCCACCCGGAGTTGGCCGGCAAAGCCGCCATCGCCGGCGCGCTGACCGCAGAGTCCACCGGCGAACAAGCCAAGGCCGGCCTCAACCTGTGCACGCCGGAAGAATTCGCCACGTTGCAAAAGCTCAACGGCGATTACAACGCCAAGTTCGGTTTCCCCTTCATCCTGGCGGTCAAGGGCGCCACCGGCAAGGGCCTGACACGCCAGCAAATCATCGCCACTTTCACGCGTCGCCTGCGCAACCAGCCTGAAGACGAACTGCGCGAAGCACTGCGTCAGATCGGTCGGATTGCCGAGATGCGCCTCAACGACCTGCTCGGCTACACCCCCGCCATCGGCGCCGCCATCATGGAATGGGCCGAAGAAATCGGCGCCTGGAGTGAAGACGAAGGCGCGCTGACCTGCACTTACATGACCGACGCCCACCGCCGCACCGCCGACCAGATCGCCCACTGGATGCGCGAAGCCGGCATGCACGCGCACATCGACGCGGTCGGCAATGTGGTCGGTCGCTATCTCTCGACCGATCCGCAAGCCAAGACGCTGATGACGGGTTCGCACTACGACACGGTGCGCAACGGCGGCAAATACGACGGCCGCGAAGGCATCCTGCTGCCGATCGCCATCGTCAAGCATTTGTATGAAAAGGGCGAAACCCTGCCCTTCCATTTTGAAATCATCGCGTTCTCGGAAGAAGAAGGCGTGCGCTTCAAGAGCACCTTCCTCGGCAGCAAAGCCATCATCGGCCAGTTCGATCCCAACCTGCTCAACCTGACCGACCGCGACGGCGTCAGCATGCGCGAAGTGCTCACGCAAGCCGGCCACGACGTCACGGCGATTCCGCAGATAGCGCGCGATCCGTCCGACCTGCTCGGCTACGTCGAAGTCCACATCGAACAAGGCCCGGTGCTGCTCAACCGCGACTTGCCGGTCGGCATCGTCACCTCCATCGCCGGCAGCTCGCGCCACCTGGTGCATCTCAAAGGCGTTGCCAGCCACGCCGGCACCACGCCGATGAACATGCGCAAAGATGCAGCAGCGACCGCCGCAGAAATCATCCTCTACGTCGAGCAGCGTTGCGGACAAGATCAGCACGCCTCGCTGGTCGGCACCGTCGGCCAGTTACAAGTGCCCAACGGCTCCACCAACGTCATCCCCGGTGCCTGCACGCTATCGCTCGACATCCGCGCCGCCCGCGACGACGTACGCGATGCAGCCGTCGCCGACGTGATCAAGAAGATCGACGAAATCTGCCTGCGTCGCAGCGTCGACGTCACCTTGGAAAAAACCGTCGCCGCCCCGGCAGCGCCCTGCGCCAACTGGCTCATGCAGCAGCTAGCCGCCGCCACTGAACGCGCCGGCGTCAAACCATTCGAGCTGGCGTCGGGCGCAGGTCACGACGCCATGACCATTGCCAAGATGACCGACGTCGCCATGTTGTTCACACGTTGCGGCAACGGCGGCATCAGCCACAATCCGCTGGAGACAATGACGGCAGATGACGCTGAAGTGTCGGCGCAGATCCTCTTGGATTTCTTGCGGAATTTTAAGGCGAAGGTTTAAGCCATTAGAAGTAGCAAACGTCGTGACGACAATGGGTCCCAGCATTCGCTGGGACGACGGAGTAAATAGTCACCACAGAAGACGACAAGCGCGACGTCGAAGGAGAGCCACCCAGGCAAAGCGAAGCGAGCCGGTCTCGAAGTCCGCTTGAGAGTAGCCGGTGCCGTCAGGTGCAAATCGGAAAAAGAAGGGAAAAATGTCTGAGCGCAGCGAGTTGTTTTCCCTTCCCGATTTGCGCCTGACGGCACCGGGAACCCTCGAAGAGGGCTACGACCCAGCGGCCGCCTTCTTTTGCTTACTTTTCTTGGCGGAGCAAGAAAAGTGAGCGGCTGCCGGGCCGCCCCCGGCAAACCAAGATTGATCGAAGAAAGATCAGCATCAGCAACCCAAGCACAAAGCAAAACAGCAAAGAACCAAAGCACCAATCAACAAAACCAGGCAAAGCGTTAATAGGGTTTAAAAGGGACTCCACTATCACCGGCGCCGCATCAACACCCAACACCAAACATAATCCAACGAGTCCCCAATGAGCAAAACCCTCCTGATCAAAAACGCCACGGTCGTAGTCACCATGAACGACACCCGTGACGAAATCAACAACGGCGCCGTCTTCATCCGCGACAACGTCATCGAACAAGTCGGCGCCACAGCCGACCTGCCCCAGCGCGCCGACGAAGTCATCGACGCCCAAGGCCACGTCGTCCTGCCCGGCCTGATCAACACGCACCACCACATGTACCAGAGCCTCACACGCGCCATCCCCGCTGCGCAAAACGGCGAACTGTTCAACTGGCTCACCAACCTCTACCCGATCTGGGCCGGCCTGACGCCGGAAATGATCAAGGTCTCCACGCTCACCGCGATGGCCGAGCTGATCTTGTCCGGCTGCACCACCAGCAGCGACCACCTCTATATTTATCCGAACAAAACCCGCCTCGACGACAGCCTCGAAGCCGCGCAACAGATCGGCATGCGCTTCCACGGCGCACGCGGCGCGATGAGCGTCGGCCAGTCCAAAGGCGGCTTGCCGCCGGACCGCGTGGTGGAAGATGAAAAAGACATCCTGCGCGACACCCAACGCCTGATCGAGACCTACCACGACCACAGCCGCCACGCCATGCAACGCATCGTGGTCGCGCCCTGTTCGCCATTCTCGGTCTCGCGCGACCTGATGCGCGAAGCGGCCAACATGGCGCGCAGCTACAAAGTCTCGCTGCACACCCACCTGGCCGAAAACGTCAACGACATCGCCTACAGCCGCGAGAAATTCAACATGACGCCGGCCGAATACGCCGAAGACTGCGGCTGGGTCGGCCACGACGTCTGGCACGCCCACTGCGTGCAACTCGACGACCACGGCATCGCCCTGTTCGCGCGCACCGGCACCGGCATCGCCCACTGCCCCTGTTCCAACATGCGCCTGGCGTCGGGCATCGCGCCGATCCGCAAGATGATCGATGCCGGCGTCTCGGTCGGCCTCGGCGTGGATGGCTGCGCCTCCAATGATTCCGGCCACATGATGGGCGAAGTGCGCCAGGCCATGCTGCTGCAACGGGTCGGCTTCGGTCCCGATGCGATGACCGCGCGCCAGGCGCTGGAAATCGCCACGCTGGGCGGCGCCAAGGTATTGAACCGCGACGACATCGGTGCACTGAAGCCGGACATGTCGGCCGACCTGGTGATGTTCAAACTGGACCAGATCGGCTTCGCCGGCGCGCTGCACGACCCGGTCGCGGCGCTGGTGTTTTGCACGCCGCCCAATGTGTCCTACAGCGTGATTAACGGTCGCGTGATTGTGCGTGACGGCCAGTGCACAACACTTGATCTTGGGATGACCATTGAGCGCCACAATGCGCTAGCATTTGAACTGGCCGACGCAGCAAACTAACACCCGCCTACAACAACAAAAACCGGCATTCCGGCCCGCCCGACAAGGGCAGACCGGAATGCCTTGCCGCGCGCCGACGACACAATTGCACGGTGGAAACGCATCAGAAACGCCTCGCCCTCTTGGCATGAGAATTGCCTTTTGAATAACAGCACCAGCGATGGTGCAACGTTTTGCAGCCTACTGAATCGCAAAGGTATACCCATGAAAATCGCCAACATGAAAATCGGCCAACGCCTGGCCATGGGCTTCGGCATCGTGATCGTCCTGCTGGTCGCCATCACGGCGCTCAGCAATAGTCAGTTGGGCCGTCTCAACGACGGCATCAACCTAATCACCAAGGACCGCTACCCCAAAACCGTGCTGGCGAACACCATCCAGATCCAGGTCAACAAGATCGCCATCGACTTGCGCGACATCATGCTGACCAGCGACGCCGACAAGATCAAATATCTGGTCAACGACGCCACCGTTGCCGACAAGAAGATGAATGAAGGTCTGGCACAAATGCAATCGATTGCAAAGACCGACGACGACAAGCGCTACGTCAAGGACGCCATGACCGCGCGCGACGCCTACCTGCCAGTGCGCGACGGCCTCATGAAGCTGGCGTTGGCCGGCCAGATCGACGACGCCAAAGCCTATCTGCCGCAACAGTTCATGCCGCTGCAGATCAAATACTTCATCGCGCTCGACGCCATGTTCGACTATCAGGGCGGCTTGATGGACGCCGCCGGCGACAAGGCCAGCAGCGAATCCGGCAGCGCCCGCATGATCATCAACACGCTCGCCGGCATCACCCTGCTGCTCTCGGCCGCCGTCGCCTGGCTGGTCTCGCGCAGCATCACACGGCCGCTGACCGAAGCTGTCGGCGTCGCCCGCCGCGTCGCCGACGGCGACCTCACCACCAAGGTCGAAGTCAAATCCACCGATGAAACCGGCCAGCTCATGTCGGCGTTGCAGACCATGAACAGCAATCTCTACAACATCGTCAGCCAGGTGCGCCAGGGCACCGACACCATCGCCACCGCCTCCAGCGAAATCGCCACCGGCAACATGGATCTGTCGGCGCGCACCGAACAGCAAGCCGGTTCGCTGGAAGAAACCGCCTCGGCCATGGAAGAGCTCACCTCCACCGTCAAACAAAACGCCGACAACGCACGCCAGGCCAACCAGTTGGCCGTGTCGGCATCGAGTGTCGCGGTCGATGGCGGCACCGTGGTCGGCAAGGTGGTCGACACCATGAGCTCAATCAATGACTCGTCCAAAAAGATCGTCGACATCATCGGCGTGATTGACGGTATCGCCTTCCAGACCAATATCCTGGCGCTCAACGCCGCCGTCGAAGCAGCCCGCGCCGGCGAACAAGGCCGCGGCTTCGCAGTCGTCGCCAGCGAAGTGCGCAGCCTGGCCCAACGCAGCGCCGCTGCCGCCAAGGAAATCAAGATCCTCATCGACGACTCCGTCGCCAAGGTCGACACCGGCAGCAAGCTGGTCGAACAAGCTGGCACCACCATGACCGAAGTCGTGGCCAGCGTGAAGCGCGTGACCGACATCGTCGGCGAAATCAGCGCCGCCAGCCAGGAACAAAGCCAGGGCATCGAAGAAGTCGGCCGCGCCATCACCAACATCGACGAGACCACACAGCAAAACGCGGCGCTGGTGGAAGAGTCGGCGGCCGCCGCGCAATCGCTGCAAGATCAGGCGGCGAAGTTGATGCAACTGGTCAGCGTGTTCAAGCTGGATCAGCAGATGACGAAGACTGCAGCAACATTCGCCACATCAACAGCCACCCCGAAGAAAGCCACCGTCAACATCACACCGAAACCGGCGCAGCTGAAACAAGCGAAGAAGCTCGCTGGTGTGCCAGCGTTGGCATCGTCCTCAAAGCCTGTCGCAGTCTCTGCCGGCAAGGACGACGACTGGGAACAGTTTTAGAAAATTACGCGTAGTACGTAATCCCCTCTGAAAAAATGGCGTTGCTCACAGCGCCATTTTTCATTTCATTGATTTGATTTATCATTGATAAAAATGCAGATCCGGTTATCGCTCAAAGCGAATCGGCATCGTTCATAAAATCAAGGGGAATGATCATCAAATCACGCTATGTCGCCGCGGCCTTCATTGCCGCCTTTCTCACTGGCTGCGCCACCGTACAGCCATTTCTTCCCTCAGACTACGCAGGCCCGGTCGCCATTCTCAAGGACTCAGCAAAGTCATCGATCCGTGACAAGAATGCAGATATGTTTTATGCGGAAGCTATTAACGGCCAGGTAATCGAATCGAGCCGCAACAGCACGGACAAGGCCAGTGCAGGACAAGGCAGAAATCTGAGTGTCAGGAATATTGAACGGAAGATTCCCATTCAGCCATTGAAAGTCAGCATAGTAGGAAGAACCATCTACGCTGCGCCGATAGATGTCCTCATCAGATCCGTATATGAGGTCAAGGGCAACATCGAGTTTACGCCGGAAGCAAATAAAATCTATACGGTGCGAGGCGTTCTTGGCGAAAAATATTCCGCAGTCTGGATCGAGGAAGGGCCCGACAAGAAAATCGTCGGCGAGAAAATAGAAATCAACGGTTCGGCGAAACTTGGCGTGCTGAACAAATGACCCATTACTCGTCCCGCGTTTCATCACGAAACATTCGCCCCTCAGCATGAACGTCACACTACTCAAAAAATTCTGCGAAGCGCTACCCGCAGCAACATCACGCCTCGCCCTGCCGCCATCCAATATTCTGGTCTACTCCGTGGGCGAGAAAAACTTCGCCTGGTTCAAAACCAGCGATCCGGAAAAGTGGCGCTTCAGCTTTCGCGTCAGCCCTGACCGCTTCATCGAACTGACCGATATGCCCGGCATCAAGCCTGCACGCTATATGTCACGCTTTCACTGGATCACGATTGTGGATGTGCGCAGCATGCCGGAGGATTATCTGAAGGAGCTGGTGCAGTGGTCTTATGAGAAGGCGCTGGGGAGTTTGAGTGGAAAGCAGCGGAAGGCATTGCTTGAAAACCATCTCGACGTAGTCAACAAACTGAACAAGGAAATTAAATGAATTTCATGCATCCAAGAAGCAAGGTGTTTATTCTTGCCGCACTCTTCAGCGGTCATCTGTTCGCGCAAGATGCCACACCAGCCTTGGACAAAGACCAGCAAGCAGTTCTTGCGCGAGCGGTTGAGATTACAACGAATATATATTCAGACAGTCAGAAAAATGCACTCACAGCGATTGCCATGAAAAGAAACTGCCTTAAAACCTATCCTGACCTAAAGGGGAAAATTGACGCAGTCTTTTCTTCTGACAAAAGTGGATTTGACCAGAAAACGAGAGACGCAATAAAAAAACTTGAGGCGAGCAAAGATCCCTATGCAAAAGGTCAGATTGACGGTGCCTCAATTGTCACGTACGACAAAGAGCTCATGGAGTCAGGTTGTAAAGCGCTTGCTGGAACAACGCCGTAACGACCATATTCAGTTGCTCGCAGTATCTTCCCACACCTCCGCCAACCGCAACAAATTGGTACTCCCCGGCTGCCCGAACGGCATGCCGGCGGTGATGGCGATCTGATCACCCTTCTTGGCAAACCCTTCCTTCAATGCCGTCTGGCATGCGGCGCTGACCATTTCACTTTCATTGTGGATCTGATCGCTGATGGTTGAGTGCACGCCCCATACCAAAGCCAATTTACGTGCGGTCGCCAACTTGGGCGTGATGCTGAGGATTGGCGCCATCGGGCGTTCGCGGGCGGCGCGCAGGCTGGTGTGGCCGGAGCTGGTGTAGGTCACGGTGACGGTGGCGCCGACGATGCGGGTGACGTCGCGCAAGGCGGAGCAGATTGCGTCCGAACTATTGGATTCCGGCGTCTCCTGTTGGGCGTCGAGCATGTTGCGGTACAGCGGGTCACGCTCTACTTCGCTGATGACGCGGTCCATCATGGCGACGGCTTGCAGCGGGTAAGCGCCGTTGGCGGATTCTGCCGACAGCATGACGGCGTCGGAGCCGTCGTAGATGGCGCTGGCCACGTCGGAGACTTCGGCGCGCGTCGGCACCGGGCTGGTGATCATGGATTCCAGCATCTGGGTGGCGATGACGATCGGGCGACCGTGTTGGCGGCAAACGCGCAGGATGCGCTTTTGCGTGCCGGGTACGCGTTCCGGTGGCAGCTCGACGCCGAGGTCGCCGCGCGCCACCATGATGGCGTCGGAAGCCTGGACGATTTCATCAAGGCGATCCAATGCCGCCGGCTTTTCCAGCTTCGACAAGACCGCGGCGCGACCACCGATCAGGGCGCGCGCTTCGAGCACGTCTTCCGGACGCTGGACAAAAGACAGGGCAATCCAGTCGACGCCGAGTTCCAGCGCAAAGGCCAGGTCGCGCTTGTCCTTGTCGGTCAGCGCCGGAATCGGCAACACCGCGTCGGGCACGTTGACGCCCTTGCGGTCGGACAAGGCGCCGCCATTGATTACCCTGGTGCGGATACGCCGGCCGTCGCTGTCGAGCACCTGCAGGCGCAGCTTGCCGTCGTCGAGCAGCAGCGACTGGCCTGCGGCGATGACTTCGAACAGTTCGGCATGCGGCAGGCAGACGCGCGTGTTGTCGCCCGGCGTGGTGTCGCGGTCGAGCACGAAGTCCTGCCCTGCTTCCAGTTGCACCTTGCCGTCGGCGAACTGGCCGACGCGCAGCTTGGGGCCTTGCAGGTCGGCCAGGATGGCGATCGGCCGCCCGACTTCTCGTTCGACGGCGCGCACGATGTCAAATCGGGCGTGATGGTCGGCGTGGGTGCCGTGGCTGAAGTTGAAACGAAACACATCGGCGCCGGCTTCGAACAGGGCTTTGATCATTTCTTTGGTGGCGCTGGCAGGGCCGAGCGTGGCTACGATTTTTGCCTGGCGTTGACGTCGCATGGACGGGTCTCCTTGGTGTTGTGGGTAGTGGCGTCATGCGCTTGGTTTGGCGAGGTGCACGACGCTGGGACGACGGGAAAATATTTTTAGAGAATCAGGATGGCGCGGAAGTCGTTGACGTTGGTTCTGGTCGGGCCGCTGACGACGAGGTCGCCGAGCGCGCTGAAGAAGCCGTAGCCGTCGTTGTTCTCCAGCAGTGCTTTGGGATTGAGGCCGAGTTCTTCGGCGCGCTTCATGGAGTCCGGCTGATAGATCGCACCGGCGTTGTCTTCCGAACCGTCGATGCCGTCGGTGTCGCAGGCGATTGCGTGCATGCCGGGCGCGCCGTTGAGGGCATTAGCGAGGCTCAACAAGAATTCCGCGTTGCGTCCGCCACGACCGGTGCCGCGCACGGTGACGGTGGTTTCGCCACCGGAGATCAGCACGCAAGGCTTCTTGAACGGTTGGTCGTATTGGGCAATTTGTCTGGCGATCGCTGCGTGTGCAAGGCCAATGTCGCGTGCCTCGCCTTCCATGTCGTCGGACAGGATGTAGGGCGTGATGCCGGCGGCGATGGCAGCAGTAGCTGCCGCTTGCAAAGCCTGTTGCGCGGTCGCGATGACGTGGTGTTCATTTGCTTTGAGGCGTGCATCGCCGAGCTTGGGTGTTTCGCCGATGCCGGATTCGAGATGGGCTTGCACCGATGGGGGGATCTCTATCTTGTATTTGCGCAGTACCACCAGCGCGTCGGCGCAGGTGGTAGCGTCAGGCAGAGTCGGGCCGCTGGCGATGATGCTGGGGTCGTCGCCTGGAATGTCGGAAATCATCAGCGTCACCACGCGTGCCGGTGCACAGGCTAGTGCGAGGCGGCCGCCTTTGATGGCGGAGAGGTGTTTGCGGACGCAGTTCATTTCGAAGATATTGGCGCCGCTCTTCA
>Ga0209913_1001307_pt1 | contig 14374 bp, 10 predicted proteins | sample PersoiDNA2013203_FD_185805 | JGI IMG/M metagenome (GOLD analysis project Ga0209913, IMG submission 185805) | Permafrost soil microbial communities from the Arctic, to analyse light accelerated degradation of dissolved organic matter (DOM) -... | ecosystem: Environmental > Terrestrial > Soil >... | reverse complement strand
GGCGCCCGCCTTCAGCCCTCGTGACCGGGGGCCCCATAGGCGGCCCAGAAAACACTGAGTGCGCGCTTGGCCGCTTCCGAGATCTCCTGCGGGGAGGGCACCTGGATCACACCGAACAGGCGTTTGTGAAAAAACTGCGACTCCAGCAAACCGCGAAGGTGATCCGCCGCCATCGTGGTGTCGCAGTGCTTGAGTTCGCCCCGCTCGATGGCGAGGTTCAAGAACTCGACCATGGCATGGTCCGCCAGCCTGGGGCCTTGCTCAAACATGCGCTGGGCCAGCTGCTTGTCGACGGAGCCCGCAACCACCAGTCGAAACAAGGCCAAGGCGTCGTCTGAGGTCGTGACGCTCAACATGGCCTCAGCAAAGGCCTGCAAGGTTTCTCGAATCGGCCCTGTCGGATCCAGTTGGCCGAAGGGCGTGTCGAACTGCGCGTCGGCCAGGGTTTGCACCGTCACCAGGAACAGCTCTTCTTTCGACTCAAAGTAGCCATACAGGGTGGCTTTGGAGTACCCCACGGTCTGGGCAATGTCGGACATCTTGGTGCCGCCATAGCCGTTCTCCAGAAAAACATGGGCTGCAGCCTGGACGATGGCCTGGCGACGTGATTCGGTTTTGACGCGCATGGTTCATCCAACTTTACATTTATCTACGCAACGGTTGTTTGCCTGGCTCAGGGGTGCATAAAAATAGACCCATAAGTTTAGTTATGATTGGGTCTGTTCACAATGCAAATTGACAAGCCGCTGCGCCTTTCGTGGGTCGTGGCATGGGTGGCTTCCCTGTTGGTCGGCTGCGCCACCGTCGGTCCGGACTACGTGAAGCCTGAGGTGGCCGTGCCAGAGGCCTGGCAAGCACCGCGCCCCCACGGCGGGCAGCTGTCCCAGATGGCCGATTGGTGGGCTCAGTTCAAGGATCCGGTGCTCGCTGAGCTGCAGCGGGCCGCCCAGGCCGACAGCCCGAGTCTGGCCAAGGCCACCGCGGCCATCCAGTCGGCCAGGGCCACGGTCACCGTGAACCGGTCTGCAGGCTTGCCCTCGGTCAGCGCCAATGCCTCGTCAACCCGGTCGGCCGATCAGACAGGCGTCTCGGGCATCACCACGGTGAACAGCGCGGGCCTGGACGCCAGTTGGGAGATCGACCTGTTTGGCAGTGTGCGGCGCAACGTCGAATCGGGCCAGGCCTCGCTGCAGGCCAAGCAGGCCGATTGGCACGATGCACGCATCAGCCTGGCGGCAGAGGTGGCCGGCGATTACGTGGACTACCGGGCGTGCCGTCTCAAGCAGGCGGCTTACCAGGACCAGGCCCTGTCGTATCGGCAGACACTGAAATTGACCCATGTCTCGGTTCAGTCCGGTTTGGGCGCGCCCTCGGATCTGATGCTGGCTCAGGCTGGCGCGGCATCGGCCTCGGCCAATGCCCGGGCGCAGCAGGCCAGTTGCGACCTGTTGGTCAAGACCCTGGTGGCCGCCACCGGGCTCCCCGAGCCCCAGGTGCGCAGCTTGTTGGGCGAGGGGGCAGGCGCATTGCCCAGCCCCGCAGATTTTTCTTTGGACGCCCTGCCGGCAAGCGTGATCGCTCAGCGCCCTGATGTGATCTCGGCAGAGCGGCAGGTCGCTTCGACGCTGGCCAAGGTCGGCGTCGCCGAGGCCAATCGGTGGCCCACGTTCACCATCACGGGCTCGATCGCCGCGGCCAGCACGGCGGGGGTGGCCAGTACGCCCTGGTCCTTGGTGCCCGCGATCTCGCTACCGATCTTTCAGGGGGGCGCCCTGAAGGCCAAGGTGAACAGCGCCCGAGCCGACTACGACAGTGCCGTGGCCAGCTACAAAAGCACCGTGCGCAACGCAGTGCTCGAGGTCGAACAGGCATTGGTCAACCTGGACAGCGCAGCCGACCGTGAGCGCGACGCGCAGACCAGTGCCGAGCAGTATCGCCACTATGTGGCCGCCTCGGAAACCAGTTGGCGCGCCGGCCTGGGCAGCCTGCAGGATCTGGAGACCGCACGACGCTCCTACCTGTCGGCAGAGCTGACCCGCATCGAGCTGCAGCAATCCCGCGTGATCCAGTGGATCACGCTTTACAAAGCCATCGGTGGCGGCTGGCAAAGCGCCCAGGCGCCCGGAGAAAAATCATGAAGTGGATGACGACCCCCCGACGTCGCTGGACGGCCCTGGCCTCGACAACCCTGCTGCTCGTCTGTGTCGGTACCGCTGTGCAGGTGCATTCTCAGCAAAGCGCTGCAGCGGCCAGTGCCGCCACGCCCGACACGACACGAACGGCCCTGACCGTGCAGACCACCCGGCCCAGCACACAGAACTGGCCGCTGACGGCCACCGCCAATGGCACGGTGACACCCTGGCAAGAGGCCGTGGTGGGCGCCCAGACCGGTGGCCTGAGGGTGGCCAGGTTGCGTGCCGAGGTGGGCGACAAGGTGCGTGCCGGCCAGGTGCTGGCCGAACTGGTGAACGATGCGGCCAGCGTGGAGCTGCGCCGCCTGGAGGCCAACCTGGCCTCGGCCCGCGCCAGCCTGGCCCAGGCCAAGGGCAATGCCGACCGGGCCCGCGTGGCCCGGCAGGGCGCTGCCATTTCCGACCAGGCCTACAACGAGTACCTGAACAACGAACTGGCCGCCCAGGCCAGCGTGGACAGCAACCAGGCCCAGGTGGATGCCCAGCGCATCGTGCTGGACCACACCCGCATCGTGGCGGTGGACGACGGGGTGATCACATCGCGCACGGCGGTGCTGGGCAAGGTGGTGGCCAGCGGCGACGAGATGTTCCGAATGATCCGCCAGGGCCGGCTCGAATGGCAGGCCGAACTGGATGCCGGCCAGATCGGGCGCATCCAGCCCGGTCACAGTGCCAGCATCAAGTTGCCCACCGGTGTGGTCGTCAACGGCAAGGTGCGGGCGGTGGCCCCCAATCTGTCCACTTCCACTGGACGCGGCATCGTCTACGTGAGCCTGCAGGCTTCGCAGGCCAAGGCCGGCATGTTTGCCAGTGGCAGCATCGAACTGGGCAGCGCGCCGGCCCTCACCGTGCCGCAATCGGCCGTGGTGCTGGCCGATGGCTACAACTATGTGTTCGAGCTCGGCAGCGATGAGCGCGTTACCCGGCGCGGTGTGCGCGTGGGGCGCCGCGTGGGTGATCGGGTTGAAATTCTCGAAGGCCTGGGGGCCCAGGCCCGCATCGTCAGCTCGGGGGGCGCTTTCCTGGCCGATGGCGACAAGGTGGCCACGGCCACTCAGGCCCAGGCCTCGGCCCCGGCCCCGGCGGCGGCCAGCCGCCGTGAGGAGACCCAGCGATGAACTTCTCCGCCTGGGCCATCCACAAGCCCACGCCCACCCTGCTGCTGTTCATCTTGCTGACGGTGCTGGGCTTTCTGGGCCTGCACCAGTTGGGCATCCAGAAGTTCCCGGACATGGACCTGCCCACCATCAAGATCAGCGCCACCCTCGAAGGGGCGGCACCGGCGCAGCTCGAAACCGAGGTGGCGCGCAAGATCGAGAACAAGTTGGCCTCGATCAGTCGGCTGGATCACGTCACCACCACCATCTCGGACGGCTCTGTGGCCATCTCGGTGAGTTTCGACATCGCCAAGAACGCCGAAGAGGCCCTCAACGAGGTGCGCAATGCGGTCGACAGCGTCAAGGCCGAACTGCCCACCGCCATGGCGGCGCCCACCGTTGCCAAGGTCAGCACCGCCGGCTCGGCCCTGCTGACCTACACGGTGCAGAGCGACCGGCTCAATGAATTCGAAGCCTCCTGGTTTGTCGACAACAACATCGCCAAGGCCATGCTGGCCGTCAAGGGCGTGGCCCAGGTGCAGCGCGTGGGTGGGGTGGACCGCGAAATCCAGGTCGACCTCGACCCGGCCGCGATGGTGGGCCTGCAGGTGAATGCGGCCAATGTGTCGAGCCTGCTGAAATCGATCGAGAAGGATTACTCAGGTGGTCGTGGCGAGGTGGGCGGCGCCCGTCAGTCCATGCGCATCCTGGGCGCGGCGGCTTCGGCACAGGACATTGCAGCCCTGACCTTGCCCCTGTCCGATGGCCGCCGGGTGCGCCTGGACCAGGTGGCCCGCATCAGCGATACCCATGCCGAGCGCAGCACCCGCGCCTATTACAAGGGCAAGCCGGTGATCGGTTTTCAGATCACGCGCTCCAAGGGGTTCTCGGACGAGGGCGTGGCCCGTTCCGTGCGCGCCGCCGTGGCCGACTTTGCCACCGCCAACCCCCACGTCACGATCCAGGAGGCCTACAACACCGTCACACCGGTGGAAGAGAACTACAAGGGCTCGATGCAGCTGTTGTACGAGGGCGCGGCACTGGCCGTGGTCGTGGTGTGGTGGTTTCTGCGTGACAAGCGTGCCACCTTGATCTCGGCCGCTGCCTTGCCCATCTCGATGGTGCCGACGTTTGCGGTCATGCAATGGGCTGGCTTTTCGTTGAACACCGTTTCGCTTTTGGCGCTGGCCCTGGTGGTGGGCATTCTGGTGGACGATGCCATCGTCGAGGTCGAGAACATCGTGCGCCACCTGAAGGCCGGCAAATCGCCCAAGCAGGCGGCCGAAGAGGCCGCCGGCGAGATCGGGCTGGCCGTGATCGCCACCACCCTGACACTGGCCGCCGTGTTCCTGCCCACGGCCTTCATGGGCGGTATCCCGGGCTTGATCTTCCGGCAGTTCGGCATCACGGCGGCCACTGCGGTGCTGATGTCGCTGCTGGTGGCGCGCCTGCTCACGCCCATGATGGCCGCCTATTTTCTCAAGGCCCCGACGCACGAAGAGGCGCCCGACGGCCCCATCATGCGCCGCTACCTGGGGTGGGTGAACCTGTGCCTGAGCCACCGCAAGACCACGGTGGCCGTGGCCGCGGCCATCTTTGCGCTGTCGGTGGCCCTGATGCCGCTGATCCACACCGAGTTCTTCCCGGCGGGTGATGATGGCCAGGTGCAGCTGACCCTCACCCAGCCCCCGGGCAGCACCCTGGAAACCACCACGGCCGTGGCCCTGCAGGCCGCCGACATCGCCCGCCAGTTGCCCGAGGTGAGTGATGTCTTCATCTCGGCCGGCACAGCCAGTTCGGGCGATGGCATGAGCGCTTCCACCACGGCCGACGTGACCAGCGCCATCCTGACCCTGAACCTCGTCCCTCATGGCGAGCGCCACCGCAAGCAATCCGAGGTCGAAGGCGATCTGCGCCAACGCCTGCGCGCCCTGTCGGGCACCCGCGTCAGCGTCGGCAATGGCGCGAGCGGCACCAACCTGACCCTGACGCTGGCCAGCGACGACCCGGGGGCCCTGAGCCGGGCCGCCAACGCCGTTGAAAAAGACCTGCGTGGCCTGAAGGGGCTGGGCAACGTCACCTCCAGTGCGGCGTTGCAGCAGCCCGAGGTGCAGGTGCTGCCCGATTTTGCCCGGGCTGCTGCCATGGGCGTGTCCACCGCCGATCTGGCCGACCTGATCCGCGTGGCCACCAGTGGCGACTTCAGCACCAGCCTGGCCAAACTCAACCTGCCCCAGCGTCAGGTGGCGGTGCGGGTGCGCCTGGACCCGGCGGTGCGCAGCGATCTGGCGACCATCGCGCAGATGCGCCTGCCGGCCACCAATGGCAGCGTGGCGCTGGCCTCGGTGGCCGATGTGCAGCTGGGCTCCAGCCCGGCTCAGATCAACCGCATCGACCGTGAGCGCAACGTGACCCTGACCATCGAGCTCAATGGTCAGACCCTGGGCGACGTGAACCGGGCCGTGATGAACCTGCCTTCGGTGCGCAACCTGCCCCCGGGCGTGCACACCGTGGCCCAGGGCGACCTGCAGCGCATGTCCGAGATGTTCAGCAGCTTTGGCATTGCCATGGCCATCGGGGTGTTCTGCATCTATGGGGTGCTGGTGCTGTTGTTCCACGACTTTCTGCAGCCCGCCACCATCTTGGCCGCCTTGCCTCTGTCCCTGAGCGGCGCCGTCGCAGCCTTGCTGATCACGGGCAGCAGCTTCTCCATGCCCACCGTGATCGGCTTTGTCTTGTTGATGGGCATCGTGACCAAGAACTCGATCCTGCTGGTCGAGTACGCCATCATGGCCCGTCGCGACCATGGCATGACGCGCCACGATGCCCTGGTGGACGCCTGCCACAAGCGGGCCCGGCCGATCGTGATGACCACCATCGCGCTGACCGCGGGCATGCTGCCGATTGCCCTGGGCTTGGGCGCTGACCCCAGCTTCCGCCAGCCGATGGCCATCGTGGTCATTGGTGGTGGTATTGCGTCGACGGCCCTCAGCCTGTTGGTGATCCCGACCGTGTTCACCTATGTGGACGACCTGTTGATCGTCCTGCGTGGCTGGTTCTCTCGCCGGATGACATCCTGAACCTGGGGCGGGTGCTGATGAGTCGAATGGGCTGAGGGCCTGGTTTCAGCCCACCCTCAGCAGTCGGTCCTCATCAGCCCGCCCCGCGCGGCCCGTCCAGGGTCCGCAGCACATTGGCGCGGCTGGTGTAGGCCTCGGCCAGAAAGGGGTCGCTCACGCCGTAGATGCCGTGGCCGTCGCGGGCCAGGATGTTCGAGTCCACCAGCTGGTTGGCCATCTTCTGCACTTCTTCCGCGCCCACGGGCCGGCCGACCTCGGCGCTGTACTCATCCAGCGTGGCCGCCGAAAAGACTTTCTTCACGCTCTGCCCACCTTGGCGGCACACATAGCCGAAGATGGCCAGTGCCAGGGGGCCCAGTTCATCCAGGCGCGCCAGGTCCACCGCGGCTGCGGACTGCCGCACGCCTTCGGTGATGGCGCGCAGGTCCTGGTCTGCCGCCACAAAATTGGGCGCGTGCTGAAGCGCCGCGAGCGCCTTCATGAGCTCTTCCGGCCGGCGCCCCAGGCGCACAAAGCACTCGAAGGCAACGGCCGCACTGGGGGATCTTTCGCCCAGGTCGGCCTCGTTCAGCAGCCACTCCACAAAGTCGATCTCCAGCACCGGAAAGTCTTCCGACATGGCGCCGTTGAAGGCCTGCTTGCCTTTGATCGTGAGCTCGCGCACCCGTGCCCGGTGCGAGCCCGTGCCGACAAACAGAAAGTAGCCGGGGGTGTTGGGGCTCAGGTTGATCTCATCGCGGGCCGCCTTCAGGGCCAGCAGCATGTCGTTGCCGTCGTCGGAGCCCATCGCGTGCTGCACTTCGTCGATGATCACCACGACATCGGTCCTGGCCACCTGCACCAGCTCAGAGAAGGCCCCGGCCAGGGTGTTGCCCTCGGTCTTGCCCAGCTCGGCCAGGCTGAAGCCGAACTTGAACCCGGCCGCCCCCAGGTCCAGTCCCTTCAGGCGCTTCAGCACCCCGACCGCCTTCGAGTCGGCCCGCTGCAGATCGGCCAGCGTCTTGCGCACCGCGCCCAGCAGCAGGTCGCTGGGTTTGGCGGCCGTGTTGCTCCACAGGTCCACATAGACCACGATGGCCCCCTGCGCCTCCAGCGTGGGAATCAGGTCGCCGCGCAGAAAGGTCGTCTTGCCGATGCGGCGCAAGCCGCCCAGAAAGAGCCCAGAGCGCACTTTCTTCATCAGGCCCTTGGGGCGCAGCAGCTGATCCGCCATGTCCGCAGCGAGCGTCGGTCGATGGAAGGTCATTCTTATCCTTTTTTATTGAATTCGGATAATTATCTCAATTCAATAAATATGGGTAAACAGGCCCGTCGATGACAGGCCAGGGCCCGGCCTTCTGCGACGGGCCGGGCGGCCCGGGCGTGCGCAGCCCGTCAGGCCAGGCCTCAGCCGCTTGCCAGCGCGGGGGAGGCGTCTGCTGCGCCAACCGATCGCTGAAGGGCTTGGCGTGCAACGGCCACCGAGGCGCCTGCGCCCACCCAGGACACAAACTGGTCGGGCCGCACCAGGATCAGCGCGGCGCCATAGCGCTCGGGTTCGCTGCCCTGGCCACAATCCACCACCGTCAGCGGCAGCCCAAGGCCCGCGGCTTCCTCACGGAAGGCCTGCACTGCGCCGGCGTGGGCGCCGGCTTCGCCCACCACCAGCAGCGAGAACCCCGTGCCCAGGGCCTCGAATACATTGCGGCCGCTGGGCAGTGCAGCGGGGGCCAGATGGTGGCCGGGGCGGGCCTCGAAGCGGTGCGAGCCCTTGGCCCCGCTGCTGCGGCCATCGCTGCCCCAGACCATGCCCGAGCCTTCGTAGTGCGGCTCAAACGCATGCACCTCGCCCACGGCGCCCTGGGCACGCGCCTGCCAGGCGGCCTCAAAGGCGGCCTGGTCGCGGCTGGGGTCGTGCTGCTCCAGAAAGGCCCGGTCGGTCTCGATCGAGCGCGCGATGAAGTCGTTGATCGTGGAGGCAAACACCGGGCGGCGCTCGGCGTCGTACGAGTCCAGCAGCCGTTCGCCACCCCAGCCCTGCAAGGTGGCCGCCAGCTTCCAGCCCAGGTTGCGGGCATCTTCCAGCCCCGAGTTCACGCCATAGCCGCCATAGGGCGGGTGGCTGTGGGCGGCATCGCCCGCGATGAACACCCGGCCCTGACGGTAGCGGTCGGCCAACATGAAGCGCAAGTCCCAAAAGCCGATGTGCTCAAACGCCACATCAAACTCGGCGCCCACGGCCTCGTGCAGGTAGGCTGCAAAATCGAAATTGTCCTGGGTCGTGCCGGCCGGCACGGGGGCGTGAAAAAACCAGGTGCTGCCCAGGTCCACCCGACCCAGAAACTTCCAGTAGCCCTTCAGCTCGGGCTGCAGCACGTTGTAATAAGACTTGCCGGGGTAACGCTCCAACAGCTGGTGCAGCCCATGCGACTTGAAGACCAGCAGCACCATCATCCGATCGTGGTCGGTGCGGGTGTGGGTGATGGCCGCTTGCTCGCGCACCACCGACCGGGCCCCGTCGGCCCCGACCGCATAGGCGCAGCGCAGCGTGCGCGTGTCGGTGCTGCCCCGCTGGGCGATGGTGATCGACACGCCCTGCGCGTCCTGCGTGAGGGCCTGGGTGTCCCAGCCATACAGGGTCTGCACCGAAGGCAGCTCGGCCACGCGCTGGCGCAGCACGGCCTCGGTGGCGTACTGAGGCAGGCGCTCGTTGGCCGTGAAGTAGTAGGGCTTGACCAGATCGCGCTGCAACCAGTCGTAGGTGTAGGGGCCCAGCAGGGTGCCATGGGCCGTCAGGCCGCCGATGCCGTACTCCACCGGAATGGTGCGTGCGGCGCGCAACTGCTTTTCGGCGCCCCAGAAGTGAAAATGCTCCATCGTCCGTTGGGTCAGGTTCTGGCCCTTGGGGATGGGCTGGGGCTGCAGGTAGCGCTCCACCACGATCACGCTCACGCCGCGCTGGCCCAGCTCGATGGCCAGCCCCATGCCCACGGGGCCACCGCCCACGATGACCACCTCGGCGTCTTGTGCGGGTACCTTGTTTTCTGTCTGCTTCAGGGGGTTTGTTGTCATGTTTACTCCGCGGTGATGCCCTGGGCCTTGATCAGGTCGGCCCAGCGCCTGGCGTCTGTGGCCACCAGTTTCTGAAAGGCGTCGGGTGAGCTGTGGGCTGGGGTCATGCCCTGGGTTTCAAACGACCTGGCCACGGCGGGCGAGGCCAGCACCTCACGCAGCTCGGTGTTCAGCCGCTCGATGAACGCGCTGGGCGTGCCAGCCGGGGCGAACACGCCGTACCACATGTCCACATTCAGGTTGCCCAGGTGAAGGCTGCCGAGCGATGGCACCTCGGGCAGCAGCGGGTGGACGGTGTCCGAGCTGATGGCCAGCGCTTTCAGTTTGCCGGCCTTCACATGCTGCAAAGCCACGTGGATGGGCAGGAACATGGTGTCGATCTGCCCGGCCAGCAGGTCGGTCACTGCAGGGGCCGTGCCCCGGTAGCTGATGTGGGTCAGTGAGATCCGTGCCCGGTTCTTCAGCAGCTCCATGGCCAGGTGGTGAGGCGTGCCGGCGCCGGGCGAGCCATAGTTGAGCGCCCCGGGCCGGGCCTTGGCGCGGTCGATCAGGCCCTTGAGCGTGTCGATGCGCGAGGGCACCGACGCCACCAGCAGCAGTTGGCCCCAGCTCGTCTGGCCGACGGGCGCGAGATCGGTCAGCGGGTTGAAGCCCTGCTTCGGGTAAAGCGCCATGTTCATCACCAGCGTGTTGACGCTCACCAGCAAGGTGGTGCCATCGGGTGTGGCGCGCACCACTTCCTGCGTACCGATGATGCCGGAGGCCCCGGCCTTGTTGTCGACAAAAAAGGGCCGCTTCAGGCGCTCGGACAGCGGCTGGGCAATCTGGCGCGCAATCAGGTCGATGCCCGTGCCCGGTGTGAAGGGCACCACCAGCCGCACCGGGGCGTCGGCAGCACCTTGCGCCCATGCCATGGGCGCGGCGGCCGCAGACAAAGCACCCAGCACCAGGCGTCGTCGGTCGGGGCAGGGGGGCGGTGCCAGGGCGTGCGATGGGGTCATGGGGCTTGTCTCTATCGTTGTCTGGGTGTGTTGGGGGACAATTAAAGCGAGAGTCTTGACTTCGATCAAACGGAAAATTCTGATGAATTCTTCATCAAAGCTGATGAATGTCAGCACCCGGCAGTTGCACGCTTTTCTGGAGGTCACGCGTCTGCAGAGCTTTGCCAAGGCGGCCGAGCAGGTGCACCTGTCGCCCTCGGGCATGAGCATGCTGGTCAAGGAGCTGGAAGAGCAGATGGGCGCACGCTTGTTTGATCGCACCACCCGCTCGCTCACCCTGACCGACGCCGGCCGCCGCCTGCAACCCGTGGCCGAACGCCTGGTGGTGGAACTGCGTGCGCTGGGCTCGGCGCTGGATGGCAGCGAGGCGGCCGTGCGCTCGCGTTTGCGCGTGGCGGCCACGCCCATGATCTCGGCCAGCCTGATGCCCGAGGTGATCCGCGGTTTTGGCCTGGCGCACCCCCAGGTGCAGGTGCAGCTCAGTGATGTGGAGGTTGGCACGGTGCGCCAGCAGGTGTTGGACGGCGACGCTGACATCGGCTTCGGCTTCTTTGTGAAACCCGCCGTGGGGCTGTCGCGTCAGCCCTTGTGCAAGTTCCGCCTCATGCGCATCAGCCCGCCCGATGGGACCGACAGCGGCCAGCTCTCAGAGAGTCAGCCGTGGAGCCGGCTCAAGAGCCTGCCCCTGGTCAGCCTGCCCATCGACAACCCCATCCAGGTGGTGATCGAAAAGCAGCTCGCGCGCCTGGGCCTGGCCCATCAGGAGTGCCCCCGCGTGAACCTCATCGGTACCTTGATCGGCATGGTGCGTGCGGGCCGGGGCAGTGCCATCGTGCCCGCCTTTGCCCTGGACGAATGCCTGCGCCAAGGCCTGCGTGTGGCCATGCTGCGTGAGCCCGTGGTCCACCTGGACCTGTACCTGGCCTACCGCCGTGGCACCCAGCAAAAGCCCGCGGCGCAGGCCTTTGCCGAGGCGCTGAGGCAGGCCGCAGTGGGGCTTGCCAACTGAGGCGGCACCGCCCGCAGGCCTCACCCCTGCGCGTTGCGCAGCGTCTGTGAAGGCAGCTCGCCGAACTGGGCCGAGTAGTCGCGTGAGAACTCGCTCAGGTGCCAGAAGCCCCAGCGCGCCGCGACGTCTTGCACCTTCACGCGGGCCTCGTGGGCGCGGCTTTTCAGGTCGCGCCGCACGCCGTTCAGGCGCACCAGGCGCAGGTAGCGCTTGGGGCTGATGCCCAGCACATCGTTGAAGCAGTAATCCAGCTTGCGCGGGCTGGTGCCGATGCGGCTGCACACGTCCAGGGTGGACAGGGGCTGGTCGGAGTGGGCCAGCATGCATTCGCAGGCCCGGTCCACCACCTTCTTGCGCGCCTCCACGCGGCGCAGTTCGCTGGTGTCCACCTGCGAGGGGATGGCCTCGATCCATTCGATCAGGATGGCGTCGCGCAGCTGGATCAGGGCCACCGGGTCGTTGAGCAGCTCGGGTGAGCTGCTCAGCAGGTCCAGGATGCGGCGGTGCATCTTGTTGAGGTGGCGCGCCGAGGCCGTGCTGGCCTGCACCACGATCTGCTCTTCGATCCAGGCCGACAGGGGCTTCTGGTACATGCTCTGCCACAGGGCGGCCAGCAGTTCGTGCTCGACCACCACGCCGATCAGTTCGCTGTGGGCGGGGGTCAGCAGGTCCAGCTCTTCGCCGCGGCCGATCATGATCGACTCGGTGCTCAGGCGTTGGCCGTTGAAGATGGCCTCGCTGTCTTGCTCCAGCACCATGGCCAGGCCGTAGTGGCCGCGGCCGATCTGGCCACGCTGGCGCACCTTGCAGTTGGCGGCTTCGCGAATCATGCGCAGGCCGGGCAACTGCACCAGTTCGATCTGGCCATCGAAGCGGCCGGGCGAGAGCTGGTCGTAGTTCAGGCTCCACTGCGGTTGGGCACTGGCATGCACATCCACATCGCTGGAGCGCACGCAGGCGTGCCAGGAGGGCGGCGGCATGGCACTGAATTGGGGCGTCTGGTAGCCGGTTTGAAGGCTCATGGCTCGGTGCGGGGCGTCTTTGCGCCCGTGTGGGGTGGGGACCGAGTGTCCTAAGCATCAGCCGTGCCGGCCATCGGTAGAAACCAGAGCGCACCAGCGTGGTGACGCCGCACCAAATATTTGCTGAGTATTTACCCTAGGTGAGACTTGCGCAAAACCGATAACGGTGTTGTTACACCCCGCCACAAACTCCAGCCCATCCACCCCTCGTGGTGCTTACCAGATCGCAAATCAGGAGTCGTAAATATGGGGAATGCAAGACACACCGGGCGCCACCTGCTGCTGGCGTTGGCGGCCATGGCCGCCGTGGGCAGCAGCCTGGCGCAATCACGCGATGCAGCCCGCCTGGGCAAAGACCTGACGCCGGCCGGCGGTGAGCAGGCCGCCAGCAAGGACGGCAGCATTCCGGCCTACACCGGTGCCGAGCCCCCTGAGGCCGGCTGGGCCTGGGGCAAGCTGCGTGGCGAGTTCTGGAAACACAAGGGCGAAAAGCCGCTGTACTCCATCGATGCCAGCAACGTCGACAAGTACGCCGACAAGCTGTCGCCCGGCCAGGTCGAGCTGATCAAGCAGACCAAGGGCTACCGCATGGATGTGTACCCCTCGCACCGCAGCTGTGGCTTGCCCGATTTCGTGGCCGACAACACGCGCAAGAACGTCGAGGCCGGCAAACTCAAGGACAACGGCTGGACCCTGCAAGAGGCCTTGCTGCCGGGCTACCCCTTCCCCATGCCGCGCAACGGCGCCGAGGCCATGTGGAACGCCAAGATGCGCTATCGCGGCCTGGCGCTGGACTACAAGAAGGTGATCACCGCCGCCTCGCCACGCAAGGGCAGTGACGAGTGGATCAAGGCCGGCTCCGAACAGGTGGTGTTCGTGCCCTGGGGGGCCAAGGGCTCGGTGGCCTTCAGCAAGCTGCCCCAGGTCGAGTACTACACCTACTTCGGCTACAACAGCCCGGCGGCGCTGGCCGGCCAGGCGCTGGCCATCACCAACTACAGCGAAGCCGCCACCGAGACCTTCTACTACTTCCCGGGCCAGCGCCGCGTACGCCGCATGCCCACCTATGCCTACGACGCCCCGCAGATCGGCTTCGAGAACCAGTACACCCTTGACGAGCCCTATGTCTTCAACGGCCTGATGGACCGCTTCGACTGGAAGCTGGTGGGCAAGAAAGACATGCTGGTTCCCTACAACGTCTTCGGTGCCTATGACTTCAAGGCCAAGTTCGAGGACGTGGCCCAACGCGATTTCATCGAGCCCGGCCACCGCCGCTACGAGATGCACCGCGTGTGGGTGGTGGAGGCCACGGTCAAGCCCGGTACCCGGCACCTGGCGCCCAAGCGCACCTTCTACCTCGATGAAGACAGCTGGGCCCCGCTGGTGGCCGACGACTACGACGCCCAAGGCAAGCTCTGGAAGGTGCGCGAAGGCTTTGTGATCCCGGTGTACGAGACGGGCTCGTGCGATGTGTCGGCCTTTGTGCAGCACAACGTGCTCGAAGGGCGCTATGTGTTTGATGAGCATGGTGTGGGCACCGGCACCGACGTGCACTGGCTGACCGAGGCCGGCAACAACGCCAAGCTCAAGGCCAGCTTCTACACCTCCGACAACCTGCGCGCCATCAGCGAACGCTGAGCTTTCTGCCAGGCGGCCCTGGCCGGTAGCGCTGCACCGGCCTCGGGCCCTCACCCGACCCCCTTTCTGAAGACAAGGTGACACCATGTCCGGACATCGCTTTTCCCTCATTTTCTCTGCCGTGCTGCTGGCCCATGGCGCGGCCCAGGCCTTCACCTTCGAGACCGAAGACGGCCTGCGCGGCAGCTTCGACTCGACCGTGTCGGTGGGCACCGGCATCCGCGTCAAAGACCCCAGCCCGGGCCTGATCGCCTCGGGCAACACCGGCTCGCCCGGCGGCGGCC
>Ga0209913_1001306_pt1 | contig 14385 bp, 10 predicted proteins | sample PersoiDNA2013203_FD_185805 | JGI IMG/M metagenome (GOLD analysis project Ga0209913, IMG submission 185805) | Permafrost soil microbial communities from the Arctic, to analyse light accelerated degradation of dissolved organic matter (DOM) -... | ecosystem: Environmental > Terrestrial > Soil >... | reverse complement strand
GTCACGTCCCGGTGCCTGGCACCGGGCAAGAAGACCGAACAACTTAGCTCCTCGAGCTGAACGAATCTAGCCGGAAAACGTGTCGATTTTCGGTCAACCTTCGTTAACGAACGTCCGGATTCGCTCCGCCGCCCGCTCGGGGCTCGTGGCGAAAGCGGCCACTATTCGCGCCGTTGCCAGAAGTGGATCTCGGTCGCGGACGCCGACTAGGCGTAGAGCTCGTTTCTACGAAAGCTCGCGACGAAGTCCAGCCGCTCGCGCGAGCTAGGACTCGGCTCGCTCCTTGAGCCAGGCCGCCAGCTCGTCCGGCGGGACGGGCCGGTGGAGGAAGAAGCCCTGAGCGATGTCGCAGCCGAGCTCGGTGAGCCGCGCCCAGACCTGCTCGCTCTCGACGCCTTCGGCGACCACCTGCAGATCGAGGTTGCGGCCGAGGTCGATGGCCGAGCGGACGACCGCCTCGTCGCCGGCGTCTGTCGCCATACGCATGACGAAGGAGCGATCGATCTTGAGCTCGCTAACCGGGAGCTCCCGGAGGTACCTGAGCGAGGAGTAACCGGTGCCGAAGTCGTCGATCGAGAGGCGGACGCCCATCGTGTCGAGTCGCTCGAGAACGGGCGAGGTACGCAACGGGTCTTCCAGTACGGTGGACTCGGTGATCTCGAGCTCGAGGCGGTCTGGCGTAAGCTTCCAGCGCTCGAGTGCGGCGGCGACGTCGTCGGGGAAGGCGGAGTCGATCAGGTTGCGTGTACCGATGTTGACCGCGACGGAGAGCTTGAAACCGCTCTCCCTCTCCCAGTCGTGAAGCTGGTGCAGCGACTCGTCGAGCACATAGAGCGTCAACGGCTTCATCAGCCCGGTCTCTTGCGCATATGGGATGAACTCGACGGGTGGGATCAGACCCCGCTCGGGATGTTGCCAGCGAACGAGCGCCTCGACGCCGCCGATGTGACCGTCGGCGAGCGTCGCCTTCGGCTGGTAGTGGACGACCAGCTCACGCCGGTCGATCGCCTGACGTAGCTCGCCGACGAGCGTGAGTCGGACGCGATCGTGACTGCCGGCGACGTGCTCGTAGAAGGCGTAGGAACGGTTGTCGTGCTTGGCGACGTACATGGCGACGTCCGCACGCTGGACGAGCTCCTCGACGGAGAGCCCGTGGTCGGGGTAGAAGGCGACGCCAATCGACCCTTCGATAGCGATTGGCAGTCCGTCCAGTTCGATCGGCGGCTCGATCGCCTTCACGAGTTTGTCGAGCAGGTGAACGGTCTCGGCCGAGTCGGCCTGCTTCGGAAGTAGCAGGCCGTACTCGTCGCCGCCGAGGCGGGCGACGGTGTCGCTTGCTCGCAGGGTGTCCTGTAGGCGGCGGCCGATCTCCTGCAGGACGTGGTCGCCACTGGCGTGGCCGAGCGTATCGTTGACCTCCTTGAAGCGATCGAGATCCATGATCGCGATCGCCACGCGTCCACCGTCGCGCTCGGCTGCGAGCAGCGCCTGATGGATGCGGTCGTAGAAGAGCGTGCGGTTGGGGAGCCCGGTGAGGCTGTCGTGGAGGGACTCGTACTCCGATTTGGCCGCTTGACGTTTGAGCTCGTCCTGACCCATCGCGGCGGTAACGACCACAGCGAGCAGCTGGAGCGACTCGGAGTCGCGCTCGTCGAACTTGTTCGGCTCGTTCGAGGCGACGCAGAGGACGCCGACGTTCTTCTGTGCGTAGTTGATCGGTACGGTCGCGAGTGAGCGGGCAGTGAATCCGGGGATTGCGAGCTCGCGGGGCTCGACCTCGCCGCGGACGATCGGGATACCCTCGCTCAAACAGTTCCCGAGCAAGCCGCCGGGCGGATCGAGCACGAGCGTTCCGTACTCGCTCAGTCGACCGGAGCCTGCGCGGAATGCGAGCTCTTCCTCGTCGAGCAGCAAGATGCCGGCGGCATCGGCTTTTGCGAGAATCTGCGCTCGCTCGGCGACCAGTAGCAGCGTTTCCTCTAGCCCCTGTTCGGTCATGGCCACGTCCTGCTGCGTCGCGATGACCGTGCTCATACGCTCCTGGTTTCGCGCCACAGCGATCTCGGCCAGCTTGCGTTTGGTGATATCGCGCGAGATGCCAAAGGTGCCGATGACCGTGCCGCTCTCATCGCTGAGTGGCATCTTCGTGGTGGACACCCAGGCGATGTGTCCGTCCTTCCAGGTGTCCTTCTCTTCGAAGTCGATTATCGGTTTGCCTGAACGAACGATCTCCTGCTCGTCCGCGAGTGCACGTCCGGCGTGATCGGCGCCGAAGAAGTCGAAGTCCGACAAGCCGACCAGCTCCGAGGCGCTCTCGCGACCGAGCCAGCGCGCCTGGGAGTTCGAGACCTTGATGAAGCGACCCTCTAAGTCCTTGAAGTAGACGTTGTCGGAGGTGGTCGCGAAGAACGTCTCGAGCAGCGTACGCTCGCTTGCCAGATCGAGCTCGACCTGCTTTCGCTCGCTTACATCGAATATGACCGCGCTCCGGTTGCCGCCCGCGCAGCGGCCTCGCTCCTCGACGTAACGGATCTCGCCGCTTGCGGTGACGATGCGATAGCTGAGCTCGTAGGTCGCGCTCTCCTTGAGAGCCTTGGCGAGGGTGGCGGAAACGTTCTCGCGATCGTCTTCGTACACGAGCTCGTCCAAGGTCCGCGCGCCGACGAGGAAATCCGTATGGAGCCAGCCGGTGAGCTCGAAGACGTCGCGTGAGATCGTCTCGAGATCTCCCTGCCGGTTGACGAGCAGAAGCGTGACCGGCGCTCTCGCAGCCGGCTCAGTCAGCCGTCCGTCGGGTTCCGTCATCGAGATCGACTGTACTTCCGCAAATGCTTGTCGCTGCCGCAGACCCACCTATCTCTTATCGAATAGAGTGCGAGTGCGATATCTCCCCTTAAAGGGTGAACTGAGCTGATCCGGACACGAAAGATTTGCCTTCAGCTATCAGGAGAAAGGCCCGCCCGATTGCTTCTACGAGGTACTCGCCCTCGCCAGCGCACCCCCACCGGCTCAGCCGCTTCGAGGCGCCTCGACTTCTTGTTACCCACGCGCGACCTGATTAGTGTGGTTGGCCGTCGCTAGAGGAGACTCCGCCTCCCGCCGCCGATCGATTCGCTCTCAACGTCTACTTGCGGCTGAATGCTCTCGCTTCCTACCGCCGAATCCGTTGTCTCGAGCGCTGTGGCGGAAACGAGCGTAGCCGGTGCGCTGACACCGATTCCACGCGGATTCGATCAGTCTCACAGCCAGGTCTTGTATCGGCGCGTCCCCGCCCTTCAGGCCAGGCTCGAAGTAGCGAATCGAGTTTCGGAAACGGCTCGACCTGTCTACGGGAGCGGGCTTCAGCGCTCCGCGCTGTCGTAGAGGACGCGTCCCCTGTTGTGCGCGAGATGCTCGCGCCCGACGACCTCGTCGCCGCGCAGCCGTAGAAGATAGAGGTCGTTCTCGCGCCAGCGCGCGTATCCGTCGGCGGCGAAGCGGTGGTTCTCCTCGATCACGCGATAGCGGTAGCGAGGCTCTCGATCGGCGAAGGCCTCTACGTGGAGGTGCTCGCCGTCGACCCAGACCTTGAGCAGGAAGGTCTTCTTGCCGTCGTTACGGAAGCGAAGATCGACGTAGTTGTAGTAGACGGTCGCGCCGGCGCCGAAGGGAACGGTGCGGTAGGAGTCGGGGAAGCAGTCGAACGAGTGGCGATGGCGCTCGCTGGCGCTGCAGCCGAGGTGGAGCGCCACCCAGTAGAGGGCGTTCGAGAGCTGGCAGAGTCCTCCTCCGAGCGAGACGTTGAGGCGCCCATCGACGATCGTCATCCCGGCGAGATAGCCCTTACGGCGCGAGGTGCGCCCGACGAGTCTCCAGAGGGAGAAGCTCTCTCCGGGAGCGATCGTCGCTCCGTCGATCCTCTCGGCGGCAATGCGGAGGTTGGCGATCTTGTTCTGCTGGAGCGAATACCAGGGCTCCGGATAGTCGCGCACCAGCCGCGCCCTGTGGGAGAAGACGAGATGGGGGAAGGCGGTGGCCTCCGCACCTCGCTTACAGGCGAAACGCCGGCGCGAGAAACGGTCGCGCGTCGATCGGACGGCGCAGAAGATCGCAACTCTCGCGCGAAAGGGGATGAGGCGCCGTATCGCCGTCAACGCCGAACGAACCAAGAGCTCCGTCCTTCGATTCCAGTTCTCACGAGCGGGAGTATCTCGAAGACGACGATCGAGCGCTGTCCGCACCAGGCCGGGCGAGCCACTGCGCTGGACATCGGTGAAGGGGACTCTGGCCGCCTATACCGGTGGCTGCGAAGCGCGCTTCGAGCGTGTCCGGCGCGGTTACTACCGAGTTAGAGAGCATGAAGTGCCGCTATCCGGGTGAACCTTTCTTCTCCTATATTCGGTCCTTAGTGGACTGTTTTCAAACCCTCCAGAGCCGCTGAAAGAACTCCTCGCGGCAGCAGTACCACCTGCTCCTAAGGTACGAAATTAGTGCCGTCTACACACAGATCTTCATGAGCTTCGCCGGGCGCAACGTGGGTGTGAGCCCGGACAGCCTGTAGGAGTAGTTCTTGCCGCCGCAGCCTGCGAGCAGAGCCGCGCTAGCCAGAACGGCCAAAAGAGCGAGAGGCAGGTACCGGTTCCTCCGCATGGTCGGGCCACTCCGAAGAGAGCTGCAGCTGCAGCTCTCTTGCCTCGAGCTCGCAAGGAGCTATCCGACGATTCCTGACCGGCCGAGCGTGATCGCCTGGAGCGTCGCCAACGAGCCGGCCAGCGCGCAACCCGGGGCCGGCCAGGCGCTCCGCGAGCTGCTAGAGAGGGCGCGGGCGCTCGATCCAAGCCGTCCGGCGACCTTCACCAGCAACACGCCCGACGACCCCGTGCTCGAGCACTGCGACGTGATCGCACTCAACCGCTACTTCGGCTGGTACAAGCTACCGGGACGGATTGAGGAGGCGGCGAGCCGCCTCGCGGCCGATCTCGATGCCATCCACGAGCGCCATCGCAAGCCGATCCTCCTGAGCGAGATGGGCGCGGACGCCATCCCCGGCACTCACGCCGATCCGGCCGAGATGTGGAGCGAGGAGTACCAGGCTGCGCTGCTCGACGAGCTGCTGCGGGTCGCCGAGGAGCGGCCGTTCGTCTGCGGTGCACACGTCTGGACGCTCTGCGACTTCAAGACCGGCCAGGCCGAGCACCGCCCCGCCGGGCTGAACTTCAAGGGGGTCTTCACGCGCGACCGGCGTCCGAAGCTCGCCGCCTGGCACCTACGCGAGCGCTGGAAAAGCTGAGGACCTGCCGGCGGATCGGTACCGGCTCCGCCGACTAGCAAGAGCCCGCTCACAACGTAGCTTCGCCGCCGCGCTCGGCCCCGCTACCGCTCCGTACGACCTCAGTAGGCGACCAGCTGGTCGCGGAGCGCTTTGTGGTGGGCGACGGTGCCAGATCTTACGATAACGCAGGCGCGGCAAGCTACGGCTTTCCTTCAGGCCAGGGGGCTTTTGGGGGAACCCGGTTCCCCTTCTGCCGCCCTATCGCCGGCCAGTGCCTGACCCTCCGGCATTCGCCTCGCCACCGGCGAAGCGAATTGGGCAGTGGCGGATACGAGCTCTGAGGCCGCGCTCAGGGGTTCGTACGTCGCACCTTGGGTCAAGGAGAACGAGAGTGTCTCACTCACGCTCTCCAAGCCCAGCTCGGGCGCCGTGCTCGGCACCCAGAAGAAAGCCACGCTCACGATCATCGGCAACGACTACGGGAAGGAAGCCGGCCGGGCCGCGGATCTCCTCAAGCGACCGGACAGCAGAGGGTGCTTCTGAGCAGCAACAACGTTGTGTTTACAACAACGGATGGAACTAAACGGGGCACGTTCGAGCCCTCGAGCCGGGGTCGAGCTCTCTAGGGTCGGCGCGCTTCACGACGAGTTGCTTCGCAGGGCCTCGGCCGATCCTCGTGAACCTCGACCAGCCCAAGGGCGTCCCGAGCGAGTGCTGGCGACGATCACGAGGGTGCTAGAGGAGGCGGACTGTCCGATGCGTGCACGCGCGATCCACGCTGCTGCAGAGCAACTCGCTGGTAAGCCGCTGCGCTGGATGTCGGTTAAGGCGGCGCTGGCCGCAGACATCACGGGCAAGAGTCCGCACTTTCAAAGGGTACGCCGGGGCGTCTACCAGACCGCTGAGAGCGAGAGCGCTCGTCGAACTCCGCGTCAGTAGAGGAAATGGACCTCCCCCGGTTCGGTGGACACGGGGGCGCAACCAGTGGCAACTAGTGGCAAATGCTCAGACCCCGAGAACGGCAGAAGCAAGCCAAAACCGTTGCCGTCGCTTGCGACCAGTTGCCGATAAAAGCGCATGGTAAGGAGGGGGTCCACGGTTCGAGTCCGTGAGAGGGCTCTGCAAAAGCCCCGCAAATCGGGGCTTTTGTTGGTGGATCGAGTTGCTTCAGATCCAGCGTGCGGTGGGTATAGAGCCGTTTGTGGAGCCCCCACCTCCAGAAGAACTCGATAATCATGTCAGCTCTGACAACGCGGCTCCATTTTGGGGTCGCTGCGAGGAGGGCGCGGTAGACGACGTCGGAGAGGCGTCGTCGCAGCAGCCGCAGCGCCTCTTCAAAGAGTACGAACGAGCGTTCATGCTGGTTAGTCCGTAGTATCACCAGTTATGTCCACGCCCTCGCTCGCCTGGCTCGCACGCGGCGGCCGGCACGTCGTGGACGAGCGCGGCGCGCCGGTCTTCCTGCGCGGCGTCGGCCTGGGGAACTGGCTGCTCCCGGAGGGCTACATGTGGCTGTTCGGCGACGAGTGCGCGAGCCCGCGCCAGATCGAGGGCCTGGTCGCGCGGCTGATCGGTGACGAGGCCGCTGCCGCTTTCTGGCGGCGCTTCCGCGACACCTATCTGACCGAGGAGGACATCGCCGCGATCGCCGCGTGCGGCTACAACTCGGTGCGCATCCCGATCAACTCGCGGGTCGTCCTCGACGAGGATGGCGGCTTCCGCGAGGACGGCTTCGCGCTGATCGAGCGCTGCGTCCAGTGGTGCCGCGAGCACGGGCTCTACGTCGTCCTCGATCTGCATGGCGCGCCGGGCGGGCAGACGGGCGCGAACATCGACGACTCCCTGGGCTGGCCCGACCTCTTCACCGACCGGCGCAACGAGGAGCTGACGATCGCCCTCTGGGTCGAGCTGGCGCGCCGCTACCGCGACGATCCGACGATCGCGCTGTACGACCTCCTCAACGAGCCCGTTCCCGGCGACCAAGGCGCGCAGTACACCGAGCCGCTCGTGCGCCTCTACAAGGAGCTGATCGCCGCGATCCGCGAGGTCGACACCCGCCACCTGATCACGCTCGAGGGCACGAATTGGTCGAACGACTGGAGCATGTTCGACGGGCTCTGGGACGACCAGCTCGTCCTTCAGTTCCACAAGTACTGGAACCCGCCCGACGTGGCGAGCATCCAGCACTACCTGGACGAGCGGGAGCGCCTCGACGTGCCGATCTGGCTCGGCGAGAGCGGCGAGAACGGTCTTGGCTGGTTCGAGGCGACCTTCGGCATGTGCGACGAGCTCGGCATCGGCTGGAACTTCTGGCAGTGGAAGAAGCTCGGCACCGAGATCTCGCCGGTCTCCATCCGCGTTCCCCGCGACTGGGAGCGCATCCGCGCGGCTGCGCGGGGCGAGGAGGACGTGCCCCGCGAGGACGCGACGCGGATCTTCGAGGAATACCTAGCGAGCATCCCGCTGGCCGCGTGCGAGCGGCTGCCCCGCGTCGCCAATGCGATGCTGCGGCGCGTGCCGGTGCTGCTGCACGCGGAGCACTTCGGCCACCGCGGCGAGGGCGTCTCGTGGCACGGTGCGAAGCGCGACACAGGACTCGTCGGCTTCCGCGAGGACGACGGCATCACGATCGGCTTCGTCGATCCCGCGCGCACGGGGGAGATCGACTTTCGCGACCTGCGCCGGGCGGACCGCGAGACGGAGAAGCTGGAGGCACGACTCGTCGCGGGCGAGTGGGCCGCCTACGAGGTGGAGTTCACCGCGCCTGGGCGGATCGCCGTCGCCGTGGAGGGCGTGGCGGGCGCAGACGGTGTCGTCGAGCTGAGCATCGGCGGAGCGGCGGCAGAGCCGGTGGAGGCCGGGGAATCGCTCCTCTCCGTGCGTTCCGCGGAGCTTCCCGCGGGGAGACACGAGCTACGCGTGGCCGTCTCGTCCGGGTCTGCAGCGATCCGCACGCTCGATGTCCGCCTCGCCTAGATGTCCCGCCCACACGTTGTGAACGGCTGAGGGTTCTATCCGGCCCTCCTTCGAGGCTGTTGATCTTCCCGGACCTACGCTCGAAGGAGGGCACGGATGTATCTGCACGCGAACGCCAAGCTCGGACTGGCTAGTCGGCTCGCGCTGGTGCGCGCGGTCGAGGATGGGGTGTCGTCGAAGGCTGGACGGCCAGCGCGTACCGGGCGGCCCGTCACGAGGCGGCCCGGCGGGTCGACGCGTAGGGTACGTTTATTCGAACTGCCTGCAAAATAGATTAATTCTGGCGACGGACGAGTTTCCGTACCCCACGCGCATCGCGCCCTCGACCTGAAACCGCCCGCACCAGGGCCTCGTCTCCACCTCGTCGATCCAAGACTGCCCGCCCAGATCCAACGCCGCGAGCGCTTCTCTGACGACAGCGCTAACGGTCATGCTTTGGCCTTCGGCCATCGTGGTGCTCCTTTCGTCAGTCGACTTGCTGGTCAACCGACGAGTCTGGGGCCCGCGGTGGCCGGAACTTCTCCGGCGCTACCTCGGGCTCGTTACACCACTTCAGACGACTTGACTGATGTCACCGCGTTACGCTCGATCCCTACACCGAACATCAAGCCGCTGCTGCGCACGATGCGGCGCATGGGCGAAAACCGCCGTAGTTGAGCCAAGAACGCGATGTTTCCTAAACCGCGTGCGCTAGTTCGATTCTCACCGGGGGCATGAGATGGGTTTCGGTAACTGTCTCGGTAAGTCGGCCGGAGCAGCCGGCCTGCGGCAAGAGACGACGATCGCGCCGAACCTGTAGATAGTTGAGAAAGGTGAAGGATTCGGTCGGCAGGCAGGCCAGCGCGATTAGCTGATGATCCGCAGGTCGAACTCAGGCGGCAGCACGGAGCCTGTACAGGCCCGATCGTCGGCCGACGCGCTCGACGGTTTCAACTCGCGCAACCCGAGTGAGAAACGTTGCCGCCGGGTTCTTGCCTCCGACGCGGTAGCCCTCACCAACGACGAGTTTGTACCACTGCTTGTAGTGCGCGGTGGCGGATACGAACTCTGAGGCCGCGCTCAGGGGTTCGTACGTCGCACCTTTGGTCATAGACAGCGGAGCACGTTCAAACCTTTTTGGAACTAAACGGGGCACGTTCGAACCCTCGAGTCGGGGTTGAGCTCTCTCGGCTCGGCGCGCTCCACGACGAGTTGCTCCGCAGGGCCTTGGTCAATCCCCGTGAACCTCGGCCTACTCCCGCCAAGGTGAGCCCAGTACTCGAGACCGTAACCGTGGTACTCGAGCCAGCCGGTGAGCTCGAAGACGTCGGGCGAGATCGTCTCGAGATCTCCCTGCCGGTTGACGAGCAGAAGCGTGACCGGCGCTCTCGCAGCCGGCTCAGTCAGCCGTCCGTCGGATTCCGTCATCGAGATCGACTGTACCTCCGCAAGTGCTTGTCGCTGCCGCAGACTCACCTATCTCTTATCGAATAGAGCGCGAGTGCGATATCTCCCCTTAAAGGGTGAACTGGGCTGATCCAGACACGAAAGACTTGCCTGCAGCTATCAGGAGAAAGGCCCGCCCGATTGCTTCTACGAGGTACTCGCCCTCGCCAGCGCACCCCCACCGGCTCAGCCGCTTCGAGGCGCCTCGACCTCTTGTTACCCACGCGCGACCTGATTAGTGTGGTTGGCCGTCGCTAAAGGAGACTCCGCCTTTCGAAGCCGCGTGCGGAGCGTCGCTGGACCTAGAAACCGGGCAGGTGAAAGTGCCCAAAGCTCGTCATGCCGCAGAACTCGATCAAGCGCTTACACATGCTCAGGAACAACGTCCTCGGGTGTTACGGCTACTGCGCGAGCCGTAAACGTTGTTGAGGGGTCGCAGGACGCTCGGTGAGCGTCGGCTCCCCTTTCTGCGTGAGCCACTCGGAGAAGGCCTCAGGAGGCATCGGCCGCCCGTAGAAGTAGCCCTGCGCCATCCCGCACCCCATCTTCTTCAGGTGGTCCCAGGCGGCTTTCGTCTCGACCCCCTCGGCGACGACATCGAGGCCCAAGTTGCGGCCGAGGTCGATCGTCGACTGGACGATGACGCGGTCGTCGTCGTTTTTGTGCATGTTGATGACGAAGGAGCGGTCGATCTTGATCTCCGAGACCGGCAGATCCTTGAGGTAGGCGAGCGAGGAGTAGCCGGTGCCGAAGTCGTCGATCGAGATGCGGATACCCATCTTGTTCAGACGCTCCAAGACGACCTTTGTACGGAAGGGGTCATCCAAGACAGTGCTCTCGGTGATCTCGAACTCGAGCAGCGAGGGATCGACCTTCCACTTCCCAAGCAGCGCTGCCACCTCGTCGGGGAAGCTCGTGTCGATCAGGTTGCGCGTGGCCAGGTTGACGGAGACAGAGAGCACGAGACCCTGCTCCTGCCAGGCCACGATCTGCTTGAGGGCGTGGTCGATCACGTAGCGGGTTAGGGGCTTGATCAAGCCCGTCTCCTGCGCCGTCGGGATGAACTCGTCGGGCGGCACTAGCCCGCGCAGCGGATGCTGCCAGCGAATCAGCGCCTCGACACCGCAGACAGACCCACCTTCGAGCACTGCCTTCGGCTGGTAGTAAAGCACGAGCTCCTCACGATCGATCGCCTGGCGGAGCTCGGAGACGAGCATCAGCCTGACCGGGCTCGAGCGGTCGATCGCCGTGTCGTAGAAGGCGTAGTCTCTGCCCTCCTCTTTGGCCGTGTACATAGCCACGTCTGCGTGGCGCAGGAGCGACTCGACATCGAAGCCGTGGTCTGGGTACATGGCGACCCCGATAGAGGCCTCGAGCGAGAGCGGCAGGTCGCCGACGATGACCGGCGGATCGAGCGCCCGCTTGATCTTGCCGAGCAGGGCGACGACGTCTGAGGGTTCTAGCTGGCCGGACAGGATCAGGCCGAACTCATCGCCGCCGAGCCTCGCCACCGTGTCGGTTGCCCGCAGCGTCTGCTGCAGCCTGGAAGCGAGCTCTCGCAGCAGGATGTCGCCGGCGTGGTGACCGAGCGTGTCGTTGACCTCTTTGAAGCGGTCGAGATCCATCATCAAGACCGCTACCCTGCCGCCGTCTCGCTCGGTCGAGAGCAGCGTGTGCTGGATGCGGTCGAGGAAGAGGGTTCGGTTGGGTAGTCCGGTCAAGCCGTCGTGCATGGCCTGGTGCTCGTTGATCGAGGCCAGCTCGCGAGCGGCCTCCTCGGCGAGCCGGCGCTCGGTGACGTTCTGGACCATCGCGATCGCGAACTGCGGATTGCCGTCGAGGTCACGCACGAGCGAGACCGTCACATGCGCCCAGATGACCTTGCCGTCCGCTCGTTCGAAGCGGGCGTCGTTTGCCGTGGACTCGCGTGCGCCGCGCAGCAGCGACTGCAGGTAGCGCTTCTGGTCAGTGCGGTCTTCCTTGGTCACGAAAGCCGCCAGCTGCTTGCCCTCGAGAGCTTCCTCCGAACGGTCGAGGAGCTCGCAGAGCGCCGGATTCGGATCGTGGATGCGAAGCTGTGCGTCGATCGTCGCGATACCGATCGGCGCTCGCGAGTAGATCGCCTGAAACTGCATCAGCATCTCGACGCGCTGGCGGCGCTCCTCGAATTCGGCCGCGTTACTGAGTGCCGCCGACAGAACCAGCGAGAGCAGCTCGAGGCTCTCGGCGAGCCCTCGGTCAAAGGGAGTCGCAGCGACGGAGACGACGCAGAGCAGGCCAATCACTTCGCCATCGTGCTCGAGCGGCACGACGAGCATCGACGACAGTTCCTCGCTGAGCAGAGGAGCGAGGTTCGGGTTCTTGCTGACGAGACCGTCCGCCTCGGTGAGCTGCTGCGATCGTCGCTCCTTGATCGCCTTGCGGAAGGCGCCGTTCGACCCCGGCTTCACTTGAGTGCCGTCGTTGTGCACGCAGTCACCGCTGGCAGCGGCGCAGATGAGGTGGTCGTTCTCGCGCAGCAGGATGACGGCGCCATCGGCAGCAGCGAGTTCACGGGTGCGCTCGGCGATGATCGAGCGAACAGCCTTCATGCCGAGCTCGGCCTCGGCGATCTCCCGCTGGATCCGAACGATCGCGTTCAGCCGCTCGTGCGCCACACCTAGCGCCAGCTCGGCCTCCTTGCGTTTGGTGATATCGCGTGAGATACCGAAGGTGCCGATGACCGTGCCGCTCCCGTCGCGAAGTGGCATCTTCGTCGTGGACACCCAGGCGACGCGTCCGTCCTTCCAGGCGTCCTTCTCTTCGAAGTCGATTATCGGCTTGCCTGAACGAACGATCTCCTGCTCGTCGGCGAGTGCACGTCCGGCGTGATCGGCGCCGAAGAAGTCGAAGTCCGACATGCCGACCAGCTCCGAGGCGCTCTCGCGACCGAGCCAGCGCGCCTGGGAGTTCGAGACCTTGATGAAGTGACCCTCTAAGTCCTTGAAGTAGACGTTGTCGGAAGTGGTCGCGAAGAACGTCTCGAGTAGCGTGCGCTCGTTTGCCAGCTTGAGCTCGACCTGCTTTCGCTCGTTTACATCGAATATGGCCGCGCTCCGGTTGCCGCCCGCGCAGCGGCCTCGCTCCTCGACGTAACGGATCTCGCCACTCGCGGTGACGATGCGGTAATTGAGCTCGTAGGTCGTGCTTTCGTTGAGAGCTTTGGCGAGTGTGGCGGAAACGTTCTCGCGATCATCTTCGTACACGAGCTCGTCCAAGGTCCGCGCGCCGACGAGGAAATCCGTATCGAGCCAGCCGGTGAGCTCGAAGACGTCGGGTGAGATCGTCTCGAGATCTCCCTGCCGGTTGACGAGCAGAAGCGTGACCGGCGCTCTCGCAGCCGGTTTAGTCAGCCGTCCGTCGGGTTCCGTCATCGAAATCGACTGTGCTTCCGCAAGTGCTTGTCGCTGCCGCAGTACCACCTTTCGTTTATCGAATAGAGCGCGAGTGCGATATCTCCCTTAAAAGGGTGAACTGAGCTGATCTCGACACGAAAGAATTACCTGCAGTCATCGGGAGGAAAGGCCCGCTCGATTGCCTCGACGAGGTACTCGCCCTCGCCCAACGCCGTCCCAGTCGGGCGTTGACTCCGCCCACGATCACGGTGAGCCCGCTACGCGCCGAAGGCGCGGTGACTCGCCCGAAATGCACGCCACCGAAAGTCTTCATGCTCTTCGCAGGAGGGCGGATTTCCGGCGGAGAGTGGAGCGTACCGGGATCGAGCCCGGCGCCTCTCGCCTCGAAGCCTCCCTCTACCTCGAGGGCTAGATCGGGCATGATCCCGGCGCCGGCGAGCGCCGCGTGGTAGCCGCGGCGGCGGTCGTCGGTCGCGGCCCAGCCGGCCGGGCCTGTGACCGCTGCGATCCAACGGTGACCGAGTCCGAGCAGGTGCTGCATCGCTTGGTCGGCGCCCGACGTGTGTGCGGCAGACACGGGCGGGATCCGCTCGGCCAGCTTCCGGGAATCGCCGGTGTCTTTCCTTGATCTTCGCGGTTGGATGCGAGATGAAGATCCTTACGAATCTCTTAAGCTTCCAAGGAAGAAATCGTGGTATACAAATGCAAGGCTTCGGATACTGTTTCCGGGGCATTCCGTCCGGGTGTCTCTAACCTGTGCGAGGGGCAACGGAAGGAATGGAATCGTGCAACGGAAGGAATGGAATTGTGAGACGCCGTTTTAAGCAAGGCGCCAAGACGACCAGAACGAGGATGCCGCTCGTGGCACTCGTCGGCGTCGTCGGGGCGGCCGTGGCTCTGAGCCTGGTGCTCGGGCTGTCGGCATCCGCGCGCGCCGCCGCCGGGTCGGCCAAGATCAAGACCGGCGGGACGATATACGTCGAGCAGCCGTGGTCGTCGCTACAGAACAACTTCAACCCCATGCTCCCCTCTGGGGGGGTTACTGGCGGAACGCTGAGTGTTATTTATGAGTCGCTCTTCTTCGAGAACACGGTGACGAGCAAGGAGACGCCGGTCCTCGGCAAGTCGTACAAGTGGACAAATAAAAACCGGACGCTCGTGATCACGACGCGTCCGGGTGTCAAGTGGAGCGACGGCAAGCCGTTTACGGCTAAGGACGTGGCCTTCACATTCAACTATCTCAAGACGCACGTAGCGGTCGACCTGAACGGCATGTGGTCCACACCGACTAGTCCTAGCTCGCTGAAGTCGGTGAAGGCGAAAGGGAAGAACACGGAC
>Ga0209913_1001302_pt1 | contig 14421 bp, 13 predicted proteins | sample PersoiDNA2013203_FD_185805 | JGI IMG/M metagenome (GOLD analysis project Ga0209913, IMG submission 185805) | Permafrost soil microbial communities from the Arctic, to analyse light accelerated degradation of dissolved organic matter (DOM) -... | ecosystem: Environmental > Terrestrial > Soil >... | reverse complement strand
TATGTTAAGCAAGAAGGTGCCAGGTTGAATATTGGCACTGGGCTTTACGCTTCTTTCTCGGTGTTGTTTTAATCATGCGAACACCTTTTTTACTCATAGCCGCCTTGATGCTGTGTTGGGTTAGGGTCAGCAGTGCTGACGAGTTGTTGGTGATTGCTAATGCCAATGTTGCTGCTTCTAGTTTGTCATCTGATGAAATGGCCGCAATATATCTGCTTAAAACCACTTCATGGCAAGATGGCGAAAACATTGTTCCAGTTAATCGTGAAGCAGCTAGTAGCGTACGCACTACATTTTCGGACGCAATATTACGCCACCCACCCAGCGCCCTTAATGCGTATTGGAATCAAATGCATTTTAAGGGAAAAGTACCTCCATTGATTCAGGAGTCTGACCAAGCCGTACTTGCTTTCGTGCAAAAAGTGCCTGGTGCAATAGGTTATATCAAGGCTACGCTTACACCACCAAACGTCAAAATACTTGCAAGAGTGCCATGAACGCTTGGCTTGCACAGTCCATTGCACGTAAGTTGCTCGCATCTTTTGTGGGCATATTCGTTGTTACCTATCTGATTACTGCAGTTTTTGTTTTTACCAGTGTGCGTAGTTCAATGACGCAATCAGAAGCGGATGCACTTACACATTTAGCCAATCAGGAAATTGAGTTAATTTCCAATAACCTGCAGAGTTTAGGTACCAACCTACACGCTTGGTCGCAGCTAGAGGTGATGAATGATTTAATCTCTGGTGATATAGATAAACGCGTAGCGCGAACACTGATTAATCTCAAGGCGCAATATGCATTGAGCGGTGAAATTTACGCATTTGATGCTCAGAATAAATTACTGGCAACTTCAGAAACGCGTGCCATAAGTGCAGAATTGCCAGTTGTTTGGCGCAATAAAAGCGGCGAAATGGTTTTTGTCGATAAACATATCAACCCTTTAGGTCGTGACAGCGTCGTGGCACTGAGCGTCAGCATGAGTGCAAGTTTTTCACCTGACTTTAAAATAGGAACACTGGTTGTGACCTTGCCTTGGTCGGCAATCGAAAAAATGTTGGGAAATAACTTTCAGAAAACCCTAATATTCAAGGATGAGTCATCACAATTGTATTTTGACGGAACCGGAAAAATGCAACTTGGTAGTGATGAAATGCACGCATTACTTAAACGCCCTCCTGAACTGTCTCTGGCTTCATCTGCGTATGTGATTGGTTATTCCGAAGCCTATCACGCCCCCCTTAAGGGTTGGCATGTGGCTGCCCTTAAGGATGCCTCTTTGGCCTACCTGCCCATTAAGACCGTGGCTTATAAATTAGTCATTTTAGGATTGATTCTATCTATTCCATTCGTATTGGCTATTCGTTGGCTGGCACGTAAGTTGACGAGACCAGTGGAGTCACTGACCCAGGTAGTCTCAGGCATTACAAGTTCAGGGGATTTGTCTAAACGAGCCGCGATTGAAGCTCAGGATGAGTTGGGAACGCTGGCGTTAGCCTTCAATAGTATGGCGGAGAATCTACAGCAAACCTCGCAAGAACGTGAGAAATTCGTTGCGGAGTTGGAAGAGCTGAATAGAACACTTGAGCGGCGTGTGGATGAGCGCACACAGGCGTTGGCTAGTGCTAACTCAGAGCTTGTCAGCGTAATTGACAGCTTAAAGTCAACGCAGAGTCAGCTCGTACATTCAGAGAAGATGGCTTCTCTGGGGCAATTGGTAGCAGGTGTTGCACACGAGCTTAACAATCCTATTGGTTTTATTTATGCCAATTTTCCACACCTTGAAGAATATACTAAGGATTTGCTTTCACTAATTGAAGAACTGCGCCAACTCCCGTTGGAGGATGCACAGAAGGCCGTTATTGAGCAAAAAATCAAAGCAATTGATCTGGAATTTATTAAAGAAGATACGCTGAAAATTATCCGTAGCGGTCAATCAGGCGCTTCTCGCATTAAGGAAATCGTTTCGTCGCTGCGCAGCTTCTCACGATTGGACGAAGCTGAATTGAAAAGTGTCATTCTAGAGGATGGCATTAACGACACGCTGGCAATCCTTAATCATCAAATCAGAAATCGGGTTGAAGTCATCAAGGATTATCAACTCAATCAGCCTGTACTGTGTCGTGCCGGTCAAATCAATCAGGTATTCATGAATATTATCTACAATGCACTTCAAGCAATAGATGGCTCTGGCACTCTGCGCATTTCAACCCGCAAAGAAGACGAGTTTGCCGTGATTAGTGTGGCTGATAGTGGAAAAGGTATTCCACCAGATGTAATAACTAAAATCTTTGATCCATTCTTTACGACAAAAAAAGTGGGGGAAGGTACTGGTTTAGGGCTTTCGATTTCCTATGGCATTATAGAAAGTCACGGTGGCCGCATTGAAGTGACGAGTGAACTGGGCAAGGGAACGACCTTCATCATCTACATCCCACTAAATCCAGAAACTAAACCATCCTCTAACTGACTAGACAAACCCGATGACTCAAGAAAAATTCAAACTTTTATTTGTTGATGACGAGGCCGATATTCTTGACAGCCTCAAACGTGCCTTTCGTCGAGATTATGAGGTCTTTACCGCCAACTCTGGTGCTGAAGGTATCGAGCTACTCAAGAAGGAAAAGTTCGACTTGATTATTTCTGACCAACGTATGCCAGATGTTACAGGTGACGCTGTTTTGAAGTTTGCCATGCAAGCGCAACCTGATGCAATTCGCATTTTGCTCACAGGCTATTCCGATATGGAGTCGCTAGTGCGTTGTGTAAATGAAGCTGGCATTTATAAGTACATCAACAAACCATGGGAGCCAGAGAACCTTCGCCTAACGGTGGTACGTGCGCTAGAAAGCTTAAGTTTGGAACGTCAGTTAAATATCACCACTGGCCATCTTAAAAACGCTTATTTAGATGCTGTGACTATGCTATCAGTGGCTTGTGAAGGTAAGGATGAAGATACTGCTGACCATGTGCGCCGTGTGCAGCATTACACCGAGGCGCTGGCTATTGAGATGGGTGTTACACCTGAAAATGCAGCCCATATGGGGGTGATGAGTATTTTGCATGATATTGGCAAGATGTATATTCCTGATGTTATTCTCAAAAAACCTAGCAAGCTCGATCCCTCAGAATGGGAGATTATGAAGCGTCATACCGAGTTTGGTGTGCGTATTCTTGGTGATAACCCCTTTTATGAAATCGCTAGAGAAATTACCGCATGCCATCATGAAAATATTGATGGCAGCGGCTATCCAAAAGGACTTAAAGGCGATGAAATTCCTTTATCTGCCCGTATTGCCAAAATCGCTGATATTTTTGATGCGCTAACTTCACGGCGTCCTTATAAGGAGCCTTGGAGCATAGAAAAGGCGCTAGAGTGGATAGACAGTCAGTCCGGCACGCAACTTGATGCAGATGTAATTCAAGGGTTTCATCGCATCTCCGAGCAGGGAGTTGTAGGAAATATTATGAAGAAATTTCATACAGCAACGGAAAATGAAGAAGACGCGTTAAATTTTAAGCTTTAGTGGGTGTATTGAGGGGCGGTCTTAAATGGGTCGAAAATTCCGTTTCATGACAATCAGCTAACTAGAAGCGTAATTTTGCATTAACTTACTAAATCAATCATACAACTTGTATGACTCTCGTGATAACAAAACAAAGTATAAAACTAAATATAAAACTAAGTTCTAATGCTTAAACCATGTTCTTCAAGTTTCTGCAGATTAAAGCCTTGTTCAAACAAAGTGTAATCTGCTTTATTTAACAGCCATGTTTGATATCCTGACCCAGCCTTTTCACGTCCGACAAATTGCACAAACTGACTATCAATCAATTCATCATCAGCCAGATTTTGCAATGATGTTGGCGCTACTGCCTGATATGTAATCAGTGATTTTGACTTCACTAATATCAGTTGCTCTGCACCAAGTTTATTGGCTAACCAAGCACTCAAGCTATCTGATGTGACTTGCCAGTTTTTTGGAATACTATCGTCAGCCAATACCATTTGACTTGGTAGCCACACAATACCGCGATGTTGCCAACCACGCTCAGCAATTTCCAGCTCACTACTAGCCGTTGCAAGCTCTGGGTTCATGCCTGCCAGCAATATGCCAAATTGATCCATCGCCCTTAACGCAAGTGCATGCGCTACGGCATCGCTAACATTTGAGATTTTCTGGGCTTCTCTGACCGAATCAGCAAACAAGCCACCACCTGGCACAATCACAACTTTTCCATCGCCGAATTTGACGACCACGTCTAACCAGCGCGCCAACTCTGGCGACCCCAGCAAGCTACCCCCTAACTTTATTATCCACATTGGTCTATCCTTGGGATTTAACACCTAAGTACCAGACTAACGCACTTATAAATTTAAGCAACATATTGACTAAATATGGTTTTGAAGTTTTTCTTGCAAACGTTTAAGTGGCTACTTATCAGCACATTTAAAAAAACTGCATGGTTTTAAGCATGCTGGATGCTTTATCTAATGTTTCAGCATACTCTTTTTCTAAGATGGAGTCAGCAATGATGCCACCACCGGCATAAAAGCTGATTTCACCATCCCCGCTTTCACTCACCAAATACACCGCAGTGCGAATCGCAATATTAGTATCCATATTGCCATCAAAACCAATATAGCCAATCGCGCCGCAATATACGCCTCGGCGATGCGGTTCTAGCTCTTCTATAATTTGCATAGCTCTTAACTTAGGTGCGCCGGTAATAGAACCGCCAGGAAAACAGCCGCGCAATAAATCAATGGCGGTCTTGCCATTTTGTAGCGTACCGGTGACGATGCTGACTAAATGATGCACATTAGCAAAACTCTGCAACTGAAATAATTGATCAGCCTTTACTGAGCCAATCTCACAACTCTTACTAATATCATTACGTAACAAATCGACAATCATCAGATTTTCAGCTTTGTCTTTTAGGCTTGCTTGCAATTCTTTTGCAAACTGCCGATCCTGCTCAACATCGTCAGCGCGTGGCCTGGTGCCTTTAATAGGACGCGTTTCAACATGATTACCCAGCACTTGTAAAAATCGCTCTGGTGAGCCAGAAAGCACTTGCAAGCGCCCAAAATTCAAATAGGCCATGAATGGTGCAGGGCTTATTTCTCTGAGTTTGTTATAAGCAGTCCAGCTACAACCATGCGCTTTAGCGGAAAAACGCTGGGCAAGATTTACCTGGTAACAATCTCCTTCAGTAATGTAATTTTTAACCGCGTTAAATGCCTTGGCATATTGGTCAAAAGTCATATTACTAGTCACTGGTGTTGTCAATGCGAACTCTGGCAACTGCATCTCTAACGGAGTATCAAACAAGGCACATAAAGCCTGCCAGTTGTTATGCGTAGACTGCTGAAATCCATGCGAGACTAAACAAGCTGTTTTCTCACGATGATCGACCACGACAGCCCAGTCATAAATACCCACCATCATCTGTGGAAGCGCATCATTATTGGATGCAACATCAGCTAACTTCTCAACTTGGCGCGCTAAATCATATGCAAAGTAACCAACAGCACCACCGCTGAATGGCAGTGAGCTTTGTGCAGCCTTGTAAGGTGCTAATATTTGGTTAAGTATTATAAAAGGGTCATCGTGGCTAATTGTTGTCTGTTCGTTTTGGACGATTTCAGTCCACACTTTTTTATTAGATTCAGCCTTATGCTTTACGCTTGCTTCAGCACTATTTTCAAAAGTACTGATGGTAATAAATGGGTCAGCAACACAAATATCATAGCGCCCATATTGTCCTTGAGGTTGTCCGCTATCCAACAACATTGCCCATGGTTTGTGACTTAGCCGATCAAACAGCTTTGCAGTATTTGAATCATATTTTAAAGTGTGTTTAAGTAAGTGCATCTGCATTGAGTTCTAGTTTAAACCTGATGATATGCCAAATACGCGACCGCATAAGCTGGCAAGCAGATGTTTGCCAAACGGCGAGTTTCAGAAGAACTACCTGATAGGTTTTTATCTATATTCAATGTGATTAAGGTTGCCACATCAATGTACGGAATACGCATAATCTTCGCAATCTCGCGAACCAAGAAACTCCCTGTACCAGCCCCCAACAAACACACAGACTGTTGATGAGCGTTATCTGTAAGCCGGGAAATATGCGCTGAAGCAACACCTTGTAAACGTGCCATTTGCTGCAACTTAAATTTGTAAGCAAGCGATACCCACTCAATGATCGGTGCATCGTCTACATCATGCCCTATCATGCGAGCAATTCGCCGCGCACTTGCTAATTGGCTTTTGTCTTGTCCATCGGCAGTGTCCGCCATATCATCCTCAGCCTGCAAATCCTCAGTCAATCTATACACATCGGCACTGGTAGCAAAAAACTCTGCCGCGACTGAAGTCATCATATTGTTAAATTGAATCTTTTGCGCTACCGCCATTAACGGTGTTCGCACTACCCCTGTGTAAACCAATGTTTCTGACTGCATACGCGCCGCATCGGTGATGTCTTTACAAACCGGCTTGTTATTTTCAATCATTACAAAATCTGAAGTTGTGCTACCAACATCAATCAATAAACCATTCTGTACTTTTGTAGCCACAAAGCTAGCGCTGGCTAGCCAATTGGCTGAAGCGATATATTGCCAATGATCATCCACCTCATCTAGCGAAACAAAGTCTGAGTCATCCGTATTTAAAGCACCCGTATAAAACTTTACAGTACCACTTAATTTAGCCTGCATCACACGACTAATAGACTGAACACCGGATTTTCTATCAGCAAACAAATCAACAAGTTCGCCCGTCATTGTCACTGCGTTAAGTACAATCCTTTTACCGAATGCACACAACACAACATCAATCGCGGCTTCAAGCTCATGTAAACCACGCCAAAGTGCACATGGCACTTGCAAAACCTGTTGTAAGTTGCCATCCCCGTCTAGCAGAGCAGCCTTAAGGTGTGCCCCGCCAACATCCCAGCCTATAATTTCATTATTCATTGAGATTAATTTCTACCATATTTACCGCCATGTTTTCAGGCAGTCTAAATGTTGAACTCGACCATTCACATAAGCCTAAATCTAATATCAGCTTTGCTGGATTACATTTGAGCGATTCACGTAAACCTATGTAAGACGTTGTTATTCTGGGGTTAATTTCTACCACATAAATGTGATTACCATTGATGATGACATCTACACCAACATAACCGTTTAAATCACGAATCGCCGCAGCAATCGTTTGTGCCAGTTTAGTAAAAGCATCAAGCTGCAAGCTTAAACCATTTACCAGACAACCCTTATATTGAATAGGTCCATTAAGCGCATGCTTTTCAATCAACTGCTGGTTACAACTTAACACCCAAGCAGCCCCACCTTTACACAACATAGAAATACTTGCTGGTGTACCGGGCTGATATGGCTGAACAATCAATCTATCCAGCTGAGTAGATTGCGGACTCTCACACAACCATGACTGCAACGCAGTAGCGTCGACAAAATATATAGTGCCTACACATCCTGCGCCATCAACTGGTTTAATCACATAACCATGATTGAATGACTCGTTTAATGAACGATGCTGATTGAAAAAATCTGGCTGTAAAAACTCGCGTGCGGTGTAAGTGGGTATCGTTAATATATGCGCATTTTTAAGTGCATGATAGGTTTTATATTTATTACTGCTAAGGTCTACAGCATGCAGCATCGAACCTAAATTTTTTACACAAGCCGAATCGACTAATTGCGATAGTTTACTTAGCACTCCATCTGACTCTGGTGCTATCACCAAAGCTACATCGCAAATCTGTAAAAGGGTTTGCCAGACCTCTGATGCATTAGAGCTGTCATCCATAGGTACAGCCACATTGGCATGCTTTGGCAAACCAACTCTAACGTCATATGTCGTTAATATTTCAACGCCTGTAATTTCACTAAAATCAGATAACAAAGCATCGCGCATTAACAACCCTTCTCTTAGCAAAGAGTCTGGCAATGGCAGGCCGCATAAGCCCCCAGCTGTGATATATTCTAATAACAATATCTTCAAAAAATACTCACACTCAACACTTAAAAAATGGAAATTATTCCTGTTATAGACTTAATGCATGGTCAAGTAGTCCATGCGCGACTTGGTCAGCGCCAACATTATCAGCCAATTCAGTCTTTGCTATGTAGCTCTAGCGCTCCGATGGATGTGGTTAGCGCGCTGGTTCAATTATACCCATTTGAGCGCATATACATTGCAGATCTGGATTCTATTACCGGGCTGGGTAATCATTTACCCACAATTTCGCACATTCAGACGCAATATCCCAATATGGAAGTCTGGTTAGATGCTGGCATCAATAATATTGATTCTCTAGAAATCTGGAAGGGCATCAAGCTTACCCATGTGATTGGCTCAGAAAACATAAATACCATTAATGACTTAGAAAATATCAATCAAAAATTAAATGGAAATTTTGTATTGTCATTAGACTTCAATCAAACTGGATTTTTAGGCTGCACTGAATTACAAACCAATACCAAGTATTGGCCTCAAAATGTAATTGCTATGACTTTAAGCCATGTTGGAAGCCAGCTTGGGGCAGATATTGCAAAGTTAGAATGGATAAAAAACATGGCAGATGGCCATAAAATATATGCAGCTGGCGGGGTTAGGAATAACAATGACATCAAATCTCTACAAAGTTTAAATATTGCTGGTGCTTTGGTAGCTACCGCGTTGCATAACAAAAGCTTAGAGTTGAAAGATGTAATTTTTAAAAACCCTAATAAGCTAAACGTTTAGTTTATTAGGGTTTATATAGAACTTACTTTAAAACTAATTACTCCAGATTTGCGTGAATAGCGCGCATACCTTCTTCAGTTAAGCCTTTGGCTGCAATTACATCAGCAATAGCTGCTTCCAAGAATATGAGTGTTGAAAGCTCAAACTGGCTACCCATAGGCATACCCTTTGTAAGCGGAAAGCTGTTATCGTTACCAATTTGAACGGTTAAATCTGCAACATCAGCCATTGCAGATTTAGCTTTCATTGAAACCACAGCCAACTTAGCGCCCACAGATTTTGCTTTTTTAACAAATGGCAGTAATGTTTCTGTACCGCCAGAGCCTGAAACCAATATTAACAAATCGCCAGCTTTAATGGCTGGTGTAACCACCTCGCCGACCATGCTGACGTTGTAGCCTGAGTGTACTAATCGCATAGCGAAAAAACGTGAAACCAATAGAGAGCGGCCTGCTCCACCAATGAAAATGCGACCAGCTTCGTCTACCAGTTTTAACAGTTTTGCACTGTTGCTGTTATCTGTTTCTGACAAGATAGTAGTTAGTCTATCTAATATTAATTTTTGATGATCCATGATATTTTCCCTATTATGCACTTCAACAAAGACCTTATGAAACTTGTTGAATTAAATTAAAAAAAATCCTGACTCATTACTGAGTCAGGATTTTTTAATTACTCATCTCAATAATTACTTATTGGATTTGGTTAATTAAAACCAGCGCTTAACTTAAGCGTGAGCAATAGCTGTGATTTCAGCAGCTGAAGCAGCTGGATCAGTAGCGCCGTAGATAGCAGCACCAGCAACAATGATAGTTGCGCCAGCATCACGTACTTGAGCAGCTGTAGAAGCTTTAACGCCACCAGCAACTGAGATTTCAACGCCTAAACCTAAACCAGCAACTAAAGCTAAGTCAGCGAATGGTGTTTGACCAGCAGCTTGTTGATCTAAACCAGTGTGAACGCCAATGATGTGTGCACCAGCAGCAACAACTTCTTTAGTTTTAGCAGCTTTATCAGCAACGTTGATCAAATCAATTTGAGCTTTTTTGCCGTATTTGTTAGCAACATCAATTACACCTTTGATAGTACCGATGTCAGCACAACCTAATACTGTACAGATGTCAGCACCAGCTTTGTAGAATGGCTCAGCTTCGTAGAAACCAGCATCCATTGTTTTCAAATCAACTAAAATTTTGTTGTTTGGGAATTTAGCGCGCAAAACTTCAAGCAATTTAACACCGTTATGCTTAATGCAAGGTGTACCGATTTCAAGAATGTCTACGTGTGGCGCTACTAGTGTTGCTAATGCAACTGTACCGTCAAAGTCTAATGAATCTAAAGCCATTTGGGTTAATGCCATGGTGTTTCTCCGGTTAATAATTTATTAAGATATTTAAAATTTATTGCTATTTTAGTAAAAAATTAAATACGTTTTTGCCTAAACACTAACGATTCAAATTTTATACTACAATTTTGGTACTACAAAAAAACTGGACACTTATAGTAAATGCCCAGTAATCATATGTCAATTCTAAACTTGTAGGATTACACTTTTATTGCAAAAAAAAGCAATTTTAAAGTGCTTATTTGTCTATAGCTTTGCGCTCAATGCAGCCTCTAGTTTATTTTGATCTACAACGAAACCACGGATGCCTTCAGATAACTTTTCTGTAGCCATTTGATCATCGTTAAGCGCAAAACGGAATTCACTTTCACTCATTTTAGCTGGTGCAGCTGTTTTAGCGCCGCCATCAACCAACATGCGAGGCAAATCACCTTGTGTAGCCTCTAACTCTTGCAACAAGTTAGGCGCAATCGTTAAACGATCACAACCAGCAAGTGCTGTCACTTCACCAATGTTACGGAATGAAGCGCCCATTACCACTGTTTTAAAACCGTGTTCTTTGTAGAAAGCATAGATTTTACGTACTGAAAGCACGCCTGGATCAGTTTCTGATGTATATGTTTCACCAGTTTTAGCTTTGTACCAGTCTAAGATCCGGCCTACAAACGGAGAAATCAAGAACACACCAGCTTCAGCACACGCACGTGCTTGGCCAAAACCGAAAATTAGAGTCAGGTTACAGTTAATACCGTCTTTTTCAAGAATTTCACCCGCTTTGATGCCTTCCCAAGTCGCAGCCAATTTAATTAACACACGACTTTTATCTACGCCGGCATCTTTGTATAGTTGAATAAGCTTACGGCCTTTAGCCACCATTGCATCAACATTGAATGAAAGACGAGCATCCACTTCAGTTGAGATACGGCCTGGAACTTCTTTAACGATTTCTGCACCGATAGACACAGCCAATTTATCAGCTGCATTGTCAATTTGCTGCTCTTTAGAGCCGCCTTGTGCTTTTGCATAAGCGATAGCAGCTTCAATTAATGGAGCATATTGTGGCAATAGGCTTGCTTTTAATACTAAAGATGGATTTGTTGTTGCATCATAAGGTTTAACGGCTTTAATCGCCTCAACATCACCTGTATCTGCCACGATTGTGGTCATGGTCTTTAATTGTTCTATCAAACTTGCCATTACTTGCCTCCTGAAAATTATCTAAAGTGTCCCAACGCGTCAAATTTATTTAGCGATAAACTTCATTAGCAAACATCATTGATACGCAGAGTCTTATACAAAATCTAGTGCAACATTATATCTTAAAATTTAGACCCTGTCGTTACTCTGTTATTGAACAAAACTATCTTTGCCCATGAGTTTATCTAAGGGTAAAGAGATTCTAAAAGTAGTGGATTGCCCTAATTCACTCTCCACAAATATTTCACCATGGTGTTTTTTTATAGTCACGTCAACAAAATATAAGCCGAGTCCGCTACCTTCAGATGCCTGATGCTTACCTTCTACGCGACTAAATCTTTTGAACAGCCTGTCGATTTTATCAGGCGAAATCCCTGGTCCAGTATTAGTAATATTTAATACAGCCATCTTCTGAGTACGCACCAAGCTGATTTGAATTGCGGTGTTATCCGATGAGTATTTCACTGCATTTAACAAAATATTTAATACTGCTCTTTGTAGCAATCCAAAGTCACCCATAATCCACAAGCTACTCTCTGGGAAAGACGCATCAAAGAAAACATGTTTTTCACGCGCAATTTCATAGACATCATCTAAGGCCTGTTGCACTACCCACAACAAATCTAATATTTGGAAATTTTCAACATCGGCCATTTCTGCCCTAGAGGCTTGTAGAAAATTTTCCGCCATATCATGCGCACTGCTTAACATTTTTATAATACGGCGTGAGTTGTCGTTATGCTCAGATTCACTTAACAACATAATTGCAGTTGCTAGGGGAGCTCGAATATCATGTGAAATAAACGCTAAAGTATCACTTCTATCTCGCTGAAGGTCCCTCAAATTCCTGGCCATTAACTTCACTTTAGAAATTCGAGTCTGAAATGGGTCCTTATTAGCATTTTCTATCAATGTAGTTTGATCTAGCCCATTCAACGCTAAATCAGAACGCAAGTGCTGCAACTCACTATCAAAAAACACCTGCACTGAATCAAGCTTCCGCCAACTCCATATCGGATAAGCCAGCAATATCGCAGACAAAGCACCAGTTGGAGGCATCCATACATTGATAAAGTGTGGCATTGATACAGTCACACATATCACTACAAACACATACAGAATAATGGCGAGTAATGATTTAAACGGGGTGAGTTTTGGCAACCATAACAAGGGAACAATTGCCAACAGCGCACAAAACAAACATATCAAATATAACGGTGCATCAACAACCAACCCAGAGTGACGCATCGCCTCTATAACATTGGCATTGAACTCCACGCCAGACATAGGTTGAGATAATGCCGAAACTGGCGTTGGCAAAACGTCGCCCATTCCTACGGCGGTAGCGCCTACTAATACAATTTTATTTTTGAAAAAACCTGCAGGATAATCGCCAGACAATACCTTGGCATAAGAAATACGATGAAAGTGTCCCGGGGGGCCTGAAAAATTGATTTTTCGCGCGTCTTGCCAGACCAGATGGCTTTGCATCAATCCGTCCGAAACGAAACTGGGACTTTCATCAAAGTGTAATTTCGGCGAGGTGGCCTTAACGTTATCTGGAAACAGTTTTGCCACTTTCAAAACTGACTCTGCAAAATGCGGCAAACTTATAACGTCAAAGCCATTGAAAGACAAACCTTCCCATAAGTAAATGCTTCTCGCCATACCATCCGCATCTAGCGGTACATGCACCCGCCCTATACCCGCAGCATTTTCAGCAAGGCTTGCCAAGGGTAAGCTTTGCTTAACGGGTACACCAACTGGCGGCACTTCAAACAATACGGGTAAAACGACGTTTCTGGCTTGCGCAATAGACTCAGCTAACACTAAATCTGCATCTGGGTCACTAAGCTCCGGTTCTGAAAAAACAATGTCCAATCCAATGACACGTGCATGTTCCACTTTAAGTTTATTTACAAGCGCGGCATGCACAGTACGCGACCAAGGCCATCGACCTAGATCGCTTAAACTAGCTTCATCAATTGCAACAATCACAATATCAGTTGGCGCTTGTTTGAATGTAAGGTACCGACCCAAGTCGTAATAAAGATTATCAAACCGTATAAGTGCGCCGCTTAGTGAGAGCAATACGGCTATTAAAATGAGAATTAAGCCCGTTAAAAGGCGATCATCAATGTTAGTAAATAAGCGCTTACTAAGTTGTCTGAGCTTAAATTGCACGCGCTAAATTGTATTATTAGTTGAATGTTCTAACACTGCAGTTTACTCATTACGCTCAAGGCGATAGCCTTGTTGATAAATGGAGGTAAGTTTCCAACCAAACTCCGGGATTAATTTCAGTTTAGTGCGTAAGTGGCTGACATGCACATCAACTTTACGTGTTTCAACTTCAGAACTTGAGCCCCAAACCACATGCATGAGATGCGCTCTTGACAACAAAACACCCTCATTTCTAATGAAATATAAAGCAAGATCTAACTCTTTATCGGTAAGCTTAACTTCTTCGCCTTCCAAAATCACAAAGCGCTGCTTAGTATCAATTTTTAAAGCGCCGAATTCGTAAATAGACTCATTCTTAGATTCACTCATAGACCTTCTAAGTAATGCGTTAATGCGTGCCATAAACAACTGGCGACTTGCTGGCTTAACAATATAATCATCAGCACCAGATTCAATCACACGTACGATATCATCTTCCTCGCCACGCCCTGTAAAGAAAATAATAGGAGGCAACTTGTTCGACCTAAGTTTAAGGCTCGCCATCACGTCAGGCCCCTCCATATCGGGAAGTGTCCAATCAAAAATACAAAGGTCATACTGTGAGTTCGGGAAATTTCTCAGAAAATCCACCCCAGTCCCAAAGTGATTTACATCGAAATCAGCTTCATGCATCCATTCTTGAATTGTTTCAGCAAAGGCTAAATCATCTTCTAAAAAGGCTATTTTTATCCGTTTTGCAACCGCCACAATATTTTTCGCCTCGTCTAGTAATTTTTTACTAGTTTTTGTTTTTATCAATCAAATAAACATGACTATCAATATAAATCGACATTGCCAGCTAACAGTTATTTACATTACTTAATCACTCTATACCCATACCGACCCGTAAGCCTAATGGTTACTGCAAATAAGCAGCCA
>Ga0209913_1001301_pt1 | contig 14424 bp, 12 predicted proteins | sample PersoiDNA2013203_FD_185805 | JGI IMG/M metagenome (GOLD analysis project Ga0209913, IMG submission 185805) | Permafrost soil microbial communities from the Arctic, to analyse light accelerated degradation of dissolved organic matter (DOM) -... | ecosystem: Environmental > Terrestrial > Soil >... | reverse complement strand
TGGCGGCGCTGTCCGCATCGACCACCAGGCTGGTGACGAAATGGCGCGAACCGTCGGCCATATTGATGCCGAAGGTCTGTTCACGGTCGATGGCGACGCCGGCGTTTTGCAGGGCGGGCAGGATGCGAGAAAGCGAAGGCACGGAGCCGGTCGAATACAGGCGCACGGAGGCGCCGTCGCCTTCGTTTTCAATGCGCACCGAGATGTGGCCCGGCTGGCCGTTGTGCAGCAGGGCGCCCAGGTCGCGGAAGGCGACCGCGGGCGCCGTGTTGGCCACGTAGTTCACGGGCAGGGTGGCGCACAGCTTGCGCAGATTGCTGCGGAAAGGGACGTCGTCCAGGTTGTCCGTCAGCGCGGCGAAGGTGTCGTGCCAGCCATCCAGCACCGACAGCAGGGGGCGCTGGATGTCCATCTCCAGGTCGAGCGGGTTGCGGGCCGCTTCGGCGATCAGGTAGACGCGGGCCAGGGGGCCGTCGGCCACCAGGGTCTGCGAGCGCACGTCGCGCGCGCCAGAGCTGTCCTTCAAGGCATTGGCGAGAGCGTGGGCGACCGAGGCGCTGTAACGCTCGCGGGGCAGGTAGACCAGCACGTTGAGGTGGCGGGCATACACGTCGCGGCGGGCGAACACGCGGGCGCGCGGCTGCTTGTACAGCGAGACCACCGAGCTGCAGACCTGGGCCAGCCATTCGGGATCGGCTTCCAGCGCTTCCGTGCGGGGCAGCGACTCCAGAATCTCGAGGAATTTTTCAGCCCTGAACCCTTCCTGGCGCACGCCGGCCAGGCTCAGGACCTTGGCCACGCGGCCGCGCGCATATGGCTGGCGAGATAAAGGGGTGGCGGTGGCGGCGCGGGTGAACAGGCCGACGAAACAGTGTTCGCCCAGGATCTTGCCGGCGGCGTCGGTGTCGCGCACGCCGATGAAATCGAGGGGCTGGTCGCGGTGCAAGGTACCGACGACGTCGGCCTTGACGATGGAGAGGGTGTCGGCGCGGCCGGACAGGGTCACCAGGTCGCCGGGGATATTCGCCAGGCAGGTGCCGTAGACGGGGTGCCTGGTATCCTGCAGCACGCCGATGCGGCTGGGGATGTCGCGTTCCAGTTCGCGCACGCCGGGTTTTACGACGTAGTATGCGTAGCCGAAGGGCTCGAAGCCCTCGTTCTTGGCCCACTCCAGGAAGGCGGCCACTTCCTCGCCGTCCGGGCCGTGGGTGGCTGCCTGCGCGGCGACGGCGGTCAGGCGGTCGCCCATCGCCACCGCATCGCGGCGCACCACGGCGGCATCAACAGCCACCATCTTGATGCGCTCGACCAGCGCGGCCAGGTCTTCGGCGGAGAGTTCTTCCGACAGCAGGCAAAGCACATAGGATTCCAGCGGCGCACCGGCGCCGCCCACTTCCACCACCACGCCTTCGGCATCGCGGCGCACGGGCAGCACGGCGTTCATCACGCCGGCCACGGCAGCCTTCTGGCGGCGCAGGGCCATGACGATGGAGTCGACCAGGTAGGGCATGTCGTCATTGAGCACCAGCAGGGCCGTGGCCATGCCGCCGCGGCCGTCCGCGTAGCGCAGCTGCTCGACTTCGCAGCCGGGCGCTTCGCGCTTGGCGGCCTGGGTAAAACCGTCCCACAGGACCGGCGCCAGGCTGGCGGGCGCGGTGCCGGCCAGGTCTTCTTCGTCGAGCGACTTGATCCAGGCGCTGATCAGGGCGGCGACCTGGCCGCCGGCGGCAGCTGGCTGGTTGGCGGTGACCGTGGCGAGTGTCTGCGCGCGCAGGTCCAATGGCGTTTGTGTCATGTTACGTCTCCAATACAAGGGGCTTTGCATGCCGCCGCCATGCTTGTGGCCTGGCGGCGGCGTGCTGTTGGTGACCGGGATGGCCGGTCAAATCCGCTACTGCTGCTTCAAGTGCCGCCATTAGACCAGCTAACGGCGGGGGTATCAATCTCAGACTTCAATCAACTCCGTACAGCCCCGGCAGACCGAGGACGCGGCCCAGGTCTTCCAGCGCCGCGGCGCATTCGCGCGCCAGCAAGGGGTCGGCCAGGTCGGCCGGTTCGAGCCGGTCGCGGTAATGGGTTTCGACCCAGCGCACCAGGCTGGCGTACAGCTGGTCCGTCATGCGCACGCCCTGGTGCATGGCCAGCGCTTCCGACTCGGTGAGGGCCACGCGCAGGCGCAGGCAGGCGGGCCCGCCGCCATTGCGCATCGACTGGCGCAAGTCGAAGTCGATCAGTTCATCGATCGGACCAGCGCCGGCGATCAAGCCATCGAGGTAGCGCGAGACGGCCGCATTTTCGCGGCATTCCTGGGGCACCACCAGCGCCATCGCGCCATCGGGTTTAGTCAAAAGCTGGCTGTTGAACAGATAGCTGGCCACGGCGTCCGCCACCGGCACCTCGGCGGTGCTCACGCGCACGGGCTGCAGGCGCGCTTCCACGCCGTCCATCGCCGCCCGCAGCTGCTTCAAGAGCCCCGCTTCATCGGCAAAGGCCTGCTCGTGATAGAACAGCACATTGCCATTGCCGACGGCGATGACGTCGTTGTGAAACACGCCCTGGTCGATCACGTCGGGATTTTGCGAAGCGAACACGGTGCGGCGCGCATCCAGGCCGTGCAGGCGGGCTACGGCTTGCGACGCTTCCAGGGTCTGGCGCGCCGGATAGCGCCTGGGCGCCGGGGCGGCGGGATCGAATTCGACACGGCCGTAGACGAACAGTTCGACGCCCGGCTGGCCGTGGCTGGCGGCGAGGCGGGTGTGGTTGGCGGCGCCCTCGTCGCCGAATGCGGGCGTGGACGGCAGCGCATCGTGGACGGCGAAGTGGCGCTCGTCGCCGAAGATGGCGCGCAGGGTGCGGGCCGACTGGCGGAACTCGTGGGCGCGGTGCAGCTTGTTGTTCAGGTTCGCGGGCGTGAAATGCACCTTGCCGTCCGCCGTATCGGCCGAGGGGCTGACGGTGGCGGCGTTGGCCGTCCACATGGGCGAAGCCGAGTAGGCGCTGGCCAGCAGCACGGGGGCGTCGCGCCAGGCCTTGGCCAGCACGTCGGCATCGCTGCCGCCAAAGCCGATCGCGCGCAGCATGCGGAAATCCGGCCGCAGCTGGGGCGGCAGCAAAGCCTGGGCAAAGCCCCGCCGGGCCAGCGCATGCATCTTCGCCAGGCCCTGCAAGGCCGCCTGGCGGGGATTGGAGGCACTCTTGACGTTGCTGAAGGAGGCCACGTTGCCGTAGGAGAGACCGGCGTAATTGTGCGACGGTCCGACGAGACCATCGAAGTTGAATTCGCGTGCGCTTGTCATTTGTCTGGCTTACAGGTGCAGGCCGGGCGACAGCTTGGCCGGCAGTTCAAGGTGGCTGGTCTCGATCGAGGCGACCGGGTAGGCGCAGTAGTCGGCCGCGTAATATGCGCTGGGGCGGTGGTTGCCCGATTTGCCCACGCCGCCAAACGGCGCCGAGCTGGCCGCGCCCGTGGTGGGGCGGTTCCAGTTGACGATGCCGGCGCGCGCCTGCACGGCGAAGCGTTCCCACAGCGCCTGGTCGGTCGACAGCAGGGCCGCGGCCAGGCCGAATTCGGTGGCGTTGGCGACCTGGATCGCGGTCGTAAAGTCGGCCACGCGGATCACCTGCAGCAAAGGACCGAACCATTCTTCATCAGGGATGCCGACCGCCTTGGTGACGTCGACGATGCCGGCCGTAACAAAACCCGTGTTCGGGTCGAGCTGGCGCATTTGCAGCAGCGGCACGCCGCCCTTGGCGACCATGGCGGCCTGGGCCTGCACTAGCATGGCGGCCACTTTGCTCGACACCACCGGTCCCATGAAAGGCTGGGGTTCGGCATTGGAGGCGCCCACCGTCAGTTTGGACGCCACTTCCACCAGGCGCGCGACAAAGGCGTCGCCGGCGGGCGAGGCTTCCACGATCAGGCGACGCGCGCAGGTGCAGCGCTGGCCGGCCGAGATAAACGCGGACATGATGGCGTGATGGACGGCCGCTTCGATATCGTCCGCCTTGCTGCCCAGGTCCCACACCACCAGCGGGTTGTTGCCGCCCATTTCAAGCGCCAGCATCTTGCCCGGCTGGCCACCGAACTGCTTGTGCAGGGCGACGCCGGTCTGGCAGCTGCCCGTGAACAGCACGCCGTCGATGCCGGCCTGCTGGCCCAGCGCGACGCCGGTGTCGCGGGCGCCGTTGACCAGGTTGATGACACCGGCGGGCAGGCCCGCCTGCTGCCACAAGGCGACCGTCTTGATGGCGGTGCGGGGCGCGTATTCGCTGGGCTTGAAGACGATGGTGTTACCGGCGATGAGGGCCGGCACGATGTGGCCGTTGGGCAGATGGCCCGGAAAATTATACGGGCCGAACACGCCGAACACGCCGTGCGGGCGGTGGCGCAGCATGGCGGTGCCGTCGGCGACCTTGTTGGCCACGGCGCCCGTGCGGGCGCCATAGGCCTGGATCGAGATGTCCACCTTGGCGGCCATGGTCGCCACTTCCGTGCGCGCTTCCCACAGGGGTTTGCCCACTTCTTCGGCGATGGTGAGCGCCAGGTCTTCCGCGTTTTCTTTTAACAGATCGCGAAAGCGCAGGCAGATGGCGATGCGCTCGTCCAGATGCGTCATGGCCCATTGCTCGAACGCCGCGCGTGCGGCGGCCACGGCGCGGGCGACGTCGTCGGCGCTGGAGGCGCGGCTGGACCAGCTTTGGCGGCCCGTCGACGGGTCGATGGTGACGAGGGTCTCGCCGCTGCCGGCCAGCCACTGGCCGTTAATGAAGTTACTTGCGGCGTCAGTCATGGCGGTCTTCGCTTCTGCGGGCTGGGGCATGGGTGGTCTTCCTTCCGTTGAGTGGCAGGGTGCGCAGCGGTTCGCCCGCAGTCGCGCCCAGCAAGGTCAGTTCTTCGGCCGAGAGGGCAATGGCGCCCCCTTCCGGCGCGCCGGCGGTGACGATCATGCGGAAATGGCGCATGTCCGTGTTCGACACCAGGGTCGGGTTGTCGCCCGCCGGTGCTGGCGATGGCGCCAATGCGGCCGTCACCAGATCGCTCTGGCGCACGGCGCGCAGTTCCGACACGCGGCCCTGCAGCACGGGGCCGGCGTCGAAAATATCGACGTAGCCTTCGAAGTGCATGCCCTCCTGTTCCAGCATCTTGCGGGCCGGCTGGGTATTGCGGTGCACCTTGCCGATCACTTCACGGGCGCTCTCGGGCAGGTAGTCGACGTACAGGGGCTGGCGCGGCATCAGTTCGGCGATGAAGGATTTTTTGCCCAGCGCCGTCAATTCGTCGACGTGATCAAAATCCATCTTGAAGAAGTGCCGGCCCAGGCCTTCGTAAAACGGCGAGCTGCCGTCATCAAGCTGGTAGCCGCGCATTTCCGCGATCAGCTTTTCGGTGAACACATGGGGGAACTGGGCGATGAACAGGAAGCGGCTTTTGGAGAGCCACTTGCCATTGTGGCCGTAGCGGTAGTCGGGATGCAGGAACAGCGAGCACAGTTCGGTGGACCCCGTCAGGTCGTTCGACAGGTAGAGGGTGTCCATGCGGGTAAAAATATCGAGCTCGCGGCTCGAGTGCACCAGGGTGCCGATGCGGTAGTTATAAAACGGCTCGGTCAGGCCCACCGCGCTCTTGATGGCGCAGATGCCGGCCATGCGGCCCGTCGCGGTGTCTTCCATGACGAACATGTAGTCGCGCTTTTCGGGCGCGATGGTTTCGGCAAACGAAGCCACGGCGACGTCGACCCGGTCGCCCAGCATCTTGCGGTCCGGTTTCAGGGTGGTCATGCCGCTGCCGACCTGGCTGGCCATGGCCAGCAGGGCGTCGAGGTCATTCGGTTCGATGGCGCGTACAACTAGCATGGGAATTCCTCTCAGAGGCGTACGCAGATCACGCTGTCGCCGGGGGCGACCAGCAGGGCGTCCTGCACGGCGGGCGGCAGGCAGATGGTGTCGCCCGTCTCGACGGGGGCGCAGTGGACGGTGATGGCCCGGAAGTTCTGCTCATTGCTGGCGGCGATGGCATAGGTCACCTTGGGCATGACGCCAAAGCCGCTGGCCGCATCGGCATCGTCGCTGGAGACGACGCGGCGCACCAGCGCGCCGGCGAAGGTGCGCAGGGCGTTCTTGTGGGCTTGCAGGATCGGGCCGCCATCGAAAATGTCGACGTAATCGTCCGCCTCAAAACCCTCTTCCGTCAGCAATTTGAAAGCCAGTTCGCCGTCCGGGTGGATCTGGCCCATCACGGCCTGGGCGTCGCCCGGCAGCAGGGGCACGTAGACGGGATAGTGGGGCATCAGCTCCACGATCAGGGTGCGGTTGCGGGCGCCGCCGATGATGCGCTCCGCATCCAGGAAATCCATCTTGAAGAATTTGCGGCCCAGCGCATCCCAGAACGGCGAATTGCCCGCGTCGTCCGTCAGGCCGGCCAGGGGCACGAAAAAACGGTCGCCGAAGCGGTGCGGCGCCAGCACGGCAAACAGCAGGCGCGCCCGCGACAGCAGGGCGGCCGGCACCGCGGCAGCGGCGCCATGGCGCTCGCGCACATAAAAGCCGGACAGCTGGGAGTAGCCGGTCAGCTCCGAGCACAGGGTGAGCGCATGCACGCTGTGGCTGATATTGAGGTCGCGCGAGACCTGCTGGATGACGTCATTGCGAAACGAAAAATAGGTGCCGTTCGAGCCGGCCGAGGCGTGGATGGCGGCGGTGCCCACCAGCTCACCGGTGGCCTGGTTCTCCAGCACGAACAGATAGGATTCTTCGCTGGGGATGTCGACCCGGGCGGCGAAGGAGGCGAGCGAACGCTCCACCGAGGCCGCGATTTTTTCGCGGGTGCGGGGCAGCGTGTGCACCCCCGGCGTCGTCACCGCCGCCAGGGTTTCGAGCGCTTCGATGTCGGACAGTTCTGCGGGACGGACGACGTGCATGGGCGCTCCCTGGCTGGCGTGGACGTTCAGGCTGCGGCCTTGGCTGCATCGGCCGCCAGCACCGCATCGGCGGCGGCGCGCATGATGCGGTCGGCCTCGTCGATCTGGGCGTTGGTGACGATCAGGGCAGGCGCCAGGCGCACCACGTCGGGACCGGCGATCAGCAGCATCAGGCCGAGACCTTCGCAAGCCTTCGTAAAGTCTTTGGCGCGCCCTTTAAACGACTCCGCCACGGGCAGGCCGATCAACAGGCCCATGCCGCGCACCTGGCCGAACAGCTGCGGGTAATCCGCGGCCAGCTTGGCCAGCTTGCCCATCAGGTAGCCGCTGGCTTCCTTCACGCGCGCCAAAAAGGCGGGGGTGTTGATGGTCTCGATGACGTTCAGGGCCACCGTCGCGGCGAGAGGATTGCCGCCGTAGGTGGTGCCGTGCGAGCCGACGCCGAAGTGTTCGGCGATGGCCGTGGTGGTGAGCATGGCGCCGATCGGGTAGCCATTGCCCAGCGCCTTGGCGGTGGTGAGGATGTCGGGGGTGACGCCGAACTGTTCGTAGGCGTACAGGGTGCCGCTGCGGCCCACGCCCGATTGGACTTCGTCGAACACCAGCAGGGCGCCGGTCTGGTCGCACAGTTCGCGCAGGGCCTGCAGGTAGGCGGCCTGGCCGGGAATGACGCCGCCCTCTCCCTGGATCGGCTCGACGATCACGGCGGCGACATCATCGGTGATGGCGGCGCGGGCGGCGGCGATGTCGTTGTAGGCGATGTGGTTGATCTCTTGCGGCAGGGGCTCGAAGCCTTCCGTGTATTTCGGCTGGCCGCCCACGGACACCGTGAACAGGGTGCGGCCGTGGAAGGACGACAGGCAGGAGACGATGCGCGACTTGTGGGCGCCGAACTTGGTGTGGGCGTATTTGCGGGCCAGTTTCAGGGCCGCTTCATTGGCTTCGGCGCCGGAATTGCAGAAGAAGGCGCGCTCGGCGAAGGTCGCTTCGGTCAGGGCCGTGGCCAGGCGCAGCACGGGCTCGTTGGTGTAGCCGTTCCCCAGGTGCCACAGGGTGTTGATCTGGCGGGTCAGGGCGTCGACCAGTTTGGGGTGGGCGTGACCCAGGCTGGTGACGGCGATGCCGGCCGTGAAATCGAGGTAATGCTTGCCGTCCTGGTCCCACAGGTCCAGGCCCGACGCGCGCACGGGCACCATCGCGGCAGGCGCGTAGGTGGGGACCAGCACCTCGTCGAAGGTGGCCCGGGTCACTGGCCGCGTGGTGGCGTGCGAATCAAGCTTGGCGTTCATGGCATTTCCTCTAAAGTTCTTGAATGGGGGGACGAGCGGGCATAGCGAGCCCGGCGCTTGCCCAATTATAAGAAAGGAAGGAGAACGGCGCTTTTAAATAGGCGACAGGCTTTTTCGTTTTTCGCGTGCGAGAAATGGTCAGTTCGACAATTTGCGCTGGCGTTCTTCGCGCGGGGTGTTGCCAAATAAAGCACCAAAGGCCGTGGAGAAATGCGAGCCGGAGGAAAAGCCGCACATCAGGCCCACCTGCACGATCGAATAATTGGTGTCGAGCAGCAGCTGGCGCGCCCGCTGCAGGCGCATCTCCAGGTAATAGCGCGAGGGCAGGCTGCCCAGGTATTGTTTGAACAAACGCTCGAGCTGGCGGCGCGACAGGCCCACCAATTTCGCGATGTCGTCGGTGGAGAGGGGCTCCTCGATGTTCGATTCCATCAGGGTGACCGCCTCACTCAGCTTCGGCTGCAGGGCGCCGAAGCGGGCTTGCAAGGCCACCCGCTGGCGTTCCTGGCTGCCCCGCACCCGGTCGATGCAGAGGGTCTCCTTGATCTGCGCCTGCACGGCCGCGCCGAAAATCGCTTCCACCAGGGTCAGGGCGAAATCGATGCTGGCGGCGCCGCCGCAGCAGGTCAGGCGCTGGCCGTCCACTTCGTAGAGGTGGGGCGTGAGGATGGCCTGGTCGGCGCAATCGCCCGCGCCCGCATACAGGGCCCAGGGCAAGGCGGCGCGCGCGCCATTCAGGTAGCCCGCTTCGGCCAGCCACAAGACGCCGGCGCCGACGCCGCCCCACAGCGGCGCGGCGCGCACGCGCTCGAGCACGCGGCGCACGTTGGCGGGCCTTCTGGCCGCTTCCGTTTCATCGGCCACCAGCAGCACCAGCTGCCAGTGCTGCAGGGCGCCGCTGGCGAATTTGTCGGGCGTTCGCACGTCCACGTGCAGGCGCGACGGCCCGACGATCTTGGCGGCCAGGCGCAGGGGCTGCATCAGGCCGGACCAGGTGAGCGTATCGGGTTCGCCCGCGTTGACGAGCAGGATGCGCAGCGGGCTTTCGTGGGCCAGCTGGGCCAGCGGCGCCAGGTCGGAATCGGTCATGCGGGGTCGGGTCGCTGGCCCGCCTTACTCCGGCGCCAGCGCGGCGGCGGGCCGGGGCGGCGCGTTCCACTGGCTGACGATCATGCCGGCGATGAGCATGGCCGCGCCCAGCCAGGCCCGCGCCGTCATGGTCTCATTGAGCAGGAAGTAGGCGAAGAAGGCGGCGGCGGCAGGCTCGAACGAGTAGATGACCGCGGCCTCGTTGGCCGTGGCGCGGGCCTGGCCCCAGCTTTGCAGGGAAATGATGGCGGCGGTGGCGACCACGCCCAGATACACCAGGTTGACGGTGTACTTGGCCAGGCCCTGGCCGATGTACTCCCAGTAGTTGGCGAAATCCTGGCTCGCGTCGATGGTGGTGCGGGGCACTTCGCGCGCCAGCAGCCAGATGGCCGCGCACAGGGCCACGGTGAGGATCTGGGTGGCCGTCAGGGTCATCAGGCGAGAGGCGCGGCGGGTGCGGAAGGCCATCATCTTGATGTAGACGGCGAAGGTGATGGCGCTGGCCAGGGCGAAGGTGTCGCCTTTGCCCCAGGCGCCGCCGTCCCAGCACAACAGCGCCAGGCCGGCCACCGCCAGCAGCATGGCCAGCACGATGCGCTTTTCCGGCAGCTTGCCGGCCAGCAGATCGAGCAGGGGCACGAACAGCACGGACAGGCCGCAAATGAAGGCGTTGCGGTTGGAGCTGGTCAGGGCCAGCCCTTCGACCTGGAACACGAAACAGAAAAACAGCAGCACGCCCAGCAGGCCGCCCGACACCAGGTCGTCGCGGCTGGGTTTCCACAGGAAGGGAGAGAGCAGCAGGCCGGCGATGGCGAAGCGGATAAAGATGATCCATTGGGCCGAAAAATGCTCGGTCAGCGCCTTCATGGCAGGGAAGGTGGTGCCCCAGACCAGGGTGACGAGCAGCAGGGCAAGGATGCCGCGGAGGGTGTGGGTCATGACAAAATTCTCGGCTCTGGACAATGTGGCAATCCCCTATGGTAACTGGCTCTGCCGCAAAATGCGAATGGCCCCCGAACGAGCCGATGCGCGACGGGACGTTATAATCCCGCCATGGGGGAACGTTATCTACGGAGTATCCGCTTGCTGGCGGAATGCATGCAGGGTTTCGAGCGCTTTTCGGGCGGATCGGTGCGCCGCTGCGGGCTCACCCACGCCCAGTTCGATATCATCGCCACCCTGGGCAATACCCAGGGCATGAGTTACAAGGAACTGGGCGAACGCACCCTCATTACCAAGGGCACCTTGACCGGCGTGATCGAGCGGCTCGAACAGAAGGGCCTGGTGGCCCGCTGCCGCAGCGGCGAGGACAAGCGCTCGTTTTTCGTCAGCCTGACGGCTGCGGGAGAGGCCATGTTCGAGCAGGTGTTTCCACCCATGGTCGAGGACGGCAAACGCCTGTTCGCCAGCTGGAGCGACGCCGACTACGACGCGCTCGATGCGGTCTTGGGCAAGCTCAAACGGGTGGTCACGGGCGCCGACGGCGCCCCGCCCCCATCAACCAACCATCACGAGGAAAACATTTGAAAACCGCCTTGATCGACGGCGTCACGCCGGCAAAAATCGACAAACAAATCATGGGCAACCTGCTGCTCGACATTTCCACCGCGGACGACGTGCGCCAGGAAAAAATGCTGATCGGCGTGCGCAACGAAGCCGGCGAAATTTATCGCCTGATCGGCGCCGCCAAGGCCAACAGTTATACCAATGCCGTGGAAGAGCTGGAAGACCTGGGCATGGTCGACGAATTGAAGGAATCGGACGGCACCCACGAAGGCTGCGACGCCATCTTCAGCGAAGGCTGAACACCCACCCTGACGCATTGATTCCATTGAGAAATATTTCGCTGCTGCGTCAAAGCACGGGGGTATAATTTTTCAATGGACCGAATCGACGCCTTCAAAAAGCTTGCCGCCCAGGCGCAACGGGGCGAGCTCAGCTTCCCGACCAATGTGGACGCCACCCTCATGCTGCAACGGGCGCTGAACGATCCCGATCTGCACGCGGAAGAAGCGGCCCGCCTGGTCCAGGCCGAGCCCCTGCTGGCGGCGCGCACGGTGGCGATCGCCAATTCCGTCACCTACAACCGCTCCGGCCAGCCGATTACGACGGTGCGGGCGGCCGTGCAGCGCGTCGGTTTTCGGGTGCTGAACGCGCTGGCCGCGGCCGTGATCGTCCGCCAGCTCGACAGCAAGATCACCGACCCGCAAGTGCGCGCCAAGGCCGACCGGCTGTGGAAACACACGGCCCACGTGGCGGCCCTGTCCCAGCTGATCGCCAAGCGCATCAGCAAGGTCGATCCCGAGACGGCCATGTTTGCCGGCATCGTGCACGAAGTGGGCGGCTTTTATTTGCTGTCGCGCGCGGCGGAGTTCCCCGGCCTGCTCGATGGCGACCCGGAAGAATGGATTGAATTTGGCGAAATGGCGGTCGGCCGCGGCGTGCTGTCCAAGCTGGGCGTGCCCGCGCCCGTCATGCAAGCCATCGAAGCCATGTGGGAAGGCATGCGCGCCCTGCCCCCGGAAACCCTGGGCGACACCCTGATGCTGGCCAACGACCTGTCCCCGCTCGACTCCCCCCTGCACGTGCGCGCCGGCGCCACCACCCGCCAATCCGCCGCCACGGTCGACTTCGTCGTCGGCGAAGGCACCCTGGCCGACATCCTGGCCGAAGCCAAAACCGAAGTCGACAGCCTCACCGCCGCCTTGTTTTAAGGTTTTACAAGACTTTCATCCAAAAAATCAACTGGCTCCGCCAGTGATTTTTTGCTGACTGGGCCTGGCCTCCAAGCCGGTTTTCCAGGTTCTCTCGCTTCAATCCACTCAAAAGTAGGTTTTTACTTTTGAGTGTTACCAAAAAAATGCCCGCTCTCGAAAGAGCGGGCTGAAGTCCAAAACTAGGGATGTCCTGAAAGAGACAGTTCCACTATAAAATTCTTCGAAGACTTGTTCTGTGCGTCATCCAACATTAGACGCACAAAATGCCGCTGGCGTCGTACGCAGAAGGCGCTGAGCGCAATAGTTGCAAAAAAATAGCCTTCCGTACGGAAGGCTATTGATCATTTGCAGCATGCACCAGTCGGGCGCGGCTGCGGCTTACTGCTTGCGGCGCTTGGAAAGGAGCAAACCGGCCAGCGCCAGACCCATCAGGGCGACAGGTGCAGGCTCAGGCACGTTGCCGTTGGAGCCGGCGCTGGTCGCGTTGTTGTAATCCAGCGTCAAGAGCGAAGACAACATCGTCAGGGTATCGTTGTTGTTGGTGCCCTGGTTGTAATTCAGAGTCACCTGCAGCGCCTTGCCCGAGGTCCAGCCGGCGGTGAAGAAGCCGTTTGGAATGGCCAGGACCGAGGTGTAATCACTGTTGCCGTTGGCGCCCAACGCTCCCAGATCAAATGTCAGCTGCGCCAGATCGAAGACCAGCACCTCGTCGTTGCCGCCGACGGCACGCTGGGAATGAATGGTGAGCGTGGCGCTGTTGACCGTGTCGAACGGAATCTGGAAGTCCGTGGTAATCGCATGTTGCCAGCTGAATGTGTTGCTACCCGTGAAAGTGTTGCTGCTGGTTGGGAACGTGACCAGGTTAGTGTAGATCACATTGGCGTGCGCCTGGCCGACCAGACCGCACAACAGCGAACCCATGAGTCCGGCGCTGAGTACCATGCGCTTGATTGTTTTCATGTTCATTTCAGTTATCCCTTATTGTTGGAGCACAACTAGTGCATAGCCTCAACATAGCAAGAACCGGGCCAGACTTTAAATAGGCATTAAAAACAGGGACTTAGGCTCACAGCAGAAAAACATTTGTACAAATTATGTAAAAAATTCCGACAGGAATGTTTTTCGTCCATAAAGCAATTTTTTCCGCTTGCACGCGGCAAGCAAAAAAAAGGCGCTTTCACCGTTTGCTGTTGAAAACCCCGAGCGCCGCTCTGAGGAAGCCTTCCGCCGTGTCCACGCGCCGCAGGTCGATTGCCCATCGCCAACCCAGATAATTTTCCAGATATTTCGTCGCGACCCCGTTGAAATGGTGCAGCCAGTTTTTAAAGCGGCTGTGATAGGCATTGACGTTCTGGATGTGCACGGCGCCCCGCACCCGGCCGCCTTGACTGAGATTGACGGTTTCATGGCGAAGCTGCGCTTGCCGCGCAAACTTCGAATACGCGCCATTGGCATCGCTCATGAGAATGATGTCGCGCTCCAGTTTCGGCAGCAGGTGCGTGTGCAGCGCCTCGGCAGTCAGCGCCCCGCAACCGGCAAGAAAATCGATCGTTTGGCCGCCCCTATCTCTCGCCACCACGATATTGACCAGTTCATCGGAAATGCCCCGCTTGCGGGCGACGCCCCCATGCCTTCGCGGCTTTCTGCTTAATTGTCGCGAGCCCTTTTGCGATTCCAGCAAAAACGTTTCGTCCGCTTCCGCCACGCCCTCGAGGGTGCGCGGCCGATCCAGCTTGGCCCAGCAAAGAAAACGGTGGCGCCAGCGAAAACTGGTGTTGGGATGCACGCCGACCTTGGCAGCGGCGCTGTGGACGGTGCAGGCAGGGTCGCGCAGGCAATCGCAATAGGCCAGCCAGCGATCTTTGAGACGCAGCCGGGCCAGAGGTGTGCCCGTCAAGCCATTAAAGGTGACGCCGCAGGACCGGCAGCGGTAGCGTTGCAAGCCGTTGGCGAAACCGTGCCGATAAAATGTCTGGCCCTCGCAGTTGGGGCAGCGCTTGCGCTCGTGGGCGATCTGGTCGATCAGGGCGGCGATGCGCGCGCCATTGACCAGTTCCGACATGAAGACGCAGACGGCCAGGCGCGCATGGTGATTGAGTTCCAGCAGCCGGCCGAACAGGTGTGGGTCGGGCGGGAAATCCGGTGCAGGAACCTGCGTGCAAGCGGCCATGCTGCTCTCCTGATAAGGGGATGAGCAGGTATGACCTCGGCAATACTAAATGGTTCAGCTACGTTCCACAGCTAGCGGTGAAAGCGCCAAAAAAAACCGCCTGAATCCAGGCGGCTTTCATTAAAACGCAAGACGCTTACACCACCGCGCCATCCGTCTCGTCCTTTTCCTTGATCGGCTTGATCAAGTCTTCCCGCTTCACACCCAGCCACATGGCGATCGCTGCCGCCACGAACACGGAC
>Ga0209913_1001300_pt1 | contig 14428 bp, 13 predicted proteins | sample PersoiDNA2013203_FD_185805 | JGI IMG/M metagenome (GOLD analysis project Ga0209913, IMG submission 185805) | Permafrost soil microbial communities from the Arctic, to analyse light accelerated degradation of dissolved organic matter (DOM) -... | ecosystem: Environmental > Terrestrial > Soil >... | reverse complement strand
GCCGACTTCCTGCGCGAATACCAGGCTGGCCGCACGCCTAACCCGGACGTGCTGTGCAACGCCGAGATCAAGTTCAAGGCTTTCCTCGACCACGCCATGACCCTGGGCGCCGACCTGATCGCCACCGGCCACTATGCGCGCGTGCGCCAGTCGCCAACGGACGCGGGCCGCTACGAATTGCTCAAGGCCGTCGACGCCAGCAAGGACCAAAGCTATTTCCTGCACCGTTTGAACCAGGCGCAACTCTCTAAAACTTTGTTCCCCCTTGGTGAAATCCCTAAAACGGAAGTGCGCAAGATCGCCGAGAAACTGGGCCTGCCGAACGCGCAGAAAAAGGATTCGACCGGCATCTGCTTCATCGGCGAGCGCCCGTTCCGCGAATTCCTGAACCGCTACCTGTCGTACAAGCCGGGCCCGATGAAAACGCCGGACGGCAAGACCGTGGGCGAACATGTGGGACTGAGTTTTTATACCCTGGGCCAGCGCAAGGGCATCGGCATCGGCGGCGTGAAGTCCTACCAGAACGCCGACGGCAGCAGCGACGCCTGGTATGTGGCGCGCAAGGATATCGTCAACAACACCCTGTACGTGGTGCAGGGCCATGACCATCCATGGCTGCTGTCGCCTGCACTGGGCGCCGACCAGGCCAGCTGGATCGCCGGCGTGGCGCCGCAGGCGGGCGCCCTGTCCGCCAAGACGCGCTACCGCCAGGCCGACGTGGCCTGCCAGTTGCAGCCTGAGGGACTGGAACATTTCAGCCTGGCCTTCGACCAGGCGCAATGGGCCGTGACGCCTGGCCAGTCGGCCGTGCTGTACGACGGCGACGTGTGCCTGGGCGGCGGGATTATCGCCAGCTCAACCGGCCTGGCCTGATTCCTGGGCCGCTTGCGCGGCGGCAGCCAGGGCCTGCTGCTTGCGCACCATCGCAATGACGGTATTGCGCACGGTTTTCAAGACCGTGTCGGCCATGAAGGGCTTGACGATAAAGCCCGACACGCCCATCGCGTGCGCTGCCTGCAGCGAGGCGGCGTCGATACCGCCCGAGATCATGAAAATCAGCGTCTTCGGATACTGCTCGCGGATGGCTTGCACCACGTTGCTGCCATCTTCTACCTGTTCGCGCGCGATGCACACGAAATGCGGGCGGTGCTTGACCAGCAGCGCCAGCCCCAGGGCGCTGGTATGGGTCTGGCCGCACACATCGTAGCCGCCATCGGTCAAGACCGTATTGAGCAGGCCGCGCGCCACGGCGCTGCTGTCGATCAGGACTGCCTTTAACATCATGATTACTTCCCTTGCTTGTTATTGCGAGTTACAGCTCCGCTCTACTTTTCCCAGACCAGCTTGTTCCAGGTCACGCCTAGAGTGACGTCCGTTTTCAGCGCCACTAACTTTCTTGAAAGATACAGTATTTCGCGCTCATTCCGCAGGCTTTCACCGAGTGCGCCCGGCAAAATGCCCGCGCCCGCCATCACGGCGTCGATATTGCCGTAGGCGCGCAACAGTTTGGCGCCTGTTTTCAAGCCGATCTTCGATACGCCGGGGATGCTGTCGGTCACATCGCCCATCAGCGCCAGCAAGTCGGGCAGCAGTTCCGGCGGCACGCCGAATTTTTTCTCGACCCAGGCGTGGTCGTGCCAGACTCCCTTGAAGTGGTCCCACACCAGCGCGCCATGGGCGATCAAGCCATGCAAATCCTTGTCGGTAGTGGCGATGACGGCTGCGCCGCGCCCTTCGTGCAGCCAGCGCATGACGGCCGTGCCGATCACATCGTCGGCCTCGACTTCAGGAATGCTCACCACATGCATGCCAAAGCCTTCCAAAGTGGCGTAAAAGCCGGGCAAGGCGTCGCGCAGCACTTGCGGCATCGGCTGGCGCCCTTCGCGGTAGCCGGCATACAGCGCGTGGCGCCAGGTGGGGCCGCCGAAATCAAAGGCGGGCAGGATATGCGTCGGCTCGTGGTCGTTGATCAGGGTGCGGAACGAGGACAGCGCATGGCGCAGCGCGATCTCCGCCTTCAGGTCGGAATCGGGTTCAGGACTGGCTTCGTAGACGCGGCGTACGATATTCAAGCCGTCGATAGCGAGGAGTCGGGCCATGCGGTAGTTGGGTGCTGATTGAATCGTTCATTTTACCGTATGGCCCCATGATAGGGTCCAGGCTATTTGGCAAAGTCATAAGGGCCGCCTCTTTCCAGCGCACGCTGGTAGGCTGGCCGCGCATGTATGCGCTGCAAAAACGCCGTCAGTTTCGGCAGGCGCGCATCGAGTCCCGCGCGCGAGGCGGCCGCCTCCAGCGGAAAACTCATCTGGATATCGGCGGCGCTAAATTCATTGCCGGCAAACCAGGTACTTGTTTCCAGCTCCGCTTCCATATACGCCAGCTGGCTGGTGATATTGGGCAGGATGAAGCTGCTCTTGACCTTTTGCGCGATGCCGCGCGCGATCGGCTTGATAAAGAAGGGCATGGGCGACGATTCTACCTTGTCGAACACCAGTTTCAGCAACAGCGGCGGCATGGCCGAGCCTTCCGCGAAATGCAGCCAGTAGGTCCAGCGCAGCTTTTCCGGCGTGCCCACGGGCGGCACCAGATTACCCTTGCCATAACGCTCCACCAGATACTCGATGATGGCGCCCGATTCAGCGATCGTATTGGCGCCATCGGTGATCACCGGCGACTTGCCCAGCGGGTGCACGGCCTTCAGCGAGGCGGGCGCCAGCATGGTCTTGGGATCGCGCTGATAACGTTTGATCTCATACTCGAGGCCCAGCTCTTCCAGCAGCCACAGCACGCGCTGCGAGCGCGAATTGTTCAAATGGTGGACGACGATCATGGCGCTGGCCTCGGCAATAATGAAAAGCCAGTATAGCCGGGACGGTTGTAGTGTGGCGCGGCATAGTGCACTATGACCATCAAGACAAGTTTGCAATTGATAACTTCTCAAGTTTGGATTATCTTGTTTGTTTCCAACAAGTAAGGAAACTCTCGTGGATGTCGATGTCAACAACAATACCCAGCGCGAAGCCATCACCTTCAGCGCTACCGGCAGCGAATACTTCCGTATCTGGATCGTCAACCTGTTATTAAGCATCGTCACCCTGGGGATTTATTCCGCCTGGGCCAAGGTGCGCCGCAACCGCTATTTCTATTCCAGCACCCACCTGGCTGGGAGCAGCTTCGAATACCACGGCAATGCCGTCGCCATCCTCAAGGGCCGCATCACCGCGCTGGTGCTGATCGCCGGCTACAACATCGCCTTCCAGATTTCTCCCCTGATCGGCTTTGTCATGCTGATACTGATGATGGCCGTGCTACCCTGGCTGGTCTGGAAAAGCCTGCAATTCAAGCTGTACAACACCAGCTACCGAGGCATCCGCTTCGGCTTTGGCGGCACGGCCAGGGAAGCCTATAAATACTTCCTGCTGCTGCCCATCCTGAATACCTTCACGGCCGGCTTGCTGACACCTTTCCTGCACCAGCGCGTAAAACGCTTCCAGCACACGCAAAGCCGTTTCGGCACCAGCCACTTCAGCTTTGACGCTACCGTCGGCAGCTTCTACAAAACCTATCTGCTGTTCTTTGCGCTGCTGCTGGGCGGCTTCATCGTGCTGATCGCCTTTGTGTTTGGCAGCGTGTTTGCCGCTTTCGCCAGCAATGTCAACGACCTGACCAAAGCAGGCAGCATCTTCGGCGCCATCGCCGCGCTCTACGCGTGGGCCTTTATCGTGCTGCCGCTGTTCCTGACCATGATCCAGAACCTGATCTGGAACCACACGCGCCTGCAGCAGCATCAGTTCCAGTCGCAGCTGACCTGGGGCCGCAGCACCTTCATCATGCTGACCAACCTGGTGGGTATCGTCATCACCCTGGGCTTGTTTACGCCTTTCGCCCACGTGCGCTGGCTGAAATACCGCCTGGAAGCGACTTCCCTGCTGACGCAAGGCAGCCTGGACGACTTTGTCGCCGCCACCGGTGAGCAAGTCAGCGCCACTGGCGAAGGCATGGTCGACCTGCTGGACTTCGACCTGTCGCTGTGACGTCGATCGACCACGACGCGGGGGCGGTGCCGGCCCGCTATTTCGACGGTCAGACCTCGCGCCTGTACCAGGTGACGCTGACCGTGTCCGATGGCGTGGCGCTGCTGGCGGGCGACATCGAACGTAGTTGTCCGCTGGACCAGTTGCACGTGTCCGAGCGCAGCAGCCACGCCGTGCGCAAGGTCAGCTTTCCCGATGGCGCCTACCTGGAAATCGCCGACCAGGCAGCCTTCAACCTCCTGCTGCACGACACCGGCCACCGCGACGGCTGGGTGGTGCGGCTGCAGCAAAGCTGGCGCGGCGCCGTGTTCGCCACGCTCGCTACCATCGTGGCCCTGTGGCTCAGCTATCTGTATCTGCTGCCCCTGGTGGCGAAAGGCGTCGCGTATGCGGTTCCGCAGTCGGTGGAGCGGCAACTGGGCCAGGGCGTGCTCGATATGCTGGACCGCCACGTATTCGCCCCCAGCGAACTCGATGGCGCGCGCCAGCAAGCCTTGCGGGCCAGGTTTGCCCGACTGACCGTGCCAGGCGATGACATGCCGCAGCACCGCATCGTTTTCCGCAAAAGTAAAATCGGCCCGAACGCGTTTGCCCTGCCTTCCGGCGACATCGTGCTGACCGATGAAATGGTGGCACTGATGCCAGACGACGACGCCGTCATGGGCGTGCTGGCGCATGAACTGGGACATTTGCAAAAACGCCACCTGACGCGGCGCATCATCCAGGCGTCGGCCGTCGGCGCCGGTGCGGCGCTGTTGTTCGGCGACGTGTCGACCGTGGTGGCAGCCCTGCCGCCCATGCTGCTGGACCTGAAGTATTCGCGCGACGTCGAGCGCGAAGCCGATGACTATGCGATCGCCATGCTGCGCCAGAACGGCATCGCGCTGGAACACCTGGCGCAAGTGTTTGTCGCCCTGGGCAAACTGGGCGATGCGCCGCCCTATCTGTCCAGCCATCCGGCCAGCGCTGAGCGCATCGCACGCATCCGCGCCGCGCAATAAGCAAGCTCAAAAGTACGTCCGCCACGGGCTAATTCCCAGCCGTGGCGGCAAACTTTGCAAATCACCGGTACACTCGGCATTATCAGTCTGACCTTACCGGAGTGCCCATGCACCTTGTATCATTTCGCTACCTGACCTTTTTTGCGACGGCCGCCATCTTTGTTCTTTCGCTGTTTTTCTACGATCATTACTGGCTGCCTGTACTGGCCGGTGCGCTGACCCTGCTGGGCATCAGCGACATGCTGCAAACCCGCCGAGCTCTGCGCCGCAACTATCCCATCCTCGCCCATTTCCGCTTCCTGTTCGAGAGCATCCGCCCCGAAATCCGCCAGTACTTCCTTGAGAGCGACACGGAAGCGACGCCGTTCTCGCGCAGCCAGCGCAGCATCGTCTACCAGCGCGCCAAGGAACAGACCGACAAGCAGCCTTTCGGCACGCAGATGAATGTGTACGAAGCGGGCTATGAATGGATCAACCATTCCATCGCCCCGGCCAAGGTGACGGACCATAATTTCCGCATCGAGATCGGCAACCACCCGGATTGCCCGCGCGCCAAGCCGTATTCGGCCAGCGTCTTCAACATCTCGGCGATGAGCTTTGGCGCACTGTCGGCCAACGCCATCCTGGCCCTGAACGGCGGCGCGCGCAGCGGCGGCTTCATGCACGATACGGGCGAAGGCAGCATCAGCCCCTACCACCGCGAAAACGGCGGCGACCTGGTCTGGGAAATCGGCTCCGGCTACTTCGGCTGCCGCAATCAGGACGGTACTTTTTCCGAAGAGCGCTTCATCGCCAACGCCAGCTCCGATCAGGTCAAGATGATCGAACTCAAAATGTCGCAGGGGGCCAAGCCCGGTCACGGCGGCGTGCTGCCAGGGCCGAAAGTGACCATCGAAATCGCCACCACGCGCGGCGTGATGGTGGGCGAGGATTGCGTCTCGCCGGCGGCCCACAGCGCGTTTTCCACGCCGCTGGAAATGCTGCATTTTATCGAGCGCCTGCGCAATCTGTCGGGCGGCAAGCCGACCGGTTTCAAGCTGGCCATCGGCCATCCATGGGAATTTTTCGGCATCGTCAAAGCCATGCTGGCCACCGGCATCACGCCCGACTTCATCGTGGTCGATGGCAGCGAAGGCGGCACGGGAGCGGCGCCTGTGGAATTTACGGACCATGTCGGCACGCCGCTGCAGGAAGCGCTGGTACTGGTGCATAACACGCTAGTAGGCGCCAACTTGCGCGACAAGATCAAGATCGGCTGCTCGGGCAAGATCATCACCGCCTTCGACATCGCCCGCCTGCTGGCGCTGGGCGCCGACTGGTGCAATTCGGCGCGCGGCTTCATGTTTGCGCTGGGCTGCATCCAGTCGCAAAGCTGCCACACGGACCGCTGCCCCACGGGCGTGGCCACGCAAGACCCGCAGCGCCAGCGCGCGCTGGTGGTAAGCGACAAGATCACGCGCGTGGCCCACTTCCATCAAAACACCATGAAGGCGCTGGCCGAACTGATCGCCGCCGCGGGTCTGCAGCATCCGCAAGATCTGCGCCCGCATCACCTGGTGCGGCGCATCTCGCCCAACCAGGTACGGCTGGTCTCTGCCCTGCTGCCCTTCCTCGATGCAGGCCAGTTGCTCGATCCTAGCCAGTTGCCGCAACTGCCGCCCGTATTTGGCCTGTACTGGCCGAAAGCACAGGCAGAGTCTTTCCAGCAATTAGCCTAAGTATTTCTATCTGCTGTTGCTGGGCAGCCACGCTGCCCAGCTTGTCTCCTCTTGCTCTCTTTCCCATTTCCCCTCTGGCCTGACGCTGGTTTTGCCTATTCGGCGGCCTGCTTGCGCGTGCTTAAAATTAATACCACCTAATAACCACTTGAGTTATTATAGAATCCAATCAAATACCAAATATAGGGTAAATCCTGCCACCTTAATACCACTTCCAGGGTAGTGCGGCAGGGGAGACGATCGCTGGGACTACTCTTGCAGGTAAAAAATGTTCGAAAAAAAGAAGCATTTGCTGTACTTCGCGATGTTTTTCATCTTGTACGAGCTCACCGTCTATCTGTCGAACGACATGATCATGCCGGCCATGCTGCAAGTGGTCAAAGAGTTCAACGCTTCCAACCGCAACATCAGTTTTTCGCTGAGCCTGTACATCCTGGGCGGCAGCATGCTGCAAATCTTCCTCGGCCCCATCGCCGACAAGGTCGGCAAGCGCAAGGTCATGCTGGTCGGTAACGCCCTCTTCCTGGTAGCCACCCTGGCGATTCCCTTCGTCAGCAATATCAACCAATTCCTGATCGCGCGTTTTTTCCAGGGCATGGGTTCCTGCTTCATCTTCATCGGCTACGCCATGATCCATGAACTGTTCGACGACAGCGACGCCGTCAAGCTGACCGCCATTCTGTCGAACACCACCGTGTTTGCGCCGCTGATCGGCCCCGTGATCGGCAGCGGCATCATTCACGTGCTGCCGTGGCAAGCCATTTTCGGCGTGTCGCTGCTGCTGGGGACCATCGCCTGGATCGGCCTGTATAAATTCATGCCCACGGGCCTGATCTCGCCCGGAAAATTCGAACTGGCCAAGGTGCGCGACAGCTACCTGACCATCGTGCGCAACCGCAAATTCATGTTCGGCATCTTCATTGCCGCCATCTCGATCACGCCGCTGACCGCCTGGATCGGCCTGTCACCGGTGCTGGTCATGGAGCATATGCAGGCGTCCTACAGCACCTATATCGTCTACCAGTGCGTGATCTTCACGGGATTTATCGTCAGCAGCGTGGCGATCCAGCGCCTGGGCAAAAAGCTGCAGCTGGAACGGCTGATACGCCAGGGCGGCGCGCTGGCCATCATCGGCTTGCTGGGAGCGGGCCTGCTGCGCGATTCCGGCCACTTGTTCATCGCCTGCATGTTTGTCTTTTCCGCCGGCTTCGGCCTGTTCAACGGTTCGCTGATCCGCCTGTCGCTGATGGCCACCGGTGTCTCGATGAGCCTGACCTCGTCGGCCATGAGTCTCTTGTATTGCGTATATATCGCGGCCGGCCTGGAACTGTACAACCTGGCTTGCGACCGCTACGGCTATTCGATCTCCACCTACGCGCTATTCAATGTGCCGCTGGCCGTGTGCATCTATTTCGGTTTGCAGCTATTCGTGCGCCGGCACGAAGCGCAACAGGCGCGCCTGGCCCATGCCGCTTCCGGGGCCTGACCTTTTACTGACGCTGACAGAGAGGAGCATGCATGCCGCATTTCGATCTCGAGTACGAAGTATTGATGAAGAACCTGAAGTCCGATTTCCTCGCCTGCAAAAAGTGGGAACTGTATTGCGGCCTGCAGTACGTCAGCCAGAACAATGGCCATGCCTGGCTGCGCACCTTGCAGGAGCGTTACCGGGTCCACCTGGCCCAATTGCAGCAGCAGGTGCGCCAGCACTTCCATTTGTTCGACGCCCGGCGCACCTCGTCCCTGCTGGGCATACCCACGCGGCAGATGGATGAGGACGAACGCCTGATCCACCGCATCTGGATGGGTGGCAGCCTGCCGCCGGTGGCCGCACAAGCCGTCAGTCAATGGCAGGCGGCCATCGACGACGTGATGCCCGCCGACGACTTCCATTACGGTTTCAAGCTGTGGGTATGGGATGGGGCCCAACTGCGCGGCGACCCGGCGTTTACGCCGGACGAAGGCCGGGGCACTGGCACTGACTATCAGCTGGGCCACTACGCGGCGGGGCGCCATGTACACCGCGTCTGCAGCCTGGAAAAGCTGGCCGCGCGCCTGGCGCCGGCGCAGCTGCCCTTGCTGCGCAGCTTGCATGCGCAGCGCTATTTCGTCAATCTGGCCGACTTTTTCCGCCTGCTGATCCTGCAGGAATATGGCGGCATCTATGTCGACGTCGATACCATGCCGTACAAGTCGGCCACCATCTTCCTGGCCAAGCCGGAAGTGCCCGACTATACGCATTTCCGGCGCGATGGCCGCACCGGCAAGCTGCGGCGCTGCGTGGTCAGCTGGATGAATCTGATCAACGATGAAAATGGCGTTCTGGTGGCGAAAAAGAACGATACCTCCGTGCGCGCCATCGTGCGCCAGATGTGCACGCAGTTGCTGGCCATGCCATCCGATGTACCCGATAAACGCCTGCAGCCGCAAGCGGCGCGCCGCTACGCCACGGCCCTGCATGACGCCACGTATGGCGTCTGGAAGCAAAGCCTGGGAGAGAGCCTGGTCAGCTACGACGCCATCGCCCAGGCGCACTCCGTGCTGCACGAGCCGCACACCGAAACCATGATCAGCGGCGTGCATGGCATGCGCCTGGTGGTCGATGCCTTCACCAATGCCCCCGTGCCGCTGGACCAGGACGAGCAGCGCAGCTATGAAACCTGCATCGCCACCCTGGAAGCGCGCGGCTGGCAGCTGGAAGACGCGATGGAGCTGGAACGGCTGGTGCACATCTGCCGCAGCGAAGAAGTGCCGCGCATGGCGTACGCGCCGCAGCTGCGTGCGGAACCGGCCAGTTGCCATTACTATTCCTTCCTGTCCGACGATGAAAAGCTGGACAGAGTGAACGCCCTGTTCGGCGCTTACCTGATCAGCAAGAATGCCGAACATATCGAGCGTGGCAATTTCTGGCGCAAGACGCGCGGCCATGGACATACCGAAGGTGCGAGGCAACAGTGACGACACAGATCCACTTTATCCCCGGCAGCGCCACCAGCGCAGTGCAGCGCGCACGCATGGCATCCCTGCTGTTCGCCACCAGCTACCTGGAATACTGCTCGTACGCCAACAAGCTGGGACTGCCGCTGGTGGCCCTGCAGCAGCGCCAGAATATCGATCCCTACCTGGACCATATCGAAGCCATGCTCGATGGAGAAGAGCGCTTCGCAGGCTTTTATAACGCAGCCACCATCGCCGACTACGCCGCGCTGCCAGCCGTTTCATATTACCGCGACGAGATGCGCAGCATGGACGCCGAATACGAAGCCTTTATCGATGGCCATGCCCGTACCGACGACCTGTTCGTGGCCAGCCTGGCCATCGAGGAAGGCTATCGGGGCCAGGGCCTGTTCCATGTACTGTTCGCCCGCTTGCGTGCGCTGGCACAGGAAAAAAACAGCCCGCGCATCGTGCTGGCCGTATGGGAACAGGGCGACGCCCTGGCCATCTACCTGAAACAGGGTTTTGTGTCGCTGGGCCGCTACGACGGCGCCTATCCCGTATTTTTCGACTGCCTGCATTTTCTCGCTTATGACCTGACAGCACGGAGGAGCGTAACATGAACACAATCGACAATATCGACAAGAACAGCATCGCCACGCGCAACCTGTCGACGGTGGCCAAACAGGCGTTTCGCCTCAATACGCGTGAAGATGGCGCCCCCTTGCGCGTACTGTCCGAAGAAGACTGGGCCTTCTGGCGCCACAATGGCTATGTGGTGATCAGGCAGGCGGCGGAACTGGACAAGGTCGCGCGCCTGGAACAGCTGATGTGGGAATTCGAGGAGCTTGATCCGGCTGATCCGTCGACCTGGTATCCGCCCGCGAAATCGCTGTTGAAAAAGACGGAACTGAGCTTCAACGCGGGCATGATCGAGCTGTACCACCATCAGTATCTGTGGGATACGCGCCAGACGCAGCGCATCCACGACGCCTTTGCCGACGTGTGGGGCACGCACAAGCTGTGGGTCTCGATCGACCGCATGAATTTCAACCTGCCGCCGGAACCGGGCTTTGAATTCAAGAGCTTCATGCACTGGGATTATGATCCCGATACGGACCCGCAAAATGTGCAGGGCGTGCTGTCCATCAGCGACCAGACGGACGAGGAAGTGGGCGGCTTCATCTGCATCCCTGAACTGTTTCGCAACTATGACGCATGGCGGCGCGACCAGCCGGCAAACTGGGACTGGTACCGGCCTGACGTGGCAGCACTGGAAAAGGTGCGCGTGCCGCTGCAAAAGGGCGATCTGCTGATCTTCAATAGCAAACTATGCCACGGCATACGGCAAAATACGTCGAAGGACAAGGTCAGGCTGGCACAATACATATCCATGATGCCCGCGCAGCCCGGCAATACGGCACTGCGCGACTGGCGCATCCGCGCATGGCGCGAACGGCTGGCGCCCGAAGGCTACAGCCTGCACGGCGATCCCCGCCAGTGGGAGCAAAAAAAGTATCATACGGCGCATTTGAGTCAGCTGGGAGAGCAGTTGCTGGGCCTGCGCGACTGGCAAGACTGACAGCAGTATCACATTTATCATCGATAGCATAAAACACAGACGGAGGAGCAGTAACATGGAGCAGGGGTTGCGGGAAAAAGTAGGACAGTTATTCATGGTGGGCTTCGATGCCCTGCAGGCGAACGACCATATCAAGGCCTTGATACGGCAGAAAAAAGTGGGCGGCGTGATCCTGTTCCGCCGCAACGTGCACACGCCGGCGCAGGTATCGGCACTGTGCCGCGAACTGCAGGAAATCAACGCGGAAGTTTCCGACACGCCGCTGCTCATTTCCATCGACCAGGAAGGCGGCATGGTGATGCGCATCGAACAGGGCGTCACGCCGATCCCGGCAGCGATGGCCTTCCAGGCGGCCGGTTCCGTCGCAGACTGTGAACGCATGAACCGGGTCAGCGGCGACGAAATGCGCCAGATCGGCATCAACATGCTGCTCGCGCCCGTACTCGACGTGAACAACAACCGATTGAACCCCGTGATCGGCGTGCGCGCCTATGGCGAAGATGCCGACACCGTCATCGAATACGGCACGGCCGCCATGCGTGGCCAGCGCGCCAGCGGGATTGCCGTGACAGCCAAGCACTTCCCCGGCCACGGCGACACGGCTGTCGACACGCACTACGCGATGGCGCTGGTGCCGCACGATAAAGAGCGTCTGCACGCGGTGGAACTGGCGCCGTTCCGCGCGGCGATTGCCGGCGGCGTCGACGCCATCATGACGGCGCACGTGGTGTTCCCCGCGTTCGAAGCCGACACCAGCGTGCCGGCCACCCTGTCGAAAGCCGTGCTGACCGACCTGCTGCGCGGTGAAATGGGCTACCGGGGCGTGGTGATTTCAGACTGCCTGGAAATGGCCGCCATCTCGGAAGGCATCGGCATTCCCAAGGGCGCGATTGCCACCCTGCAGGCAGGCGCCGACATCGTCCTCATTTCGCACCGTGAAGAACAGCAGCACGCCGCCATCGAGGCCGTGCTGCAAGCGGTGGAAAAGGGCGAGATCGATATCGCCCGCATCGATGAAGCATTGGCGCGCGTAGCTGAACTCAAGCGCGTGCAGGCCGTGCACGCGTGGCGCGAACGCCCGGTGGCGCCGCCTGCGCTGATGCAGCCGGAAGCGATGGCCCTGTCGCACAAACTGCAAAAAGCGGCGCTGCGCGTGCCAGGCACTTTCCGTGCGCTGGACGCCAGCAAACCCGTCACCCTGATCACGGTGGAAGTGCGCTCGCGCAGCGAAATCGATGAAGTGGCGCTGGGCCGCAACAAGGAAGCGCGCAGCTCCATGCTGCCGGCGCTGCTGGAAGCGGGACTGGACGTGCGCGAATATGCGCTGTCGGCCGAAGCGCTGGACGATGAAGTCGATGCCGCCATCGCCTTTGCGCAAGGCGCGCAGCAAATCGTGCTGCAGACGTATAACGCCATGTTCGTCGACGGCCAGCGCCGCCTGGCAGAGGCCCTGCCGCAAGACAAGCTGTGGCTGGTGGCGGGCCGCCTGCCCTACGATCTGGACCTGGCGCCCAAGGCGCAAGGCCGTTTGGCGTCGTTCGGCTGCCGCCCGGCCGCGCTGGCGCCGGTGGTGGATAAGCTGGCTGGCAAGGCTTAAAACCTTCTTTTGTGCAGACGTAAAAAAAACCCGCAAGTTGCGGGTTTTTTTTCGAGTCAGGCAAACAATCAAGCCTGTGGCGCAATGGGCACTGCCGGCAGGGTCGCCACCGCCAGCAAGGCGAACGGGCCAAGGAACAGGCCGATGCCGAACCACACGCCGCCGTGCCGGCCGCGCCATTTGGCCAGCAGCCAGGTAGCAATCGCAAACAGAAACATGAACGTCAACAGTATCCCCATTGCCACTCCTTGTCAGGACTGAAAAACCAAGGATAACCCACGGACTCGTCCGTGGCTACCCTTGCCGGCAATTTAGCGCTGCACCTGCATCATGATGACGCGCTTGGTGCTGCCGTCGGCTGGCGGCGTGTTCGCTGGTGGCGCCGGCGTATCGCAGGAACCGCAGGAACCACAACCGCTGCCGCAGCCTGGCGCGACCTTGAACAGGTTCGACATCCTCGCCTCATCAAGGCCGCAGCGCACCAGTCCACGCACGATGGCGCGGCGCACGCCTGCCGGCAAATACTTGGTGGAAAAATGCAGCAAGGCGGCTGCGACGATCAGGGCGACAATAATGGTTTGCCACATAATTAGCTCCTAGGCTCCGAACATGAGGGCGACGCGGTAGGTAATGAACGATGCGCCATAGGCCAGCGCAAACATATAGCCGGCCATGATCAGCGGATAGCGCCAGCCGCCCGTTTCGCGTTTGACCACCGACAAGGTCGACAAACACTGCGGCGCAAACACATACCAGGCCAGCAAGGACAACGCGGTAGACAGTGGCCACGAATGGGCGATCAAAGGGCTCAGTGCGGTAGCCAGCGAGTCGCCCGTTTGCGACAGCGCATACACGGTGCCCAGGGCGCCGACTGCCACTTCACGCGCAGCCATGCCTGGCACCAGTGCAATGCAGATCTGCCAGTTGAAGCCGATAGGCGCGAAGATCACTTCCAGGCCGCGGCCCAGGATACCGGCCATGCTGTAGTAGATAGGCGGATGGGTGGCGTGGTCCGGCGGACCAGGGAAGGTACTGAGGAACCACAGGATGATCATCAGGGTCAGGATGATGGTGCCGACGCGCGTCAGGAAGATCTTGGCGCGTTCCCACAAGCTCACGGCCAGGTTGCGCAGATGCGGCCAGTGATAGCTGGGCAGCTCGAGCAACAGCGCTTGCTTGCCGCTGGTGCCCATGCCGCGCTTCATGATCCAGGCCACGGCCATGGCCGAGACGATACCGGCGAAGTACAGTGCGAACAGCACCAGGCCCTGCAGACTCAGGAAACCCCATACCTGGCGCTCAGGGATAAAGGCGGCGATGATCAGCGCATACACGGGCAGGCGCGCGGAACACGTCATCAAGGGCGCGATCATGATGGTGACCAGGCGGTCGCGCGGATTCTGGATGGTGCGCGCCGCCATCACGCCGGGAATCGCGCAGGCAAAGCTCGACAGCAGCGGGATGAAGGCACGGCCAGACAAGCCCACGCCGCCCATCATGCGGTCCAGCAAAAAGGCTGCGCGCGGCAGGTAACCGCAGTCTTCAAGACTGAGGAT
>Ga0209913_1001299_pt1 | contig 14429 bp, 13 predicted proteins | sample PersoiDNA2013203_FD_185805 | JGI IMG/M metagenome (GOLD analysis project Ga0209913, IMG submission 185805) | Permafrost soil microbial communities from the Arctic, to analyse light accelerated degradation of dissolved organic matter (DOM) -... | ecosystem: Environmental > Terrestrial > Soil >... | reverse complement strand
AAGAATCACGTCGCTGGGCAGGTCGGCATTGAGCTCGCCTGCTTTTTGCCCGGCCAGCACCAGCTTTTCCAGCTGACTGTTGAGCTTGAGGACGCGGGCAACGTACTTGAGGTTGCGCATGAGCATTTCCCGCACGTGGGCGCTGGTCGAGGGCAGAAATGGCAGACCGCCGTCCAGCCGTATGCGCAGGCCCCATTCCAGCAACGCCATCAGTTTGGTTTTGGGACTCATCGCCGCATCCTGCTGGGCCAGATAAGCGATGGCGCCATCAATGAGCCGTATCAGGGCCTCACCCACCAGATCTTCCTTGGATTTGAAATGCTTATACAAGCTGGGCTTGGAGATGCCGACCGCACCGGCGACATCATCCATGGTCATCAAGTCATAACCCTTGCTGCCCAGCACTGAGGTGGTGGCGTCCAGGATCGCGCTCTCACGTAAGCGGAAGGCTTGATCCTTGAAACTCAATTTACTAAAAATACTCATTGGTACCTTTTGTTACTAAGTAGTAGATTTTATTCTTCGTTGGTAGTAATCTTAGCACCGAAGCGCCGGAGTCACCAGCGCAATACGCTCAACGAAGACCCTTCCATGGCACAGCAGAGACAAAAAATTGCCGTTATCGGCGCCGGCATCTCCGGTCTGGCCAGTGCCTATTTTCTGGCGCGGCATCATGATGTGGTGCTCTATGAGGCGGCTGATTACCTGGGCGGGCATACCAATACCGTTGACGTGACGCTGGAGGACAAGACCTTTGCCGTCGATACCGGTTTTTTGGTATTCAATGAGGCAACCTATCCCAATCTGATTGCCTTGTTTGACGAACTTGGCGTGGCCAGTCATGCCACGGATATGTCGTTTGGCGTGTCGCTCAGCGAGGGCCGCTTTGAATGGGCAGGCACCAATCTCGATACGGTCTTCGCCCAACGTCGACGTGCTCTGTCGCCGGCATTTCTGGGCATGTTGCGCGACATCCTGCGTTTTAATCGTTGCGCGCCCGCTAATCTTAAGGCGGCCCTGGCGCGGCCGTTGACGCTGGCGAACTTGGTCGCCGACGGCAATTACGGCAAGCTGTTTCGCGATGCTTATCTGCTGCCGATGGCGGCGGCGATCTGGTCGAGTGCGCCGGCCGACATTCTGAATTTCCCTGCCAGCACGTTTTTGCGCTTTTGCCTCAATCATGGCTTGCTACAGGTCAGTGGTCGTCCGCAGTGGCGCACGGTGCTGGGCGGCGCGCGCAGCTATGTTCGCAAGATCGCCGAGACGCTGCCGCAGGTGCGCCTGAAGGCGGGTGTCCGGCAGGTATGCAAGGAGGGCAGTCAATTCGTGGTTCGCACCGATGTCAGTGAAGAGCGATTCGATGCTGTCATCTTTGCCACGCATGCCCCGCAAACCTTGCGCATGTTGACCGATGCCAGCGCCGCCGAGCGCAGTTTGCTCAGCGCAGCACGCTATCAGTCCAATGTCGCTTATCTGCACACCGATCCGGCCTTGATGCCGCGTCGGCGCAAGGTCTGGTCTTCCTGGAATTACCTGGGCGGTGCAGTTGTCGATGGCACGCGCCCGGTGTGCGTGAGCTATTGGCTCAATCAATTGCAGGCATTGCCTTGTCGTACCGATGTGATGGTGACGCTCAATCCCTATGCAGCGCCGGCAGCCCGGCACGTGATCGAACGGTTTGACTATGAACATCCGATTTTCGATCAGGCCGCCGTGGCAGCGCAGCAACAGTTGGCCGTCATACAAGGGCAACGCGGCATCTGGTTTGCGGGTGCCTGGACCGGCTACGGTTTTCATGAAGATGGCCTGAAATCGGCATTACGGGTGGCGGCTGATTTTGGTGTCGCACCGGCCTGGGCCAAGGTGGCGCCATGAACAGCCGGAGCGCTGCGGCGTATCTGTTGCGCGGCCAGGTCATGCATGAACGCTTGCGTCCGGTGCATCACCGTTTCGTCTATCCGGTGTTTTGCGTGCGTCTGAATCTGGCGCGACTGGCTGAGGCCGGCAACGCCTGGTTTGGTATCGACCGGCGTCGTCTGATGTCGCTGCGTACGCGCGACTATGGCCCGCGCGACGGTTCTAGCCTGGATGCCTGGATGCGCTTACAGCTAAGCCAGGCAGGCTTGCCGTCCGATGGCGAAATCTGGCTGCAGACCTTTCCGCGTGTATTTGGGATCGTTTTTAACCCGGTCAGTTTTTGGTACTGCCATGACAGTAACGGCGTCTTGCGCGCCGTGCTGGCAGAAGTCAACAACACTTTCGGCCAGACCTATCGTTATTTGCTGAGCGAAACCGAACAGCGCGCCATTGATGCCGACAGTCATTTGCAATGTGCCAAGCAGTTGCATGTGTCGCCATTTTGTACCGTGCGCGGCACCTATCACTTTCGTTTTCGCGATAGCGCTGAGACGGCCTTGGTGGGCATTGATTATGACGATGGCGAGGGCATGCTGATACATACCGCCGTGGGCGGCAAGATGGCCGTGCTCGATACGGCCAGCACCCTAGCGGCCTTATTGGCGCAACCGTTCATGAGCGCCAGTATTGTCGTCAAGATTCATTGGCAAGCCTGGAAGCTGTGGCGCAAGCGCGTCCCGTTTTTTGGCAAATCGCCACCAGCCACGCCTGCGCGGGAGCGCTCTATTTTGAACAAGGAGACTTCATTGTGAATCGCAATGAGAGCAATCAATACGCCGCCCCAGCGGTAGCACCGTCGTTTGCCACCAGACTGTTTCTGCGTCTGCTGAACCATCTGGCGCACGGACATTTACAACTGACTACCCCGCATGGCAACACGCTCATGTTTGGTGACTTGCATCAGCCGCCCAGTGCGCAGTTGCAGGTGCACGACTGGCGCGCCTGTGGCCGCATGCTGCAAGCTGGCGATATCGGCTTTGCCGAGAGCTATGCCAGCGGCTGGATCGATACCCCCGACCTGAGCGCCTTGCTGCGGCTGTGCTTGCGCAATCAGGTGGAAATGGAGCGCATGATGTTCGGCGGCAAGTTGGCCGAACTCTGGTATCGCCTGCGCCATTGGCTGCGCCCCAATACCCGTCAGGGCAGCCGCAAGAATATCCATGCCCATTACGACATTGGCAATGCCTTCTACCAACGCTGGCTCGATCCCAGCTGGACCTATTCGAGTGCAATCTTCGCTGGTGATTTCACGCAAAGCCTGGCTAGGGCGCAGGCAAACAAATATCAACGCATCATCGATCAGCTCGGCCTGCGTGCCGGTGATCGCGTGCTGGAGATCGGTTGCGGCTGGGGCGGCTTTGCCGAACATGCCGCGCAACGCGGCATCCGTGTGCATGGCGTGACCATTTCGCCGGCGCAGTTACAGGTGGCGCAGCGACGACTGGCAGAGCAGGGACTGGACCAGGTAGCCCAGGTGGAGTTGCGCGATTATCGCGATCTCGAGGGAACATACGATGCGGTGGTTTCGATCGAAATGTTCGAGGCCGTTGGCGAGCAGTTCTGGCCGCAGTATTTCGACACGGTGGCGGCGCGCCTGCGTCAGGGAGGCAAGGCGATGATTCAATCGATCACGATCGCCGAGCCCCATTTTGAGCGTTATCGGCGCAGCTCCGATTTCATACGCCAGTACATTTTTCCAGGCGGCATGTTGCCCAGTCCGGAGCGCTTCTGCAGTGCTGCGCAGCGTGCCGGTTTGCACAGCGTTGATCAATATCGTTTTGGTCGTGACTATGCCGAAACCCTGCGGCGTTGGCGAGACGCCTTTCTGCAGCAACGCGACAGCTTCGCCGCACAAGGGTTTGACGAACACTTCCTGCGACTCTGGCAGCTCTATTACGCGTATTGCGAAGTCGGTTTCGACGAGGAGCGCATCGATGTCATCCAGTTCATGTTGCATAAAGCCTGAACGAGGTCGCCGGCTTTGCCTGATTGCGGCACTCGGCTGGCTATGTTGCACGCTGCCGGTGCAGGCCGCCAACTGGCGTGACGACTTGCCGCAGGCCAGACTGAGCGGCAGCGGTGAATTGCGTTGGTTTGGCTTGCAGATTTATAGCGCGACTTTGTGGAGCAGTACGGCGCCCTTCGATGCCAGCCAGCCGTTTGCGCTGGAGTTGACCTATGCACGGCAGATCAGCCGGGCGCGACTGGTGCAGACCAGTATCGATGAAATCCGCCGCATGTCAGGCGCGCGTTATACCCAGGCACAGTACAGCCACTGGCAAGAATGGATGGAGCAGGCTTTCAGTGACGTCAATGAAGGTGATCAGTTGATCGGCGTCTTTCTGCCGGGGCAGGGCTGCCGTTTTTACAATCAAACGCAACTGCTGGCGCAGGTGCCTGACCCTGACTTTGCACAAGCATTTTTCAATATCTGGCTGGACCCGCGCAGCAAGGATGTCCAATTGCGCAAGCACCTCACAGGCGTACCTTGATGTGCGCCTGGTCAATGCCGGATCATAAATTATCAGGAGTACGACGCATGAAAAATATGATATTGCGCAGCATCGCAATGGCATCGCTGTGTTTGCTGCAGGCTTGCGCTGGGCCGGATGTGCAGCACTATGCGGCCAATACGCCGGTATTTGATCCGGTTCAATTCTTTGCCGGCCAGACCGAGGCCTGGGGCATGTTTCAAAAACGTGGTGGAGAGGTCGTCAAACGCTTTCAGGTTGCCATCACCGGTACCGAAACAGCTGGAAAATTGCGGCTGGAAGAGCATTTTCGCTACGACGATGGCAGCACCCAGGAGCGCATCTGGACGCTCACGCGTCTAGCCGATGGCAGTTGGCTGGGTAGTGCCGGCGATGTGCTCGGACAGGCCGTCGGGCATGCAGCCGGCAATACGTTGAACTGGCGCTACACCTTGTTGTTGCCGGTGGACGGCAAGACGTACGAGATGCAGATGGACGACTGGATGTATCAGATTGATGGCGACACCATGATCAATCGCACCAGCATGAGCAAGTTTGGATTGGAAGTCGGGCAGGTTACCTTGTTGTTTCGCAAACCTCACTGAAGATCGGTATAGATCATGATGTTCAAGCCTATGAATACGCCGGTGCGCGACTGGTCTGGTCAGCGCATCTGGCTCATCGGCGCCTCTAGCGGCATCGGTGCGGCGCTGGCGCAGCAGGCGTTGGAACAAGGCGCCAAGGTGGCTCTGTCAGCGCGTCGCGAGGAGGTCTTGCAACAGGTCGCAGGCCAGCATCCAAACGCGTTGATCGTGCCGCTGGACGTGCTTGACCATGCAGCCTGGCGACGCACGTATGAGGATATTTGCGATGCCTTTGGCGGCATTGATTTATTGTTGTTTTGTGCCGCCGATTATCGTCCCGAGCGTAGTTGGCAGGTGAGCGATGCCGGTGCCGAAAAAACCTTGCGCACCAATCTGTTGAGCGTGTATTCGGCGCTGGCGACAGTTTTGCCGGCGATGCTGGCCAGTCACACGGGCGGCATTGCCTTGGTCGCCAGTGTTGCCGGCTACATCGGTTTGCCCAATGCCAGTGTGTACGGTCCGGCCAAGGCTGCCTTGATCAATCTGGCTGAAATTTTATACAGCGACCTGCACGACAAGGGTATTAACGTCTATCTGATCAATCCGGGCTTTGTCAAAACCGATCTGACCGCGCAAAATACCTTCGCCATGCCGGCCTTGCAGACCCCTGAAGCGGCGGCGCAGGCGATATGGCGGGGCATTGCCAGAGGTCGCTTCGAGATTCATTTCCCACAGCGCTTCACGCGCTTTTTAAAACTTTTGCAGATGCTGCCGTATCGTTGGCGCTTTGCCTTGTTTCAACGTTTTCTGGATGTCAAATGATGAGCAAGAGTCAGCTTGATGCATTGATGGATTGGTTTGGCACGTTGACGCCAGAGAGTCTGTCGGAGATCGGTGAATTTTATTGCGAGCAGGCGTACTTCAAGGACCCTTTCAACGAGGTCAGCGGCGTGACGGAAATTGCCCGGATTTTTACGCATATGTTTCGCGCCACCGAAGCGCCGCGCTTTGTGATCGGCGAGCGCCTGCTCGATGGCGACCAGGCCTTCGTCACCTGGACCTTCGAGTTCGCGCTCAAAGGCAAGCCCTACGTTATTGCCGGCGGCTCACATCTGCGTTTCGACGACGACGGCAAAGTGGTGCTGCACCGCGACTACTGGGATGCAGCCGAAGAGCTGCTGCAAAAATTGCCGCTCATCGGTGCGCCGGTGCGTTGGCTACGACGGCAGTTTGCCACGCCCTAGGGCCTGTTAACCTTTAATTTGAGAGATGCGTTCGCCCCAGAAAGCGTGCTGGCAAGGCGCGTGGCGCAGCAGGTGGTGAGCCCACCTGCTGCGCCATGCAACGCCGCCAACGCGTTTTCTGGGGCGAACCCTTCGGGAACGGCTGCAGGCGTCGCCTACCGTTGTTGCAGCTCCTTGCCGTAGCACTGCTACGACGCGTCGTAGCGCCTAGGCAGTCAACGCCTGCCGCGCGTTCGCACTCGCAAATTAAAGGTTAACAGGCCCTAGTAGACGTTGCGAGTCTTGAACGGTTGGTATTGAAACAGCCAGGTTTCTGACAAAGTTTGTTTGTTGTGGCGCAGGAACAGGCGCAGGTCGACCGGTTCGTCGCCCTCGACGCTCAGGTCGAACTGTGCGCGCCAGTGGCCGGCAACACCGTCTGGCACCGCTTCGGTGAAGATGTAAGAAAAGCTGCCGCGCGAGCTCGACAGGACGGCTTCCGGCAATTCACCGAAGGCCAGCTTTTCCAGCGGTGCGCCGATAAATTCGACCATGAACTTGCGCACGTTTTGCGGGCGCGGCTGGCCCGGCTGCCCGCCATTGCCCAGGCGGGTCGCGATGCAACGCGCCAGTGGCGTCGGATAGGGTTCATCCTGGCGCCAGTGCAGGCGGTAGCGTAGCCGGTAGCTGGAACCGGCTGTCGCCTTGGCGCGCGGTACCCACATGGCGACGATGTTGTCGTGAATTTCGTCGTCGGTCGGAATCTCAATGAGCTGCACGGCACCTTCACCCCAGCCTTCCAGCGGCTCCACCCATAGGCTGGGACGGCGTTCATAGCGCACGCCATCTTGATAGTGATCGAAATTGCGATCGCGTTGCAACAGACCGAAGCCGCGTGGATTGTTGTCACCAAAGGCAGAGGCGCTGATATGCGACGGATTGTTGAGCGGTCGCCAGATATGCTCGCCGGCGCCGGTCCAGATGGCTAAACCATCGGAATCATGCACTTCCGGGCGCCAGTCCACGCCAGTGCCTTTGACCGTCTCTGAGAACCAGTACATAGAGGTGGCCGGGGCGATACCGAGGCGGCCGACATCGCGGCGCAGAAACAAGGCACACTCGACTTCCATGATCACGCCTGCGGGTGCTTCGCCAGTATGGCGTTGCATGACGAACTTGTAGGCGCCAGCAATGCTTGGGCCGTCCAGTACCGCGTAGACCACCACGGTGTCGCTGTGCGCGGCCGGAGACTCAAAATAGAAATGGGTAAAGTTGGGAAATTCTTCGGCAACGCCGGCTTGCGCCACGTCAATGGCGATGCCGCGTGCCGACAGGCCATACTGGTAAAGATCGCCGATGGCACGGAAATACGAGGCGCCGAGGAAGGCGACCCAGTCATTCTTGCGCCAATTCAGTTGCTGTTGATCGCCTTGACGGCTTTCCTGGAAACGGAAGCCGGCGAAGCCGCTGCCGCGTGGCAACTTGCGCGCGGGGCTATCGGCGGGCATGTCGAAATAGCTTTCATCGTAGACAATCTCGCGCGCCTGCATATTGCCAGCGTTGCTTTCCAGCGCGTACATATGCACTGGCGCTTGAAAATAGCGACCCAGATGGAAGAAAGTTACCGGGAATTGTCCCGGGCCATTGGCAAACAAGGCGGTATCGGTATTGAATTTGATCTTGCCGTGCGCCTCATAGTTGATCTTGTCGAGGATCTCGGCGGGAGGTTTTCCTTGCGGCTGATAGGGCGCGGCAGCCATGGCGCGCACTTGTGCGATCAGCGTTTCAAAGGAGAAGGGCGCAGCTTGCCCCAGTTTGAGGTGATTAGCGGCAAATGCCTCGGCGGGAAGGCCGAGGGCGGCCAGCGCGGCGGTGGTGGCGGCGCTGCTGATGAAGGTGCGGCGATTGATCATAAGCAAAAAGGTCCACAGTGAACGGTGCGCGATGGCGCAAAAACAGCATGATGCAGGAAAAAATTCGCTTGTGCCATGTCTTTGCCTGCACATCTTTGATGGACTGGCGTCGGCGAATTCAGTAGAATTCGCCAGTCATTGGGGAGTAGTCGCCTTCCGTCACCGAGCACGGGGGGGCTTACGTCAACATACTTGATCCACAGATCATGGTGTAAGCAGTTCTAAAACCTGACAAGACCTTTGACCACATTGCCTCCGACAAATGGCCGGGGAGCGATGTGGTCATCGTTTTTTGTCCGGCCATGGAGAACTCAAATGCAAGCATTCCTCGTTTCTACCGGCGTAGTCGCCTTAGCTGAAATCGGCGACAAGACGCAACTGTTGGCTTTCATTCTCGCCGCAAAATTCCGCAAACCGCTGCCCATCATCGCCGGCGTACTGGTTTCGACCATCATCAATCACGGTTTTGCCGGTGCCCTCGGGGCCTGGATCACCTCCCAGGTCTCGCCCGAGACGTTGCGCTGGGTGCTGGCTTTATCCTTTATCGGCATGGCCATCTGGACGCTGATTCCTGATAAATTTGATGAAAGCGATGCCAAGATCGGGCGTTTTGGTGTCTTTGGCACCACTGTGGTGGCTTTCTTCCTGGCTGAAATGGGGGACAAAACGCAGTTCGCCACCATCGCCCTGGCAGCCCAATATCATGCCTTCCTGCCGGTAGTAGCCGGCACCACGCTGGGCATGATGATCGCCAACGTACCGGCAGTGCTGCTGGGTGACCGTATTGCCGAGCGCATGCCGGTGCGTATTGTGCATATGATTGCTGCCCTGATTTTTGCGATTCTGGGTTTCGCGACTTTGTTCGGCGCGGGTAAAACGCTGGGTTTTTAATAATGTCAGCACCAAAAAAACGGCCCGCATTGCGGGCCATTTTTGTTTTTCTGGCAGAGCGACAGAGGCAGTCAGCTGTTCTTAATACTCATAGAACATCTTTTGAATTTCTTTGGTGTCGCTGGTCTTGGTCAGTGCCAGCATCAACAGGATGCGGGCTTTTTGTGCATTGAGGGTATCGGAGACGACGAAGTCCAGCTTGTCGTCGTCAGCTTCGCCGTTACGTGCCACGATGCCTTGGCCGACGCGGCTGGCGCGAACGATGATCACGCCTTTCTTGTGCGCTTCTACCAGCGATGGCAGGACCGTGTTGTTCAAGCTGCCGTCGCCTACGCCGGCGTGGATGATGCCCTTGGCACCGGCAGCCACGAAGGCGTTCAACGCGATTGGGTTCATGTTGGCATAGCCGTAGACAATGTCGACTTGTGGCAGGCTGTCCAGCTTGGCAATGTCGAATACTGTATCGGCGGTGTTCTTGCGGGTCGACTGGCGATAGAAAAACGGCTTGCTGCCTTGAATGTAGCCCAGAAAGCCCAGTTCAGGCGTCTTGAAGGTATCCAGCGTAGAGGTATTGGTCTTGGTGACTTCGCGGCCGGCGTTGATCTGGTCGTTGAGCGTCACCAGTACGCCCTTGCCAATGGCTTCCTTGCTGCCAGCCAGCAGTACCGCGTTGTACAGATTGATCGGACCGTCTGCGCTGATGGCAGTCGAAGGCCGCATGGAGCCGACGATGACGACCGGCTTTTTGCTCTTGACTACCAGATCCAGGAAGTAAGCGGTTTCTTCGATCGTGTCGGTGCCGTGCGTGATGACGATGCCATCGACGTCATCTTGTGCCAGCAGCGTGTTGACGCGCTTGCCCAGCTTGAGCCAGTAGTCGTTGTTCATGTTTTCGCTGGCGATCTGGAATACCTGCTCGCCCTTTACATTGGCGACTTTTTTCAGTTCCGGAACAGCGTCAATGAGGGCCTCAACACCAATCTTGGCGGCGGTGTAGCCAACTGTCGTGGTGCTGGAGGCGCCGGTGCCGGCGATTGTGCCGCCGGTGGCGAGGATCATGACGTTAGGCAGCTTTTGTGCCTGTGCGATAGGGGCGAATGCAATACATGCCAGTAACGCGAACCGGCTTAATATCTTTTTGGGATACATGTCTCTTCCTCTTGATGAAATTTATTTTTAATAATTTATTTTTGTGCTGTTGATGCATCAATAGCGTCGCCATCCTAGGACAATGCTCGCCGGGACTGCCAATGCTTTGTGTGCATGTAACTATGAAATTTATGCATAGACAGAAATGGGGTGTTATGCGATGTCTGTACTTGTATTTTGTAATAATTTCAGTTGGACTTTTTCTGTATATCGGTAGAATGAAATCGGACGTTACCGTAAGCTTGCGCATACGGTGACACGTCGAGAACCAGAACCGATGGGAGCAAATGTGTTGACTGAAAAATTTACTGATCCGCAAGCGGCGGTCGATCGTGTGATCGAAATCTATGATGCCAACACGGCCATTCTGAGGGATGCATTTAAACAGTTTTCCAAGGGCGAAGTATTGCCACAGCGGGTGCGCGCGTGTTACCCCTTCGTGCGTATCACCACCGACAAGGCTACTCATGCCGATACCCGGCAGTCGTTTGGTTTTGTGTCTGGACCGGGGACTTATCAGACTACGCTGACCCGTCCTGCGCTGTTCAAGAGTTATCTGCTGGCGCAGTTCAATTTGCTGTTGCTGAACCATCAGGTGCCATTGGAGGTGGGCGTCAGTGATTTGCCGATTCCGGTGCATTTTGCCTTCAATGAAGGGATACATGTCGAAGGCGATCTTGATCAGGATCATTTGCGGTTGCTGCCAGACCTGTTCGATCTGCCGGATCTGGCCGAAATGGATGACCGCATCGTCAATGGCACCTATGAAGTCGAGAACGGCGGGTGGCGCGACGGCGTGCATCCGCTGGCCTTGTTTACCGCGCCGCGTATCGATTATTCACTGCATCGCTTGCGTCATTACACCGCCACGGCGCCACAGCAGTTCCAGCGCTATGTGCTGTTTACCAATTATGCGTTCTACGTTGATGAGTTCGTGCGTCTGGGGCGGGAGTTGATGCAGGCCACCGAGGATCCTGATGCGCGCACCTACAGGCAGCAGTACAGTGCCTTCGTCGAGCCGGGCAATGTCACCACGCCCAACGCCAATGTCGAAGGCATGAAGGGTGTCGGCGTTTCCGGCACCGCGCCGGTGCGGCAGCCGCAGATGCCGGCATACCACTTGCAGCGCCCGGACGGCAGTGGCATCACGCTAGTCAATATCGGCGTCGGTCCGTCCAATGCCAAGACCATTACTGACCATATTGCGGTACTGCGTCCGCATGGCTGGATCATGCTCGGTCATTGTGCCGGCTTGTCGGCGTCGCAGCGCATGGGCGACTATGTTCTGGCGCATGCTTATGTGCGTGACGATCATGTGCTCGATGATGATTTGCCGCTATGGGTGCCGATTCCGGCGTTGGCCGAAGTGCAGTTGGCCTTGCAGGACGCAGTGGCAGGAATTACCGAACTGGAGGGTTACGAGCTCAAACGCATCATGCGTACCGGCACCGTGGCTTCGGTGGATGACCGCAACTGGGAGTTGCGCGACCATCGCACTCCTTTATTGCGCTTCAGTCAGAGTCGCGCCATTGCGCTGGATATGGAAAGCGCGACTGTAGCGGCCAACGGTTTTCGTTTCAGGGTGCCGTATGGGACTTTACTGTGTGTGTCCGACAAACCGCTACATGGCGAAATCAAATTACCGGGCATGGCCAACAAGTTCTATGAGCAGCGCGTGGCACAGCATCTGAAAATCGGTATCCGGGCATTGGAGTTGTTGCGCAATCATGGTATTGAACAATTGCACAGTCGCAAGCTGCGCAGCTTTAGCGAACCTGCCTTCCGCTGAAGTTCTTGTGGATAGGAGAGGGGGAGGGACTGCCGACGGCGTAACAATTTGTAAAAATACCTGCATCGCTGCCTGGTGTTTCCTATAGTAGAAGTCCCCCTCCGTTCTCTCCCCCAAGGGAACGGGATTGACCCCGCGCATCGTAAGGTGCGTGGGGTTTTTCTATGGCGTAATTCATTCCGACACTATGTCATCGCTTTTCACCGCTTTGTTGCGCTTGATAAGCAAATTTTCACGCGCAGCAGATTGAATTGCCAGTACCGCGGGATGACTCAGGCGCCGTTCCACCGAGATGGCAAAGAACTGTTCGGTGAGTTGTTCGGTTTGCCCGATTTCGATGACTCCCAGTTGTTTTGATAATTGCGCAGCGACCACTGAGGGGGCGGTAAAAATGCCGATGCCGGCTTCGCCGAAGGCATTGAGCAAGGCGCCATCATCGAATTCGCCGGTAATGCGCGGGTGGATGTGGTTTTCTTCAAGCCAGCGCAACAGTTTTGGACGCATCGCGGCGTCTTCCCCGGGCAGCAGGAATGGCGCTTTGTCGAGGTTATGAGGGAAACTCCCCTGGTATTGTTTTGCCAACGTCGGCGTGGCAAAGAAGCTGGTATTGCTCTCGCCAAGCAAATGACTATAACCGCGCACGTTGATGTTGGTCGGGATGGCGCTGTCGGCGATGACGATGTCGAGCCGATGGATAGCCAGATCGGCTAGTAAATGATTGAGCTTGCCTTCTCGACAGACGATGCGCACCGGTTCGGGCAAGCTCAAGGCGCTCTCGAGTAAAAGATAGGCGATCATCTTCGGTACCGCATCCGCCACTCCTACGCGCAACTGCGTGGCACCACTGCCGGGTCCAAAACGCAGCACCGCTTCGAGCTCTTCGGCCAGCACAAACATCTGGTCTGCATAGGAAAATACGGTGCGTCCGGCATCGTTCATTTCCAGCGTGCGGCCGACCCGGTTGAATAAACGGTAGCCGATGCTGTCCTCAAACTGACTGATTTGACCGCTGATGGTTTGTGCAGTCAGATGCAGGCGTTCGCTCGCACGTGCAATGCCGCCTGTCTTGGCCACCATCCAGAAGTAATGCAAATGTTTGTAGTTCAATGCAGGCATGGCGTTTAGCAGTTAAAAATAAACTGATCGGTTTTATCGATGAATTTGGAAAGTATATTCGAATTTTCAATGGTATTGAATCTGGCTACAGTGGTGGATTAACGCTATCGGCGTCGCTGCCACTGAAAGGAAAGTCGTGAATGGAATAGAGAGTTTTGCCAGTTTGCCAATGTGGGCAGGCTTTATTGCTTTTGTGCTTGGCATGCTGGCGGTTGACGTACTGCTGCTGGGCGGGCGGCATGCGCATAAGGTCAGCGTCAAGGAGGCGCTGGGCTGGTCGCTGGTCTGGGTCATGCTGGCGTTCGTGTTCTGCGGCGTGCTGTGGCTCTATCTGGATCACCACATCGGGCGCGAGTTTGCCAATCAGAAGAGCCTGGAGTTTTTGTCTGGCTATCTGATTGAAAAATCTTTGTCCGTCGACAATATTTTTGTGTTCTTGGTTATCTTTGGCTACTTTGCCGTACCGGCAGAAATGCAGCGTCGGGTGCTACTGTGCGGCGTCGTGGGGGCCATTGTGATGCGCGCGGTGATGATCTTGCTGGGCGCCTGGTTGATTGCGCAGTTCAGCTGGATCATGTATCTGTTCGGTGCGTTTCTGATCATCACCGGGATCAAGATGCTGATCTTTGCCGACCAGGAGAGTGATCTCAATGACAACGTCTTGCTCAAGTTCCTGCGTCGACATTTGCGCATCAGCAATAGCTACGATGGTGAAAAATTCTTCACCCGACGTAACGGCCTGCGTTATTTCACACCCTTATTGCTGGTGCTGATTCTGATCGAAATCAGTGATCTGATCTTTGCCGTCGACAGTATTCCGGCAATTTTTGCCATCACCACCGATCCATTCATCGTCTTTACGTCCAATATGTTTGCGATCATGGGGCTGCGCGCACTGTATTTCCTGCTGGCTGACGTGGCGCATCGCTTCCAGTATCTGAAATATGGATTGGCGCTGGTGTTGGTTTTTGTCGGAGGCAAAATGGTGTTGGCCTATTGGTTTCACATTCCTGTGCTGTTTTCCTTGCTGGTGGTGGCGTTGATCTTGCTGGCGTCGGTCTTGTTGAGTCTGGTGCTGTCGCGTCAGCGTGAGCTGTAGGCTGGCAGGATTAAAATAGGGTCGGAGTTGATTTATAATTCATTATCTTCTCCGACCCGAGTTCGTCATGGCCCGTCTACCCCGTCTCGTTGTTCCGCTGCAAGCGCACCACATCATTCAACGTGGCCATGACAAGCAAGCGATTTTCCGTGATGCCGCTGATCATGACGTCTTCCTTGACTGGCTCAAAGAAGGCGCCAGACGCTTCAAAGTTGCCATTCACGCCTACGTATTGATGCCAGACCATCTCCATTTGCTGGCAACGCCGGCCGATGTT